>Ga0099364_10000075_pt1 | contig 156148 bp, 132 predicted proteins | sample TergutTh196P3_FD_73070 | JGI IMG/M metagenome (GOLD analysis project Ga0099364, IMG submission 73070) | Microcerotermes parvus P3 segment gut microbial communities from Pointe-Noire, Republic of the Congo - Th196 P3 | ecosystem: Host-associated > Arthropoda: Insects > Digestive system > Gut ... | reverse complement strand
ATGGCGGCGGTGGGTTGTATATGGCAGGCGGTTGTTTTTTTATGCGGGAATATGCCTGGGTCTACGGTAAAACGGGGACGAGGTGGGGGGGGGGGGTGTATATGTCAGGCGGCGATTTCCGCATTCATGGCAGGTTAATTTTAGGGAATGATATAGACTGGGAAGATGATAACGGAGCGCCGATGAAAAACACTGCCAGTGCCGGGGCGGCTATGTATAAAACCGGCGGCACTGCTCGATACGGCGGATACAACCACTTAACCGAGGCATGGAGCGGCCTGACGAACATACCTCTTACCGGCACTTATTTCAGTGACGAAGCGATTAGTTACAGTGACGGTGCGTGGGCTCCGTATTAGTGGGTAGGGGTTAGGAGGTAGGAGGTAGGGGGTAGTGGGGTTAGGATACAACAAAAAAATTCTCTAAAACATATAGACACCGCTTCATACTTTTGTTATACTTTGTAATATGAAAACAGCAATATCTTTACCTGATAAAATATATTTTGAAGCAGAAAAAACTGCCCAAAATTTGGGAATCTCAAGAAGTGCATTATACCTTAATGCGTTGATGGAATATTTGAAAAGAAATAATCGTAAAAATATAACTCAAAAATTAAATGAAGTTTATTCGGATGCTAACACATACGGCGATGATTATTATAAAGAATTTGAACCAATGTCAAATGCAGCACTTGAAAGCATAAGGGAATTGACGAAAAATGATACGTGGTGAAATTTGGCAGGCAGAATTTGGAATACCTTATGGAAGCGAAATTGGCTATAGCCGCCCTGTATTAATTGTACAGGATGATGGTTTTAATGAAAGCAGAATCAAGACAATTATTGTATTGCCTTTGACAACAAATATGCGTTTATTGGATGCCCCGGGCAATGTATTAATAAGTAAAAGGGAATCAAAATTAAGTCAAGATTCTGTTATAATAGTTGCACAACTATATGCAATAGACCGCAGTAGATTTAAGAACAAAATTTCAAAAGCAGCAAAAGAAACAATGGAACAAGTAGAAATGGGTATGAAACTGGTATTGGGAATAAATTAGTTAGCGGCGGGGGGGTGTATATGACAGGCGGCGATTTCCGCATTCATGGCAGGTTAATTTTAGGGAATGATGTAGACTGTGAAGATGATAACGGAGCGCCGATGAAAAACACTGCCGATGCAGGGGCGGCTATGTATAAAACCGGCGGCACTGCGCGATACGGCGGATACAACCACTTAACCTACACATGGAGCGGCCTAACGGATATACCTCTTACCGACACTTATTTCAGTGACTTCGGGATTAGTTACTTTGACGGTGCGTGGGCTCCGTATAATTAGGTAGGAGTTAGGGGTTAGGAGGTAGTGGGTAGGAGTGTTACACCGCAAGAGCTTTGACAACAACCTCAGGTGCCTTTTCAATGACTTTTAGATATGCTCTGGCAGCGGGATCTGGCTGTCGTTTTCCTTGTTCCCAGTTACGAAGCGAATAAACTGAAAGCCCAAAACTGTTGGCAAATGAAGTCTGGGATAAACCGATTTTTTCCCTGATTGCTTTTACATCAATGGTTTCTGGTATGTGTATTTTGTATGAGTTTTTTGGGAGTTCCCCTTTGGAAATAGCTAACGCTTCCTTCATACCTTTAATTATTCTTTTTCCGCCCATCGTCTTTCCTCTCTGTTTTATATTGCTTTACCAATAAACCTGCTAATTGTTTCAATTCATTTCGCTCGGACAGTGGTGTCAGGCACCCGTATGAGCATTCTACCCACTTGCCACTAATACTACCTTCTTAACAATTCCATTGATTTTAACACAGCCTTTTCATCTACCAAGTATCCCGAAATATATCTATGTATAATACTGGAAATCAGTGTTTGATAGGGAATACCTTCTTCTGCTGATTTTTGTTTGACTTTTTCAATGTCATGAGCCGAAATACGGATGTTAATATTCTTGGTTTTGTTAGCGGTATTAATTATTGCTTCTACTTCGGCCATTTCTGCATTAGAAAGCGGCACAAATTTTTGTGCATTGTTTTCCATAGATTGTTCAAAAGTGTCAAGATTTGTTTTCATTTTTTTCCTCCGTACAATTTATGGTACTTTCGGCTAGGAAAGACCGTTTTTAGTATTATGTTCTGTTCTTTGTCAATGATAAAAGGAACTGCGTAAGTATAATCTTGCCAAGAAATAATGAATACTTTTTGTTCCTTCCTTGAAGGGTTTTTTAGAACAGCCAAATACTTTTTCTCTAAAATCAATGAGGCAAAATTCTCCAGAGAAAGCCCCCTTTCAACAATGAGTTTCCTGTTTTTCTCATTATCCCATAATATTTGCACTTTATAATTTTACTACATTGTCTATATTTTGTCAAGTGAAGTACCCCGCGCTGTAACCGCACTTAATGTTCTTATTATTGCTTTTTTTTCCGCGGCGCACACGCAAGCCTAAAGGCTTGCTGCCGTTTCTTTCGGTGGAAAATTTACTTGCGCCGGAACGGTTTCCTAACTCGCCAATTCGGCGATCGGTTTCCTTCATCTGCTATTTACATTTTTACCACTAACCTCACGAACAACACTAACCATTAATTCGATATTGCCGAAAATTTGCCGGAACGAATAGGTTTAAGCACTCATTAACTCCGAAGATCAAGGAGCAATTCTTCAAGGGAGTTAAATTGCTTTGCGGAAGATTTGCGTGTTTCTTCAATTGCGGCGATGGTTTCGGCATTAGGCTTCAACGCCCTGCTCTTAGGATCGCGGTACTTGGCACAAAGAGGGCAGTCATGCGATGGAGCTTTTTCAGCGGCAAATGTAACAGTTACCTTTCCTGCCGGAATCTCGCTTGGAACTTTAATAGTACGGCGCTTAGCCGTTATTTCTACAGTTTGTGTCAAGATCATATATTCAATATGCCGCAAAAGGAAGCATGAAACAAGTAGACAGTCTACGCAGCGGTGTCAATGAAGGGAAAAGGTAAAAGTTAATAGGGAAAAAGAAAAAGAGAAGAGGGAATGAATGGCACTGAAAATGTTGCTAATGTGAGGTTTTTTTTGTTATGATATAAATATAGGGGAAATAAATGGGACTAGTACATACAGAAATCACTTTGAAAAATGCTGAGGATAAGACGAGAGCTAAAGACGGTCATATTACCGAGAAGGAAATCCGGCAAATGACTGTCACTGCGCTTGTTGACACCGGCGCGTGGACGCTTGTTATTAACGAAGCCACCCGCAATAAACTCGGCCTTGATTATGCAGGCAAACAAACCCCCGGCACCCTTGCCAACGGCGAAATAGGCAATTACGACATGGCAGGGCCGATAGAAATTTATTGGAAGGATCGCAGTGTCATCTGTGAAGCAATAGTATTGCCCAAAGCCAACGACATCCTGCTCGGAGCTATCCCCCTTGAAGCGATGGACTTGGTCGTAAACCCAATGAATCAAGAAGTAGTCGGCGCGCACGGCGACCAAATAATGCACAAGATTTACTGAGTCTATGCAGCGGTGTCAATGAAGGGAAAAGTTAATAGGGAAAACGTATTAGAGAAGGAGAGCTCCATAAAAAGATAATTGCAAAAAACCTTTATAATTCTTCTTAATATCATAGAATTTGAATGTAAAAATGAGTTTTCAAACAGCAAGTTCGTGTTGTTAGTGTGGTTTGTGGTTAGATTCTCGTTAAGTTTTTGATGTTACAGTCTACTCAAAGGAATTTTCTATTGACAAAAAATAGACAATACAGCCATAAAATGTATAGGAGAAGAGAGGTTATTATGCATCTACAGGATTTACGAAAAAAAATCGACGAGATTGATGAGGGGCTGGTTGATCTGTTTCAACAGCGCATGGATGTGTCCGCAGAAATAGCGCGGCACAAGCAGGAAAATAATCTGCCGGTATATGACCCGGCCCGTGAGCGGCAGAAGCTGCACGACCTTTCCGGAAAGGTTAAAGAAGGCCGCCAGGCGCATATCACGGCGCTTTATTCGCTGCTCTTTGATTTGAGCCGTGCCGAACAGGAGCGGATTCTAAGCCCCGCGTCTGAATTAACAGACAGTATTCAAAGCGCTGTGCGGGATACGGAATGGACTTTCCCCAACCGTACAACCATTGCCTGTCAGGGTACGGAAGGCGCTTATTCCCAGCTTGCTGCGGAAAAATTGTTTGCACTGCCAAGCATTATGTACTTTAACACTTTTGACAGCGTCTTTTCCGCGATTGATACAGGGCTTTGTTCCTACGGCGTCCTTCCGCTGGAAAACAGCACGGCAGGATCAATCAATCAAGTATACGATTTGATGATGCGCTATCCCTTCAGTATCGTAAGGAGCGTACGCTTAAAAATCGATCACTGTTTACTCGCAAAAGAGGGCACTAGCTTATCGACAGTAAAAGAAGTTTTTTCCCACGAAATGGCAATTGAGCAGTGCGCAGGCTACTTAAAATCACTTGGCTGCAAGGTGACGGTATGCGAAAATACAGCAGTAGCCGCCGAAATGGTAGCGAAGTCCGAACGCAGCGATGTTGCAGCCATCTCATCGCGTAACTGTGCCGCCCTGTACGGGCTGTGCCGTCTTGCCGATTCTGTGCAGGATCATGGCAACAACTATACCCGTTTTATCTGCGTTTCAAAAACACCTGCCATTTATCCCGGCGCAGACAAAACCAGCCTTATGCTGACCACGCCGCACAAGCCGGGTTCCCTGTATAAAATTCTATCACGTTTTTATATTCATGGTATCAACCTGATCAAACTGGAAAGCCGCCCCATTCCCAACAGGGACTTTGAGTTTATGTTTTATTTCGATCTTGAAATTTCCGTTTACTCCCCGGCTCTGGTTCAGGCTCTCAGGGAATTGAATGATTTATGCGATGAGTTTTATTACCTTGGCAGTTACTCGGAAGTGGTTTAGTGCAAAAGTTCGGGCTGCTCGGTGAACATTTGACGCACAGTTTTTCTCCGTTCATTCATGCCGAATTGGGCGATTATGAATACCTGTTGTTTGAAAAAAGGCCAAAAGAAATGGAAGCCTTTCTTTTGCAGGGTGATTTTGACGGACTGAATGTTACTATTCCTTACAAAAAAGCCGTTATCCCCTTCTGCAAAACACTTTCCGAAACCGCCCTCTCCGCCGGCAGCGTAAACACAATTATGCGTCTGCCGGACGGTTCGCTGCACGGCGACAATACCGACTGTTACGGATTTGCCCGGCTGCTTAAAAAAGCGGGCATCGATCCTGCCGCCGGAAAAACCGTTGTTCTCGGCAGCGGCGGCTCGTCCCTGGCTGTACAAGCCGTGTTACGTGATATGAACGCAAAAGATATTGTTATTGTATCCCGAAACGGAAAAATCAGTTATAAAGATATCGAAAAATACTGCGATGCAGCCCTGCTTGCAAATACAACGCCGGTGGGAATGTACCCCAACAACGGAATATCGCCTGTCTCAGATTTAAGCATTTTTAAACAGTGCGGGGCGGTGATCGATTTAATCTACAATCCTGCAAGGACAGAACTGTTGCTGCAAGCAGAGGAACTTGGCATTCCCGCTTTCAACGGGCTTGCAATGCTTGTTGCGCAGGCAAAAAAAGCGGCGGAAATATTTACAGGCGCATCTATCCCCGATGATACAATCGAAGCAATCGCTTCAAAAATAACCCGCAAGACCTGTAACATCGTGCTTATAGGAATGCCAGGCTGCGGAAAAACAAGCATTGGCGAGGCTCTTGCAAAAATGACCGGGCGTCTTTTTGCAGACACAGATGAGTGGGCAGCCAAAGCCGCCGGGAAACCGGTACCGGCCATTATTGCCGAAGATGGAGAGGATAAATTCCGCAAACTGGAAACAGATGCGCTATTGGAGCTAAGTAAACAAAGCGGCCTTGTTATTGCGACTGGCGGCGGAGTGGTAAAGCGGCCTGCCAACAGGAGCATTATGCGGCAAAACGGCACAATGGTATTTTTAGACAGGGAATTAAGCAAACTGCCTGTTGTTGGCAGACCGCTTTCCGAACGGGACGGCATCGCGGCGCTGGCGGCAGAGCGCCTCCCGCTCTATTCGCAGTGGAGCGAACACACCGTTCCTGTCTGCGGCATTGAAGAGACTGCGTCGAAAATCCGGGAAAAACTGGGCCTGGCCGGTATTTAAGCGAGTATATTAATGTTTTGTCCCATTTTGGGATCAGCAAAAAACTGGGCGCTGGCAAGCATTTTTTCCAAAGCCGCCCCCTGTTCTTTCGCCATTTTCAGGCTCATCGCCTGAACCTGAAATCCTGCCTGCTCCTGAACCCTGGCCTGTGGCATATTAACCATTGTTGATTGAGTGTCCATGTACTAATTGTAACACCCATTCGGCGAAAAAACAAGAAAATCAGCATGCATTTTGTATAAAGCCGACTGTAGACCAAAAAAAACTAAAATGGTACAATGGCGGTACAATAACAACTCAAGAGGTGTGGCATTTATGGCTTTTAAAGATAAAAAAGCGCCGGTAAAAGAAAAACAAACGTCATCTTCGGAAATTGCGCGCCGGTTTAAGGAAAACCCGGGCGTTTTTATCGGCACCATAGTTGTACTGGTGCTGGTAACTGTCTCATTCGTAATAGTTCCAGCCATCGTCCCCGAATACAGCAGGGGCAGGGGCGGAGATTTGACATTCGGATATTATGACAAAGTCCCTATCAGCTATGTACCCGGAAATTATTTTGCACAGTATCTGGAAAGATACATGAGTTATTATCAGAGCATGGTCAATGAAGAAAATTATCAATCCATCAGCTTTGAAGCCTGGAGGGGGGCATTTGAGGCGACGGCAGTACACACAGCCATTTTACAGGAAGTAAAAAAATCGGGTTACACTGTTCCGTCGAAAGTGGTGGACAGGGAGGTTGCCCAACTGCCCATGTTCCATGAAAACGGACGATTCTCAACAGCGCTTTACCAGCGCATGTCCAGCAGCGACAGGCTTACCCTCTGGCGCCAGATACAGGACGATATTGCCAAGCAGATATTCTTTTCCGATATGAACTCACTTCTTAAATCTACGGAAGAGGGAAAATTCATCGGGAATATGGGCAGCCGAATGAGAAGTTTTGATATGGCCGCCTTTTCGGTAGACGACTTTCCGGATTCAGAATGTTTAGCCTATACACAGGAATATCCGCAACTGTTCAGGGAAATTAATTTGTCAAGGATCAGTGTCAGCTCCGGCGAAAGGGAAGCACAGCAGATTCTTGCCTCTATAAAAGACGGGAGTCTTACTTTTGAAGATGCAGCCAGAGCCTACTCCCAGGACAGTTATGCCGACAGGGGCGGAGACATGGGCGTTCGCATCTCCAACGAACTCCAATATGAAATAACAAATCCCGCGGATTTGGAAAAAGTAATGAGCCTGGAAAGGGGCGAACTAAGCGATATAATTCACATTGAGCCCTGGTGGACTTTCTTTAGAGTCGAAGAAACAGCGCGGCCTGTTGATTTTAACGATGTAATGGCTGCGGATAAGGTTCGCAACTATATAAGAAATTTCGCCCGCGGGCGCATGGAAGACTGGGCAATAAAACAAGCTTCAGACTTTATAGCTGAAGCAAACACATTAAATTTTGATGCTGCGTTAAGCAGGCTGAGTAAAGAGAAGCAAAGCTTCGGGCCGATTCCGTTAAATTACGGGAATGTGGATCTCTTTACTTCTCTTAACGATAACATGGTACCGGAACTCAGCAATTCCGCATTCGACGATTATTTCTGGAGGACTATTTTTTCCACACCGGTAAATACTTTATCACAGGCCCTGGTACAAGGTTCCAGCGTGCTGGTGTTTCTTCCAACAGAAGAAATTGAAGCGGAAGAATCCAGCACAGAGGGAATTGCTTCTACTTACTCATCATACTGGCTGAACTACAGAACAGAAGAATCGATTTATAATTATTTCCTGAAAAGCGATAAAATGGACAGCCGCTTCTCGGAAACATACTTTAATAACTTTTTTGCCCCGGGCGGCTAAGAATGCAAGGGCGGCCTTTCATAAGGAAAGGGAAGACCCTCCTTTCGGGAATTGATCCGGCTCGCCGCGGAGAACAGATTGCGAATGCTGTTTCCGTAAAAGACAGAACCCTGTATCTCTGCCCTTCCCCGCTTTATGGTTACGGACTGCAGCGGCTGCTGTCAAGGATTGAAAAGGAAGCTCCGGATTCGGCAGTACTCTGCGTGGAGGCCGAGCCGGAGTTATACGAACTTTCATTAAAAAACATTGATCCCTCCCCCGCTGCCGCCGGAAAACTGCGCATAACAAACATCAGCGAAAGCGGCGCCCTTTGCGCCTTTGTAAGACAGGCATGGGGCGCCAGAAATTTCCGGCGGCTGGAACAGATACGGCTCTCCGGCGGCTGGCAGCTTTATCCCGATTTATATAATTCCCTGGCCGATGCGCTCAGACGGGAAATCGCCGTTGACTGGAGCAATGCACTTATACTGACAAAGCTCGGCCGTCTTTATACCCGTAACATGCTTCGAAATCTTGCCCTTATCCCCACCTGCTCTTCGATAGAGCATCTTTCCTTTGGAGAGGATCCGGTTCTTGTTTTGGGAGCTGGTCCCTCGCTGGACGAAACACTTGCCGGTCTTGACCGCGTCTTTGGAGAAAAACTCCAAATGCCGCAGACACGCCCTTTCAGGATTATCTGCGCGGATACCTGCCTGCCTGTTCTGCATGAAATGAATATTGTGCCCGACCTTGCGGTGATACTGGAAAGCCAGCACTGGAACCTTGGAGATTTTATCGGCTGCAGGGGCTGGAATGTCATTGCGGCAATGGATCTTTCGGCGTTACCGGCATCAGGCCGTGTACTGGGCGGCGAAACATATCTTTTTTCGACTGAATGGACAGAGCTAAGTATTTTCAAACGGCTAAAGGAGGCCGGGCTGCTCCCTATGTCCATACCGCCGCTGGGGTCGGTGGGCCTTTGCGCGGTAGAGCTTGCCCGCCTTCTGGGCCGGGGGAAAATTATTACAGCCGGTATTGATTTTTCCTTTACGCTGGACAAGTACCATGCCCGCTGTACCCCCGGCCATAAAAGCCGAATGGCGTCGCAAAGCCGTTTTGACAGCATTCTTAATGCCGCTGCAGCCTTCGCGCCCGCCGCTTTCAGCGTTATCTCTAAATCGGGTCTTTCTGTACACAGCAGCCCCGCCATGCGTAATTACCGCAGTCTTTTTGAGCAGGAATACAGTGCTGAAAAGCGGCTGTTTTGCATCACAGACAGCGGCCTTCCACTGGGTATTCAATGCCTTTCACCGGAGGACGCATATAAAGCGCTGGCTCCGATGGAAACTGCGGCGGCCGCCGGCGTAACCGGGAAAGAGCAGGCGGTAAACAGCAAAGCACTCAATGAAAAATTAAAATTATTCCTGCACGAAGAAAAAAACCGGCTGATGCAGCTAAAAAAAATTCTTTGCGGAGAAGAACCGGATCATGGGCCGCTTAATACCCTGATCGATGAATGTGATTACCTGTGGTCTCATTTCCCCGATTACGCCGGCGGCCGCCGCCCCGATGAGGCGGATATATCATTCCTTAAACGCCTTCGCACGGAAATCGACCCCGCCCTCGCCCTGCTGGACAGGACAATTAATCGTCTTTTGTTTTAAGCACAGCCAGAAACGCGCTCTGCGGCAGCTCCACATCGCCGACCATTTTCATGCGTTTTTTGCCTTCCTTCTGTTTTTCCAGGAGTTTGCGTTTGCGCGTAATGTCGCCGCCGTAACACTTGGCCAGCACGTCCTTGCGCAGGGCGTTGACAGTTTCCCGTGCGATGATGTGGCTGCCGATTGAGCCCTGAATGGGGATTTTGAACTGCTGCCTGGGGATTTCGTCCCGCAGCCGCTCGCAGACCTTGCGCGCCCTGTCGTAGGCATTGCCCTTGTACACAAGCTGGGAAAGGGCGTCTACAGCCTTGCCGTTAAGCAATATATCGAGTTTTGCCAACTCAGTCGGCTTATAGCCGGAGATATCGTAATCAAATGACGCATAACCCCTGCTGGTGCTTTTCAGCCTGTCGTAAAAATCGAATAACACCTCCGAAAGGGGCATGTCATAGATCATTTCCACGCGTTTTTCATCAAGATAGGTCATATTGGTCTGAACCCCCCTTTTTTCAAGGCAGAGGGTAATTATATTGCCAAGAAATTCCGCAGGGGTGATTACCGACGCGCGTATATAGGGTTCTTCGGCCCCTTCAATCCGGCCTTCCTCCGGATACTCCATGGGGTTATCTACCATGATTTCCTGGGCGCCGCGAAGTTTCACCTTGTACTTAACCGACGGCGCGGTAAAAATTACCGATTGATTAAATTCGCGCTCCAGCCGTTCCTGCACAACTTCCAGGTGGAGCAGCCCCAGAAAACCGCAGCGAAAACCAAAACCCAGGGCAACCGAAGAATCTTTTTCATAAATAAGAGATGCATCGTTGAGTTTTAGTTTTTCCAGGCTTGTGCGCAATTCTTCGTAGTCATTGGAATCGACAGGATAAATCGAAGAAAACACCACCGGCTTTACCTCGCGGAACCCTGGCAGGGACTGGGCACATGGATTGTCCGCCCCTGTAACGGTATCGCCAACACGCACATCGCTTACGGTTTTTATCCCTGCGATAATATAACCCACATTTCCGGCGGAAAGCTCTCCTGTCTCTACAAGCGCAAGTTTGAAAACTCCTGCAGTTTCAACCTCGTAAACCGAGCCGTTGGACATAAAGGAAATCTTCATTCCTTTTTTTATTGTTCCTTCGAAAAGCCGCAGATGCACCACCACCCCGCGGTAGGGATCATAATGGCAGTCGAAAATAAGAGCGCATAACGGCCCGGCCGGATCTCCTTTTGGCGGGGGAATACGCTGAACAACGGCTTCAAGGAGTTCATCAACGCCGGTTCCCTGCCTGGCAGAAACCAGGAGGGCATTGTCAGCATCAAGCCCCAAATCCTTTTCGATCTGCCTTTTTGTATTTGCCACATCAGCGGCCTGCATATCAATTTTATTAATTACCGGCACGATTTCCAGATTGTGTTCCAGCGCAAGGTACATATTCGACAGGGTCTGTGCCTGCACTCCCTGGGTTGCATCCACCAGCAGCAGCGCCCCTTCGCAGGAATTAATCGCCCGGCTCACCTCGTAACTGAAATCAACATGTCCGGGAGTATCAACAAGATTTAATTCGTAATCCAGACCGTCTTGCCCGGTGTAGGGAATAGTAACAGCCTGGCTCTTGATTGTTATCCCGCGCTCCCTTTCAATATCCATATTATCCAGAATTTGATTCTTGAAATTACGATCGTCTACAAGCCCGGCTTTTTGAATAAGCCTGTCTGCAAGAGTGGACTTGCCGTGATCAATATGGGCGATGATGCAAAAATTGCGTATAAGTCCGGTCATGGGAAAATAGTAATGTGAAAAGGGAATATCAACAAGCCTGTAATTAACAAAACAGGTTTTTCATTGTCCATAATTCATCTTCATGCTAGACTGTAATTACCGGAGGAAAAATGATCAAGCTAACCGACTGCGGAGCGTTTCTTGTAAATGGGAAGGAAATAATTCCTGATGATGAAAACGCTGCTGCAAAACTGAAGCAATCTGGCATCAGCATAACAAAAGAGCAAGCCCGCAGAGGGACAATTTCGCACGGTATCCTTTCCGCTCATAACTGTGGCGGCGATGAGCAAAATCTTAAATTGAAATTTGATTCCATTACTTCCCACGATATTACATACGTGGGAATAATTCAGACTGCCCGTGCCAGCGGCATGGAAAAATTTCCTCTTCCCTACATTCTGACAAACTGCCACAACAGCCTTTGCGCCGTCGGCGGAACAATCAATCAGGACGACCATGTCTTCGCACTTTCCGCAGCCAAAAAATACGGTGGTGTTTATGTGCCTGCCCATCTTGCGGTAATCCACAGCTATAACAGGGAAATGATGGCCGGCTGCGGAAAGATGATCCTGGGTTCCGACAGCCATACACGCTATGGCGCGCTGGGCACAATGGCTGTCGGTGAAGGCGGTGGAGAGCTGGCGAAGCAGCTTGTCGGAAGAACCTACGACATGGCATATCCCCCGGTGGTGGGAGTTTTTTTGACCGGCGAGCCGGCGAAGGGCGTGGGCCCGCACGATGTGGCAATGTCGATAATAGCGGCTGTTTTTGAAAAAGGTTATGTGAAAAATAAAGTGATGGAGTTTATCGGAGACGGCATAACAAAGCTGCCGGCCGGTTTCCGCAACGGTATTGATGTGATGACCACAGAAACAACCTGCTGGAGTTCGATTTGGGAAACCGATGACACGGTGAAGGAATATCTTGAAATCCACGGCAGGGCTTCGAATTACAAAAAACTTGCGCCGGCGCAGACAGCTTACTATGACGGATTTATTCATGTTGATCTTTCAAAGGTTGAGCCGTGTATCGCTCTGCCCTTTCACCCGTCAAATGTTTTTACAATCAGGGAGCTGAATAAAAACGCAAAGGATATTCTTGCAAAAACCGAAGAAGAGGGTACGAAGGCTCTCGGTGCCGCCGGATTAAGTCTGAATCTGAAAGATAAATACTGCAATGGCGGGGTCTGGGCACAGCAGGCAATAATCGCCGGCTGCTCGGGGGGCATATTCGACAACATTATGGCCGCCGCCGATATAATCAAAAACGGCTCCGTCGGCAACGGCAATTTTTCCATGAGCGTTTACCCTGAAAGCCAGCCCACACTTCTTGAACTAACGCGCAACGGAGCGGCGGCAGCATTCCTTAACGCAGGCGCCCTATTGAGGGAGGCTTTCTGCGGCCCCTGCTTTGGCGCGGGGGATACTCCGGCAAACGGAGAGCTGTCGATCCGCCATGTTACACGCAATTTCCCGAACCGCGAAGGCTCCAAACCCGGCGAAGGGCAGATCGCATCTGTGGCATTGATGGATGCACGCTCCATCGCGGCGACGGCAATTAATGGCGGCAGGATTACGGCAGCAACCGAGATTGATGTTCCATTCGGCAAATACAAATACTTTTTTGACAGGGGCATCTATGAAAAACGGGTCTACAACGGCATTGGCAGGGCCTTGCCGCAAACTGAATTGATCCTCGGCCCCAATATCAAGGACTGGCCGGCAATGCCGCCCCTGCCGGAAAATCTGCTGGTTAAAATCATCAGTTTTATTACAGATCCAGTAACCACAACAGATGAGTTGATTCCGTCTGGTGAAACTTCATCTTACCGTTCCAATCCGTTAAAGCTGGCGAAATTTACCCTTAGCAGAAAAGACCCGTCTTATGTGCAAAGGGCAAAAGAAATTCAGGGCACCGAAGAACTCAGGCGCAGGGGAACTGCCGGCGGCGAGATGGAAGCGGTTATGAAAAAGATACACGGTATTCCGGGGTTCGCCGCAATGGAGCTTTCGCAGCTTGAAATCGGCAGCGCGATTTATGCCCGCAAGCCCGGCGACGGCTCCGCCCGGGAACAGGCGGCTTCCTGTCAGCGGGTACTGGGCGCATCGGCAAACTTTGCCCTGGAATACGCGACAAAACGATACCGCTCCAATTTAATAAACTGGGGTATTCTTCCGTTTGTTATAACCGACGAAAAGGCGTTCAGCCAGGGTGATTATATTTTCTTCCCCGGCATTAAAAAAGCAGTACAGGAAAAAGCACAGACAATCCGCGCCATTGTGTTAGCTGAAAAAACGGCAGAGATTACCGCAACCCTGGGCGTTCTTACAGATACCGAAAGGCAGATCCTTATCGACGGCTGTCTTATAAATTATTATGCAGCCGCAGGAAAAAGCTAAAACGTATCAGGGGAATCAAGCCAGGCGGGAAGCTGCATGGTGGTTTCGATAAAACCCATGCGGCGTTTTTGAACCGCTATATCCAATAGGGCAATGCCCCTGTCTTCCATTATGCGCATACGCCTTATGGCAACAGGATCACGCTCTGAAATACCGGCTTCGTCGGCAACGCTGCCGCGGACTACTTTCCTTACAGTATAATTGGAAGAAGATCCTCCCTGGGAAGGCGACAGGATCAGGCCAAACAGGGGAGCCGCCATGCGCTCACGTCTGTCGATTTTAGCGGCGTCCAAAAGCGGAATTTCAGGACGTGCGACTGTCATTATCACACGGCGGTTCTGCACACCATCGGTATCGATTGTCTCCAGGGCTATAAGTTCGCCAGGCCTGGACTGAAAAATAACGTCTTGTATAGCCGGTATAAGCGCGCCCTGGGCGGCGGTAATCTCCCTGCCGTTAATGGTTTTTATAATGGAATTTTCAGGAACCCTGTGCTGCATGGCGGGCGTATTCGGAGCCACATAAATAATCTCCGCGCCTGAATTGGTTTCGTTCAGAGTAAGGCCGAGCCATGGGCGCTGGGCTTTTCCACCGGCAATCATCGCGGGGAGAGCCGCTGCAAGCCGTTCGGCGGGAACGGCAAAATTCAGCCCCTGATAACTTGGAATTCCCGCAAAAACAATCCCAACAAGCCTGCCCACATTATCCACGACCGGCCCGCCGGAGTTGCCGTAATTGATGGCAGCATCAATCTGATAAACATCTCCAATCTGCAAAAATCGCCGGCTAAGGGTGGAAACAATTCCGGAAGTTACAGTTTTTTCCAGCCCGCCGGGAGAACCGATCGCCAGTACGGTATCGCCGACCATGGGGATCACTCTATCTACAACAGAAAAAACAAATTCGGGTTCGAACTCGGTCTTTATCAGTGCAAGATCCATCGCCTTATCCCAGCCGATTACCCTTGCCGGAATTCTCGGGCTTGTGGGATCTCCCATGCGGATATACATTCTGGAATAACCCCTGTACTTTGTGTCTACCTCACTTGAAATTACGTGATAATTTGTAACCAGCAACCCGGAAGCATCTACAAAAAAAGCGGAACCTATCACCCTGTCGGGAAATCCCCTTCCCGCTTCAATTCTAATTCCCTTGTCGACGATAACTGTAGCCACCCCGTTTAACATATCGGAAACAGTGTCCCTGCCCATGGCAAAGCTGCGCATATCACCGGGGATTTCGCCGCCGGCACTTTCAGCCGCAGAAAGAAAGAAAGCCGCCGCCCTGCGCTGTTTTACATTTACCGCTCTTTCAAGAAACAGCAGGCCGGAATCAAAATCGAGCGGCCGTAGTTCATGAGCCTGAACTGCGCCCAAAAACGCGCCAAGGTCATTGTTATCTGCCAGTTTTTGTTTTGCACCGGCGAGTATATAATCGGCTTCTGTACCGGCCTCTGTTTCAATCCCCAGGCCGGCAAGAGATCTGCTTAAAGAGGCAGCATCGTCCCAACGCTCTTTCTCTATCGCCGAAGCATGATGCAGGCGCAGCGTTTCGAGCGCATCATTTTCCAGCTGAACAAGATCATTCCAGTTTTCGTTATCATTTTGCGTAACGCTGTAGATTTCACGGTAAATACCGATCAGGTCGATGGCCTTTACCGGATTTTCACCGATTTCTTTTTTAATATCATCAAGCCTTACTACACTGGTGGAACGGCGGGGCGCGAGCCTTTCTTCCTGGGTTGCCGTAGTCTGACATGCGGCAAAAACCATAGCCAGCGCCGCCAACATCGCCTTTTTTGCCATATTTTTTATCATCTTGTATTTCCGCTTTCCGAATAATCCCAGCTTCCGTCTCCGTCCAGATCCCATGAATAAACAACCGAACCGTCATCCGGATACATCTCGCCTGTTCTGTGAATTCCCTCTCCACTCCAGTCGCTCAGTGAACTTTCTATAAGGCTTCTGAAATCCAGAAAATCTTCTGCCTCCGGCAGAGAGACAGGCCTGCGAAAACGCCGTACAGTTTCCATTCTGCCGTCCAGATCCAGATCAATATATTGAATAACCGGCAGCCCCGCTTCAAACTCGGTTACAGAAACCTGTCTGCCGTTTAATACTTCAACAGCCCTCAGCGGGATGCCCCGGTAAAGATCGATCTGTTCTACGGCGCCCTCGAATTCAACGCTCGGCCTTTGCAGGCTCGCGCAGGAAGCAACAAGGGAACGCCTGCTTAACATGATATTTTCGTGTGATATAACCGGATACATCAATCCTGAATAGGATTTGCTTCCGCACAGTTCAAGAAAGGCAAGGGGGGAATAGTGATAATCCGCCGGCCTGAAAAAATAACGGTAACCTGCCAGCTCCGCCCTCGATACAGACGGATAGCGTTCCCAGATAATCAACGCCCTTACCAGGTCTTCTTCCCGCTGAGGCAATGCCGGACGCTCTGTTTCAAGATCGGGTAACAAAAGCCGCTCCGCCCGCAGGGGAGCGTAATCCGCTCCAAAAACTACACGAAAGTCGGCAAGGCTGTCGTTATCCGCATCATACACAAATTCGCGCAGGGAGCCGTCGCGGTAAAAGGCCGAGGTCTCGATATGCCCTTCTCTTCCGCTGGTAATAATTCCGGAAAATGAAAGTAGTCTGCGCGCAAACATATCCCGCCCTTCGTCGCTTCTCAATAAATCGCTTGTTTCAACAATCGTTTCCACATCGAGGGCAATTTCCCCCGCCGGAAAAAATCCGGCTCCACCGGTAACAGCCGGCCTGTTATCAAAAACCCTCTGCCCGTCAAAAAGTTCCTCAACGGCTTCGCTGTCGTTTAACAGCCCCAGATTAAGGGCAGCCGCGATTGAGCCGGGGCTCGGGAAAAAATGTTCGCTTTGAACCGGAGGCAGCGCCCCTGCCCTGTAAGAAGCGACAAGCCGCCTAGCCTGTGCGGCATCCCTGATAAAGGGCGCCGCCAGCCATGCAAGTTCTGGATCATCCTCCAGCAGAAAGGGGAGCCGCCGCAATACAAGTTCCATCAGATTGTTGTCGCTCTCCGTCAGGGCTGAAAATTCCGGGTGTCTGTTACGCGCATATTCCAGAAAGATGCGCAGCGGACGCGGATCCCTTGGATAGCGGTCCATTGTTTCCAGCACGCTGCGGCGGAACAGGGCAAGGGCCATAACAGGCTCTCCGGCCGCATGGGCGGCATTCAGCGCCATTCCCCTAAGGGCAAGCAACCGCAGCCCGGCTGTATCGGCGCTTTGCGGAACATTATCAAGTGCGGCAAGAGCGGCGGAATAATGGCGCATAGCGGAAAGCTGTCGTGCCTGCATCAGCCTTGCCTGGGACTCACTGTAGTTCACCCAGCGGTTTGTCTGTAACGCCTGTCCAAGGGCTTCCAGTACAGCTCTGCGGCTCCTGCCCTCGTGTGAACGCGCCAGGGCGAGAAGATAGGAAATGTCAGATGACGCCGAGGCAAAGTCAGCAGCACGTTCAAGGCCGGCAAGAGCCTGGGGCCATCTGCCCTCATCGATTGCCTGCTGCGCCCACCTTACATATTGTTCGGCAATTTCAGCATCACCGGTTTTTTCTTCCATTCCGCTGTCCTGGGCAAAAGCGGCCGAAAGGAAGACGGCGAATAAAAGATATGCCAAAACAGGGCGCAGCTTCATAATGCTTTATGTATCTCCATCGCTTAAAGAAGATGAAACTTCCCTTGGAGGAAGGCCAAGCAGTTCCCTAACCTCATCGTCTATCAGGGTTTCCCTGTTGATAAGGGCATCGGCAAGTTTTTCCAGATCGTCTTTGCGGCTTTCGAGTATTTTCTGCGCCGTATTCCGCGAACGGTCAAGTATTTCCCTGACTGCCAGGTCAATTCGCTGGGCGGTATCCTCGGAGTAATCCTTGTGCCTGGCGATTTCCTTGCCGAGGAATATCGGCTCGTCCTCCTGACCGTAGGCCACAGGACCAAGCTCTTCGGCCATGCCCCATTCGCAGACCATGTTACGCGCCATTTCTGTCGCCTGCTGTATATCGTTCTTTGTTCCGGTGGTTGTCTCGTTGTAAAAAAGTTTTTCCGCGATCCAGCCGCCGTAACAAATGGCAATTCTATCTTCTATCCAGCCGACGGTTCGGCTGTAGCTGTCTTCTTCCGGAAGGGCAAGGGCCATGCCCAGCGCCCGTCCGTGGGGAACAATGGTAACCTTGTGCAGCGGATCGGCATTTTTAAGATAGTAATGAAGAAGGGCATGGCCTGCTTCGTGAATGGCAGTCATGCGGCGCTCCTTGTCCGAAACTACGAGCGTTTTCCTGGCTACTCCCATCAGCACCTTGTCCCTTGCTTCCTCAAAATCGCTCATCGCGACTTCGGCCTTGTCCTTTCTGGCGGCAAACAGAGCCGCTTCGTTTACCAGGTTGGCGATATCTGCGCCGCTCATGCCCGGCGTAGCCCTGGCAATGCGTGCAAGATCAACGCCCTTCCCAAGCGGAATTTTCGCGGAGTGAATCTGCAAGATCGCCTCACGTTCCTTTATATCGGGCATTGCAACTATTACCTGCCGGTCAAAACGCCCGGGGCGCAGGAGCGCAGGGTCCAGCACATCGGGGCGGTTTGTCGCGGCAAGAATTATAACCCCGTCTTTTGAATCGAAGCCGTCCATTTCAACCAGAAGCTGATTAAGGGTCTGCTCCCGTTCATCATGGCCGCCGCCGTAACCTGCGCCCCTGGTGCGGCCGACAGCATCCAGCTCATCAATAAAAATGATGCATGGCGCGTTACGACGCCCCTGATCAAAAAGATCCCTTACACGGCTGGCCCCAACGCCTACAAACATTTCTACAAAATCAGAACCCGACATGTGATAAAAGGCAACGTCGGCTTCTCCGGCAACCGAGCGCGCCATCAGTGTCTTGCCTGTTCCGGGCAGTCCGACAAGAAGCACACCCTTGGGGATCCTCGCTCCCATTTTTGTAAACTTCTGCGGGTTTTTCAAAAAAGCGACAACTTCTTCAAGCTCATATTTGGCGTCTTTCTGTCCGGCAACATCGGTAAAGCTGACCTTCTTTCCTTCTTCCTGATAACGTTTGGCCCTGCTCTTGCCGAACTGAAAAGTTTTATTCCCGGCGCCCTGCATATTCCTGAACATGAACATGATAATACTAAAACCTATAATCCACGGAAGAAAATCAATTAGTATACGCATCGGGCTGGCCCGTGAGACTGCGCCGGAAATATTGATATTTTTTTCCCGTAAACTTTCCAGCAGGTTTGGATCGGAATAGGGGATTCTGGTTCTGAACTGGGCGTCGCCGGCCTGCGAACCTTTAAGAAAAATATTCACAGTGTTATTATCCATGATGGTTACAGATTCAACCTGATTCTGTTCAACAAACCGGACAAAATCGGAGTAGGCAATTTCCCTTACCGGATTGGATTCACCCCTGAAAAAATATGACGCAAAGAGAACCATCATTATCAATAGAAAGATCAGGGCAAAGCTGTTCGGCCTTCTGGCGTTCAGCGGCCCCCGTTCAGGCAATTTATTATTTTGATTGTTAAACATTCATTCCCCCGGTATTTTTAATAAGCACATAGTATAACAACTGCCCTTCCGCCCGGCCGGGCTCAAGTTCCCTCCAAAACAGGAGTTTTCCCGAACCCAAAAAAGCGGCCGTTCCAAGCCTGTCAACAGCGCTGATAATCTCCTGCCGCTGCGTACTTACAATGTCCACCGGTGCAATTTTTCTGCCCGATGATACAAGAAAATCGTCTTTAAAACTCCGTCTTAAAACAAGCGGCAGGGCAGCGGAAAATCCGCCCATTGGCCGCTCGCGGGCGGTTAAAATCCGCACTTCTACACTTATATTGCTAAGATTATAGAAGCCAGGCTCTTTAATCAACAGCGAAAAACCCCGCTCAAAAGGGTGAGCCCTTTTGATAGTAAGTGAAAGCAGTTCGTTTTCCAGCCTTGCCGTAAGCGGCCCGAGGTCAGCCGCTGTGATAAGCCCATCGCAGAAACGCCTGACCACGGAACGTTTTATTGTGGCGGGGTTTTCTTTGCCAGCCAGGAGCAGATCGATGCCGGCGAACAGCGCTTCTTCGCGGACAATGGGCGGCTGGGCGAAAAATGTTTCCGCATTGGTTGTGAGGTCGTGATTAGGGGGAGGACTTTGCTCCCATTTAACACGGCGGGCAGCTTCGTCCTTTATAAAACCGGATACACGAGACTGGGTAGCGGCCATGTTAAAAAGGCCGCTATTCCAGAAAGGAAAATCTTTATTCAGCATTGGAATAAGTGAATTTCTGATACGGTTGCGCAGAAAACAAGAATCGGAATTGCTGGCATCTTCCCGCCAGGAGATTTTCCTTTCTGTAAGATACTCCAGCACATCGGCTCGGCTTAAAGTTAAAATGGGGCGCAGTATTCTGCCGCGGCTTGCCGGCATGGCGGCCAGTCCCTCAGGGCCGGCTCCGCGCAGGACGCGCATAAGGGCGGTTTCCAGCAGATCATCTTTTGTGTGGCCGGTAAGGATCCGCACCTGGCCGCCGCCTTCCCTTTCCATTCGCCGGGCCTCCCTGAACAAAGCCCTTCGCCGGAATTGCCTTGCGGCGGCTTCGATGCCGATACCGCGTCCTGCCGCAGCCGCTATTTTGCCCGGCGGGACAGATACGACTTTGCATGAAACACCAAGGCTCCTGCATAATTCAACCACGAATTCGGCATCGCCCCTGCTCTCCCCCGCCGGCCTTATGCCATGCTCCACATGGAGACAGGCAAGGGAAAAGGCGCCCTTCGCAGAATTTCGCATAACGGCGCAAAGGGCGGCAAGCATGGCGGTTGAGTCGGCGCCGCCGGAGACAGCGGCCAGGAAGGCAGCCCCGGCCTGACAATTCGTCAGCGCCGAGGCGACTGCATTTTCAAAAACTGCGCGGTTATTTTCTATTTGCAAGGGTTATCGTCATTGGGCTTTCTTCCCTCCGGCAGCGGGGGCTGCGGCGGCAGGCGCAGCGCCGGCAGCGGGGGCCGCTGCTCCGGCGGCGGGTGCGGCTGTTGCTGCGGCAGCGGCGGCTTCGGCTTCTGCGGCGGCAGGAGCGGCGGCTTCGGCCTTGGCAAATTTTACAAGAGCCACGACCTGGTCTGCGCCGGATATAAGCCGCACACCTTCGCCAAGGGGAATATCCCGCACAAAGAAGGCCTGGTTGAGTTTCAGGCCGGATATATCAACCTCGATACGCTCGGGCAGATCCTTTGGCAGACACTCCACTTCGATTTCGTGGACAGGATTTTCAAGAATACCGCCTTCGCGCACGCCGATGGGATTCCCATGCAGATGAAGCGAAACCTTCGCGCGCAAGAGAACACCGCTTTCAACTTCGTAAAAATCAATGTGAAGGATATTCCCGTCGATGATATTTCTTTGGGTATCCTTTACAACGGCATCGTAGGATTTTCCGTCTACTTCGACCTTGACGATGGTACTTTCGGAAATATTCTTTACGCCGCGGGTAAACTCCAGCGCGTCAAGATCAATGGAAAGGGCCTTGCCCGCCCTTCCATACAGTACGGCCGGGATACGGCCGCTGCGCCTTAAACGGCGGGATTCGGCAGAACCTTCTTTCTGGCGATTTTTCGCAGATAAAACAACCTTGGACATATAAAACCTCGTTCATAAAAATATAGGGACACCCCGGTAAATGGTATAAAACCTACTGGGACGACAGGATTCGCCTTCCCTTCGCAAACATCCTGTTTGCTCAGTCCAGGCCGGGGTTCGGCACTGCCGGCGCCATCCATGGCGCCTCTTCCTCCCACCTGGTCGGCGTGCCGAACCCTTCGAATCCTGCATCGTCCAAAGGTAAAACCCTACTGGGACGACAGGATTCGAACCTGTGGATACCGGCTCCAAAGACCGGTGGCTTACCGCTTGCCGACGTCCCATCTAGGAGTAAAATTATAGCAAAAATCCGGGGGTAATGGCAATGGCATGTGTTGAAAAGCGGATTTGCTATTGTTATCATGAATATATGACCGAAAAACAGGCAGCGCGGCAAAAAAAAATACTGGAAATTATAAGCCAGGTTAATCGAATAGAAGTCGCAAAGCTGGCGGAAATCATCAATATATCAAAAGTTACCCTGCGTTCGGATTTGGGCAGGCTCGAAGAAAAGGGAATTATCCGGCACGAAAAGGGAGAGGTTTTTCCCGGATCCAGCGATGATATCAATAACCGGCTGACCTATCACTACGACACCAAGCAGAAAATAGCCAGGGCGGCCTGTAATTTGGTGCGCGACGGAGAAGCGGTTATGATTGAATCGGGTTCCTGTTGTGCCATTCTGGCGGAAGAATTAACCACAAAGCGGCGGGAAATACGGCTCATCACAAATTCGGCTTTTATAGCGGCCTATATCCGGCGTCTGCCCCACGCCAGGATTATTATTCTTGGGGGGGATTATCAAAATGATTCCCAGGTAATGGTCGGCCCGATTGCCCGTTTATGCGCCCAGAGTTTCAGCGTGGATAAACTTTTTATCGGGACCGACGGGTTTTCGGAAAACGGTTTTACAGGCAATGATAATATGCGTTCTGAGATAGTTCAGGATATGGCAAAGCAGGCGCAGGAAGTGATTATTCTTACAGAATCAGAAAAGTTTTCCAAACAGGGACTTGTCCCGCTGCTTCCCTTCAGCAGCGTCAGCGCAGTGTTTACCGATAGTCTGATTCCGCTGGAAAAGGAATCTTTCCTTGCCGGGCGCGGAATAAAAGTACACAAAGTGGCGATATAAATATTTTACACATCTTCTTTTTTACGCTTAATCGCATAACAGTCCATGCATATAATTGTTACAATCACAATGCCAAGGATCATTTGCTGAATGTAGGGGTTAATTCCGAAGCCGTTCATGCAGTTCCTTAAAAGCTGCATCACCATTATGCCGATAAAGCTGTGTCCAACGCCGCCGGTGCCGCCGGCAAAGGAAGTGCCGCCGATAACGACGCCGCAGTTAATCATAAGGGGGATTGGATCGCCGTAGATGGCGGAGCCGGTATTCATGTAAGAAGACAGAAGCACCCCCGCAATGGCGGCGTATGTTCCGGTAAGTGTAAAGGCAATCCATTTTGTGCGTATAACGGGTATGCCTGAGTATTCGGCGACCTCATAATCGCCGCCCAGGGCATAGCAGTTCCGCCCAAAACTTGTGAAGCGCAGCAGCCAGAATGTAAAGGCTCCTATCAGGATCATAAACAGCATTATGTTGGGGATACCGAGAAAACTTCCGTTGGAGATCATCATAAAATCGAAACTTCTAGCGGGAATTGGATTGGCGTCGGTAAGCCGCAGGGAAACACCTTTAACCAGCATACCCATGCCCAGCGTGATGATGAACGCCTCGGTCTTTTGATGCACGACAAGGAATCCGTTGATAAAACCAACAGCGGTGCCGGACAATACGGCGATAAACATGGCCATATACATGTTCATCCCGCTGTTGACCAAAAGGACGGCAATAATGCCGGACAGGGACATCACCGAGCCGACTGACAAATCACAGCCGCGGCAAATAACCGCCAGCGTAACGCCAAAGGCAATAATCAGGTTAGGTGAAGCCACCCTGAAAATATTCAGAAAATTAAGCAGGGTATAAAATCTTGAGTCTGAAAACAGCATGGCAAATAACATTATGGCAATGGCGGTAACCGCTTTCTGCCTGGACAGTAATTGTACGGCCTGCCTGCCAAAATGCAATTTTGGTGTTTGTACGCTGACACTCATATTGGACATTGCCCTCTCTCCTCTTTCTTACCTTTTACCTTTTACCTTTTAACTTTTACTTTTACCTATGCCTGCGATGATCAAGCCAAATAGCCGTGACAAGTATCGCGCCCCTCAGCACCTCCTGCAGGTGCGTCTGAACGCCAAGCAGGTTCATGCAGTTGGACATCAGTACTACAAGTGAAACCCCCAGCATGGTGCGCAGCACGCTTCCCTTCCCGCCCATAAGGGAAGTACCGCCGACAACTACGGACATAATGGCGTCCCGCTCAAAGCCTGCGCCGACGGTGGGCGTTGTCACGGTAACACGCGAAAACAGCATAATGGCGCATACCGCCGCCATAAAGCCGCAGATGGCGTAGATGGAAACCATAATTCGCTTTGTGGGTATGCCGCTGAGTTCCGCCGCCACAATGTTTCCCCCCGTATAATTGATGTACCTTCCCGGAAGCGTCCTGGACTGGAATATGTACAGCATGGCAAGAAAAAACAGGAACACGACAAAGGACAGCGAAAGAAAGCCCACCATACCCGTGCCAAGGGCGGCAGTTATCGGCATAGGGTGAGCAATGAGCGTTCTGTTCATGGACCTGCCGCCGGTATAAAAAAGCGCAACAGCGCCGTATAGCTGCGACATTCCGAAGGTAATAAACAGGGCCTTGGCCTGGGTTGATGCCCCGGAAACCACAAGTACCGTGCCATTCAGGCAGCCCAAAGATGCGCCCAGCACAAGACCGGCCATCATCGCGCCGGCCTCTCCGACAGAATCAACCAATGATAGGGTTATTATGGCGACAAGGGAAATTATGCCCGGCACCGAAAGGTCGATAAATCCGCCAATAATGATGAATGTCATTCCCAGGGCGACAAAACTCAAAGGGCCGAACTGCCTCATTAAATTGGTAAAATTCTGTGCAGTTAAAAAGTTGGGTTCTACTGCGGCGGTAACAATGACGAGTAACAGTATGGCGAAAAAAACCAGATATTCCAGTAAAAAGCCAGTTATCGGGGATTTTCCGGCTTGCGGTTTTTTTAATATAAATTGACCAGTCATAATTTATCCCCCTCAGCCTATTGCGGCGCTCATTATATCGTGGGCCGAATCTGATTCAGGATTGAAAACACCGGTTATCCGCCCTTCGCATATTGCAAGCACACGGTTGCTCATCGCAAGCACTTCGGGCAGTTCGGAAGAAATCATTATAACAGAACCGCCCCTTTCCGCAATTTCTTTTATCAGCACATATATTTCATACTTGGTGCCGACATCAATGCCCCTGGTCGGTTCGTCCAGTATCAGTATATCGGGATTAATCTCGAACCAGCGCCCCATAATGCACTTTTGCTGATTACCCCCCGAAAGTTTCACAGCCTTGGTATTCGCCGAGGGGGTTTTGACAGCGAGGTTTTTAATCTGCCTGTCGCAGATATCTTTTTCCCTGGACGCATTAACAAAGCCGAACTTGGTAATTCTCTTTAAGCACGCCATGGTGATGTTGGCCTGCACCGAAAAGGGCAGCACCAGGCCCTGCAGCTTGCGGTCTTCCGGCACAAGGCTCAAGCCCTCGCGAATGGCCTGAGCCGGCTTTTTAATGTTGGAAGGTCTTCCGTTTAAGTGTATTTTAAGTTCTTTGGCCTTATCTGCGCCGTAAATGGCACGGATAATTTCCGTGCGGCCGGCTCCGACAAGCCCGACGAACCCAAGTATTTCCCCCTTTTTCAATTCAAAAGAAATATCTTTCAGTTTGCGCGTTCTGATCGTTTTAACTTCCATAAGCGTTTCACCTGCGCAATGTGGCCTGGCAGGGTATTCGTTTTCAATTTCGCGCCCGATCATTTTTGCAATCATTTCGTTTCGATCCAAATCGCCTATTGGCCTGGTATCGATCACTTTTCCGTCGCGGATAATCGTAACTATATCGCAAAGCTCGAATATTTCGTCCAGCTTGTGGCTGATATAAATAACCGTAACGCCCTTCCGGCGTAAATCCCCAATGATAGAAAACAGGCGCTTTAGTTCATCAGCGGTTAAGCTGCTCGACGGCTCGTCCATTATTATCAATTTGGAATTAAACGACAGCGCCTTGGTAATTTCCACCATCTGCTTTTCTGCGGCGCTGAGTTCTCCGACCAGTTTGTAGGTGCTGATTGTACTGCCTATGCTGTCGAGCAGCTCTCTGGCTTTTTTATGTATATTGCGCATACCCTTCATTTCCGAAAAGCGGCCGAGAAATATATTTTCACCGACAGTAAGGGTATTAACAAGATTGAATTCCTGATAAATAATGCTAAGGCCCCTTTTCAGGGCCTGTACGGGTGTGGTGTGCTCAATGGTTTGGCCGTCGAACACAATGGTTCCGGCATCCTTGGTATATACGCCGGAGAGAATTTTCATTAAGGTTGATTTTCCCGCGCCGTTTTCACCAACAATGCCGTGGACGCTGCCGCGGCGGCATTCTATGGAAACCTTATCCAAAGCCTTAACTCCGGGAAATGATATGCTCACATCTTTAACAGATAAAATTATACTGTCCGCCGCATTTTCCACATGACACCCCCTTTTTGAGACTGGAGAGATAGAAGATAAAAGATAAAAATGAAATTTTATCTTCTACCTTCTACCTTTTCCCTTATTTCCTACCAATCGGGTTCTACAAAGTTATTAATAGTATCAATAGTAACCATGTCAAGGGGAATCCAGTTAATCTTTTCAACACGTCCGCCTTCAAGCATCGTCTTTGCGTTTTCAAGACTTTTCCTTGCCATGTTGGTGAAGCTCTGCCCCACGCTAAGGGCCTGAGTGCCCGCGCGAACCTGGGCATAACCAGTTCTGTTTCCGTCTACGCCAATGACGAATACATCTCTCCTGCCCGCGTTTTGAAGGGCCTGGATAACACCGCTGGCGCCGTTGTCCCAATGGCACCACACGCCGTTGATTTGGCTGCCATAACGCACAATGAAGTCTTCCATTATAGCCAAAGCTTCATGAGTGTTCCAGCCCGTAGGGGCGTTTTGGGAGTCCAGTATGCGAATGTTAGTCGCAATACCGGCACGGAAGCCGTCGCGGCGCTTGATTTGCGCATCATGGCCGGCCTGGCCGCCGACCTCGACAAAATTCGCGCCGTTTGGAAATTTCTGCGACACGAATTTACCGGCCTGCTCACCGCCGAGGAAATCGTCGGAACCGCAGAAGAAGTCCATTAAATGATGATATTGATCCGGAAGCAGGGACGAGAACATGCCGACAATTATACCGGCCTGTTTTGCACGCGTAATGGCGGGGATAATTGACTCAATACTGCTGGGGTTGACGAAAATTGCATCATACCCTTCTGCAATACATTGATCGATGCCCGCTACCTCTACCTGGGGTTCATTTTCACCGGCGAACACCCTCATCTCAAAGCCGAATTCAGGGGCCAGCCTCTGCAATTCCCTCCATGTAAAAGCCTGGGACTCGTTGGACATGGCCTGGGTGATAAAGGCAGCCCTGTATGTTCTTTGGCCGCCTTGCCTGCCGCCTGCGAACACCGTACCTGTGGCAATACCAAAAAGCAGCAGCAATGCAAATAAACGCATTGTATTTTTCATACAATCCTCCTGTTGTTTTTTACACATCATACAATGTGCATGTTTATGACAACTCCCGCAAACTGGTTAAAACCTTGCAGGAGAATGACACACATCATTTTTCTAAAAAAAACATTCAATGCCGGAATCGGCGATAATCCGCCTGAATCCTTCTATATCCTCCTTGTGTAACTGAGGGACGCCGCGTAAGGTATATGGCATTTTAAGCAGCTCGTACTTTCGCTCACCAAACTGGTGAAACGGCAAAAGCTGCGCTCTGGACAGGCCCAGTGATTTTATCAAAGAGGCGAAGCCGCTGGCATCTTCGAGAGAATCGTTATACCCGGGTATAACCGGAATACGGGGCAAAACAGGTATTTTTTGGGCTAAGGCATTTTTCAGATTCGATAGAATTATGCCGGTATCAACACCCGTACCTTCAATGTGGCGGCGACCATCATAATGTTTAATATCAAACAAAAGCATATCAGCCAGGGCGGAAATTTCGTTAAAAACCTCTGCAGGAGCATAGCCGGAAGTCTCCAGGGCTGTGTGAATGACCTCTTTTCGCAGAGCAGACAGCAGAGCGGCGGCAAATTCGCCCTGGGTAAGAGCTTCTCCGCCGGAAAGAGTAACCCCTCCCCCGGATTCTTCATAAAAAGGCCGGTCTTGCAGGCATATTTCCAGAGTTTCTTCAATAGAGTATAGCCGCGAATCGGGGGCACTGCCCCCCTCGCCCATAAAAAGGGGCTTTTCCGCCTGGCCTTCGGGATTAGAACACCACTTGCAGCGCAGGGGACAGCCCTTGAAAAACACCACTGTCCGGATACCGGGGCCATCGTGCAGGCTGAATTTCTGAATATTAAAAAGAAGCCCATTCACACCTCGATTATGCAGCCATTTTTTAATAAAGTCAAGTATTTTTTTATCTTAACAAGATAATTTTTTATTTTAATAAAAAACAGCATGACAAAAGAAAAATAATGATATACAATGTACTGAAAGGAAGGAATTATGGAACAGTATACAGTAGGCATTGATGCCGGCGGAACCAAGGTTGCATACGGTCTTTTTGACAGCCGCAAGCAAATTATTTCGCGTTTTAGCCACCCGTCAAACGCCGCTTGCTCACCAGAGCAGTTTTTTGACGAAATTGTTACCAATATTCACAGGATAATGTCGGAGCATGACATTAAAAAAGAAAATCTTAGGGGCGTTGGGATTGGAATGCCTTCTTTTATACTGTTCGAGGAAGGCCGCATAGTAAAGACCAGTAACCTTGTAAATATCCACGACTTTCCGGCCAGGGTTTATCTTATGGAAAAACTGGACGGCATCCGGGTAATTCTCGATAACGACGCTCATGCCGCCGCTATTGCGGAACACCGGTACGGAGCAGGCCGCGGTTTTAACAATATGCTCTACTGCCCTGTGGGAACTGGAATTTCATCGGGGATAATAATAAACGGCGGTATCTTCCGCGGCCGCTATGGCTGGGCGGGCGAAAGCGGGCACATGATCCTTACGCCCGATGACGGCATTGAGTGCGGCTGCGGAAACCGGGGCTGCTTTATGTCCTGGTGTTCCGGTTCAATGATAATAAAACATATTAAAAACTGGATCGACGCCGGGGAAAAATCCCGCATCACCGATTTTGCGGGAAACGATGTATTGAGCTGCCACCACATTGAACAGGCATATAACGAGGGAGACATTCTTGCCCGCCGCGCCATAGCGCAAATGACCAAAATCCTGGGTATATGGACATATAATCTTTACCTTACCCTTAACATAAATTGTTTTGTTTTCGGCGGCGGCCTGCTCAAATTATTCAGGGGCCTGAAAGACGGAAAGCAAAAGGCAGGCGGTCTGTTAGACGCCATAAAAGAAGTATTCGACAGATATAACAAAAATTCATTGCCCGTCTACTTTAGGGAAGCAGCGCTCTCGGCAAACATGACGGGGGACGATTTTGGCACTGTTGGCGCAAACGAATTATTATTTTAAGAGGCAGTTATGAATAACTTTGGAAACCTTTCCGGACGAATGAACCAGTTTCGAAAAAAACTTTTAGACGCCAAACCCCGCGTCTGTGTTGAGCGGGCAAGAATCACTACCGAAGTATACCGTGATAATATGGATCAGCCGCTGGCAATACGGCGGGCGCTGATGTATAAAAATGTGCTGGAAAAAATGAGCATCTTTATCGAAGAAGAAACCCTGATCGCCGGCAACCAGGCTTCTGATAACCGTTCGGCGCCCATCTTCCCCGAATATGCCATGGACTGGGTAGTCGCCGAACTTGACGAATTCGACAAGAGGGACGGCGACCGCTTTTATATCACCGAAGAAAACAAACAGGCCCTGCGGGAAATAGCCCCGTTCTGGAATCACAATACCGTAAAAGCACGGGGGCTTGCCGCCATGCCCGCGACGGCAAAAGTTTTTTACGATTTGGGCATAATTAAAGCCGAAGGAAACATCACTTCCGGCGACGCCCATGTGGCGGTTGACTATGATCGTATGCTCCGCGAAGGGCTTACGGAATACAAGCGCAGGGCACAGGCAAAATGCGAACAGCTGGATCTTACCGATTACCATAATTTGGCAAAATTCCATTTTTACCGCGCTGTATCAATTGTTGTTGATGCAACAATTGCTTTTGCCAAACGGTATGCCGGCCTGGCCGCTAAAATGGCAGATAACGAAACGGATAAAAAACGGCGGGAAGAACTTATGGAGATGAGCCGGATTTTGAACAAAGTCCCCGCCGCGGGCGCAGAAAGTTTTCACGAAGCGGTTCAGTCCCTGTGGCTTGTCCACCTCGCCCTGCAGATAGAAAGCAACGGCCACTCGCTTTCCTATGGCCGCATGGATCAATTTCTATTTCCCTATTACGACCGCGACATCAGGGCGGGAAAGATAACCGAAGAAAGCGCCTGCGAGCTGCTGACCAATCTTTGGCTTAAAACTTTTACGATTAACAAAATAAGAAGCTGGACACATACACGTTTTTCCGCCGGAAGCCCCCTGTACCAGAATGTTACCATCGGCGGGCAGACAACGGACGGCAAAGACGCCGTAAACCCGCTGTCATTCATTATTCTGCGCAGTGTCGCTCAGACCAAGCTTCCCCAGCCGAACCTGACGGTACGGTACCACAAAACGCTTAACGAAAAATTTATAAAAGAATGCATCGAAGTGGTTCGGCTGGGATTCGGAATGCCGGCCTTTAACAACGACGAAATCATCATTCCCTCGTTTATGGAAAAGGGCGTAAAAAAAGAGGACGCTTACAATTACAGCGCCATCGGCTGCGTTGAAGTGGCTGTTCCCGGCAAGTGGGGATACCGCTGCACCGGCATGAGTTTTCTGAACTTCCCCAAATCCCTGTTGATTGCACTTAACGACGGCGTGGATATCGCTTCCGGCATAAAGGTTTGCGAAGGGGCCGGCCCCTTTACCGGAATGAAGTCCTTTGATGAGGTGATGGAAGCCTGGGACAAAATCATACGGGAGTTTACCCGCCAGTGCGTGATAATCGATTCTGTCTGCGACACAGTTCTCGAAAAAGATACCGCCGACATTCTCTGCTCCGCCCTCTGCGATGACTGCATTGAGCGCGGCCTTAACCTGAAGGAAGGCGGCGCTGTCTACGATTTTATCAGCGACTTGCAGGTGGGTATTGCAAACCTCGCCGATTCGCTGTCGGCGATAAAAAAATGCGTCTTCGAGGACAAGTCGATTACAACAACAGAACTCTGGCAGGCGCTGGAGAAAAACTTTGAAGGCGCCGAAAACGAGCGTATCAGGGAACTTCTGATTGCCGCCCCCAAATACGGTAACGATGACGACTATGTCGATTCTCTTGTCCGCCAGGCCTACGACATTTACATTGATGAAATGAAGAAGCACCGCAACACCCGCTTTGGCCGCGGGCCCATCGGCGGACTGTACTACGCGGGAACTTCTTCCATTTCGGCTAACGTCCCGCAGGGAGCGGGCACTACGGCAACACCCGACGGACGCAGGGCCGGCGAGCCGCTTGCCGAGGGTTGTTCCCCGTCTCATGCGATGGATAAACTCGGCCCCACGGCGGTCTTTAAGTCCGTGGCCAAGCTGCCGACAAAGGAGATAACAGGCGGCGTTCTTTTGAATCAGAAGGTAACGCCGGCAATCCTGGAATCCGAAGAAAACCGCGAAAAACTGGTATTCCTGCTCCATGCCTTCTTTATAAGGCTTGCAGGTTTCCACGTTCAGTTTAATGTGGTGTCACGCGAAACCCTGCTGGATGCCCAGGCGCACCCGGAAAAACATCAGGATCTTATTGTAAGGGTTGCCGGCTACAGCGCGTTTTTTAACGCCCTTTCCCGTCAAACCCAAGATGATATAATTGAACGAACCGAACAGGTTTTATAAAAAGGAGGTTTTTTATGAAGGCGCTATTTATTGGCGGAACAGGTACGATAAGCACGGCGATATCCAGGCAAATTCTTGAACAGGGGTGGGAATTATTTCTGTTAAACCGCGGAAACCTGAATAATGCCATTGACACAAAGGGAAAGGGCGGGAAACTGGTTGAAGTTGCCTGTAACATCAGGGAAGATGCTCCCGAAACAATTCTAAAAAAAATCAGAGAGGCGGCGGGCGGGAAACCGTTTTTTGATGTTGTCGCAGATTTTATAGCTTATACGCCTGAGCATGTCCAAAAAGACTATTCGATTTTCAGGGATTTATGCAGACAGTACATCTTTATCAGTTCGGCATCCGCATACCAAAAGCCCCTTTCTTCGTATCTAATAACAGAGAGCACCCCGCTGGCAAATCCCTACTGGCAGTATTCGAGGGATAAAATAGCCTGCGAAGATTTTCTTGTCGCGAAGCACCGCGAAAACGGCTTCCCCGTAACAATAATCCGCCCCAGCCATACATACGATGAGCGCAGTGTTCCGCTGGGCATTCATGGGAAAAACGGAAGCTGGCAGGTTATAAAGCGCATGATCGGCGGCAAGCCCGTTATAATTCAGGGCGACGGCACAAGCCTCTGGACAATGACACATAACAGTGATTTTGCCCTGGGCTTTACCGGTCTTATGGGAAATATCCACGCCATAGGAGAAGCGGTGCAGATTACGTCCGATGAAAGCGTAACATGGAATCAAATTTATCAAATTATCGCCGATGCCCTTAATGTGCAGCTTAAGCCTTTTTATATTTCCAGTTTTTTTCTGGCAAAATGCTCTCCGTATGATTTTACAGGCAGCATAATCGGCGACAAGGCGAACACCGTAGTATTTGATAACACCAAGCTAAAGCGGCTTGTACCCGGTTTTTATCCCCGCATCCGCCTCGATCAGGGAATACGAAAAACCATCGACTATGTGCTTGCCCACAAGGAGTGTCAGACCGAAGATCCGGAATTTGATTTATGGTGCGATAAGGTCATAGCGGCGCAGGAAAATGCCGCCAGAGAGTTGGGGGCTCCTGCCGGGGAGGCCATGAATAAACCGATCAGTATCAGCAATTGCCTAAAATTTCAGTCAGATTAAAAACAATAATGATAAAAAAAGTGCCTGGCACCATAAAAAAAAGGCCCATACAGCAAAGTTTCTTGCTATATAAGCCTTAGAGCGGGAAACGGGAGTCGGACCCGCGACATCGACCTTGGCAAGGTCGCGCTCTACCACTGAGCTATTCCCGCGAAACGGAAGGGCCTGCAGCCAGGCCCATGCATCTTTTTTATCACAAACAGCGGCAGCTTGTCAAGCAGCTGCCGTCCGGTCCCTAGCGCTTTACCAAAACAAACTCTGCCCTGCGGTTTTTCCACCAGTTGCCCACGTCTTCCCATGCTGCAACGGGGTATTCGCCGCCAAGGCCGTGAACTTCGATACGGTTCCGGGCAACGCCCAGCTCCACCAACTGCTCGGCAATGACTCTTGCCCGGCTTTCGCTCAGGGGCAAAAGTTCCTGAATCTGTTCACGCCGGCGTCCGGCTGTATCGCGCGGATTGGTCGTCGGGTTGGCATGGCCTTCGACCCTAAGATTGTATTCATCGTTATCACTTAACGTCAGGACAATGCGCGAAAGAGTCTGCTCATTGCCGGCAGCAGGTTCGGCAGTATCGGCCCCAAAAACAATGGGCGGCAAATACGGGAGCGCTGTAAGCACGGGTCTTGCAGCAGGCGTAGTTCCCGGACTGACCTCAAAATTCCGCACCGGCGAAATTGCCTCTGTTGTACCTCCCCTGGAGGTTACCCGCCAGTACAGGGTTTCACCTTCCTTTAGCATGTCAGGCGAAATGGCAAAAAAATTGACAGCCGTATCCTGCCTTACTATCGGATTAAGCATACCGGGGTTATCCGCCACTTCAACAAGCCATGAATCTATTTTTGAATCGTATGCCCACGACAGAAGATTAACGCCGGAATCAATGTGCATTTTTCCGTTCTGCAATGGGAAAGCAAGAGCCGGTGCGGCGATAACCGGATTGCCTCGGGTTACGGAAAACTGCCCTGTTACCGAGGGCTGCACAGAGCCCGTTATCTGATACGGAAATACCGGCGTTACACGCCAGTACCAACGGCCAAAATCCAGCCCTGTTTGATTAATGGAATTTTCCTCAACCTGGCGGGAAATAAACGGATTTCGCATATCCTCACTGGCCGAAATTTCCAGGAGATAGGCCGAAGCGTTTTCCACGGCCGTCCAGGAAAGGGGAATGGGAGCTTCTCCTGAAAGAGTGAATTCTTCAGCCGGCGCGGGGGAGATAAGAACCGCCTCGGCGGCGGGAAGCACTTCCAGTGAACCAACGGGAAACAAAACAGTTTCCGGCTCCCGGCTGCCGCCGCTTACCGGATATGCCCGCCACCAGTAACTTCCGTTTTCCAGCGGAATTGAAACTGACGATGCGCCGGTTATATCCCTTGTCTGAATAATGCGGTTAAATCTGCGGTCTGCGGCTATCTCGACAATCACGGCGGTATCGGCGTCAAAGTTTATGTCCTTCCAGGAAAAAACAACAGGCACCGCTTCCGCCGCGTTATGTGATTGCGAACCCATAACATAGGCGGAAGATCCAAACGATGTCATTGTAATGATCGGCTTTGTGCTGATCTCCCCGTTTGAGTCGACTGCCAAAATATTGCCGGCATCAACTCTGTTTCCGTCAAAACTGGCGATACCGTCGAAAACAGAAAGTATGAACTCTTCATCATTTTTATTCAACCTGGCTTTTCCGTCGAGAACCACGGTATACGCTCCGATGGAAATTACTACATTTTTGTTTTCAGAAACCACTTCCAGATTCCCGCCTGAAAAATCGATCCTGGCGCCGCTGCGGTTATTATAATAAACCTGAATCATCGTACTTTCATCCATGCTAAGGTAGGTAGTTTCATCCTGAAAAATAATTATTGCCTCGGCCTGTTCAGTGGTACGGATCGTGTCGCCGTTGTAAACAGGCGAAGTCCGCTTTAACCTGTCCCAAACGACGCGTTCAATAAATCTGCGCTGGGCCGTGCGTTTTTTGAATATTATTAATCCCACCGGATCATCATTCAGTTTATAAAGAGTCTGGTTGAATTCCCTCCAAAACCCCGCCCCGGAAAAAACCGCGCCGGCAAGACAGAGAATAACGATAATCAGGTCAATCGTTTTGAACTTTGTTTTTCTTTTCTCTGTCATTTGAATTTACCGCCAAAGTACCGGAAGGAAAGTCCTGGTCTACCGGATCTCTGCTGCCGCCGTTTGCCGGATAGGCGCGCCACCAATACAGACCCTCCGCCAGGGGAACGGACACCGATATGCCGCTTACGACATCCCGTTCCGCCACTATATTACCAAAATACATATCCGAAGCCACTTCAATTATTACATGGGTGTCGGAATTAAAACCTGTCTCGTTCCATGAAAAGAAAACCGGAATGGCCTCATCCGCCGATCCCTGCACCCAGGCGGAAGAACCGAACGAAGTCATGTTTATCTGCGGACATGTCGGCGGTTTTTCGCCGCCGGTCTTTTCCACCTCGTTTTTTCTGCCGCCGTAAATCGCGTACTTCTTTTCTTCCGCTTCCACATCAAGTTTATTTATATCGGGAGCATCAATACCAAGAAGTTTTCTTACCTGCGCCATTGTCTGCGGCCCGTCTGAATTGATAAAATTTACCACAGCAAACAGCCTTACCGGTTTTTCCTTTCCCTTTACCTTTACAGAAAGCATTTCCTCGGTGATAAATTTATCGCCAGTTAGCCGCCATGTTTCCTCGGTAATTAAAATATCGGTTCCAAAAGCCTTGTTCAGCGCCTCTATCCGGTTGGCCAGATTAACAGGATCACCGATAATGGTGTACTCCATTCGCCGCTCGGAACCGATTTGTCCGGCAATAACAAGCCCTGTGTTAATGCTGCACCCTACGCGTATTTCAGGATTCCCCGGATCATTTTTGTCCCGCCGGGCGTTAAGCTCTATCAGGGTTTCCCGCATCAACAGGGCAGACTTAATGCAGTTATATGCATCGTCCGCCGGATTTCCGGCATTAACCGGTGTACTCCAGTGCGCCATTAAAGCATCGCCCATAAATTTATCTACCACCCCGCCGGTTTTTTCCACACAGCGAATCATCTGGGTAAAATAATGGTTGAGCCATGAAATAAGACGGTCGGGCGCATCGTCTCCGAAAAATCTGTTAAAAGTTTCGGATTTTTCGGCAAAGTCGCGGATATCAGAAAATAAAATCGTGGCATTCTTAGGAAGGCCGCCCGGCTTGATCTCGCCCCGCATGGCACGGACTGCGATGTCCTTATTGGTAAAGCGGCCGAAAATATTCAGGGCTCTGGACATGTTATCGAAACTTTCGGTCAGCAGCCCCACTTCGTCCCGTGTCCTCGGCTGAAGGTTAAAATCGAATTCCCCTCCCTCGATTCTAAGCGCCGCATCTGCCAGAACGCGCACAGGGCTTGTGATCGTTTTTGAAAAAAACCAGATAAAAATAATGGTGATAAAAAGAACAGTGGCGGCAAGATACATATTCTGCCTTGTAATGCCCTGCACTGCCTCGAATACAATATCATGGGGTATGGTGGTAATTACAGCGGCATCAACTTCGGCAAGACGATAGTAGGCGCCGAAATATTCCGATCCATCATCGTTATACGAAACCTGCCTGTTATTGTCCCCGCGCTGCTGCATAATTGCCACTATGGGCAGGGCGGAAAAATTGGCGCCCCCGATAACCAGATCATTTTCCGGGTGGAGCAGAAGATCGCCCGAGTTATTGATAAGAAAACTGGTGTTTGTACCTGTGCCGAATGATTCTGAAAGTTCATCGGGAGTAAAAAGCACCTTTACCATCTCGGCCCCCGCCCTGCCCTGACGGATAAAGGCGACATTAACCAGCGAAAGCTGAAAAACAGGCGATGCGTTAAAGACCCGCATTTTATCTTCAGTTACCGGAAAATATGAAGAAAGATACGACTGTGCATCGGCGGCGCTTATGCCGTTTGAATTTAAGAAATCCGTATTGGGGATAAAGCCGGTATTGCTTTCGCCGCCTGGCAAATTCCCCGTAATTCCGATGGCGGCTATGTTTCGGTTGCGGCTGAAAAAGTACCTTTCCATTTCGGGATTGCGGTCAAACACCGGGGAAACCATGTCCGTCATTTCAAGGTAGAGCAATACCGCTGTCTGAACAGATTTAAGGGAGCCTTCCGCCTGTGATGCTGCCCTGTGGTTTACTGTAAAATTATTGTCTTCCGCGGTTTTCCGGACTTCCTGGGTGCTGAGTATCGAAACCATAAGGATCACTGCTCCCAGCGAAGCCATAAATAAAATCGAAATGATAGTAACCAGCTTGGCTCCTATCGGGAACAATACCCTGGTTTTTAACTGCCTCTGTTTCACAATTTACACCCCCAAACGGCTCCTCCTTAACAGATCACCGGTTGTTTGATTGGTAATTACATTATAGCACAAAAAAGGCAAAATACGCTCATGAATCGTATCAATTATCCATTCTGTCTGCGGGAAGTACAGTTCTTCCATTTCCGCCGCCGGAGTTATCCAGTTGCGGCTTCCCACGACTGCGACAGGAGCATCAAGATAGTCAAAGGCAAGTGTTTGAATATTGCTGGCTATCGTATGCAGAAAAGAGCCGCGTTCGGCAGCATCGCTGGCCAGGAGCAGTTTACCGGTTTTCTTTACCGATTCTACGATTTTATCATAGTTAAGGGGGTTGATAAACCGGATATCAATAACTTCTGCTGAAAGGCCAAAGCGGCTCTCGATAATTTCCGCCGCTTCCATGGCTTTGTAAAGGGTGGCGCCGATTGTAGCGATTGTAATGTCCCTGCCCTGCCTGCGGACAACAGGCTCCCCTTCGGGGATTTCGTAATAGCCGGCTGGAACTCCGCCTTTTTCAAACTGCTCCGGCATATCGTAAAGAAGCTGGCTTTCAAAGAATATAACAGGGTCGGTGCCGCGCAGCGCCAGGTTGAGCATGCCCTTGGCGTCGTAGGGGGTGGCGGGAAAGAACACTTTTAGGCCGGGAATGTGGGCGGTTAAGGCCGACCAGTCCTGGCTGTGCTGGGCGCCGTACTTGTTTCCAACTGAAACACGGACAACCAGCGGCATTTTAAGGAGGCCGGCCGACATAGCCTGCCACTTGGACGCCTGGTTGAATATTTCGTCCCCTGCCCTGCCCATAAAATCGCAGTACATCAATTCCACTACTGCGCGTCCCCCGCATAGCGCATAACCAACACCGGCTCCGACTATTGCACCTTCGGAAATCGGACTGTTAAAAAGACGGTTATACGGCAAAAGCTCGGTCAACCCGCGGTAAACGGCAAAGGCGCCGCCCCAGTCGCGGACATCTTCGCCCCAGCCGGCCATTGCCGGATCGACACTGAAGCGGTGGGCAAGAGCCTCGAATAGCGCATCACGGTACTGGAAAGCCTTGTTCCTGGAAACAGGTTTGCCCTCTGCATCAAAGCCATAGCGGACTTTTCCGGCCAGTGCCTTGATCCTGGGGTTTTCTGAAAGCGGCTGTAAAAGTTCCGGCCGGCGATCACTGGTTTTTTCAGCATTGCCGTTCGAGAACATTACGGACTCTATAAAGGCCCCGCCCAGCCTTGGAGAGGCTTCGTCATTCACCGCCAGTTTTACCACATCAATAAGTTTCGCCCTTATTTCTTCGCGTAACGCTTCCAGTTCGGCTTCCTTTACGGCCGCGTTTTGAACAAGGTAGGCGCCGTATTCTTCGATGGAATCCGCTTCCTGCCAGAGCTTGACCTCGTCACTGGTACGGTAACTGGAAGCGTCGGAGGGGGAATGGCCGGAAATCCGGTAGGTAAGGACATCAAGCAGCGCCGGCCCTTCTCCGGCAAGCAGAATTTCCTTTTTGCGGGCTATTGCGTCGGCGACAGCCAGGGGATTGTATCCGTCAACGCGCTCGGTATGCATGTTTTCGGGATTGACGCCCGCACCAACCCTGGCCATGACGCCGTATCCCATTGTTTCGCCGGCAGTCTGGCCGCCCATTCCGTAGAAATTATTGAAAAAATTAAAAAGGATCGGCGGAGCCCCCGAACAGCCGGTTTTCTGCGGCCAGAGCGTCCGGTACTGATCCATGGCGGATAACATCATCGCTTCCCAGACCGGGCCGCAGCCCATTGATGCGTCCCCGATATTTGCGATGACAATCCCCGGCTTGCCGTTTATCCTCTTGTAAAGGGCAGCCCCCGCGGCAATATCAGCCGAACCACCGACAATGGCGTTGTTTGGCATGGAGCCGAACGGCGGAAAAAAAGCGTGCATCGATCCGCCGAGCCCGCGGTTGAAACCAGCCCTGCGGGCAAAAATTTCGGCCAGGGTTCCATAGAGGACAAAATTTTCCGCAAGGTCCCTTAAGTTTTTATAAGGGATTTTTTCCGCCATTAAAAGCGTTTCGCCGTCAAGAAAATTTTTCATAATGGCTTCGAGTTTTTTTTCACCTTCGCTATCCTGCGACAACTGCCAAAGGGAGGAGAAGCACTTGGCGAGAATTTCCCCGTGACTGCGGTGGCTGCCGAAGATAAAGTCGTCGGTATCAAGATTTACGCACTGTCCTACAGCCGATGCTTCCTGCCCCAGGGAAAGATGTGCCGGCCCCTTGTGGTTGTATTCAATCCCGTTCCACGTTCCCTGCGTCTTGAAATTGTGAAGCATTGTTTCGAATTCACGGATAACCGCCATGTCGTACCAAATCCGCTTCAGCCTTTCCTTTCCATAAAGGGCGGCTTCCTTTTTGAAATCACTCTTATACTGATTTATTGGAATATCTTTTAATTTCAGAATCTGCGGCTTGCGCACTTCTTTTGGATCAACAATAATTGATTTAGGCATTTGTAATCTCCTTTATTTCCCACACCGCTTCGCGAATCAGTTCACTCACCGTCGGGTGCGGAAAAATTATTTGCTTTACTTCATCTGTTCTGAATTCCTGCTCTATCAGGGCGGCGCCGCCCCAAATGAATTCCGAGGCATAAGCGCCGACTGCATGAACGCCAAGAATCCGGCGGTTGTTCGCATCTGCAATCACTTTAACCGCCCCAACGGCAGAAAAAGAATTTTCCGCCGCAAAACGCCCCGATACCTTCATTGGCAGGTTTGCCTTTAGAATGGCAAGCCCCTTTGAGCCGGCTTCCTGCTCTGTAATGCCGACGCCGGCGGCCTCGGTAATACCGTACACTGCCCAGGGGACGGCGTTGTAGCGCATACGATCTCTGCCTGGGGCGGCGCCGTCCAGTACCGAAAGAATGTCGGCGGCGGCAACTTCCGCCATGCGGTAGGCTGAATGTGCCAGAAGGCTTTTGCCGGTAATGTCTCCCGCCGCCCAAATGCCGGGGACATTTGTTCTCATTCTGTCGTCTACGGCAACACCTTTTGAACTGATGTCCAAACCGGCAGCCTGCCCGCCCCAGCCGTCTAACAGCGGACGCCGCCCGGCCGCCATAAGAATTACATCCGCTTCCACCACTCCGGCTTTTCCTTCGCCGGCAGTAAAATGCACCGCCGCCCCTTCGATTTTTTCCACCTTGCAGCCAAGGTGAAACTTTACATCCTTCATTGCCCTGCGAAGAACCGGCGCATGCTCCCTGTCCATAAAGGGGATAATCTCGTCCATCATTTCGATAACGGCGACTTCCGCCCCCAGGCTCGAAAAAAGCCCCGCAAACTCCACGCCGATTACTCCGCCGCCGATTACGGCCAGGCGTTTCGGCATTTTTTCGACTGCCAAAAGGCCGGTTGAGTCCATAACAAAGGGATTGTCTTTTGCACCCGTAATCGGCGGCAGGGACGGAACCGAGCCGGCGCAGACAAGAATCGTCTTCCCCTCGTGTTCTGCGCTTCCGTTATGTGCAATCGAGCGAACCCTTGCCGGCGTTTCACCGGAAGGGGCCCCGACAATTTCGCCCCTTGTCTTGATTACTTCCACGCCGAAACGTTTCATCTGGCCTTCTACGCCGGAGCGCAGTTTTGCGACTACCTCGGTTTTCCAGCCCTGCATAACAGCCCAGTCGAATGAAACGCCGGCAGCCTTTACGCCGAATTTTTCTGCCTCTTTGGCGTGGACATACTGCTTTGCCGAATTGAGCAGGGTTTTTGTAGGAATGCAGCCGCAGTTAAGGCATGTCCCGCCCATTTGCGTTTCTTCTATTAAGAGAACTTTTTTTCCATTGTGTCCAAGCCGTTCTGCGGCAAGGTAGCCGGCGGGGCCTCCGCCGATAATAATTGTATCAAACATGCTGCGCCCCCTGATTATCTGTTAACAGAAGAAGATCAATATCAGCTAACGCCTCGCACAGGGCCTTCAGAAAACGTGCTGCCGGAGCGCCGTCCACAACCTGATGGTCGATTGTCAGACTTAAACCAATGTGGGGTTCGATGCGGAATGGAGAGTGGTCAGATGGGACTGGTTTCAATTCAATATTACAAACGCCGAGGATTGCCACTTCGGGAAAATTGAGTACCGGCGTAAAACCCGTGATCCCAAAACTCCCCAGATTTGTAACAGTAAAAGTTGAGAGCGAAAGCTCATCACGCCTAACCGTACCGCTCTGGCAGGCGGCGACCAGCCGTTTTGCCTCCTGTGATATCTGCCCCAACGAAAGCAGATTTGCGTTTCGTATAACAGGAACCATCAGTCCCCTGGGAGTGTCCACAGCGACGCCCAGATGAATGCTACTATATGTTTTAAGGATATCGCCGGTTTTGCGTGCGTTCATGTAGGGGAATTGGGGAAGAACCCTGGAAACAGCAAAGAGGATAAGATCGTTTACCGTAATCTTTGAAAGCCCGAGCGCCTCATCTGAATTTTTAATTCGGGAACGAATGTCTTGCAGCCTTTGCGCAGGAGCCGATGCATTAAGGGTAAACTGGGCTGTTTCCGCCAGGGATTGATGCATACGATCAGAGATGATTTTGCGTATGCCCTTGATGGCTGTTTCGGTGTATTCGGGGGTTGGGGACTGGGGTATTGGGACCTGGGGTTGTGGAGCGGCAGCCAGGTCAGCCACGGTTACCCGCCCGCCGATACCGGTACCGGCCGCTGGAACCGAGCCTGCCGCCGCTTTTGCCGCTGCTGTCAGGGCGGGACGGTTTTCCAACGCCGCCAACACATCTCTCTCGATGATCCTGCCGCCCGGACCAGTGCCTGGCACCTTTTCCGGGGACAGAGCTTCTTTTTCCGCCAGCTTCCTCGCCCTCGGGGAGAGAACTAATGGGGACTGGGGATCGGGGACTGGAGATTGAAGATCGCGATCACCGTCATCTCGACAGTCTTCTCTTTTATCTTCTACTTTTTCCTTTTTATCTCTTCCCTCTTCTCTTTTACCTTCTACCTTTTCCTTTTTATCTCTTTCTTCTTCCTTTTCTCTCCGTGCCTCTGTGTCTCCGTGTGAAATTTCTTGCGAGATTAATTTTTCCCAATCTTCGCCGGCTGCGCCGATAACTGCTATCGGTTCCAGAACCGGCACATCATCACCTGCCGCGTGAAGAATTTTCAGAACCGTACCGGCGGCGCCGGCAGGAACCTCGAAGGCAGCCTTGTCGGTTTCCACTTCGCAGACTGCGGTTTCGGCGGTTACGGTATCGCCTTCTTTTACCTTCCAGCCGGTGATAACACATGATTCAACTGTGTTTCCCTGCCGGGGCATTATCAGTATATGAGCCATATTATCCCCCTGCCTTTATGATATTAATCCCCGCTTCCAGCAATTCAGCTTCTGCCTCGCCGCTCAAACCCCCGTCGGTCAAAACCATATCCATGGCCGAAAGCGGGAGGACATTTGAAAAACCTACCCTGCCATACTTGCTGGAATCCGCTGTAAGGACGGTTGTTTGGGCGTGAGACTTCATGGCTTTAACAATTTCCGCGCCTTCCATAAGGTGGGTCGTCATGCCCCTTTCCAGCGTGAAGCCGTCTGTCCCAACAAAGGCGAGCCGGACGTTGAGACGGCCGATGGTTTCCAGGGCAATGGGGCCGACCAGGGATTCGGTCGCCCTGCGGAATTCGCCGCCGGTCATCGTAATCAGCAAATTGGGATGCATCCGGGCGTAGGAAAAGACCAGGGTTGAATTTGTAACGATGTGAATGTCCCGCTTTCCGGTCAGATAACGGGCAATCAAAGCCGTGGTTGTACCGGCCTCGATCATGATTACGTCCCCGTCCCGGATAAGCTCCGTCGCCGCCCTTGCAATGGCGTTCTTCTGTTCGGTGTAAATCCGCTGGCGTTCCAGAATGTCCCTGTGCAGGGCCGGCGCTGCCCCGCCCCATTTGCGGTTCAACCAGCCCTTTTCTTCCAGGACTTTGAGATCCCCACGGATAGTAACCTCCGAAAGCTCCAGTTCCCTGGCAAGAATGCCCACGGAAACCGAGCCGTCAACTGAAAGCCGGTCAAGAATGACCCTTTCCCTTTCTGTCAATTCAGTAATCATCTTGCAATTTCCTTACGATATTCTTTCATTTCACTTCCGATTATACATCGAAATAAAAGATATTGTAAAGAGGAGGTATGGTATCTTTATACAGGTAAGAAAAAGATACAATGCATTTTGGCATTGCCACAGCAGCGGAAAAGCCTGTATAATGATTAAAATAGTACAGTTTGGAGGCACTTACATGAAGAAATTACTGTTGGTTTTTAGCGTTTTAGCCTTGTTATTTATTTCCTGCCCAGGAGGAGGCGGCAGTGGCGGAGGCTCAGGGGGCGGAAATTTTTGGGCGCAGGACACAAGCGGCCGCGACTACAGGGTAGATGCGGAATTATATGAAGAGGGGATTTATTGCAGGATTTGGTTTGAAAAAAGTTATGTTGGAAATAATCGTGAAATTGCAAGAGAATATTCCAAAAAAATAGCAACCGAATTTGATAGCAATATCTACCAGAAATTAAGGCCGGTATTCAGCGGTAATCTTCCTTTCGATGGACGAACATACAGCACCATGGAGCTGGCAGGTCATCTTGTCGATGGAGATGGAAAACTCAATATTCTTTTGTTAAGTATCAAGGGCACCGATCCTTCTGCCGGAGTCTACATCGCCGGATACTTTTACCCTGTGGATTTATTTGAAGATGGACTTATTCCAGGCGCCCATTCAAATCACAACAACATAATCTATATTAATTTTCCCGTATTCTACAGGCAGAACAACCCGCGTGAAGATCCATATGTCGATTTTGAAGATATGTACTCCACTATTGCCCATGAAACACAACATCTTATGAATTTTATTACAACTCTGGCACTCAGAACTACATACGATGCCAACGGCGATCCTGATGATATCCTATTAATGGATACCTGGATCGACGAAGGCCTTTCGGCTTCCGCTGAATATATATACAGCGGTAAGCATAACGAAGGAAGAATTGAATGGTACAACGGTCAGGTCGATCAGGGCTTGATTCCCTTTGGTAATAATTTTTTTGTATGGGGTAACCGTGAAGATGAGGACGACCAGGCTGTTCTGGACGATTATGCCACAACCTATCTTTTTTTCCATTGGCTGAGGCTTCAGGCAGGCGGCAACAATATATTGCAGGAAATAATAACTTCGACTAATTCCGATTACACAGCGGTTACAGCGGCCGCCGATAAATATATTCCCGGCAATGGGCTTGACAACTGGGGAACCCTGTTAAAAACCTGGATGGCGGCCAATGCCATTGGTTCTTCAAGCACTATCTATGGTTACAAGACTGATGCAGAACTAAACGCTATTGAGATTTGCACACTATACGGCGCTACGTCGATTCGGCTTTATCAGGGTGAAGCAGTTTACAGCATAGCAGGCCCGGGATATAGCATGCCCACAAGGAGCGGCAATATAAGATATGCAGGATTGAATCCTTCTTCCGGAGCCGTAAGTGATACAAATATTTCAAATAACGATTATCTACTTACTTATAACATTAATACAGTAAAACCCGAAAACAGTGATGGAAGTGAGCAAAGTATCGGTGAAAACGGTACAATCGTCGCCAGCTTGGTTTCGCCGGGTTTTGATGTCAGGAAAAACACTAACGGCAGCCGTTCGGCGCAGTCTTCGCTTTCCGGCCCGTACCCAATCAGCCTGACAGATATGATAAGGATCAATAAGCGCAGGTAGTGTCTGTGTTAATGAGTGATAGATTTCGATTTGTTTTACTGTTGCCTCTTTTTTGCCTTGCGGCGGCATTGCCTGCCGGGGGTAAAAAAGAGGCGGCACCCGATGTAACAACCGTGCAGGTTACCGGAAGGGTGCGCATGGTCGGAAGCGGTAACTTCAATGAAATTATAATTTCCGCAGAAGAGGGGAACTGGTATGTTGCAAAAGAGGAAGAAAACAAGCTGATCGACTTACAGCAGCAGACAGTAACCGTGCAGGGCGAGGAAACCGTAGTGGAGTTGAGATTCGCAAACGGCCAACCCGCCGGCCGCCGGCGCACCCTGTCTAATGTCAAGGTAATTGCCGTTGAGTGAGCATCCTGTAACACTTGACAAAGTAAATAATCTAACCACGAACCTCACCAACGACACCAACGGTTAATTCGATATTATTGTACTTACCCTATTGCCTTGACAAGTACGTCAGGGTTGTCTGCAACATAATTTAATACATCAGCCATAATACCGGTATAGCCGCTTCCCAAAGCTTTGTATTTTTCCAGAGCTTCCGGTTCAACACGCAGGGCTACCATGGGCTTAATTCTCTTTTTCCTCCTGGCCCGCGCCATTGCTGCGAATTCTGCAAGGGCTTCCGGTGTGGATTCTGGACAATCTTCTGTATAATGAACAGGCTTTTTTGCGATTTCCCGAATCTGTTTTAATTGTTCTTTAGTTGGCTTTTGCCCAACCCTTACCGTCGATCTGGTAATTCCCATGATAGCTTCTCCGTTCTGCCTTGTTGGCCAAGCGTGCCGATATTATTCGCTTCCTCTCTTCGCGTTCTGTAAAGACCACAAAAAGAACCTTTCCTACCATACCCAGGGTCTGCCACCGTTCTTCCCCGAATTTATTATTTTCACTCCGATCCATGCGCTCAAGACGGTTCTGGTCTGCAAAAACAAGTTGAGCCAATTCAAAGCCCAAGCCTTCATGTTCCAGTTTGTTGATCTCATTTTTTTCATCGTCCCATTCAACATCAGCTCCGAGCATAATTATACTGTAATACGTTTTGTATCTAATGTCAAGGTAATTGCCGTTGAGTGAGTATCAGCGGGCGTGGCAGTGCTTGTACTTCTTGCCTGAGCCGCAGGGGCAGGGATCGTTACGGCCGACCTTGGGCTGGCTGCGGACTACAGTTACTCCCCGGCGGTTTAATGCCTCACTCATCGGCGAAGCGCCGGCCGGCGGAATGCCGCGGGGCGGGCCTCCGGGGGACGAGGTTCCGAAGGAACCAATGCTGCTGTGGCTTGCCGATTGTGCACTTATGGAACGGCTGGCCGGCCTGCGTGCCTGGCCGCCGTCCGCTACCTGTATGCGAATAAGGTGCATCCTGGAAGCGATCTCCTGCCTTATTTCATCGATCATTTTTTCAAAAATCTGGAAACCTTCGACCTTGTATTCGGTAAGCGGATTTTTTTGCGCATAATGGCGCAGGTATACGGCCTCCCTAAGGGCTTCCATGTTTTCCAGATGATCCAGCCATTTGCGATCCACGGCTAAAAGATAGTTATCCCGAATAATCAGGTTAAGATAGTTAAGGCCGATAAGGGTTTCCTTATCATTCATATCCTTTTCCAGGTCTTCGATAATGCGCTTTTCCAGCAGTTCCGTACCTTTCAATTCGGCGCTGCCAGGCGCCAAATCCGGCTGATAGCCGAATTTTGTGCGCAGTTGTTCAGCCAATTCTTTAAACGCCAAATTCGAGTCATGCCTCTGGGCTGAACCGAATTCATCGATAAAGTCGCCAACCATGGCGGCAGTTGAATCGTTTACCCGCTTTTTCAGTTCCTGATCCGTCATTATCGCATCACGCTGTTCATATATAAACTTCCGCTGCTGGTTAAGAACATCGTCGTATTCCAGAAGGTGCTTGCGAATTTCAAAATTCCGTTCTTCTACCTTTTTCTGCGCGTTTTCGATACTGCGGTTCAGCATCGGGTGGAAAATAGGCTCGCCCCCCTCCATGCCAATCCTGCCCATAATACGCTTCATCTTTTCGCCGCCGAAAAGGCGCATCAGCTCATCGTCCATGGAAATAAAGAACTTGCTCTTCCCGGGATCGCCCTGGCGGCCGGAACGTCCGCGAAGCTGGTTGTCAATACGCCGGCTCTCATGCCTCTCGGTGCCGATTACATAAAGTCCGCCGATGGATTTTACTTCTTCATAGTCTTTTTTCCACTTTTCGTACTCTTCACGGAAAATAGCCGCGTACTGTTCCGGCGTTGCATTCGTTCCGGCGCGCCTGCGGGCACGGTGTTCGGGATTGCCTCCCAGCTTAATGTCAGTCCCCCGCCCCGCCATGTTTGTCGCAATGGTAACAGAGCCCTTTGCGCCCGCTTCGGAGATAATCAGCGCTTCCCGTTCGTGGTTTTTTGCGTTTAACACTTCGTGCCTTACGCCCCTGCGGGTAAGCATGGCGGAAACTGTCTCCGACTTTTCGATGGAGACAGTCCCTACAAGCATGGGCTGCCCTTTTTTATGCGCCTCGGCAATCTCGTCGCATAACGCTTTGTACTTGTCGGATTCATTCAAATAGACCAAATCATCATCGTCCTGGCGCACAACGGGCAGGTTTGTCGGGATAACCACAACATCAAGTTTATAAATTTTACTGAACTCAACAGCCTCGGTGTCGGCGGTTCCGGTCATGCCGGATATTTTTTTATAAAGCCTGAAATAATTCTGAAAAGTGATGGTCGCCAGGGTACGGTTGCGCTGGGCGATCTTGATTTTTTCCTTGGCCTCAATCGCCTGGTGCAGCCCGTCCGAATAACGCCTGCCATGCAGAATACGGCCGGTAAACTCATCGACAATCTGAACAAGTCCGTCCTGAACGACATAGTCAACATCAATATGAAACAGTTTATGCGCCTTCATCGCCTGGGTAAAATAATGAATGTACTCGAAATTTTCCTCGTCAACAATTGCGCCCTGAATCAAATTGCGCCTTTTAAGAATTTCCTCGATATTGGCGAGCCCCTGATTGGTAAAAGAAATATTTTTATTTTTTTCGTTTATTTTATAATCGCCGATAACTTCCTCGCCCTGGGTTTCATCAGGATAATCGCCGTTCTCTTTTTTTGTTACTTCCCGCAGTTTGCCCAGCAGCTTGTCAACTTCGGCATACTTGAACGTATCGTCCTCCGCCGCTCCGGAAATGATAAGCGGAGTGCGGGCTTCATCAATTAGAATCGAATCGATCTCGTCAACAATACAGAAATTGTGCCCGCGCTGAACACAGCTTTCCTTTTCACGGTGCATATTATCGCGCAGATAATCAAAACCAAATTCGTTATTTGTACCATAAGTGATGTCGCAGGCATAATTTTCCTTGCGCCGCGCAGGATCCATGTCGGAAAGAATTGTCCCGACAGTCATTCCCAGATAACTGAAAATGGGTTTCATCCACTCCGTATCGCGGCCTGCCAGATAATCATTAACCGTAACGATATGAATACCTTTGCCCGGTATTGCGTTCAGGTAGGCGGCCGCAACAGACATCAGGGTCTTGCCTTCGCCGGTTTTCATTTCTACGATTTTTCCCTGATGCAATACAATGGAGCCAAGCACCTGCACATCGTAGGGTCTCTCGCCCAAATTCCGGCGGGCTGCTTCCCGTGCAACGGCAAAGGCCTCCGGCAAAATGTCGTCCAGGCTTTCTCCGTTGTTATAACGCTCGCGGAAAACAGCCGTCATCTTTGGAAATTCTTCAGCAGGCAGGGCCGCCGCCCAGGCTTCTTTTTCATTTACCGCATGCAGTATGGGCAGCAAAGCCTTCAGATCCCGTTCATGTTTGGAACCGAACAGAGCTTTGATAATTTTTTCGATCATAAGATCAGTTTATCGAAAAAAGAAACGGCAAACAACCGTCAATTATAGGATTCGCAAGCCTTTATTATCATATTAACAAAACCTTCACGATCCAGATCGATGTTTGCAGTCACATTAAACTCCGCATCTGACCAGGGGCGGCGATCGGCAAGAGTCATTCCGGCAGTAAATTTTCCGGCGCACTCAATATCAATATGGTATGGCTTTGTAATAAACAGCTCCGGTTTGACAAGATACGCAACCGCGCAAGGGTCGTGAAGCGGCGCGCCTGTTGAACCGCGCTTTTTATAGTAGTTGTAATAAAAATCCATCAGCTCCGCTACCAGTACCGATACTCTGCCGCCGCTGTTTCGCAGCCGGTCAATGTCTTCCTGCATGAAAAAAGCCCGGTGAGTAACATCAAGGGACGACATGATGATGGGAATACCCGAACGAAAAACAATATCTGCCGCTTCCGGATCAACAAAAATATTAAACTCCGCTGCGGATGTCCAGTTGCCGGTTTCAATTCCGCCGCCCATAAGGGAGATTCTTTGGATATTTTTCTTAACCTCCGGATAGGTCGTAAATAAAATACCGATGTTGGTCAACGGACCGGTCGGAACAAGCGTTACAGGCTCCGGACTACCGGTGATAATTTCGCGTAACAAGTCCACTGCATGCATCCTTTCTTCCCGGAAATCAGGCTCCGGAATGGAAGGCCCGTCCAGGCCGCTTTCGCCGTGTACCGAAGGGGCCGTTTGCAGTTCGCGGAACATGGGTTTCGCCGCTCCGGCCGCCACAGGCGGATGTTTGCCGATAAAACTTAGAATTTTTTTTGCATTGCCAAGGGTCTTGTCCAGGGTCTGGTTTCCGGCAACAACTGTAACCGCCTTCAGATCCAGCTCTTCCCTGGAGCAGGCCAGTATCAGGGCAATGGCATCGTCATGACCGGGATCGCAATCCATAATAATGGGAATCTTTTTCATTGTGCCTCCTTAAAGACCGCTGTTTGCCATTGTAGTTTATTTATCCTTCTAAGAGTAGTATGCTTGTAGAGGCACACTCATGAAGGTACTTGTTTTTGGCTCGATAAACATTGATTTGGTTTTTTCGGTGGATCATATTGTGGTTCCCGGGGAAACTATCTCCAGTTCCGCCCTTGTAAAAAGCGCCGGGGGAAAGGGAGCGAATCAGGCGGCGGCGCTGGCAAAGGCCGGAATGCAGGTTTACATGGCCGGAAAAATAGGGCAGGACGGGCAGTTTATTTTAACGCTCCTTGAATCTTACGGCGTGGACACCGGCAGGGTTCTTCAATATGATGGGGCATCCGGCCAGGCGTTAATTCAGCTTGATAAAAACAAACAGAACTCGATTATTTTATTCTCCGGCGGCAATGGCGCGATAACTCCGGAAGAGATCGCTCCGGCAATGGCCGGTTTCAGCAGCGGGGATATGATCGTCTTACAAAACGAAATTGTTTATCTGAAAGAGATAATGGAGTGCGCAAAAAAACAGGGGCTGCGCATTTGCCTTAACCCCTCGCCTTTTAACAGTAAAATAACTGAACTTCCCCTGGACATTGCAGATATTTTTTTTATTAACGAAATTGAGGGCGCGGCTCTTGCCGAATTACCGCCCGGCACTCCGCTGGACGAAGTTTTGGAAAAGCTGGTCGCGCGTTTTCCAAATGCAGAAATAATTCTGACAGCCGGAAAAGATGGAGCTTATTACGGCTATAAAGACATAAGAAAAAAAAGTGATATCGTTGATGTGCCTGTGGTGGATACCGTGGGCGCGGGCGACGCTTTTACCGGATATTTTATCGCCGCAAGGGAAAAACAACTGCCTGTTGATCAAGCTCTTGAAGCGGCATGCAAGGCGGCTGCAATAACCGTTTCCCGCAAAGGTGCGCTGGAATCAATTCCGCATTACAGGGAAGTTGGTGTATACTGATAAAATGCGCCTTCTGACTGTTTCCAATCTGAAAAAACGCTTTAACCTGGAAGCGGGTTTCTTTGCCCGTTTTGGGCGTTTTGTAAACGCTGTAAACGATGTGTCCTTTTCCATCGGCAGAAACGAGTCCTATGGCCTTGCAGGCGAATCCGGCTGCGGAAAGACAACAACAGCCAGGCTGCTTGTTCGAATGTACGAAGCTGATGCAGGTGAAATTTTATTTTACCGCAATGGAACACCAATCCAGGTTGGAAGCCTGAAAAAAGATGAGCTGCGTCAATACCGGGAAAAAGTACGTTATGTGTTTCAGGACCCCGCCCGTTCCCTTAACCCAAGATTGAGCGTGTACGAGGTTCTTGTTTCCGGCTGCCGCCGGCCGCTGCGCAGGCAGGGTATAAGCGAGAAAGAACTCTATAAAAAAGCAGCCGCAATTTTGGAAGAGGTCGGGCTCCAGGCGGCGGATTTGGAAAAACGGCCGTCGGAGTTTTCCGGCGGCCAGCGGCAGCGGATATCAATCGCACGCGGGCTGTTGATGGAGCCGGAGCTTTTAATCTGCGACGAAGTAGTCTCGGCGCTTGATGTATCGATCCAGGGGCAGATACTGAACTTATTGCTTGATATACGCGAAAAGCGTGATATGTCATTTTTGTTTATTGCGCACGATCTAAAAGTAGCGTGCTACTTCTGCGACCGTATCGGCGTTATGTACAACGGTGAACTGATGGAAGAAGCGCCGGCAGCCCAATTGTACAGGGAAGCGCTGCATCCGTATACACAGCTTTTGTTTTCTTCGGCGGCAAATTCCGCAGAAGAGTCTCACGCAAAGGCGCAAAGACGCAAAGATAATGAAGAAAGTAATAGTGAGCGGCTTCCGGAAATATCTGAAATATCGTGTAAATTTGCGCCGCGATGCCCGCAAGCTATAGATCGATGCTTTAACGAGCATCCCGATTTTAGCGAAACAACCGCCGGACATTTAATCCGGTGTTTTAACCCATGTTGCCCCAATCCTTCCACCCCATAATCCGTAACTGGTTCGCCGAAACTTACGGGCAGCCGACATCTGTTCAGGCCGAAGCATGGCCGTTAATCGAGCGCGGCGAACATGTCCTTGCCCTTGCGCCAACCGGCAGCGGCAAAACTCTTACAGCCTTTCTATCGGCAATCTCCCGCTTCTGCGCAGGCGATGATACCGCCTACCCGGCAGACAAACTTTCAGTGTTGTATGTTTCACCTCTTAAAGCGTTAAACGAAGATATTAAACGCAACCTTCTTGAACCGCTGACTGCCATCAGGGAGCGTTTTGAAAAAGAGGAGCTTATCTTCCCGCCTGTGCACGTGGAAACAAGGTCGGGCGATACGCCCCAATCGGAGCGGCGGCGCTTCCTAATCCGCCCCCCTTCGATTCTCGCTCTTACGCCGGAAAGCCTTGCGATACTTCTGCTAAACCCAAAAGCAAGGCAGGTACTGTCAGATGTAAAATATCTTATCATTGATGAAATTCACTCGGTGCTTGGAAACAAGAGGGGCGCATTTCTTTCCTGCCAGATTGACCGCCTGGCCGAAGCCGCCGGAGAGTTCCAGAGGATAAGCCTTTCGGCAACAGTTCGTGACCCGCAAATAGCGGCGGAATTTGTCGGCGCTCTGGCGGACGGCCGTGCCAGAACAGTTCAAATAGTTGCGCCCCCGTCGGAAAAGAAAATTGAGTTTAGTGTTGAGTATCCTGATATCGAAAATGATATTGATCAAAAAGCGACGCCGGAAATAAAGAATGAACTTTTTGCCCGCATTGATAAATTCGGAAAACGCTACACGGTATTAATCAATTATATTTTACGCCGGATTGATGAAGGCGCGCATTTACTGGTCTTTGTTGAATCCCGGCGCAGGGCGGAACGGCTCTGCTATTTTCTGAACAGCGCCGCCGGCCGGCTGGCAGGACAAACTTTCGGTGGCGCAATTGCCTTTACGCATCACGGCTCGCTGTCAAAGGAATTAAGGCGCAGCGTCGAAAAAGGTCTCGCCGAGGGAAGCCTTCCCTGCGTCGTTGCCACTGCGTCTCTGGAACTTGGAATCGACATAGGCAGCGTAGACGAAGTGGTGCTTGCCGGAAGCCCGGCCAATGTTTCCCAGGCTTTGCAGCGCATAGGCCGTTCCGGTCATGGAGTGGGAAGGACAAGCAGGGGAAAACTATTTGCATTTCACGGAATGGATCTATTGATGGGCGCCGCCCTGAAAGATGCGGTAGATGAGCGGGATATAGAAAAAATACGTCCGATAGAAAATCCTCTGGATATACTTGCCCAGATCATACTTGCCCTGTGTGTAGAAAAGAAATGGAATATTGATGAATTGTACGCCCATCTAAGGGGCTTTTATACATTCAGAAATATTAACAGGGATTCTTATAATCGCACCGTCAGAATGTTGGCAGGGCTGGGTGCAAAATCCAGGCTTAGAGAAATAAAACCGAGGATTTGGCTGGATAAAACATTGGGGGAAATAGGAGCCATAGACAGCACCCTTACCCTGCTTTATTCGTCCGGCGGCGTGATTGCAAACCGCGGAATGTATTCCCTAAGACTTGCCGACGGCACGAAAATCGGAGAGCTTGACGAAGAATTTGTTTATGAACGCCGCCTGGGGGACTGTTTTGATTTCGGCTCACGCGGGTGGCGCATAACAAACATAGGGCCGGAATCCGTGGAGGCCGTTCCCCTGGAAACGAGGGTAGATTTTATCCCGTTCTGGAAGGCGGATGCCGTTTTTCGCAGCGGCAACCTTACAGAACGAGTTTTGGCAATTCTCGCATCTTACAACAGGACGGCATCGGTTGACTGCCTCGAAGGAACGGCACAAAAATCGCTGAAGGCCTTTCTCGATTCCCAAAAAGGAGCCCAGGGCGGCATCCCCCTTACCGACAATAAAACAATAGTTGTTGAAATAACGGAAGGCACTGAATTAAACAGGGAATTCAGCAGGGACTTCTGTTCGGTATTAATTCACAGTTTCCGCGGCGGCGCGGTAAATTATCCGCTTTCCCTGGCCCTGTGCCAGGAACTGGAAGAAACACTTAAAGTGCGCGTCGAAACTTTTTCCAATGATGACAGCATTCTCTTTTTTCTGCCGCGCCTTGGCGTCGAAAATGAAAATACATTCAAGTTACAGGATTTATTCCGCCGCGCCCTCGCCGCCCTGGAGACTGCCGGCAGCGGCGGGTTGTGCCGTGGAGAGCGGTTGTTCAGAGACCGCCTTGAAACATCAGGCGTCTTCGGCGCAAATTTCCGTGAAGCCGCCGAACGCAGCCTTCTGCTGCCAAAAGCAGGTTTCGGCAAACGCACGCCGCTGTGGATAATGAGACAGCGATCGAGGCGGCTCTTCGACGCAGTCGCCGCCGAAGACGGTTTTCCGGCAATTGCCGAAGCCTGGCGGAGCTGCCTTGTCGATATTTTTGATATTGACGGCTTTCGGGAACTGCTGGCTTCGATTAACAATGGAACCGTTAATCTCCTGTTTTTTCACAGCAAAACCCCAAGCCCCTTTTCCGGTGATATTGTCAACCAGGAAATAAACGGGCTTATATACGAAACTGATGAGCGCAAAGACCTCGCCGGTTCTAGCGCTTCCCTTTCGGACAGGGTCATAGAGGAAGCTCTGGGCAGTTCAGCGCTCAGGCCGGTTCTAAAGGCCGGTATCGTAAATGATTTTACCGAAAAACTGCGCAGGGAAAAAACAGGCTGGGCTCCCGAAAACGACATTGCGCTGACAGAATGGGTAAAAGAACGAATCGCCATTCCCATCGACGAATGGGAAGCTCTTACAGGGGCATTAGCTGAAAAGCCGGATACAAGCGGTAAAATCAAAATTGTTAAACGCAGCGGTGCGATGATTGCATCTGTGGTTCACATAGAATGGGAAGAAACATGGGAGAATGAAGCCCTGAGCCTGCTTGGGCCGTGGCTGCGTTACGAGGGGCCTGTATCGATCAAAAGAATTTGCGAAGTATTTGGCGTTAAGGAAAGCGCAGCTGACGACGCTGTAAGTGCGTTAGTTGAAATTGACGAAGCGGTTCGCGATGTTGCCCTCGGCGATGAAACAGGGCAAAAAGACGGACTTGTCTGCGACAGAGAAAACCTCGACATGCTGCTGCGCCTGTCGCGGAAAAAAGCCAGGCCGGTTATAAAGGAACAGCCTGCTTCCATGCTTGTCCCCTTTCTTGCCCTGCGCCAGGGAATAGTTTCCCGCACTGCCACAAATGCGGCTTTCAGAAAAGAACTGTATGCCTGGACAGCGCCGGCAAAACTCTGGGAGGCAGAAATTCTCTGCGCCAGAAACAAGTCCCTCGAGCCAGAAGCCATCGACCGGGAAATCCGCGAAGGCCGCCTTGTTTGGTACGGAACAGAAAAAGAGAAAATTGGCTTCTGTTCGCCCGAAGATTTGGATTTAGCGCTTGTCGGCGATTTACGCAAAGATGCGGGCGGCATGGAGCGGCTTTTGACATCGGGATTTTTTGACAAACTAAGGAATTTTTGGGAAATAAAAGATGAGCTAACACGCAGCGAAAATGATACAGACACCCGCACCTGCGCCGAAGATTTATGGCGCGAAGTATGGCTCGGCGGATTGTCGGCGGATACCCTTGAACCTGTAAGAAGGGGAATTGAATTCGGTTTTGTTCCAAAAGAAATTAATTTTCAGTTAGATACAGAAAGCGTCCCCTTTGGCCGCCGCCCCCGCGTTCCAAGGGCCCTGCGTGATCGCTGGCGCTCCGGCGCACCCGTTACCGGAAACTGGTTTTCGCTGTTGATGGACGGTGCAGAAAGTCCCGGCACACCCCTGGAAGAAGAAAGCCTTAACCGGGAGCGGGTGCGCCTGCTTCTCGATCGCTGGGGTATCCTCTGCCGCCCGCTGCTGGAACACGAGGCGCCTGTTTTCGGCTGGTCAAAACTGCTGCCGACAATCCGCCGCATGGAGCTTGCCGGCGAACTGGTCGCAGGCCGTTTTTTCGATGGAATTAACTCCCTGCAGTTCGCTTCCCCCGCCATTGCACGCGAACTGGAAGAGGCCGAGGCAATGCGGGAAATTTACTGGATGAATGCTATCGATCCGGCAAGCCCATGCGGCCTTTCAATCGAAGGCCTTGGATACCAGCCATGCGCCAGGAATGCAGCCAACAGGCTCTATTTCAGGGGCGCCGATCTTATCGCCATCAGTAATAAAAACGCCAGAGACATTCAGCTTTTTCCCGATCATACAGATCCGAACTTACCGCAGTTGATTAATATGTTCAAAATACCACGTACAAGAAAGGTTCTAAGCGAAAAAAATGTGATAATAGAAAAGATAAACGGCCAAGTTGCAGCTAACAGTGTGTACGCGCCGGGTTTTAGAGAAGCAGGTTTTACCACCGACCGCGGGCGTCTGTGTTTTTGGTAGCGTGAACAGCCTTATACAGTGATTTTATTTTTCCAGGGGAAATATTTTAATTTTTTCAGTCTGCCCTCTTTTACAAGGCCAAATATCACTTGGCGCGCCTGTGCCTCGGATATTCTGACTGTTTCGCTCTCTGCCAAAACCAAAGAAGCCTCCCCTGCCGTATAACGGCGTTTATTTTTATGGAAAAAATCTTTCAGGCTCGCTTCTTCCCTAAACTCCGCCATCGATTCCTTTTCGCAGACATCACAGCACTGCCTCTCGGGAACAAGGCCTCCACTGTCGTAGTTAAGCATGGCCAAAAGCTCATGTCTCCTGCAGCGCCCTGTTTCCCTGGCATAATTCAGCAGCGCCGCAATGCGGCTGCGTTCTTCTTTGGTTTTGGCGCGGCAAAGAGCGCCCTCGTCTTCCGGCCCCCACAGCAGTATTGCCTTTGACTGAGCCCCGTCACGCCCCGCCCTGCCTGCTTCCTGCAGATATGCCTCCACTGAAGGGGGACAGTCCCTGTGTATCACGGTGCGGATGTCCGATTTATCGACGCCCATTCCAAAAGCGCATGTTGCACATAACACAGCTTCGCTATTATTCAAAAACCATTTTTCCACACCGGCCTTTTCTTCCCTGCTTAAACCGGCGTGGTAGAACCGTATTTCTCCGTGCCAATCCATACCCATGTCGCCTAACTCATTTCTAAGATACCGTGCAATTTTTTCGGTTCCTTTCCGCGACGAACAGAATACAATCGCAGGCCGGTTGTTTTTTAAGAGGTAATCCCGCACAGCCAAATCGCGGTCAATGCAGGGCCTTGCCCAGTAACTGATGTTGGCCCTGTCTGGGCTTCCCACAATCTGCATCGCTTCCATATCGCCGAAAATGTATTTTTTAATTTTTTCCAGCACAGGTGCGCTGGCAGTTGCGGTAAAAGCGGTAACAAGCGGCGGATTAACATTTTTTATTATGGAATTTATTTCCAGGTAACTGGGCCTAAAGCTCTCCCCCCACTCACTTACGCAATGTGCCTCGTCTATAACAATGTGAACCACCTTAATTTTTTCCAGGGCTGCCTTTACCTGGGCCGTCAGCAGAACCTCGGGATTTGCGATTATGAATTTGCTTTTACCGCTTGCGAGTTTTTCCCAAATCGCATCACGCTCCTCCCTGCTTTGCCCTCCCCTTAGAATTACCGGGGAAAAACCATTTTCGCTAAGGCGGCGCTGCTGGTCGGCCATCAGCGAAAGAATTGGGTAGATAACCAGGGTCGGCCCTTCCATCAGCATTGCCGGAAGCTGAAAGCAAAGTGATTTTCCGGCGCCTGTGGGAAGAATCACAATCTGTTTCCCCGAAGAAAAGCGATCGGTGTCTTCATCTCCTTCCGGGATTGTTTCATCCGCTGCGGCGGTTTCAGGTTCCGGCCAGCGCAGCCGAATTCCTGAAGCTGCCGCCGCTTCAAGAATATTGGCAATAACAAGGCGCTGGTAGGGGAACAGGTACGACAGCCCGAACAGGCTCTTTACCGCATTGCCCAGGGGATCATCTGCCGGAAAGACTTCCCTGCCCAGCGAAATAATTTGATCTTCTTTCATGCATATATATGGCGCGCAGGCGCTGTTTTGCATTAGTGGCAGGGAGAAAATATTATGAACGAGAGCCAAAGAAGACGATCAAGGGAAGCTATGCTGTATTTAACCCGCAATTGGCGTGTAACTGCCGCAGGCAGCAGTACCGGAGCGGCGGCCGGACAACTCTCCGCCGCATTTTTTTTCAGGACCCTCAAAAAGGACACAGCAGCCGCATCTGTTGCCGGTAAAAAGGCGTGTTGGCCCCTTAAAACCGTTGAGACAGGAAGTTGTAGTAGGGTTACGATTGGATACACCGGCACCGCACACCTTGCCGGCACCTTCAAATAATTTACAATCTCCGCATGTATAAGCCATATTTACCTCCAAAACATTTATCAGCAGTAATATTGTGGAAATTCTATATGCCAGGCAAGGGACTTGTCAAGAAGAAAATTAACAACCCTGCAGGCTTTTCAGTCCCCTCCTTAACCTTTATCTTTTATCTGGTGCCGGGGTATTTTCAATTATTTTTAATTCTTTCCAACTATTAATTATTCCTTGATTGTTTTCTTTATTTTTATATACAAATGGCTTCAAAAATATATTTATTGCGATTTTTGAATAAATTTTTGAAATCATAGGATGTTTATTTATCTGTATTCTATGAATCAATTTAAGTGCCAATTTTTTTATTTTGATTTTATTTTTATCACTTAATGGATCTTTATTGAAGGTATTTTTAATTGCTATTGATCCTACATTATACCCACCTGCATTCATTACCATTTCCTTCATTATTCCCAATGTTTTGTTTCCCATTGCATTTTCATACGTAGTAATATTAATACAGGGCTTTTTATACAATAAATGCTCCATTGTAATATGTATCCTGTCATGAAACGATTTATACAATCCGGATACATTACTTGCATATGTAGGACTTCCAAAAATAATTGCATTACTATTTTTTATAATATCATGTATCTCTTCGATACCATCCTCCAAAAAAACACACTTGCCAGTTCTATAACAATTTTGACAACCTATACAATATTTTATATTAAAATCAATTAAATTGAAAAATTCTATATTTATGCCAGAAAAAGCAATTTCCAGTGATTCCTTAAAAAATTTTAATATTTTAAAAGTCGATCCATTTTTTCTTGGACTACCGTTAATTATTGTAACTTTCATTCTTAAGACCTCTAATCAGAAGTTGTTGTACGAGCGGTCATAACAGCCGCTATTTTAGTAAGATCGCCGTGAATAATTATGAGAAAGAAATTTTTCGTGACACACGCAGTGTTCCATCGGCAAATTTCGCCGGCTCATCCGCCATCGGATCGTGACCGGATTTGTCGAACCATACCAATTCTTTCTTTGGCGCGCGAACGAGATTGAAATATTCTTCTACTGGCCCAGATGGGCAAACCCAATCTTCGCGGCCTTGAAAAATAAAATATGGTACGTTAAATCTGGTATTGGTTTTAGCTAAGTCAAAATCCGGGTATTCTTCTAAAATCAGCTTTTTAACAGATTCGGACGAACCTTTGGCGATGCCGATTACGTCGCCGATGGAATATTCGCCAGACAATAAACCTTTTAATATCGGGCGTAAAATCGCAGAATAGTAACTCTGGCGTTTTGGATTGGGTGACCAGCCGCCGTACTTGCACAGGATTCGTCGCTGTTTCATTAGATCTTCCAACCCGCCGCGGTACATTTTGCCGTCGATCGGTGCACCAATTTCTTCTAAAACCCGGATTGATTTCTGATTGTTTGCATCGCGAGCGGCTTTCAGTGCGAAATCATACGACAACTTTTCGCCATGGCTCGACACGGCTTGGCCGTAATTGATGACGGCGGCGATTGTGTCAGGATGGCGATCAGCCAAGAGGCTAGTCAATACCGAACCCCACGATATGCCGGCAACGATGATCTTTTTCTGCTTGAATTCTTTGATCAGCCACAGTATCAATTCGTGCGTGTCTTCGACTAATTTGTCGTTAGTTAAGTGCGATTGATCTGCAATATACGACCCTCCCGTGCCGCGCTGATCCCAAGCTACAAGGATGAAGTTTTTCGCCAAATCGTCCTGTACCATTATTTCGTGGCGATTGCACAAACCCGGGCCGCCATGCACGAACAGAATCACAGGCTTGTCCGCTGTGCCGCGAATGTGGATTTTCTGCTCTACGCTGTTTAGTTTGATCTTTTGCTTTTTGTCAATCATGGGAGTATTCTCCTTTTATTTTTTTAATGTATTGTAATAAATCCCTCTTGATTATATTCTGAGAGACAGTACTTTGGTCAAATAAATTTTCATAAATGTCTCAGATCGCATCGATTTGTGACAGAAGGAAAGAATAATGTCAAAAAGTCAAACAGAGAAAGCTGACAACTCTAAAGAATGGATGGCAGACTCGCTGCTTCTCCTTATGAAAAGAAAAAAATTCAGGAGTATTACCATATCTGATATTGCACAAAAAGCCGGAATCGACAGAAGAACATTCTACCGTCATTTTTCTTCTAAAGAAGATATTATACAATTTAAAATTAATAAATTAGCAAAGGATTATGAAAAGTTAATTATATCACACAAAAATTTTAAAACAAAAGCCGTTTTAATCTCGTTTTATACCATTTGCGAAAAGGAAAAAGAATTCTTGTTATGTTTATATAAGAACAACTTGCTCCTTTTGCTGTTGAGGGAATTTGAAACTCTTTTTGAAATATATTTCATTAAGCACAAAAAAATTGATCCAACAATTGAATTAACTGAAACAAAATATATGTTAGCTTATCATACCGGTGGATTTTGGAATGTTTTAAATAAATGGCTTTCAGAAGGTGCCAATAAAACACCGGATGAAATTATTAGAATACTAGTTGATACCTTACCAGAATTAATTACAATAGGTAATGCTTAATAATTTACTTTTCCACAATTTTGGATCTTATGTCATTTAACGATCTGGATTAAACCCCTCCAACCCTGTCAGGTTGAAGGCTGAACAGGCGGTGTAGCGTTAATCGCTTGTTAGGCGACGTTTTTCTTTTACCACTATTTTTTATTTAAATTTTCCATTGTACTGATATTGAACCAGAAGTTGTTCTTATGTTTATATTATTATTTGGATTGTTTTCTCCAATAATTCCTTGTGCTAACCTTCTGTCAGAAACAGGGGAAAACAATCTTTCAGAAAATGGGGTAGATAAATTTCCGCTTGTTCTTCTTGCAGTAAAATTAAATTCACTATTTTGTGGTATAATAAGTTCAATCTTGCCACTAGTAGAAGTTAATGATATATTTCCATTAATTTCTATAAAAGAACTATAAATTCTTCCACTTGTTGTTTCTGCATAAACATCTCCATTTACCGTTCCAGCATTAATTGAACCACTTGAAGACTTAGCTTTCAATGATCCTGACAGTTGATCTATTGTAATACGTCCACTTGTAGATTCAATGGAAACATTGCCGACTATAATACCCAAATTAATACTACCGCTCGTTGATTTAGCAATAATATTTCCAGTTACTGAATTATTACTGATGCTTCCACTTGTTGTTTGTAAGTTTAATCGAGATAAAGTAAAATTATCAGAAACAATTATTCTCCCACTTGTTGTTGTTAAAGTGACATCTTGAATAAGATGCTCTGGAATATAAACTTCAATGCGAGCATAAAATGAATTAAACAATCCTAAAAAAATTGGTCTATTTCCTCTTCTTATTGATAATCTATTGCCATCATTATTTATATTTGAATAATAATTGCTATTATTTATGCTCATATATTCTTTAATAATAACAGAATTAGTTCTACTAGTTAATAAAATAATTTCATCTGATCTATAAGAAATTTCTATATTTGTAATTTTTTCAAATGCTATATTCTGTTCATTCACTAAAGGTATTTCTCTATTACCATTAGAATATACTGAAAATACCATAAAGAAAAAAACCAAAAATGAAACTATAACTTTCATAAATATCTCCCCCTAACTATTTTTTCACATTAATGCTTTAATGTCAATACATATTTTTAATGAATTGAATATTGGCACATAACGCTCCGGTTGTATGCGACGGTTTGGGCAGGCAAAAGGGCAATGCGAAGCATCGTATCGAAGATACGCAACCCCATGCCCAAACTGTGGCAGAGACAAAACCGCACAAAGGGCGAAGCACGACAGCGGTTTTTCGGAGTCCAAGCCGCCGTTAGGCGGCTAAGCGTAAACAGACCTGTTAAGCGCAGTTGGACCTATATTTTTAACCTTCAATATTTAAACTCCACCTCTATATAATCCAAATGTAGACTTTCTTTGAAAACTATATTTCAAAACTTTTGTTTCAATATTATCAATCCTTTTAATTGTTATATTTATTAAAACTATTATTGTTTTATCCTTTAAGGAATAATTACCTATATCAAAATCTGCTTTAAATGGTGCACTATTACTATGACTTAAATTTTCAGGTATAATGATTGGCTTTTCATAAATCATTTTATCATAGCTCATAAAATTTCCCGCCATTATATTATATTCATTAATAAAATATTCTGCTTTTTCTTCATTTCTTGAATATGCACTTACATATATTTTATATTGTTTTTTGTATGGTTTAGAACAATGTACTAATATCAGGGAATCATTAAAATAATATTTTTTATATACATCATTTAGTTTTTCATAATTACTAAGCCAAATTTGTGAATAAACTGGAATATCACTTAATTCAATACTTTCATATTTTGTATCTACCCATGGTGCAAAAGATGCTCCCCAAAATCCAGGAATAATAAAAATTATCAAAAAAAGAACAGTAATAGAAATAACAATAATTTGTTGATACTTTTTCATAGTGTATTATACATTTATATTTAATATTGTGTCAAGTCTGCAGCCAATCTTTTTATCAATTGAATTTTATAACATTTCTTCTTCAAATACATGATATTGACCTCTTTAAACCATATAACAGGCTCCTCCCTAACTCTTTGAGTGCCTTAATTTTAGCTTAAATATATTAACGATGTATCAGTCAAAATATGTCTAATTACGCCTAACGTTCCAGAATGACGACGTTCCAGCCCACCTTATAAAGCAAACCGTGGGTTTGCGGTGGGCTGGAATGTGGGTGAAGGAGGCGTGGGAGTGGCTTTAGCCATGACCTAGCCAACTGAACCCCTCCAACCCTGCCGGGTTGAAGGCCGAACAGGCGGCGTCCTGTCCATAGGACAGGCGCGTTAATCGTTTGTTATGTGAAGGTTGCGCCTTTTATTATTATTTTTACTTTATATTTTATAAATATTTGTTTCAAATATTTGCCTCAAACAATGGCGTAGACAAATACCTTTCGCCTGTATCGGGAAGAATAACCACAATTCTTTTCCCTTTGTTTTCTGTTCGATTGGCAATTTGTGCTGCAGCCCATAATGCCGCACCTGATGATATACCAACAAGCAGTCCATCAGTACGAGCAAGATTGCGCACTGTTTCAAATGCATCATCATTTTTTACAGTGATTATTTCATCGTAAATACTTGTGTTTAATATCTTCGGTACAAAACCTGCGCCAATACCTTGGATTTTGTGTGCCCCCGCTTTTCCCTCAGAAAGCATTGGAGAATCAAATGGTTCAACTGCAACAATCTTTATCAAGGGATTTTTTGATTTAAGAAAATCTCCTGCGCCTGTAATTGTTCCGCCAGTTCCAACACCTGAAACAAAAATATCAATTTTACCGTCTGTGTCATTCCAAATTTCAGGTCCGGTAGTTTCATAGTGGATTTGTGGATTGGCTGGATTATTAAACTGTTTGAGAATTAATGAATTAGGAATTTCTGCAATTAATTCTTCTGCTTTGGCAATTGCACCTTTCATCCCTTTTGTTCCTTCTGTTAGTACAAGTTCCGCACCATAAGCGGCTAACAATTTACGGCGTTCTATGCTCATTGTTTCAGGCATAGTAAGTATTATGCGATACCCTCGTGCTGCAGCTATAGAAGCAAGGCCAATGCCCGTATTTCCACTGGTTGGCTCAATAATAACCGAACCATTTTTTAATGTACCGTTTTTTTCTGCTTCATTGATCATTGCCAATGCGATACGATCTTTTACACTTCCGGTAGGGTTAAAATATTCCAGTTTGCCAAATATTTCAGCTTCAAGACCAAAATTCTTTTCGTACCCATTTAAACGCAATAATGGCGTTTTCCCAATGAGTTCTGATAAAGTGCTTGCGATTTTTTCCATAAAACTATTACCTCAAAGCCTGTTCTAAATCGGCGATAATATCGTCAATGTGTTCTGTCCCTATAGAAAGCCGTACAGTATTCGGCTTAATCCCCTGATCCAGCAATTCTTCTATAGAAAGCTGGGAATGCGTTGTAGAAGCCGGATGAATAACCAGCGATTTGGAATCTGCAACATTGGCAAGCAGGGAAAACAGCTCCAGCCTGTCGATAAAATCTTTCGCCTTTTCGGTATTACTCAAACCGGAGGTTTGCTTAATCTCAAAAGTGAAAATTGATCCTCCGCCATTCGGGAAATACTTTTGATATAAAGCATGATCCTGATGGCTTGGCAGGGACGGATGATTCACCGATTCTACCTGTGGATGTTGGCAGAGAAATTTAATCACTTTAAGGGCATTTTCTACATGACGTTCTACGCGAAGCGACAAAGTTTCCAGACCTTGAAGAAAAAGAAAAGAATGAAAAGGGCTTATTGTCGCACCGGTATCCCTCATAAGTGTTACCCTGATTTTTATAATATACGCAAGATTTCCCGCTGCTTCAGTAAGCACAACGCCATGATAACTTGCGTTTGGTTTTGAAAGACCGGGGAATTTGTCATTTTTTGCCCAATCAAATTTGCCGCTGTCAATTATCACACCGCCAATAGCAGTTCCATGCCCTCCAATAAACTTTGTTGCTGAATGAACAACTACATCTGCACCATGTTCAATGGGGCGAAATAGATATGGGGTTGCAAATGTATTGTCCACAATTAGGGGAATGCCATGTTCATGGGCAATAGTTGCCAGAGCTTCAATATTAACAATAGTGGAGTGGGGGTTTCCCAACGTTTCCACAAATAGCGCCTTCGTGTTTTCATTAATTGCGTTTTCAAAGTTTTTCGGGTCACTGCCATCTACAAATGTGGTAGAAATACCAAAATCGGGCAAGGTGTTGGCGAAAAGGTTGTATGTACCGCCATAGATACGCTTATCAGATACAATATTATGCCCTGCCGTAGCGATATTTTGTACTGCGTATGTAATTGCCGCCGCTCCCGAAGATGTCGCAAGAGCTGCCACGCCGCCTTCAAGAGCCGCTATACGCTGTTCAAATACATCTGAGGTTGGGTTCATCAGGCGGGTATAGATGTTCCCCGTTTCCGTCAAAGCAAACCTTCCGGCAGCTTGTGCACAATCCTTAAATACGTAAGAAGTTGTGGCATAAATTGGCACAGCCCTTGCATCTGTAGCCGAATCTGGCTTTTCCTGTCCAGCGTGAAGCTGGAGCGTTTCAAATTTGTGTTTTTTTCCCATGGATATACTCCTTTCTCTTAGTATGCACATTATTCCTATGTGTTAAGTATGATATTGTCAAAAATTGTAGAACTTGTCAATAGGCTGCTTGAAAACATAGTATGCCTATGGTATATATATGATAATATAATTAGGTAGGAAAACTGTGAAAATATCGACAAAAGGGCGGTACGCACTGCGTATGCTTATTGATTTAGCAGAGCATAAATCACTTGGGTTTATATCCTTGAAGGATATTTCACAGCGGCAAGGTATTTCAAGGAAATATTTAGAACAAATTGTTACTTTATTGAGTAACCCTGATATATTACGGTCAAATCGTGGAAATAAAGGCGGATATATGCTGGCAAAAGAGCCAAACCAATATATAGTTGGGGAAATATTGACAATTACCGAAGGAAGTTTAAGTCCTGTTTCATGCCTTGAAGATGAGCCAAATCGCTGCGAACGCAATATATTTTGTAAAACCTTACCGCTTTGGCAAGGGTTGGAAAATATTATTAATGAGTATCTTTATAACATTACTATTCAGGATATTATGGATAATTATAAAAAATATTAGCACCAAGAAGGCACACTTAGCCTAAGAAAAGTGTGGGATGACTTAGCCGACTGAACCCCTCCAACCCTGTCGGGTTGAAAGCCGAATATGCGGCGTAGCGTTAACAGTCCTGTTAAATGACGTGCGCCCATACAATAATTTTTTTCTTAATTTTAACGTCTACATTTTTTATAGCACTAAATTAAAAGAATCAGCCCACACTAGATATAGCGTGGGCTGACTAATACGGCACCATGAAAATCTGGTGTCAGTCACTAATGTGTGTACTCTCGGACACCCTCTTTTATTTAACCGTAAATTACAACACCTGCGAGGATGAATCCCCCACAAATCAGAAGGCCTGATACAAGCATAGCCATGACGCAGTAACCCATGATGTTCCGCGCGCTAAGACCGGCAACTCCAAGGGCCGGTAGTGCCCAGAAAGGCTGTATCATGTTGGTCCATGCGTCTCCCCAAGCAATGGACATGGCAGAAAGCGCCGGGTCTACTCCCAGGGCCTGGCCCGCGGGCATCATGATGGGACCTTGTACCGCCCACTGACCCCCGCCTGACGGGATAAAGAAATTTACAATTCCGGCTGAAAGGAAGGTAAAGAGCGGGAAAGTTACCCGCGTGGATATTGCAACAAAGGCATTGCTGATTACAGCGGCAAGGCTTAAACCCGTACCGCCCGCGGCTACAGCTGTCGCGCCGACCATGAGGCCCTGAATACCAGCGTAGAAGGGGAACTGAAGCAGAATAGGGCCCGCTTCTTTTGCGGCCTTTGCAATGGCCCGCACGTAAAGTATGGGTCTTCCGTAAAAAATAAGTCCCAGGGTAAGGAAGATCAGGTTAACAATATTGAGGTCTAGGGAGAAATTTGCCGCAGTCATTCGCCGGAAAAGATATATCACTGCAAAAGCAATGGCAATCCACTGAAGAATACGGCTGGCTTCAAGTTTTTCCGCAGGGGTTTCCGATTTAAATTGTTCTTCCGGGTCTTCGGTAAGCAGCGCCGGATTGATGAGTTTTATATCATCTCCCTTTGGATGCATGGCGCGATTAACAATGGGCAACAGGATAAATAAACCGGCGCAGATTAACAGGTTCCACCATGCGAATATCGTCTGACTGGTAGAAACAGCTTCCGTAAGCACGCCGCCGGTACTTGGGATGGCTGCTCCCGCAGCGGGCGCTGTAGCGACACCCAAAGGAATAGAGCCGGAAAAACCGCCGTGCCAGATAAGGAAGCCCGTATAGGCGGAAGCAATTATCAGAGGATAATCCACTTTAAGGCCAGTCTTTGAGATTTCCTTGGCAATAAGCGCGCCGACTATGAGCCCAAAACCCCAGTTTAGCCAGCATGCGGCAAGTGAAACGACGGTGGTCAGCACAATGGCCTGGCCCGCTGTTTTTGGAATTGATGCCAGAGTTTTAAGGAATTTTTTCATTGGCGGCGAGTTCGCCATAGCCGAACCCAGAACCAAAACCAGGGCCATTTGCATAGAGAATGCCAAGAGTACCCACATTCCATTTCCCCAATGCATTACCATGGTAACCGGGCCCTGACTCGTAAGGGGCATGGCCAGGAGGAAACATATTATCGTTAAGATAATACAAAAGAGGAAAGGATCCGGAAGGAAGCGTTGAACCAGGGCAACGCACGCATTTGTAAACTTTCTAAACATATACACCTCCTATGTAAGAATCGTTTAGCTATTATACACTTAAATTTATGTTATTACAAGATAACGGATAAAGTATTTTTATAAATTTGACAAAAAAAGAGTGCCTGACACAGAATCTTTATATTGTACAATTATTAATACACCCATATGTATTGTATTTTAATTTTTATTTCATGTGCCAAGGATGTAGCTTGCATACAATAATTTTAATAAAATATTTTTCTTCTAAAATTTATGCTTTTATTATGACATTTTTTGGACGTATGTCATTTAACGTTATAGGTTGATGACATTGGGCTTTTTACATTATTAGTCTATTTCAAAATTACCTGTATTAAGGTCACCATAGTATCTACCACTTTTTGCCGTAAATTTTAATAATATAAAATCAGGATCATTTATTCCCTCTGGATAATACATGGTAAAACCATCTTTCCATATTTCCTTTTTTACCTTCATATCATCAATAACTTCCATTGCCCCAAGTAACATGACTCCTTTAAAAGCAGGTCCATTACAAAAATAAATACATGCTTTAGGATTCTTTAGATATTGTTTTGTCCTTATTGAGGAAGTATTGGTATGCCAATAAAACGTTTTTATCCCATCCCGTTTACAAGGGGGCAACATAGCCTTGGTATTTGGAAACCCGTTTTCATCCACTGAACTAATAAAACTTACTGTCTGTTCTGATATTAGACCTTCTAACATTTCTTTTCCCGTCATTTCGTCCTCCGAATAAAGTGTTGAATAAAATTTATTTTAATTTTTTTCTATAATCACAATCTTTTATTTTTACAAACCCGTTACTCAACAATACTTTTATTGATGGTATATTTACTGGTTCAGGATCTGCAAGTATTTCCTTTCCTTCAATTTCTACAATTTTTTCCTCTAATTTTTTTACAATAATTTTACCAATCCCTTTATTAAGAAATTCCTCTTCCCCAATAAAATAACCTATTTCATAAACAGAATTTTTATTAACAATAATCCCATAATTTTTTTCTAAATATTCCTGTTCATAATAAATATCCACAAAAAGTCCGCAACCAATTTTTATACCATTATAATTTACTATAAAATATTTGAAGTGATTATATTTTCCATCAGTATTATTTACTTCATGCAACCATGCTTGTTTTTCTTCTTCTCCACCTGGACAAAGTCTTTTGTAAATATATTCTTTATTCAACCATTTAATAAAAGTGTTTACATCTTCTTTTTTGAGAGGTTTTAATGTGATTTTATTTTCTAATACATTCATACAATCATTATTATATTATTTTTCACCATTTGTCAACATCAATTTTTAATAATGTCTCTTTCGTTTTAAACCAAATGGCACATAACGTTCGAGGTTAGCGACGTTTGGGGCAGGTAATAGGACAATGCGTAACATTGACCCCTGCCCCAAATGTGAGTGGAGCATGGCATGGGAGCGAGCTCGCAGGGCGACTGACTTAGCCATGCGTAACCCCTCCAACCCTGTCGGGTTGAAGGCCGAATGAGCGGCGTAACATCTACCGTTTGTTAGGCAAAGTAAATATTACTTGTTTTACATTTCTAAAATTTTTATATCCTCTTTTTCATATTTATGTTTTCCAATTTGCTTCTTTTTATAATTCCAACATTTTATACAATCATTTTTACTTAAATTTGGATTATCTTCAAAAAAATCTCTTGTATAATGATTATATTCAAATTGTTTTCTAATTATATTTTTTTTACCAGATTTTTTTTCAAATGCAATTTTATTATATATTTTTATTGCTTCATTGTATGTATTCTTACCTTTATTTTCTTCCATCCAATTCATAAATTGAACATTAAATTTAAAATATTTCCCAATTGTTTCTTTAAAAAAGGCTCTATGAATTTCATTATTTGAATAATTTATATCAATTATTTTTTTCAATGAAGGTTCAAAATTACTATTTACTTTTTTCTGTTTTCCAATTATCTTTTTTACAGTTTTCTTCTCTATAAAACCACAAATATATTCTAATAAATTTTCTTTTAAACCTGTTGTTGGTAAACCATAATTTTTACATAATTTTACCAGTTCATTTTTTAAATAATAAGTATCATATAATTCCTTTTTTGTCTTTGGTAAATTCATAATCCATTATATTCCATTTATTCTATTGTGTCAATATTTATATTCAATTATTTTTATTTTTTTAATGTTTATTACACATAACTCTTTAGGTTAGCGACATTTTTGCAGCCCGAATAAGCGCTCGCGTAGAAATACCAGGACTGCTAAAATGTGCTTGAGGTGAGCCGTGGGAATGGAGCTAAGCGCAATGACCTAGGCGAACGTAAACCCGGAGCCGCCGATTAGGCGGCGAAGCGTTAACCGTTTATTATGTGAAGTACGAGCGTTCATTATTTCTTTTGTAATATATTAATTTAAACAACTACTCAGCATTATTCAATTTCAAGTATTTCTGTCTTGAATCAATAATAATACCTACCATTTTTAGCGGTAAATTTTAATAAACAATAATTTGGATTATTTATTCCACAATTTGGATACTTCTTTCCTTTAACTGATAATTTTTTCTTTATTTCTTTTTTAACTTTTATTGGAATGTGTTTATTTATACTACAGTATTTAATAATTCTAAAGCTTTTTTATACAAAGGGTCAAATTCACACCCGCAATTTCCACATTCTGCATCTGCCCGCTCAATTATTTTGATTAATTCTTTGGTAGAATTAAAATATTTTCCATTGTCTTTATTTGCCACTAGCCATGCTTTTGAGGGGGCTTCAATTAAATCCCAGCCTGATTCCGAGAATTTTGTAACGATTTTAACCAATTCTTCCATAAAATTCCTCCAAAAGGACTTATTTACTACATTAGTATGCTTTCTTTGTATTTTATACTATACTTTTTTCTTTAAGTCAATTATTTCATTTTTTTAATTCAATTTAGTACGTATTGCACATAACGTTCTAGGTTGGCGACAGTTTGGCAGCCCGAATAAACAAATGCGTAGCATTTGCAGGGCTGACAAACTGTGGGTGAAGGCTGGCGTGGGAATGGCGTAGCCATGACCCAGCCGACTGAACCCCTCCACCCCTGTCAGGTTAAAGGCCGAACAGGCGGCGTAGCTTAAACAGGAGGTTCCTTTAATTAAATTTTTCATATTCATTTCCTTTTTTCCACATAATTTTTTGAAATAATTGTTTTTCTAAATTTATTACATAATAATAACTTTTAGATTCCTAATATTCTCATGAACTTTTATAATTTTCAAATTCCAATTTGCCATAATCTCAAATAAATTATTCCAATCACAAAATGCAAAAACAAATAAATTGTTTCAATTACAATGCAAATAATGTTAAAAGGCTTTCCTAATCCTTTTTTTAATTCATTTCTACTACTAAAAATAATATATACCGATATAATCCATATAAAATAAACTGAAAGATAAATTACAGTATCTATTATTTTCCAAGGCCATAAATTTGGAATAAATAGAGAAATAACAAACAATTTATGTCCAACAGTAAGTAGTAAATTAACTTTTGTTCTACTGCTTACTTCTAATTCCTTCCATGTTTTTAATAGATTTTCATCAGAAAATAAATCTTCTTTCATTATCTTATATTTTACATTAAATAATTTATTAGGTCAAGTACATATTTTGCCCATATTGCACATAACTATAAGTATATGCAAGAAATTCTCTAAGAGGACGGCAAAAATTTTATAGCTTTTAACTTTTATCTTTTCCTTCCTTTTCCCCCAGCGCTACACTGCTGCGGTATTGCCAAAATGCATTAGAAAATGTAACACGGGGTGTCCGGTGAACTGCGGGCCCTCGAACGAGGGACGCGAGTTCACCGGACGGGACCCCAGAAATATTTACAAATGCATTTTGGCATCGCCGTAGCCGTGGAAAGCGCCCCTACTCCACCTTAAACTTCGACACTTCCCGAATTAAAAATTCAATGCCGTCGCGGTTCTTGCCGCTAATCTCATTTATCTGATTTATGGCGGAGTTGACTTGCTGCGCTCCTGTGGTCATCTCGTTTATGCCGGACGCAATTTCCTGGGTTATCATTTCCAATTCCTGGCTTTCCTTTAACACCTCTTTGGAACCTGTCAGCATTTCGTTGGAATCATTTTTTACCATACTGGTTATTTCATTCACACTGCTGACTCCTTCAAGAATTTGCCTGCTTCCAATTCCCTGCTCCTCCATCGCATTGCGGATTCTTCCTTCCTGTTCGGCGACAGTCTTGACGCTGGTGTCGATGGCTTCAAACCTCGCCAGCACTTTATCGGTCGCAATGGTAATTTTGTCGATGGAGCTTTTTATTTTTTTCAATACGGAGCCAATGGTATTGGACTGTTCGCTGGAACTCTCCGCCAGCTTGCGAATTTCATCGGCCACTACGGCAAAACCCTTGCCAGCCTCTCCTGCATGGGCAGCTTCAATTGCGGCGTTCATCGAAAGCAGATTGGTCTGGCTGGCGATGTTTTCCATTACCGAGTTAATCTCCAAAAGACCTTCAGATTCCTTGGCTATTTCCTGAATATCCGAAGCTACCTCCGACAAACCGGTACGCCCCACTTCGGAAGCGTCCATCAGGGTTTTTACGTTTCCTTCATTTTTAACAAGCGTATCCGTAACAGATTGAATATTCGCTACCATTTCTTCGATGGCCGAAGAAGCCTGCGATATATTGGAACTCTGATTTTCAACATGTCCGTTCAGATTATTAATATTATTAACAACCTGTCCCATTGTTGCAGAGGTTTCAGTTACAGTGGCGCTCTGGGTTATTACACGCTCCTTCATATTTTGAATATTGGCGGCAATTTCATTCATCGAGACGGCAGTCTCATTCATTTTAACGGCAAGGTCGGAGCCGATTCCTGAAAGCATCGCGGCTTCTTTATTAATATTGACGACAAACTCTTTAATTTTTCGCAGAGTTAAATTGAAGTAATAGGCTAAATCGCCGAGTTCGTCTTTGGAAGAAATATCTATCTGCCGGGTAAGATCCCCCTCGCCGTGGGCAATATCCTTCATTGCCGCAACCATGCGGCGCACCGGCCTTGTAAGAATCGTGCTAAAGCGCAGAGATATGAAAATCGCCGTAAGCGCCGTTACCACGCCCAGGATAATGGTAATTCTTAAAACCCGCATGAAACTTTCATTCATCTCGTCCGTGGAACCTATAGATACAATATGCCAGTTGGTGTCCGAAACAGGTATGGTAGCCCAGTAGGTATTTCCCTCAATCTTAACCTGCAGTCCTGACAAAAAGCTGCTGTCAAGGGTCGCCCCTTCGGCTTCAAAAAAGTTCTGATTCAATATCAAGTCTGTATTCTCATGTATAAGGTAAAGGCCTTCCTTGCTAACAATAAAAGTTGTGCCATCGCTGGTTACCTTTTGATTGCCGACGATTTCGATAAGATCATCAAGAAAGATGTTGGTTCCGCCGACGCCCAATATTCTGCCATTGCTGTCGTGTATGGTACGCGACATTGCCACAGCCACCCTGAATGTCTGGGTATCAACATAAGGGTTAATAATCTGGAGAGTTCCCGGATTGTCTCTGCCGGCAATAAACCATGGTCTTAGTAATTGATCCCACGCCGGGTTCGAGGCGTAATAGTCAAAGCCGGTGGAAGCCATAAAACGGCCTCCGGCAAAACGGGATTCAATAGTACCATAAAAAATTTCATGAACATTCGGCACCGTTTTTGCCATTTCGTTTGTAAGTCTGTACAACTGATCAAAATCATCGATTTGGGAGATTACCACGGCGGCGCTGTTTATCAAATCAATTGCCGGAAGTATCGATTCTTTAATGCTGACGCTGAGGGTTTTCATGGTTAATTCCGCAGTTGACACCATGTTCTGCTTAGCGGTCCTGGACAGGTTTATCAGTGAAACCGCCGTAAAGACAATAGCAATTGCAAGAGTCAGTGATAATAACAAGATCATAATCCGCCTGGCCAGCACGCCGGATTTGTCTTTCCACGAATTGTTTTGTTTACTGATACTGCCCATGACTTCACTAGCCATAACGACCTCCTGTTAATTTTAAATTTCCATAAGATAGATTATAGCAAAGCTGAGTATATGGAGCAAGAAAAAACCGCAAAAGGCCGTAAAATAATTACAAGGGCCGGGTACAAGAAGCCCCTTACCAGGCAGAAAACAACCAGGCGTCCTGATTGCAGCGTAGAATTCCCTTTGCGGAAACCCATATTTCTATTGATTTACGCAGAGGAAAAACCGGCATTTCATTTTCTGGAAATGTTAAGGGGGCCGCAAAGGGGGAGCCGCAATACCATACGCCCGAAGGCACCGCAATGTTCATTTCTACCACCGGTTCGGGCTCAATGCGGCGGCGGTCAAAACCGGTTTTTACCGTTCTTTCCGCTATTGATCGCCAATCTGCCAGCCAGGGATCCCGGCAAATGTTTTCGTTAATTGCGCCTGTTTTAAAAAGCTCCCTAAAACGGGGCCAGTTAAAATAGTGGGGCAGCCTTGGAACCGCTGAAGAAGTCGCATCTTGGCGGTCGGCAAGGGCAAGCTCCCAATAAAAAACCGCATCCGGCCCTGCCCGCCAGCTAAGATAAATGCGGTTTCCGGAAACATCATAGGGAAAAATGGCGCCGGCAGGCCGGAAAATGCCCGGGGCAATACCTTTTTCCGGCCAGTACGGCCAGGCGGACACGGCGGTCGCCCATGTCTGGGGCAGCGCTATTTCCATGTTTTCGGCGGAATAAACATTTTTTTGCTGTTTTTCGCCGCCTTCATTAACCCATTCTATCCGCCAGTGCGGCTGCCCCAGCAAGGAGATCCAGGCACCGGGCGGCCTGGGCAGGGAGAGAACATAAGGCGAATTAAAACCAGCCTCATCGCAGGAAATTAGCGGCAGCGTCAGGGAACAGATCAGTGCCGGCACAAAAAATCGTGTTTTCATACCTATTAATGGCGCAGCCCCGCCCGTTTGCTTTAGCCATTTTTGGAAAAAGCCTCAATTGCCAACTTTTGTCATTTAGTGCATAATTAGACGATGGCCGACAAGGACACTGCCAACTATACCGATATTCTCTCACAGGTTCTTGACGCCCGAAAAAACTGGCTGGAAAAATCGGAACTGGCGACATTCAAGGAAGCTCTCCGTTCTTTTCAAAGCTCTTTTTCCTCGTTGTACAATATCTTCTTAAAAAAGAAATTGATAAACGAAGACCCCTACAAGCAGGAAGCAAAAATAAGTGAACTGGAAGTGCCGGAAACCAGCTCTTTTAATGAAGCAAAACGAATGGAACAAATTTCTATCAGGCTGGCCAATCTTGACAATCAGCTTGACTTTCTTGTTAACTTTTACCAGCTAACAGTAGATTCGCTAAATATTGAACAAATAAAAAAAATTATTGGTCTTATTAGATTCATCGACTGGGCTAATCTGACGCCGGATTCCCAATCGCCGATTACAAAGGCGGTTGCAGAAATAACCAGCCAGTCGAAGAGCGGCGTTGATCAAATTACCCTCAGCATCATAGGCGAAAGCCTTACAAGGCTTCCAAAAGCTACATCCGCTGTGATGGGCATTTTAAGGGAATTAACAGCCTACCACAAGGAAAACTACAAGCTTAATGTCCGGCTTACCGTTACCCATGATATGGCTGCCGGCGATGCCAATTTGGCAAATATTAGAAAGAAGTTTTCTGCCGTCATGCCCAAAACCCCGTTTTATCATGAGTTAATAGAAGAGATCATTAAAGAAGACTACTCCGGCGACGGGCAGGCAATGAAAGATGCTATATTAAAATCCCTGAAGGTTGCGGCGGAAAAACCCAAACAGGCAAAAGCGCCGGTCAATTTTAAAAATATTTTATTGGATGGAATGCAGGTCATCGGCGGCACGAATACCGCATTATCAGAAATAGGAATGAAACTTGATGAAAATGCGGAAGTCTTTGCAAACCAGAAAAAAAGTTTTTTTGAAAAACTAAGGTTATTGATCCGGCAGATGACAAACAGTGAGCCCGAAGAGGTGTTCTATGATTTGGAATATCTGGACTCCACCAAGGGTATAACAGTTAAAGAGCAGCTTGCGTACCGCCGGTTCCGTGAAGACATGGAAAAAAAATCAAAAATCCTGATCGGCTTTGCCCGCGGCAGCCAGGCAACAGCGAAACTGGCTTCCATGACAGAAGAAAATATCATCGTCTATCTCGAAAGAAATATAAGGGATGTTCAGAATTTTTTCAAAACCCTGAATGCCCTGGACGAATTCTTCAAATCAAAAATTCCCGCAACTGACCGGCACAAGATTAAGGGCATAAAACCGGAGCTAGCGACATTAAAAAATTCGATTATCAGGGCAAATCAGCTAAAATTTGAATATACCGCCCAGAAAGAAGAGGAAGAGCAGATGAAGCGCCTGGGAATCAGCACGGGCGAACCCACAGGATAAACTGATGACTAATTTCAGATTAAAAATAATTCCTCTTTTTGCCCTTATGTTTGTTGTCGGCGGATGCCGGAGTTCAGGAACATATAAAGAACCGGTTTCCTCCGCACAGGAAAATGAATCCCCGGGAGTTCCGGATTATGCTGAAATCCGCCCAAGGGTTGAGAGCAGGGACGAACTTACAGTGGTTTTTTCCAGGGGCGATGTGGAACTTGATTTCCGCAAATCTTTTCTGGCAAGCGAGGCCCAGCTTTTTACCGCGATTTACGAGGGGCTTTTTTCGTACCACCCCAGCACAATGGAGCCGATCCCCGCCGCGGCGGAAAGATGGGATATTTCAGAAGATAAAAAACAATGGACATTTACAATAAGGCAAAATGCGAGGTTTTGGAACGGCGACCCGTTACGCGCAGAAGATTTCCGGGCGGCCTGGCTTTCACTGATTTCTCCTGAACGGGATTCCCCCTACTCAAGCCTGTTCGATGTGATCGAAGGCGCCAGGGATTACCGCAACGGACTGGAAAGGAATCCGGAAAAGGTGGGCATAATAGCATCGGGTCCAAGAACATTGACAGTTAAGCTAAATTCACCGGCAGCTTTTTTTCCTGCCATGCTCTGTCACCATTCTTTCAGCCCAATTCATTCTTCAATGCTGAACAGGGAAGAATGGTCGCCCAGGGGAAACGAAAGGAACTGGCAGCCGCCGATATCCAACGGCCCGTTTCGCATAACCGAAATGAATGAAGAGCGCATCGTTCTGTTAAAAAGCGATCAATACTGGGATGCAAGGCGGGTATCGCTGAACAAACTAACGCTTAGATATACCGAAACCGGGGACGAAGCCTCCGGCATGTGGAACTCCGGAGAAGCCCGTTGGATTTCGGGCGACGTCAACTTCGACGCCCTGACCGACCGTTCGGGCATTCAGGTGAACGCCATGTTTGCCACGCACTATTATTTTATCCGTTCAGCGGAAAAACCATGGAACGATCATCGAATTCGCCGCGCCCTTATGCTTGTTCTGCCCTGGGAAGAAATCCGGCAGGGGCATTTTCTGCCGGCAAAAACTTTAATTTACCCAATCTCCGGCTATCCAGAAATCGAGGGAATTTCCGAGACCGACATCGAAGAAGCTGAAAAACTCCTTGCCCAGGCCGGATATTCCGGCGGATATGGCCTGCCGGAGATGGTAATACGCCTGACGCCTTCGCAGGAAGCGGCCCGTATCGGCGGACTAATGGCAACCACCTGGAAAGAAAAACTGGGGGTACCTGTGCGTGTAGAGGTCATTCCATACAACCGGTATTTTCAGTCAATGAAAGAAAGCGGCTATGGAGTTGGTTCATCAACCTGGATCGGAGATTTCGCCGACCCCTATACCTTTCTGCAAATGTGGAGGAAGGACTCCAATTTGAATGATGCCCGTCTTAATGATGAAGAATATGAAAAACTGATGGAAAAATCCATGGGCGAAGAAGGAGAAAAAAGGCTTGCCACCCTCGCCGAGGCTGAAAAACTGTTATTGGACCGCGGTTCTGTACTGCCCATCTCCTACAGTCCGGCAGTAAATATTGTAGATACTGATGAGCTTGACGGCTGGTTCCTCAATGCCCTGGACATACACCCATTCAAATATATTTCTTTTAAAGCGTTCCGCCCCCTGCCTGGGGTCGTGATGGCAAAATGATCCGCACCGGTCTTGGACAGGATTTGCACCGCCTTAAAAGGGGACGCCCTTTCCTGCTGGGCGGTGTAAGTATTCCCGCTCCAAAGGGAGAACTGGGACATTCAGACGGCGATTTACTTGCGCACGCTGTAACGGATGCTGTTCTGGGCGCGGCTGGCCTTGGGGACATCGGCGAATTTTTCCCGCCGTCAGACCCTGCGTGGAAAAACGCCGATTCTATGGAGCTGTTACGCGCCGCTTTTTCCAGAGTAAAGGAAGCCGGCTGGCGTCTTGTAAACCTTGATTGCGTAATAATCTGCGAAAGTCCAAAAATACTCCCACATCGCCAGGCGATAAGGGATTCCCTTGCATCTGCCCTTGAAGTATCTTCGGAAAAGATTTTTCTTAAAGGGAAAACTGCAGAGAGCATGGGACCTGTTGGCAAGGGCAGGGCGATTGAAGCCCTCGCCCTGTGCCTGCTGGAAAAAGACGGGGAATAGTTTTGAATGCACCGGCTCACCGGCCAGAATGGGATGCAATTTTTCGCAGCCTTCAGGCATGGCGCAAGAATCTGAGTGAAAAAGATCCATCGGTAAGCACCGTTGCAGAAATTTACAGCAAAGATTCCTGGGCTGTTTTAGTATCTACAATACTGAGTCTGCGCACCAAGGACGAGGTAACTCTCGTGGTCTCAAAAAAACTACTCGATAAAGCCGGCAGCCCCGCTGAACTGGCAGCCATGAAGGAGGAAAAACTCGCCGGCCTTGTTTATCCGGCGGGTTTCTACAGAAACAAGGCAGCCTCTTTGAAAAAAATTGCAAAAATCCTGATTGAGCAATACAACGGTAAAGTACCTGCGGACATGGACGCCCTGCTTGCCCTGCCCGGAGTGGGAAGGAAAACCGCAAACCTGGTGCTTATCGAAGCATTTGGGAAACCAGGCGTCTGCGTAGATATCCACGTCCACCGCATAACAAACAGGGCCGGCTGGCTGCGCACAAAAACCCCCGACGATACGGAAATGATCCTGCGCGAAATACTCCCCCGAAAATACTGGAAAAGCATTAATGCCATGCTGGTTCTGTACGGCCAAAAACTCTGCCGCCCCATTAGCCCTTTTTGTTCAAGCTGTGTAATAAAAAACCACTGTGCCCGAATCGATGTTGGAACCTCAAGATGATGGAACAGCCAGGCAGTATAATATTGGAAGTAACCTTAGCGCCTAATATGCGGGCATTGGCACGATATCAGGCGCTGCAGTTCTTACCTTTTCTTTCCGGCTTTTGAGATGCCCTTTAGTATTTTATTTAATTTTTTGTCCCCGGCAGCCTGATCAATATCATATTTCATCTGTGCAACAAGCCAGAATTCAGGATTTGTGCTGAATACTTTTGCAAGACGCATTGCAACAGACGTTGTTATCCGGCTTTGATCCAGGCTTATAAGCCTTAATGCTGTTTGACTGCACTTAATTTCCCTCGCAAGTCTGTTGCAGTTCAGGCCATGCTTGTCGAGTAATCCCAAAAGAAGGGATCCCGGTGATTGTTTTGTTTTTGCCATGATTACTCCTTAAAATAAATAATAATATAAATAAAAATATTAGTCCAGTGATACTCTGCAAAACTATGCATTACTGGCAGAGAAACTAAATTAGTTTTTCAATGTGCCAGGTGGGTTTTCCGTTCTGTTTCCCCGAAAAGAGCGCGTGTTCGGTATAGCCGGCTTCAATGAGTGTTTGCCGCGCAATATCATAATTTCCGTTAATGTCTGCGGCACGGTGAGCATCGGCTGTTATTATCGCCGGAACTTTATGCTCATTAAAAATACGTAAAAGGAAGGCGGAGGGACAGGTCTCATTAATGTAAGCCCGGTTAAGACCGCCCGTATTTACTTCGACTGCGACTCCGGCGCAGGCGGCGGTACGGGCTATTTCGGCTGCAATCAAAAAATCCCTTTCTGCATATAAACCCAGCAAATTTTTTTTAACCAGATCAATATGTCCAATAATATCAATTCCCCCAAGGGCAACCATTTCCGCCATTGCGGTCCAGTAGCATTGCAGAAAAGCTTCCAGGTCTCCGCCAAAACCTTCGCGAATGCCATTTTCAAACTCTTCCTGCGGCCCGTCTACTGTAAAAGGCTGTGCGCCATTGGGCGGAACAACATAGTGTATTGAGCCAATAATAAAATCGGAATTAAAAGCCTTTATGTCGCTGTCCATGGCCGATCTGAGCCCCTTGATATAATCAAGCTCAAGGCCAAGGAAAACCGCCAGTTTCCCATGCCAGCGGCTGCGTGCGGCAAGCACTTCACCCGCATATTCGTTCAACTTTTCATCGCTCATGTGCCAGTCCGTCTTAAAACCCGTATGCCTAAAAACCGGCGCATGAGAACTGAATCCAATGGCATAAAGACCCCTTGCATGCGCCGCACGGCACATCGTCTCTATATCGTCCTTGCCATCACAAAAAAGAGTATGTGTGTGCATGCTGGCAAGTCGCATTTGCGGATTCATATGCTTAATTAAATTATAGCTACGGATCGCACGGCAGACAAGATTGACATAAAGATAATTTCTGCATAATATGTAATTAAGGAGATTATGTGGCGAAAGAAGAAGCTATTGAGGTAGAAGGTATTGTAAAGGAAGCTCTTCCCAACACCATGTTCAGGGTCGAGCTTGACAATCAAAAGGGACACCTCATTCTTGCTCACCTTTCCGGTAAAATGCGCAAGCATTACATTCGTATAGTACCCGGCGACCGGGTCAAGATCGCCCTTTCCCCATACGATTTAAGCAGAGGCCGGATCATTTACCGTGAACGATAAGAGAGGTTAATAATGGCTGATGATGTCGTTTTATTAAATCTCGAAGAAGGCATAGGAAGGGTTATGAATAACAAGAACCTCTATGTCAAACTGCTTGTAAAATTCAAAGATGGTACAAATCTAAATGATCTGGAAACCGCGCTTGCCGAAGGTGACATGGAAAAAGCACATAGTACCGCCCACATGATTAAAGGAGTGGTCGCAAATCTCTCACTTCCTGAGTTGTGCAGGCAAATTCAGGAGATTGAAGCACAGATAAAAGCAAATGATGTAAAACCTGATCAACTGAACGTGTTAAAAAATGTTTTTTCCCAAACCATTAAAGAAGTAGAAAAGGTGATAGCGCAAAATGGATAATAAAAAACAGACTGTGCTTGTTGTAGATGACATTGACTTGAATGTTATGATTCTCGAGGAAATACTAAAAGACGAATATAATATTATAACCGCCACCAATGGCAAAGAAGCTCTGCAGGTACTCCGTAACGCGAATCCACTTCCAAAGATTATTCTTCTGGATGTTTTGATGCCGGAAATGACCGGACGCCAGATGTTTGAAATAATGAAAAATGACAAGGCTTTAATGCGGCTTCCGGTTATTTTTATTACGGCGGAGAACGATTCGGAAAGCGAATTGCTGGCAGCCGGAGCGGTAGATTTTATCAATAAACCCTTTCTTCCGGAGATTGTAAAACTGCGGGTCAGAAATCAGATTGAACTTAAAAACTACAGCGACAGCCTGGAGCAGATGGTCGCCGAAAAAACCGCCGAAGCGACAAATACGCTGGACAATGCCCTGCAGGGTCTTGCAAACGTAATTGAACACCGCGACCTTGAATCCGGCGAGCATGTAAAACGGACGCAGCTTTATATGAAAACGCTGACCTATTACCTTGTGGCGTCCAATTCGGTTTATGCTGAAGAACTTATGAAACTCAAGCCGGATATTATCATGAAATCCATGGCCCTCCATGATGTCGGCAAGATTGCCATACCCGACAGAATTCTGCTAAAACCCGGTAAACTTACCGCCGAAGAATATGAGATTATGAAAACTCATACCACCAGGGGCAAGGAAATAATAGGCGAATTGGGGGATGTAAACTCTTCCCTGTATCTAAAGCACTGTGAAAATATATGTTACGGGCACCATGAGCGGTGGGACGGCAATGGTTACCCGCAGAGACTGAAGGAATTGGAAATCCCCCTGGTTGCCAGGCTTGCCTCACTTGCCGATGTCTACGATGCCCTGGTCTGCGCCCGCGTCTACAAAGCCGCCATTCCCTACGATGAATCGATTGAAATTATTTATGACGGCAGGGAAACCCAATTCGATCCGGTTATCACCGACGCGCTTATTTCGGTTCAGGATCAATTCAGGGAAATATCAGAAGAATACAAGTAGATTTTGTTTTAAAAGCGGCAGGGCTAAAGGCATCAGTATTGATAGTTACCGGTTTCTTCCTGCTCCAATGCCCGGAATTCCTGTTCCCTTAAGCCTTCGATAATCCAATTCATGAATATTTCAATCCGTCTGTTTATATTCGGAGTCAGATTTACTCTGTCGGCGATAAAGCCAGGTAAGTAAAACCCGGTCACACTGTAGATAAGCATTCCTTCCCTAACAGGTTCAAGATAGATTACCGTTATATATCTTTCCGCTCTCATAACCGGAATAAGAAGATAACGAACGTCTGTGAAATTAGTCATACTGTAAGTTATGCCATACAGACTTATGGATATTTCTCCGCGAATAAATAGATTTCCAAAATTAACTTCCCGCAGGCGAAGAAACATTGTTTCCGAAAAAGGGAGTGTAACTGACGGCGGAGGATCGGACACAACCCTTCTGTTGCGGCTGCTTTCAATTCTGGTGGAATCGGTAAAAACATAGAAATCATTGCCGTTCAGAATAACCGATTGATCTTTAATTTTTTCGATCCTTCCCAGCGCATTGTAAATATCCAGCAGATCGAACTCTCTTTCGTTATACGGCACTACCACCAGAGCTTCGATAAGATGAGAAGGATTTTTCTCCATCACGCTGCCAAGAAGATCAATTTCCAAATCGGGATTTGCAACAAGAGACGGGGATTCATTGCTTAAAAAATAATTTCTTAGCCCTTCGCTGCTCCTTGCTAGAATTCTTTGTCTCCACGAAATATCCGGGAATATTTCGGCAAGGGAGCGCATCTCGAACATGGGAACTTCAAAAATCAGGGGAGGAGCCTCAAAAAATAAGGTGTCATCATCAAGGAAATCATCGTTATCATACAGATCTTCTTCGCTTAGAAGGGTTTCATCAACAAGAGAGGTATCTTCACCGAGCAAAACTTCATCGGCAGCCGGAGTGCCTTCGCCGTCGTCTTGCGGTTCGAGGGAAATTTCTTCACTTAAAAGGACCTCCTCGTCCAGGGTAATTTCTTCGCCCATGAGAGTCTCTGCAAACGAAAAGGCATCATCGAAAATAAAAAGTTCCTCAAAAAATAATAAATTTTCAGCAAAGGGGATATCATCATAAAAAGGAATGTCCTCACCGCTGTCGCCGTTCGTTTGAGGCACAAGAGGAAAAACAAGAATAAATAGAAAAAGAAAACCGACAGTAAGAGTGGTTATTTTACCGGCACCTTTTGCAAACAATCTCCCGTTCATTAGGTAATATTATAACCTGTAATGAATGCTTATAATACCGGCTGAACAGGAAATCCTGTCTGCAACAGGAGCATTGCCGAGTGGCAGTCAGGCTACCCTTGTCTGACTCATCTTAAATTTTACGCAACAGGCACGTTCGTAATGTGCCGTAAAACTGTTTTTAGAATAATGCTACCAGTTATCCTTGTAATAAATTTCAGAAAAATATTCTGAATTTGAAATTGCCTCGAGCGGTATTATTTCTTTTCCCAATTCTTTGATATAAATTGTTTTTAATTCAATTTCAGGCATTAATTGCTTAAATACCAAATATAATAATTCCGTACAGTATATTTCCGATTCATTATCCATGTCAAATTTCCAGTCAAAAGGTGCACCTAAATATTCAACTGATGTATTTGATATTTGAATTCCGTCAATATTTTTCGTCCTGTAAATTCCAATTGCTCTGGCAATTTTAATGAAATCATTAAACGACTGTTCCTTTACAAAATCTTTTCCGGAATCCAATGTGCCTTCTGCGTGTACTACAGTAACCGTGCCATCTACAATTCTGATTATACCCATATGTGAATATCGTTTATCTGTTACTGATGTATCTTTAAAAACCTGCGACCAAAACCTGTCCCCAAGACGACAAATTATATCCCCGTCATTTACAATTTCAAATAATTCGTCTGATTTTTGTAATATGACGGGTCTGCCTCTGGGCATCAGTACGTAAATTAAAACTGATGCAATCAAAATAATAATTATTACAATGCCTGATAACACATAAGTTTTACGATTATGAACTTTATTTATCCACTGAAACTTTCCATTTCCCATCTACTTTCACAAGGTCATAATTACTTGTTTCTCCATTTTTGTAAGTTACCAATACAGTAGCTGTATCTCCATCAATGGTTTCTTCAGTATTAGTTATTTCGCCGTAGGAAGCAAGCATTCCTTTTGCTTTATCACCCATCATGGCTACCATTCCTGCCGCCTCAGGGGTCATTAATTCACCAATCTTTTTAGCATCTCCCTTTTCAATGGCTGTATGGAGTTGTTTGACCACATTTGTAGGACTGCTCCCGCCACCACAGCTTGCAACTATAAATCCAATAACCAGCAATAAACTGATAAATCCCGCAAAAAATGAATATCTTTTCATTTCTGTCCTCCTTAGACATTATCTATAGCCAAATTATCATTCTTTCGATTTTTTGTCAATAGAATACTTTTATTATTAAAATAAACATAATATGCACATAACGTTATAGCTATCCTAATAAAGAAAACCGTTTGATATGTGCTGAATTTGCCTGAACCATTACCCCCCACGGGCCTTTTTCCCCGTTAAAACGCCCGAACGGGGAGAATAACGTGACTTTCGTTAATTCGATAAAAACTAAACTCACCAGTATTATAATTGACACGAACCACCCCCCCTACGGCATACCTCTTAAAACCGGCAAATTAATGGCAGAGTCCCATTCCCAAATTGTGCTGAAATCCCAGCCTGTATCAATCCCAGTCCAAAATGTCTGGTTGTTGTATTGCCCAGTGCCTGTGCCACTAAATCCATCCAGGCCGTCTCTGCCGGAGGCTGTGGTTTCGGTTGGGAATACTAGTGTGGTATTTTCATACAGATCCATGTCACTTCGCGCATAGTTGTTGGTAAGAGGGATACTCCCGCCATTGAACCCAAGTATACGTCCCAAATAAGTAGCCGGCGATGCTGCACGGACGCTCGGGTTCAGCGCCACGCAGAATCTTACACTGCCTTGATTACTCCCCAGTTGAGACGCCGCAATACCGCCGGAATACTCGGTGGTGCTATTTACATTACCCGTAGCATAACAATACTCAATAATGGCGCTATGAAAAATCCGCCCTGCTATACCGCCGGAAACAGCTCCGCCTGTAACATCGCCTGTGGAATAACAATGCCGCACTATACTGCCATTGGACACATTCCCCACCACACCGCCTACAGTGGGCGAAATAGGGCTGGTAGCGGTTACACTGCCTGTAGCATAGCAGTACTCTACCGTGCCGATGTTGTCACCTGCCACGCCGCCTACATTATTGCCGCCTATAACATCGCCTGTGGCGTAACAGTATCGCACAGCATTAGTTACGGAAATATCGGTATTCCACCCTACCACGCCGCCGACATTATCATCGCCGCCTGTAACATTTCCCGTGGCGTAACAATATTCCACAGTACCATTCCAGTTAAGCCCTACTATGCCGCCTACATAGTAGGAGTCTCCTGTAACAGTACCTCCGGTGTAGGAGCATCCCTGCACTGTGCCGCTATTGTCGTTGTACCCCACTACGCCGCCAATTGACATGGAATTATTACTGGGTATATCAAAGCCATTGATATTTCCCTGGGCCTTACAGTCCTGCACCGTACCGCCGTCATTGTTCCCTACCACGCCGCCGACATATTCATTGCCTGAAACAGCGCCTATAACAATACAGTTCTCTATTGTACCACCTTCATTGTAGCCCGCCAGACCGCCAACATTTAGGGATCTTGGGGCATTGACGGTCAATCCGGACAGGGTTAGGTCTTTCACTTCTGAGCCCGGGCCTATATAACCAAACAGACCGAAATTTGTCTCTATGTCTGTAGCACTTATTGTAAGATTACTGATGGTCTTACCGTTACCATCAAAAGCTCCGGCATTGAGTAAGAGGGGTTCCCAGTTACCGATATCTGTTAGATCTATGTCTTTCTCCATTTTGTAATTATCATCCATTTGCCATGCTCCCGATCCCGGCCCGCCTGGTCCGCCGCTGCCGACATTTTTCAAGGAAACCGAATCGTAGACAATAAAGGGATTCAGCATAGAGCCGTCGCCTCCTCCTACACCCACTCTTACAACATCGCTGGTTGTAGTGATGGTCTTTCTTCCGCTGTCGCCGTTATCTTCAATATCATTAGAAACAATGACCCAGTAGTACATTGCTCCATATGTACCTGTGGGCGGAGTAAAGCTGTTGGTGTTTGTGCCAACCTGAGTACCTGTTGTTGGAGAAGGGCCGGGATTGCTGGCTGAACTGTACCACTGGTATGAAAGCATTCCGCCCTGTTCCAGAATGGCGGCGCTGTTGGCGACTGTTATCTGTAAAGCTGTTGCCGTATCGCCTATAGTGTAAGTATATGCGGCAGGCCCACTGAGTACAGGCTTGATTGCATTTAACGTAACCACCACCCTTACCACATTACTCGGCGCAGTGGCAGATTTGACACCGCCATCGCCGTTGTCGGCAATCTCATTGGTAACGACTGCCCAGTAATAAGATGTTCCTGCCGCAGTAGTCGGGGGAATAAAGCTGCCGCTGGTTGTATCCAACAAATCGCCTGTTAAAGAAAAGCCGGGATCGACAGTCGAGCTGTACCACTGGTACGAAAGCATTCCGCCCTGTTCCAGAATAGCGGCGTTGTTGGCGACTGTTATCTGCAAAGCTGTGGCTGCGCTGCCTTCGGCGTAACTTAGTTCAGCAGACAGTCCTTCCAGGGATGGTGTTATCGCATTGACATTTTCAAAAACTGTCACTGTTGCAGTGCCTGTCTTTGACGGGTCGGCTGCTAATGTTGCACTAACTGTCAGGATTGTGCCGGGAATTTCATCAAGGGCGACATAGAGAAGGCCGGTCTCGTCAATATTGGTATCAGTTAACTCAATCGTAGAGCCAGACACCGACCATGTAACGCTCTGGTCGGCAGTCCCGCTTACCGAGGCGGTAAATTGCTGAGTTTGGCCTATGGTAACCGCAGCCAGAGCAGGGCTTACAATTACGGAAACAGGCGGCGGGTCATCATCGGGTAGGGAATCTTGTGCATCCATCATATTTATCGTTACCGCATTTTCCCGTCCGGCTATTACATTCACGCTGCCGGAGCCTGCGGCGTACAGTTCACCTTCATACCGGGCTTCTACGGAAACATTCCAGCGGCCTGCGGCAACATTTGCCTTTATGCCGTCGCCGTATCTTTTTCCTTTAATTGATATGGTATCTCCATTGCCGGAGATCCCAATATCGTATATAAGTTTATCAAGGATATCTTCGTCCGGCGGCCAGGGAAGAGCAGAACGGCTGGTTCCTCCGCCCAAATTTATAATGATAATTCCAGTGTCTTCCGCAAAAGGATCATTACAGGATAAAAAGAATAAAGAACAAATTACAAATAATAATAACCATGCTAGAATATGTTTTTTCATTGATAACTCCTTTTCTTATTCACCGGAAAAATTTAGTTCGATCGAGACAGACCCCTGGGAAATTTCCAGGCCTGCACTGTCTCCGGCGCCGTCGCTCTGCCCGGGCAGCTCGGGAAGGGCGCGGTTTGCTTGCGCTGCGGTGAACGGATTCGCCACTTTTCCGGTATCGGCATCTATCCAGGAGCTTTGCCCGGCATTTACCAGTATTGGCCGTGCGCCGGCAGTCGTTATGGGATCATATTTAACCATTCCCTCACTCACCCGAATGTTCAATGCATCAAGCTCGAAAGATGTTCCCCGCACAGAGGCTGTTGCCATGGGGGTTCTGACGACAAAACTGGTTCTGACTCCGGCAGGCGGGTTTACATCAGTTCTTATTCTTCCGGTTCGCAGTTCAAGGTTGACTGTCTCGGTATTGCTCATGTTAATAATTTCTTCCAGGGTCAGGCTTGTAAGTGCTTGCACCGTAATGACGGAACTGCCAACTACAAGAATGGCCATGCTTCTGAATCCTGTGGATATGCTTGCCTCTTTCACAATACGATCCCCTGCTGCTGCCTGCGTCCACTCTGCCGCTCCCGGCGGCTTTACTCCAACCGTTCCGGTTAATTCACGGATAAAGGCTTCGCCGTTTTGTGCAAAGGCGGCAGCAGCCGTCTGTAACATAATTATTAATACTGCTAAACTTTTCATTTTTTCTCCTATTGAAACGCTAAAAAGAAATGGCAAGACCGGCTCTTACCTTCCACATGGTATCGGTATCGTCGGGATAAATATTTCCCAGACCGGGAAAAAATGCGCCGCCTCCTAAAGTTATGCGGACATCATCAAAGGGCTGATATGCAAGGGAAGCCCAAAGTTCGCCGCCATAAACACTGCCGCTTTCGCCTGGGTCCTCAAAAGTCCGGAAAAAATAGCACATAGTTCCTTCCGCGGCCAGGGTACTAAGAATCCTTGCCTCATAATCCGCGCGAAGTAATGCCAGAGCGGAAATCGAACCGGGAAAGATAAGCCCCTGAGTTCGTGAATTTATGGGAGTAAAGGCGGCGAAGGTATCATTCCAGTTACCGGAAGTATATTTCACCGTAACATTCAGCCCATGGTTTAACGTACCGGGAAGATCTGTTTTAAGACGCCCTGCGGCGCCAAAGGCTGCGCTAAAACCACCGTCGCTGTTTTGCATTGTTTCAAAAAGAGCGCCGAGGATAATTCCCAGCCTGCTCTGCGGATAGAATTCCGCCTGAATTTCTGTGTATTGGGAATGAAGGGTTTCCTCACTGCCATTTAAATCAAACTGAGCAAGGGCTTCGAAGGACAGGGCATGGTATTCAGCCAGGGGTATATTCCAGCGCAGGGCTGTCAGAAGCCGCCGTGATGCGCCATAAGTGTCCCAGTCCCATGGCTGGGCATAATTGTTGACATCATCTGCTGTCATAATTATTTCCGCTGTTTTCTTGTAAAGAAGACCCGTATAAAAAAGGCCTGCGCTCATGCTGCCAGCAGGCAAATCCGCTTCCAGCCGGAAACCATCGAAAAGACCGGCGGCCGCAAGCCCAGTTGTATCGGTATAGCCGACACGGCCGGCTTCAACAAATAAATTACGGCCGGCTCTATAGCCAATGGCAAAACGGGAAAGTTCCGGCAGAACAACCGGATTGTTCCAGCCATCACCGCTGTTTTCATCAGTATATTTTTTATAATCCATGGAAAGAAGGCCGGAAAGATAAACAGTAAGACCCTGTCCGCCGTTATACGAAAACCATGGTGTAAGGGCGGAGCTGTAGGTGAATAGTTCGTTTTCCGCCTCCGCCCGCTGATCCGCAAGAAGACCGAAGTCAAAGGAAAAAATAATGCCCGCTGAACAGAGCAGCAAAACAGCCGCTGACAAAATTCGTTTCATCATTCCCCTCCTGTCAGGCTGAGTGTGTTTCCCAAGATATGAAGGAACCGCTGTCCGGATACTGTCATTGCCGGATCGGTAGCGCCCTGTATAAGGGAACGGCTTACCATGGTTCGGAAAGCATAGCGTTGGCTTGGAAAAATGGTGTAGAGTAAGCCGCCCTTTATGTCAAAAGCCTGCATGACAAGGAATGAAAGTTTCCCCAATGTTATGGGATCATCCGATACCGTCTCCCTTGGAAACCAGCCATTTGCCAAAGCCCGTTCAAAGGCGTCTGTACCGCCGCTGCCTACTGAAGCCGCGACAAACCTGGCTGCCTGTGCGCAGGTAAGGGCAGGGCTTGCCAGAACAGCTTCCAGTTCATTTAACGAGGGCCCAGCAGTCTGGGCGGGGAGAAAAACGGGGATAATAAGCAGGAAAAAACCCAGCTTCAACCCGTTTGTAAAATTTTTTGTTGTAAATTTCATATTGATTTCTACTATTATGGCGAAACGGGAAGGAAATTTTACCAAAGGTTGCAGAATTGTAACCGGAAAACTAGTACAGGTGTCCGCGAATTAAGTGAATTTTCACGGATTATAGAGGAACGTAGACGGCGTGCCGCTTTGCCATGTAGGAGCAGAAACGCTTAAAGTGCCATTGCTTGCACGGTCAATCGTAACACGGTAAACAGGGTTTTTGCCGTCGTGATCAATCTAGACAAAAATTTCATCATCAACAATATCACTCCTTTTTTGTATAAATAGAACCCAAAAGCACTTGTAGATCCCTTGCGTATATCAATCACATTGCCCGGTATGGCTGCCAGGCTCAAAGAAGGGGTACTGGAACTTATCCACCCTTCTGGCGCATGGAAGGTTACCGCCAGCTTGTCGGCATTTGCCCAGGCTATTTCTTCGTCTATTTTAGCCAGTAAGTCGGAATCGGTTGTAGCGTTGAATAGGTCGCAAGATACAATGCACAAGGAAATGAGAATGGAGAAAGTAGGAAGGAGAAAGGAGAAATGCCGTTGTTTGGGGGCTTTGGGATTTTGCTGCCGGGTGAAGAGTTGGTTTAATTGATTTTTTAGTGGTTTTATATTATACTTTCCTTATGTACACCGAGGTTAATTTCAATCCAGCGGCGTTTAGGCATGATGTTAGGTAAATGGCCGAATATAAAGATTTGACTAATGATGAATACGCTGCATTGGACGAACTGTGGACAAAGACTACTCCCAAAACAAAGCCTGGCACAGGCGGTGTTTTCACCGAAAACCGTGCGCGGATGCTGCTGCTTGACGAGGCGACTATCCGTATTCTTGACGCACGGGCCAAGGCTGTTCATCAGACCCCGCCTTTGCTTCGCAAAGGACCGAGTTTGTTACCCGGCTTATTCGACAAGGCATAACGGCAGCGATTTAACTTTTTGAGTTCATTTTTCATTGTTAATTTTTCCTCATTGCTCCCTGCTCCCCACCCCCACATTTGGTGTACCGTTGCGACTAACGACACTAGGGAAATTCGGTGACTGACACCTTTGCGTACCCGGTTGTTTGGGGGATTTGGGATTTTGCTGCCGGGCGGGGTGTTGGTTTAATTGATTTTTTAGTGGTTTCATATTATATTTTCCTTATGGGGCCAGAAATTATTTATGTGCCTTCGGCGTTTAAGCATGGGGTAACGGAAGCTGATATTTTCCATGCCTACAAAACTTTGATTTATGATTTCCCACTGGAAGTCCATGTTGACAAATGGGTTTTCATTGGTTTTAACTGTGCAGGTAATCCAATCGAGGTGTTTTACAATCCCATTGGCGAAAATACTATTAAAGTGTTTCACGCTATGGATTGCCAAAACAAAACAATTGATCAAATCAAACGATAGGAGTATAATAAATTTATGGAATACCAAAACGGCATTTATACCGACATGACTGATGAAGAATATGAAGCTCTCTCTGATGAATTTGCCCGCAATCCACCAAAAATCAATACTAATGGCGTTGGTTGGCTGATCCAATGGCAAATGCGGCACTTGGGGCTGCAAAATATGACGGTCAACTATCTTTTGACCAAGGCTAAAGCCACCAGCAAAAGCCCGGTTCAGATCATTGATGAACTTGTCAGCAAGGAACTTACTCTCACTTCTGTATAATCTTGTCATTTATCTCCCTTTTCCCTATTACCTTTTCATTGATACCTGCTTTAGCCGCCATGGACGGCGGTGTTGCAGATACAATGAACATGGAAAGGAGAATGGAGAAATGCCGTTGTTTGGGGGATTTTTCAAAAGAACAAAGAACAGAGGGGAGGACATCTGAATGATTTGTGTCTATTTGTTGGTTTTTCATGAAAAGACTCCTGTACCTTTATAGAGTGCATGAGAAACACTTGATTTTAGCAGGAATGGAAAATGAAAAGTGCGATCGTTGCAGAATTGTAACCGGAAAGTTGCCGCCGGCAGTCTAAATTTGCTTTAGAACATAACCGCTTTCTGTTCTATCATTATCAATAGTAAATCTGTCGCCTAACTTGCCCCGAAGCCGGCTTACTGTGGTTTTTACTGCGCTGTTGTCAGCCTGCGGCAGTTTCCAAATGGCCTGAAAAAGTGAAGCTGCGGAGAGCGCCCTTCCCTCGTTTTGAACCATCAAAAGCAGCAGGGCAAATTCTTTGGGAGAAAGCAGCATGTCATTGCCGTCTAAGAATGCCCGGTTTGCGACAATATCAAGCTGCAAAGCGCCCTTTGTCAGGGTTTTGGGAATTTGCGCCGCCCGGCGCAGAAGCGCTTCTATCCTCGCCAGCAGCACGCCGAAGTCGTAGGGCTTGGCAAGGTAATCATCGCCGCCTTCGGAAAGCCCTCGAATAACATCTTCCGGTGTGGTAAGGCCTGTCAGGAGCAATACGGGAATGTCGGATAATTTATTATTCTCAATTCTCAATTCTCTGAGGAAGTCCAGCCCGCTTCCATCCGGCAGCATGATGTCCAACACAATTGCGTCCGGTATTTGCTTCTCAATGCAGAATCTCGCTTCGGCCAGAGTGAGCGCTGTTGCGACAGTATAGCCCCGGCGTTTGAGCATACGCTCATTGCCCCGCAGTATCTGTTCGTTATCTTCAACTAACAAGATCGTGGCGCTCATTTCTGCCCTCCATACTGTCCTTCATACACAGGCAGGGTAAAAAACACTGATGTGCCGCTGCCATACCTGCTCTCGATCCATATCCTGCCGCCGTGTGATTCTACAACTGTCCTGCACAGGTACAGCCCAAAACCTGTCCCGCCATCAGACACACCGCGCTCGAATACTTGCGACAGCAGATTTTCCGGAATCCCGCTGCCGTTATCTGCAATTGTTACGGTAATTACTCCGCTGTTTCTTGCCGCAGATAGATTGATTGTCCCGTCCTTTGTATGCTGGCCCGCATTTTGTATTAAATTAGTCAAGACCTGCGCCAGCAAATCTGCGCTGCCGAAAACACTTAAGCCCGCTTCTATGCCGGTAACAAGAGAGTTCCCCGACCTTTGCAGCGAGAGCCGCAGCATTTCAGCGCTGCTTGTAAGCAGAGCCGTAAAATCTACCATCTCCTTTTCGGCGCTCTCGCTCATTGATGTTAAATTCAACATTCCGCCAACCATTCGTGCAAGCCGCATGATTTCATCCTGTGCAGTCTCCAGCAGTTTTCCGGCCTCCTTGTCTTTCAGTACCCCGCCCATATCTTCAAGTATTTCCATCACTGTCTGCACATTAACAGAAATAATCGTTAACGGCGTTCTCATTTCGTGTGATGTGTTTGCAAGAAACGCCGTTTTGGCACGGCTGGCATGGTCAAGCACTGTATTTTGCTCATCAAGTTTTTTCTGCTGCTCGTTGTAGAGCCGGAAGTGCAGGAAGAGGCTGGCACCTAACACCAGGCTCACAGAGATAAAGGCTATAATAATGTCGAGGAGAACTTCCTGCTCTCTGGCAAAGGCATTGACTGTTTCGGGATAATAATAGGCGATAAGGCAGATAGCAGTATACAGCAGGAGTTCCGCCAGAGAAAAGAATATCGCTTTTTTCCCTTCCAGCATAAAAACGGTAAAGGCCACTGCAAACACAAAAAAAGCCGGCATCCCGCTGTGGTAGCCCCCCGATGAGAAAAACAGGACGGGAAACAGCCCCATAAATATAATTATGACTGTAATAAGGTAGCAAATTTTATAACGCCGTGTCAGACGTGAGTATGTCAACAGGGTATAAGAAAGTACGGCGCTGCCCAGATTGAATGCAATATTGACGAAGCCGCTGTTGGTGATGATCCCCAAAATCATCATAAGCAGGCTGATAAGAGTCCCGCCCAAGGCCAGTACATGGAACAGCCTTACACGTAGGTCGAAATGGGGGGCAAAAAAAGCGCTGCGGAATCTCATCAAAAGTTTTTTCACGGAATTAGCCTCTGCATTGCTTCATAGTATATCACCTCCCTGTTGACCAATAAAAGCCATGTTTATATACTGTAACCAAGCTGAACAAAGGCGTTCATCTATGGCGCGCGGGGTTCACCCCGGTGTGCGGCAGATGGGCGCTTTTTTTCGTTTGGAGGCACGCATGACTACCACGGCAAGGGAAGTCCTGGATTTCGTAAAAGAGAATGATGTAAAATTTATTCGTTTGGCATTTTGCGATTTATTCGGCATGCAAAAAAACATAGCAATCATGGCGGAAGAGCTCGAATCGGCATTTGAGGGCGGAGTTTCTTTCGACGCACATTCCATTAAAGGATTTAAGGATGTAACAGATTCGGATTTGTTGCTGTATCCGGATCCCGTAACGCTGAATATTCTGCCGTGGCGCGCGGGGCCCGGCAGAGTCGCGCGGTTTTACTGCGATATAAAAAATCCTGATGGAACGTTTTTTACCAACGACGGGCGCACCATTCTGAAAAATGCCGCTGCAAGGGCGGACAAAATGGGATACACCTGTAAAGTCGGCGCAGAGTGCGAGTTTTATTTATTCAAAACAGATGATAACGGCGATCCGACACTGGCTGCTTTTGACAAGGGCGGATATCTTGATGTACTTCCGCTGGACAAGGGTGAAGATATCCGCCGCGAGATATGCCTGACACTGGCGGAAATGGGGATGCAGCCCGAAGCCTCGCACCATGAACAGGGGCCTGGCCAAAATGAAGTTGACTTTAAGTTCAGCAACGCACTTGAAGCCGCAGATAATCTGCAATCATTTAAAACAGTTGTAAAAGCGATTGCAGAGCGGAACGCCTTATTTGCATCGTTCATGCCAAAACCAATTCCTGATGCTCCGGGCAACGGACTGCATGTCAATCTTTCGCTGAATCAAAACGGACGCAATATTTTCAAAAACGCCGATACAGGGGAACATTCGGCGGTTTCAGAAAATTTTATCGCCGGTATTCTTTCAAAATCACGTGAAATCACATTGTTCCTGAACCCCACGGCAAACTCATACGAGAGACTGGGTAAATTTGATGCGCCCAAATATGTTTCATGGTCACCCTATAACCGCTCGCAGTTGATTCGTATTCCCGCAGCAGCCGGCGAAAAAGTGCGAATGGAACTTCGTTCGCCCGATCCATCCGTAAATCCGTATCTTGCGTTTTCTCTTATTATCTCGGCTGGTCTTGACGGAATCGAAAATAAAACTGATTTACCTCCCCCTGTGAACATGGATCTGCTTGCGGCGGAAGAAGCAGAAAAAATAAAATTGGAGAGGCTTCCGGACAGTTTGACTGCTGCCATCGGCTGCGCCGGGAAAAGCGAATTTATAAAAACGGTAATCGGAGAGAATCTATTCGATAAATTTTTGGAAGCAAAACAGGCGGAAGCTGTGGAATTGGAGAAGGCTGAAAATAGAAATGAATTTTACAGGAACCGGTATTTTTCGGTACTGTAACAGGTTTACGCTGACAGGATTAAAGTGTATGGAAAGCGCGCTAATCATTACTTCTACCGAAAAGAGCTTCGCATTTATTGCGCAGATGCTTCGTGCGCATAACGATATTTCTGCTGTCCATGCACATAACTGCGGTGAAGGGCGCAGGGTTCTTTTGGAACGCGGGTTTGATTTTGTGATCATCAGTTCTCCCCTGCCTGACGAGACCGGCGAAAAACTGGCGCGTCAAATCGCAATGAGTGAATTAAGCCAGGTTATTTTAGCAGTAGACAGTGAGATATACGGGCAGGTTTCCGCCGCCTGCGGGAAGGACGGCCTTTTGACCATCTCGATACCAATTAACGAAGAAATATTCCGCCAGGCCTTTTGTCTGGCAAAAACCATGCGTATCCGTCTTTCCGCCGTAAAATCCGAAAACGAAAGCTTAAAACAAAAAATAGACAATATACGCATAATTGACCGCGCGAAAAGCATTTTAATTTCATCATGCGGAATGAGTGAACACGAAGCGCATCGCCACATCGAAAAAAGAGCGATGGATACACGCAGATCAAAACGTGTAATAGGTGAAAAGATCATACACGATTATGAAAACGGTACGGAAAATTAACCGTTAAATATATACATGGGAGGCATTGGAGCAATGAAAAAATTAGACAATTTTATCGAAAAAGAAGTGGCGCGGATTCGGGAACGGGTAGGCAGCGATCGGGTGCTTTTGGCGCTTTCAGGCGGGGTAGATTCATCTGTCTGCGCTGCGCTTATCAGCAAGGCTGTGCCGAATCAATTAACATGCGTTTTTGTAGATCACGGTTTTATGCGGAAAAACGAAGGCGACGAAATTGAAAAGTTTTTTTCCAAACGTAAGCTGCAACTCATCCGCGTGAACGCACAGGATCGCTTCCTGGGCCGACTGAAGGGCATAACCGATCCTGAGCAAAAGCGAAAAATTATCGGAAAAGAATTTATCCGTGTATTCGAGGAAGAAGCGGCAAAACTGGGGAATATTCCGGTATTGGCACAGGGTACGATTTATCCTGATATTGCAGAATCCGGAGGAGAAGCGGGAGCAACAATAAAAAGCCATCATAATGTCGGCGGTCTGCCGAAAAAACTTGCCTTTTCGCAGCTGCTGGAACCTCTCTGCAGCCTGTATAAAGACGAAGTACGCGTCATCGGACAAAAACTGGGCCTGCCAAAAGCGTTAGTTGAAAGACAGCCCTTCCCGGGACCGGGGCTTGCCGTCCGTGTAATCGGTGAATTGACAAAAGAAAAGCTGGAAATTCTAAGGCAGGCCGATGCTGTGGTCAGGGAAGAAATCGGCAAATTAAAAGAACGCCCCAATCAGTATTTTGCTATTTTAACAAACACTCTTTCCACCGGCATTAAAGAAAAGACAAGGGCATATAATCCCGTGATTGCGGTGCGCGCGGTTATTACATCAGATTTTATGACCTGCGAATATGCCGCGCTGCCGCACAAGGTATTGGCAAAAATATCCGCCCGTATAACAGGCGAGGTTGCGGGAGTAAGCAGGGTCGTGTACGATATTACAAAGAAGCCTCCGGCTACGGTTGAATGGGAATGAAAGCGTGCAGGTAACTAAATTTATATTTGTAACAGGCGGAGTCGTCTCGGGGCTTGGCAAGGGAATTACTGCCGCCTCTCTGGGCAGGCTGCTAAAACAGCGGGGATTAAAAGTAGCAGCGCAAAAACTTGACCCGTATATGAATGTCGATCCGGGTACCATGAGCCCCTACCAGCACGGAGAGGTTTTTGTTACAGACGACGGCGCGGAAACAGACCTGGATCTGGGCCATTACGAAAGGTTCATAGACGAAAACTTGACCAAATTTTCCAGCCATACTTCCGGAAAAATTTACTGGAGTGTGCTGCACAGGGAGCGCGAAGGCGGCTATTCGGGAAACACAGTTCAGGTAATTCCGCATGTTACCCAGGAGATAAAGAATTTTATTTATGCGGGCGCGGAAAAAACCGGAGCGGATATTTTGATAACAGAGATTGGCGGTACAATCGGCGATATCGAAAGCCAGCCCTTTATCGAGGCCGTTCGGCAGATTGGCCTTGAACGGGGGCGTGAAAACTGCCTGTCTATTCATGTAACACTGGTTCCCTTCTTAAAAGCGTCAGGCGAACATAAATCCAAACCCACGCAGCATTCGGTAAAAGAATTGCAGTCGATGGGGATTACTCCGAATATTATTATCGCCCGTGCCGATGAACCCATAAGCCCGGGCATTATGGAAAAGATCGCGCTTTTTTGCAGTGTAAAACCCGACTGTGTAATAGAAAACATTACGCTGCCTTCCCTGTACGAAGCGCCGCTCCTGCTGCATGAAAACGGCCTTGATAAGGTTGTATGCCGCGAGCTCGGCATTAATCCGCCGCCGCCCGATTTAACCGCATGGCGCGAAATGACAAAAAAAATCGCATCACGGAAAAAAGAAACAACGATTGCTGTCGTTGGCAAATATATAAAGCTGCATGACGCATACCTTTCGATCATCGAAAGTTTAAACCACGCGGGGTTTGAGGCGGGAGCCTTTGTACGCATCAAATGGATCGACAGCGAAGCCATCAGCGAAAAGGGCGCGGCGGAACTTCTGTGCGGAGTAAACGGCATGATCATTCCCGGCGGCTTTGGGGATCGCGGCATCGAAGGAAAAATTGACGCATGCCGCTATGCCCGCGAAAACAACATTCCCTATTTGGGGATTTGCCTTGGAATGCAGATTGCTGTCATCGAGTTTGCACGAAATGTATGCGCCCTAAAAGAAGCACATTCCGCCGAGTTCAATCCCAATACAAAAAATCCGGTAATTCACTACATGCCGGGCCAGGAGGGAAAACTCAACAGCGGCGGCACCATGCGCCTGGGCGCATATCCGTGCAAAATAGCGAAGGGAACAAAGCTGGAACAGTTTTACAAATCGGAAGAAATAAGCGAACGCCACCGCCACCGCTTCGAATTCAATAACAATTACCGCCAATTATTATCCGAAAAAGGACTGACACTTTCCGGCACATCGCCGGACGGCAATTTAATCGAAGCGGTAGAAATCACCGACAAGCCGTTTTTTATAGGTGTACAATTTCACCCCGAGTTCAAGAGCCGCCCCAACAGACCCCACCCATTGTTTCTGGGCCTGGTGGAAGCAGGCATAAAGATGAGGAATTAGGAATGATTAAAATAATTGACTACAAAGCCGGAAATGCCCCCAGTGTTATGCATGCTGTAAACCGGCTGGGTTTTCAGGCGGAACTCGCCGCAGCGCCCGATAGTCTGCAAAACGCATCGCATATCATTTTACCCGGTGTCGGCAGCGCGGGCGCTACCATGCGCTCCTTACAGGAGTCAGGCATTGCAGACGCTTTAACAGAATATGTAATAAATAAAAATAATCCGTTTTTGGGTGTTTGTGTCGGAATGCAAATTCTCTTTGAACACAGCGAGGAAGAAGACGCTGCTTGTTTTGGCTGGCTTAAAGGCCGTGTTAAAAAGTTTGATTCAGCCATGGTTAGGGTGCCGCAAATGGGCTGGAATCAGGTTCGTTTCGCTAAAGAAACGCCGACAAACGCCGCAGACGGGCATTTCTATTTTGTCAATTCATACTACGCAATACCCGAAGATACAGTTGATACATGGGGAACAGCGTATTACGGCAGGGACTTTACGGCGGCGGTAAACAGGGGTAATATCTACGGCACCCAGTTTCATATCGAAAAAAGCGGAGAGGCGGGGCTTAGGCTCTTAAAAGGATTTTTAATGCTTGCCGGCCGAAATGGGGGTGCAATATGCTGACAAAAAGGCTCATAGCCTGTTTTGATATTATTAATGGACGTGTAACAAAGGCAGTACAGTTTCAGGATAATATTGATGTCGCTTCCGCCGACGAACTTGCACAGGCCATGTACGATGCGCAAATCGACGAAATTATTTTTTACGACATTACCGCCAGTTCCGACAAACGCAAAATTGATATCGAAACAGTAAAAAAAACCGCCAGCCGCGTGTTCATTCCCTTTACAGTGGGCGGCGGGATCAAGAACCTGGACGATATGTACGAAACGCTGAAGGCAGGAGCGGAAAAAATCAGCATTGATTCAATGGCAGTGCGCAACCCGCAGATTATCTCGGATGGGGCCAAGGCGTTCGGCTCGCAGTGCATTGTGCTATCAACCCAGGCTAGGCGCAACGGGAAAACCAAAAGCGGCTACGAAGTGTTTATAGACGGCGCGAGACTTGCAACAGGAATGGACGCCATAGAATGGATCCGCCGCGGGCAGGAACTGGGCGCAGGTGAAATATGCCTGAACAGCATTGACTGCGACGGCACAATGGCGGGCTACGATCTTGAATTGATGCGGCTTGCGGAAAACGCCGTTTCTGTTCCGCTGATTGCTTCGGGCGGAGCCGGGAAGCCGGAACACCTAAAAGATTTGTTTTTAACAACCGAGGCGCAGGGCGCGATTATCAGCAGCATGCTTTACTCGCCCAGAGCCGAAAGGAATTACAGTGTCCGCGAGCTTAAAGATTATTTGGCGCAAGGCGGCGTGAATGTACGGCCATACGAAGGTAAAAGGGAATAGGTGTTGTTGTGGATGAGTTTGGTGTTTTTGTCGGGGCTTGTGTTTGCTTTTTCCTGTTTTGCAGGCGCTGGTATTTGCCAGTGTTCAAAGCATGGCCTAAAAAAAACAATCTGGAGGCGAAGCTTATTATCGCTTCCTTACCGGTGTATTTTATACTTGCACTTTACATTATTCTTAAGGATTTTGCTTCGTTTGATGTGGTTGACAGTTTAATTTACATTGTGTTCTATATCCTACTGGGTTTTGCGTGGATGTACGGAGGGTTGATATTAATGACGGTCTGCTTTGGCATTATCTGGCCTGATGACGCCATACACCATAAAAATAAAGCTGTCCTTGTTGTAATCATTGGAGAATTTTTTGCGTTAGCCGCCATATATGCAGGAGCAAATATTGGAGACGGGCCCGGTTGGTGGTGCGTTCTGTTTGCAGGCTGCCTGGGGCTGGCCGCATGGGTCATTCTGGGGTATGTTTTTCATTATTTTACAGACATTTTTGAACGGATTACAGTTGAACGCGACATGGGCAGCGGCATTCGTTTCTGCCTGTATTTAATGCTAAGCGGTATTATTCTGGGACGCGCATGTTCCGGCAATTGGACATCCTTTCCGGAAACTGTCAAGGAATTTGCAATTGCATGGCCTGTGCTGCCACTGACTGTTATCATGATTCTGGTAGAACTGATAATAAACCATAAATCAAAACAACAAAACTCTATGTTAAGGAGTTGACATGAATGCGCCGCTCAGGTTTGCCGCCCTTACCGGCGAGCAATATCCCGATTACCGGCTAAATGTAATCTTTAAGGGATATAAATGGGACCCAATGGTCGGCGATCAAAATACAATAGCAAAATATGTTCTTATTGTTTCAAAGGAAACTGCGCAAAATCTGGGACAGTGGGCAGAGCAGTTATCCAAAGAAACAATGTTGATGGAAGAAGCATTAATACACAATTTACCCTTAGCAAAAGAACTTGGTCTGCCAAAAAAAATTCTTAAAGTTTTACCGCATCTGTCAAGCTACAAACCAGAACAACATATACGTCTGATGCGTTTTGATTTTCATCCGGTGTTACCGGACTCAATAAACGAAACCGGCTGGGCAGTATCCGAAGTAAACAGTGATGTGCCAGGCGGCCTTGCGGAGGCATCGGTTTTACCGGAAATTGCCTGCCAGTATGTGGATGCTACAGCCGGTGATAATGTAGCAGCAAAATTATTGAAAGCGTTTCAAACCAGGATTAAACATGACGGCAATGTTGCTTTTGTCCATGCCACATCTTATTCCGATGATCGCCAGGTTATGCAGTTTTTGGGGGATTACTTTGACCGGCATGATATGAAATCAGTTTATGCAGCACCCGATCATTTGAAATGGGAAAGCCGGAAGGCTTTTAGCATTATTAAAGGACAGGAGTGTGCGGTTGCCGGTATTGTAAGATTTTTTCCCCTTGAGTGGCTGGTCAATTTGCCGGAAAAATCCCGCTGGCAGGGATACTATGATTGTAACACGTCATCCTGCAATCATCCGGTCGCGATTTTTGCCCAGTCCAAGAGGCTCCCGTTGGTATGGAATTTACTGGGTATTGATGTTCCTGCATGGAAACGGTTCCTGCCGGAAACCTGTGACCCAAGGCACAAAACGCTGAATGATGATAATTTTATTTTTAAGCCAGCCCTCGGAAGAGTAGGTGAAGGGGTTTCGATTAGGTCAGCAATATCCGAAAAAGAAATGATTCAAATAAATAAAGCAGTAAAAAAAGAACCGGAAAACTGGATTTTACAGCGTTGTTTTAAAAGTATTCCAATTAAAACCGGTAATGGAGAAGAGTATCACGTATGCATCGGTGTATTTACAGTTGATGGAAAAAGGGCTGGATTTTACGGACGTATCAGCCCCTATCCACGCATTGATGCAGGAGCAATTGACATACCAATATTAATAGAGAAGGATAATTAAAGTAATGGACAGTAATTTTTCAAGTGATATTGAAACATACAAAATTTGGGCGCCGGATAACGCACTATGGACAGAATGGGTAAAACCAGTTCTTTTTGCCGGAAAATCATGTTCAGAATCATACGAGCTGAATATGGAAAATATTGACTGGATGCAATTCTTAAAAAAGGACACCGCATTGATAGTTGATCTTCCCGGAGATACCGGAGTCAAAGAAAGTCTTACTCTTGCACAACTTGGTTACCGGCCTGTACCTCTGTACAACGGCGTACATGCAAATTCATATGTAAATAAAATGGCTGTTGATGTGCGGGAACTAACCAAGGCGTTATTTGCCACCGCAAATTTGCTAAAATCTTTCAACCTCAAAAACGATGCGCCCCCTGTATTTATGCTCGACTCCATGCGTTTCAGGTCGCCCTTCAAAACACCAACCTCGTATGACAACCGCTGGTGCATATTTCCGCAAGATATGCCTTCAGCTTCTTTTCTAATTAAACATGGAATTCGTAAAGTAACAGTGCGCACGGATCAGAAAAAAATTCAGGATGATCTGGCTCATATTTTATTCAGATATCAGGAGGCGGGAATAAAAATTCAACAATCCTGGGAAAACAATGATATAAAAGATATAAATGTATCAAAACCGCCGCAGTTTAAAAACCTGTTCTACCGTTTAAAGGTTATTATGGGATTAACCAGAAATGCCGCAGGCGGCTTTGGCGGAATTATTCCCTTTGAAGATCACTCGAGTTCAGGCGGACGCTATTTTGGGATTGGGTGAAAAAGAGAAGAGTGGAGGCTGCCACCTCCACTCTTCATTTTATTTTTACCTTATTTTGTTACCGTAATCGTATCGTAGGGCGTGTTTGCATTAAAACTATGAGGTGCAGCAGCGCCGGGGCTCGTACCGCTCACAGTAGCGATTGGATAGGTGCTAAATGTAATGGTTTTTCCGTTGACCTCAACAATGGCGTAACTCGGTATGTATGGCTGAACATAAGCCGCGTTGGAAACGGGTAGAAACCCATCGTTCATATAGGCTGAGCTGCCGAAATTAGTGGAGCTGTCGCCGTTTGCATTGGTTACTTCACCCAGATACGGATACGCTAAATTATCCTTCACATACAGTGTATTGGCATAATTAAAAGTGTCATCCGAACTTACCGCATAATATTTCAGCCCGCTGCCTGTTGTAAAGGTAAGGTATACAGGATCATTGGGTGAGGCCCATGTGCTTCCGCTGACAGCGCTGAACGATTTATCCGGCACAGAAACCTTGCCGTCGTCCCTGCCTGCCAGGGGGTAAGAGCGGGCGTATACATGATCATGACCGGCAAGGACAAAATCAACATTGTGCTCGGACATAACCCTTTCAAAGCCGGCTTCCACGTAATACTGAATATCGGTGTCTGCCACATGGTCACCAACGCTGGCAGTTGATTTATGATGCTGAACTATCAGCCAGTCGTAGACAGGGTGAGCGGCTTTAGCTGCCGTGAGGGTGGCGTCAAAGTTCTGGACATACGGCATGGCGGCGCTGGCACTGCCTGGATAGGGAGCGGTGTTGAGGACTACAAAAAGAATGTTGTTGTAACGGTAAAAATAATTTCTTCCCGCTACTGTTTCGACTGTTTCAGTACCGAACACTTGAGTATTTGGCCAGTTAAAATGATGGTTATAATGAAGGTGATTGTCGTGGTTGCCGGATGTAGGAGCAAGAGGAAGGTTCCGCAGCGCTGTAGGGGCAAAGAAGTTTGTGTATTCCGCTTCAAGGCCGGCGCTGCGATCAACCTGATCCCCGCAGCTAACAATAAAGCTCACATTTGCCTCTGCGATTTTTTGCATTGTTTCTATCCATCCGGCAGCGGTAGTAGTGCTGGTACTGGGATAGCGGCTGTTTACATCAACAGTGCCTTCGGTCAACTGGGGGTCCGCTATTATGGCAAATTTGAAAACGCCGCCTGCGGCAGGAGCGGTGAAATCGTATGCAGGGCTCCAGTCTGTCCCGTCAGTTGAAATAAAATACTGGTAGCTCGCTCCAGGAGTTAAGCCTGTTACCGTAACTTTATGAGCGCTATAACCGGTTGATGCCTGGGCAACTTCTCCGGTTTTTTCAATTAACTCTGTTCCCTCAGTACGGGTCCCTCTGATGAACCGCACCTGCGCCGTCTTATCGGCCGGACTGCCCGACGAATACCAGTTAAGCCTAATCTCTGTTGTATCATTTCCAGGTGTTAAACCAAGGGTTAGCGGAGTAATTAATTGGCCCCAGGAAATAGCATCTTCGCCGGAAAGGTAATTTTTAACCGTTTCCCCTTCGTCCTGTATATCGGAGCTTGTACCCCCCAGATCGTCTTCGCAGGCTCCTGTGACAACAACAAAAGCAGCAACCAGCAGCAGGGTAAACAGCTGTGATACCCTAAACTTCTTCCGTTTCATTAACGACATAATATCCTCCTCGTTATTCTGTTAATGAGAAAATACAAACCGGATATTAGATAATTGATAAAACAATGTTAAATAATAATTAATTTTCAACAAAAACCGTTATGTTAAATTATTGTTATCCTTGTTAAAAATCCGTTAAAGCCGTTTTCTTCCGCTAAAAGACGTTTATCATAACAATCCAGGGAGATAAAAATGAAAATCAACAAAATTGTCTTTATGTTACTGTTATTTGTAATTGCGGCTGCGGGAGCATGGGCGCAGAATTTGCCCGGCAACATCTGGTCATCACCGCAAAGCATTACAACAGAAGGAAGATACCGCAGCAATGCAGATGACTTTATCCGGCCGGATACCTATACCAATGTAAACTTTAATAAATGGTTTGGCCTGGTATCCTTTTTATGGGACGAAACCTTCTCCCCTGTAGCAACCGCCGGTTTTGCAACTCAGGTAAAAAATGTGTATATCAGCGCATTCTACACCGGGAATTTCTGGAGCGGCGCGCCGGTGAACAATTACACACGGGAGGAGCCCGGAACAGTCCCCAACGGTGGATCAGCCGGCAAGGTTTATGATGTTTACAGTACCATCAGCCTGGGCGGGACTACAAATCCTGTCAACAATGCAGCTGTTTTAATCGGCCTGGCCGATATGGGTTTTCGGCTTACTTATCGTACCGACTATCAGTTTTTTAACAAAAAGGACATCGTAACTGCAAACCAGTTATACAGCAGCTACCAGCTTGAAAGGGGCTATCTTGCTCCCCAGATTGCCTGGGCAATGGCAAAAAATTTAACCGGAAACGGAATCAGGCCTTATGCAACTCTGGATTTGGTATTCGATCGTGATTACCAAAAAACCAAGACGAACGGCCCTGACAGCGCTGGTAATACCGGTGAATATATTGGGCGCTCATTGAATCACTTTGACCCTTCTTTGGCCATCGGAATGGGGGGTTATACCCTGTACAGGGAAGGGGCTTTCAGCCTTTCTACAGATATTGATTATGCTCTTGCTTTTAATATTTACAACAACGAATACAGCTATATAGAAGGAAAAGCTTACAAGACCGGTAAAATCAACGGAACATTTAGTCCCGGCAGCAACCCGTACGTTGAACAATTTTTTGTTTCAAATATGCTTACTCCTTCGCTCAGCAGCTCCTGGAGCAAAGACAGGCTTGCGCTCAGGTTCAAGCTTAACCTGCCATTAACATTAACCAGCCAGGAACAAAATTCCATGTCTGTGGGAGGTTCAGGCAGTCTTGTCTATAACGGAACAAGTAACTCAACTGTTACATTTATCTTCCGGCCCGATCTGCGGCTTGCAATGCAGTACAAAATTATTCCCGACCGGTTTACCCTGAATACAGGCGCACGAATTCAAGCCACTGCGGCTACCCTGCAAACAGTTAATCAGGATTATTATACCGCCGGCAATAAAACCACTTCGCGAAAAATACTTCAAGATTCATCCGGCAGCGGATTTGCCAGCCGTTTCCATATTGGTCTTACTTTTAATATTGCTGAAAATCTCTGGGTAGAATCCACTACCGGGGTATCAAACGCCTACGGTGATGATGCCATTGACCTGTTTGCGCCGGGCGGCCTTTTCTCTTTCGGAAGCATACTTGCAGCTCTCAGGTTTTAAAAATATTAAGGAGAAAACCATGTTTAAGAAATTTATCAGGATTACGCACTCGATTCCATTGACTTTTTTCTTTGCCATCGCAATTTTTGCAATGCTGATGTTTTCGGCTTGCGAGACCGATGTCAATTCTACACCAAGGCGGGAAGAACAACCGCCGCCGGCATTTAACCCGGAGGAACCGGCGACGCCCTGGGTGGATGGAAATGTCACCATTGACATTTTTAGTTTTAACGACTTTCACGGTACAATGGACAGCTCTGCATCCGCTTCCAATCCCGGGGCGGCAAGATTTACCGCAATAACAAAACATTTGCTTTCACAGTCAGAACACTCCATGCTGCTGGCAGCCGGTGATAACTATCAGGGGTCGGCAATGTCAAATTATTTTGAAGGCGAGCCGGTTTCCTTGTTGATGAAGGAGCTTGGGGTAAAGTACTCGGCAGTCGGCAACCATGAATGGGACTGGGGCCCGGATTTATTTGAAAAATTTATTGATGACGGGGACATTGTATTCCTTGCCGCCAATATTTTTCTGAATGGTACCGATAATCAGCCTGACTTTTGCCACCCATACGTAATTGCAAACAGGGCCGGAAGACGGATTGGCATTATCGGCCTGACGACCACCTTAACACCCAATCTGGTTTCGGCAAAAGCTGTTGAAGATTATGAATTCAGGGAGCCCGGAAGCTGGCTGGCAAATATGGTCAGCGATTTAAGAACTGTTCAGGAATGTCATGCAGTTATCGCCCTTACCCACATGGGTGTAAGCGGGAGCGGCAGCAGTGTGAGCGGAGAAGCAGCCAGCCTTGCAACCATGGGTTTTGACGGTATTATTTCCGGACATTCGCATAGCACTGTATCCGGAACGGCAAACGGTGTCCCTGTTATTCAGGCGAGCTATAACGGCAGAGCCTTGGGCAAACTAAGTTTACAATTTGACGGGCATAATCTTGTGAGCGTTACGCCAAGCACAATCTCCGGTTTCACAAACAGCCCCATTCTTCCAGATAATGTGGTTGACAGTGGTATAGCGACAATGGTTGCCGGATACGAAGAGCTCATCGGGCCCATTATGAATGAAGTTATCGGAGTTTTTGGCAACGCTCAAAGCATAGGCAAGAATGCATGGGCAAACAAGCTGGTATTTGATTACATTGTGCGCAAAGCGAACGAGCCCGCCTGGAAGGCAGGACCGGGTTGGCAGGATTTTGTGCTGATACAAAATTCAGGCGGCTGGAGAAGCGTCGAAGTGGGCGGCCCAACCGACAATGTAACGGTTGGATTCATGTGGACATTGATGCCCTTTGATAATGAAATATACCTGTTCAAGTTACGGGGCGACTATCTGATAAATCTTCTGAACAGAATGCCCGTAACAGGCTCAGGCAGTCTCGGCACTCCGCCCGTTATTACAAACGCAAGCGGGTCGGGCAGCAACTGGACCATCATAACATCGGGAGAGACAATTGATCCCACTAAATTATACAAAGTGTCTATGAATGACTTTATGTTTACCGGCGGCGACAACTACGGTGTGGAAGAGCAGGCTGTTTACAGCCCCGGTACTCTTGTCCTTGGTGTTCCTCTCCGCGACGGTATGATCGATCAGATGAAATACAGAACGAGGTGGGGGGAGACGGGACTCATCAGCCAAACAGTAGGCACTCTGACCGGCGGCCCGCTGGTTCATGAGTATGAAATTAAAGCTGCCAATACCCGTTATGTGGAAGATACCGCGTTAATTCACCTGATAAATGATGCAATGCTGTACTACACGCAGGATTACAATGTTACCCTGAGCGGCACCGCTCCCCTGTCTCCCACTGCAAATGCCCTGGAAGGCCCCCTTACCCGCAGCAACATGAGCGGCATTTATTTTTACGACAACACCCTTGGTGTAGTTGAAATGAGCGGAGCTCAGTTCAAGGAGTGGATGGAATGGGCGCATTATGATTATCACCGTACCAATATGAAGGCCGGGGATCTGACCATTCCATACGGCGGCGGGGGTATGGGCTATAATTTTGATCAGTTCGAGGGACTCAGTTATCAGGTTGATCTGAGCAAAAATCAGGGAGACAGAATTATCAACATGATGAATCCCGACAGTACTCCTTTTAATCTGGGAGAGACATACCGCGTTGCGATTAACAACCACCGCATGGCTCAATTGGACACTATTGTTATGGGTACTTACACAGTAATTGCCCAGAATGTTGACAGTTCACTGACAGTTAACAGCGTAACCGTACAAAACTCCGAGGGCATGCAGGGTGTTTTGGCCGACTACATCGAAAGAGTAAAGGAAGGCGAAATTACCAATGTGTTTACGCCAAGCTGGGAATTTATTATTCCCGCTTCAGATGAAGCCTGGTATCCGGCTTACAGGGCAAAGGCGGTCGAACTTCTCAACGACGGTACTATCACTTTCAGCGCGGGAAGAGCGGTTACGGTTACCGATATAAAACCCCATATGCCCCCGGGCAGCATAGATCCTCCCGCTGAATACTTCGGCGATCCGCAAACGCCGAAAACAGGACCGCTTAGCGTTGACTTTGAAGATCCTGCATGGAACAGCACGGGTTACACAGAACGCACGGTAATGAGCGGCGGATTTGAATGGACTGTCAGTGGTGTTGTAAGTACAACAGATGCAAACGATCGCTTTACCGGCACACAAAGCATACGGCTTCGCGGTAATTCCGGCGACAACTGCAATGTTGAATTAATGGATTATTTAACAACAGGCATAGAGACAATTTCCTTTGACTATGCTTCGTATGGCACGCACAGCGGCGGGACAATAGTCCTTTACTATCACATTGAAGGAACTGCGAGCTGGGTAAAAGCCGGAAAAATCTCAGCGCCGGCATGGAGCGGCGCCATGCTGAACGAAAGTTATAACCTTAATGTTACAGACAGCGTTCGCATTAAAATCGTGAGGGAAGGCGGTCTTTCAAACTTTACATCGGTCAACATAGATAATATCAACGTTACAGTTGACGGGTAAAAAAAATGAAGAAAATGTTTAAGCCGGGCATTGTAGCGGCAGTAATTTTACTACTCGCCCCTGTTTTGGCCGGCTGTACATTTCCCCAGCAATCCACAGTGCCGCCTCATTACGATGAGCCGGCGCCGGACCTGAGCATTCATTTTTTGGAATTGGGCAACAGGTTTACCGGCGACAGCATTTATATCAATTACGGTGAAATTGATATACTTATTGATGCCGGTTCAAGAACATCTTCGGCAGCAACCATTAAAGCGTACATAGACAAACATATTCAGGACAGCAAACTGGAATTTGTAATCGCCACCCACGGCCACCAGGACCATATTGCCGGCTTTTATAGCACCAATACTTACACAGGTATTTTTGATTCTTATGAAATTGGAATCATTATTGATTTTCCCAGAACAGACAGCACAACGGTCGCTTATAATAATTATAAAAATGCAAGAGATATTGCGGTGGCAAGGGGAGCTGTTCATTATACCGCCCTGCAGTGTTATAACAACGAGAATGGTGCACAGCGCATTTACGATTTAGCGGACGGCGTTCAGCTTGAGATTCTTTACAACTACTACTATGAAAATAATACAAGCAGCGAAAATGATTATTCAGTATGCCTTAGAATTGTCCAGGATGGCAATTATTACCTTTTTACCGGAGATTTGGAAAAAAACGGTGAGGATCGCCTTGTTGATTATTATGCAGAACATCATGGTGGATTAGGGCATACCGTACTTTATAAAGCCGGGCACCACGGATCAGTCACTTCATCTAACGAAAAATTAATGGCGGCAATTACCCCTGAATATGTATGCGTAACCGCAGTCGTTGGCAATACAGAATACAATGTGACCCCTGATATCACATTCCCTTCGCAGGCATTTATAAACAGGGTGGCGCCCTATACCGACCATGTATACCTGACAACTTTTGAAAACAGGGCCGAGGGCAACAGAATAGAATCGTTTAACGGCAACATTACGTTTTCGGTTTTAAACGACAAATTCGAAATACTATGCAGCAATAATAATCTGAAATTGAAAGAAACCCAATGGTTTATCAATAACCGGATTATGCCAAATGCATGGAAATAATTTTTTAAGGAGAGAGTAATGAAAAGAACTTTCAAAGCGCAAATTGCGCAAATGGTAATTATTGCATTAGCTGCAATAATTTTATTTGGAATGGCAGGGTGTGAACAGGCTACCGGAAACGGGCAAACTGCGGTTGACCCTGCGGCAGCTGATTTTAACGTTGGCGTACTGATAGTGGATTATGATGGCAGTTCCAAAGCAGTCAGTATAACGGCCAAAGAAGGAAAATCCCAGGGGGCAATAACTGTCTTCTATGAAGGGACAAACGGCACAACTTACGCAAAGAGTACAAACGCACCCCTGGAAGTCGGGCATTACACAGTTACCTTTGATGTAGCGGCAGCAGCAGGCTATAAAGCAGCAAGCGGCCTGAACGCTGGAACGCTGATAATTCGCGGTAATACCCCCGAAGCAGAAGATTATTATACCATTGGCGAACTGACAGTGGATCAAGACGGCACTCACAAAGCAGTCAGCATAACGCTTAAAGACTCAGACAGGTCACAAGGGCAGATAACTGTCTGGTATACAGGTATAGGCGGCACGGATTATCCCAAAAGCACAGAAGCGCCCTCAGCAGCCGGAAGATATGCCGTAACCTTTGACGTAGCGGCAGCAGCAGGCTTCAATGCAGCAAATGATCTGGTTGCCGGAACACTCGTCATTCGAAGAGTAATTACCGACCCGCACTTTATTGTTGACTTTGAAGATGCGGCATGGGCGGGCGGCGGCAATGCCGGTTCCTATGGACAGCGTACAATAACATGGAATGGATACGAATGGACAGTGAGGGGCGTAACTCATCCGAGCAGCGAAGACCTCAATGATCGCCGTGACGGTACTGCCAGCATCCGGCTGCGCAGCAACAGCAATGAAGTTGCCAATGGCATTCCAAATGGCATTGAGTTAGTCAGTTATTTAAGCGGTAAAATAACATCAATATCTTTTGATTATGCTTCGTACAGTTCGCATAACGGTGGTGAAATAATCCTTTATACTCAGGAAATGGACGGCGAATGGACAGCGGAAGGTAGTGTTATTGCCGATGCATGGGAAGGCGCCATGCAAACTATTGAATTTGACCTTGGAGCCGGCGGCAAAGAAAATGTACGCTTCAAAATTGAAAAAGTAATTACACCTGACAGTAACTTTACATCGGTCAATATAGATAATATCGTCATTATCGGTGAAAGTGATAGCGCTTTCGATGTTGCTGCCGTTGACCCTGTTGCAGATGATTTTAACATTGATGGACTGTCGCCGATTCATGACGGCAGCCCCAAAGAAGTCAGCATAACTCCCTACGCCGGTAAATCCCAGGGAGCAATCACAATCTGGTATGAAGGGGATGATGTCGTATATGCAAAAAGCAATACCGCGCCCTCGGATGCCGGCAGCTATATTGTTACCTTTGACGTTGCTGCAGCGGAAGGCTTTAATGCAGTCAACGGCTTAAGCGCGGGAACGCTCGTTATTACGCTAATTATCGATCCACATTTTCTTGTCGATTTTGAAGGCGACGAATGGGATGGCACTGCCTATGCGGCGCGTGCAGTAGAATCAGGCGGATATGACTGGACAGTGAGCGGGGTAGGAAGAATGGATGGCAACGATCGCCGCGAAGGTGATAGAAGCATACGATTCAGAGGCGGCAGTGCAGCCGACACCGGCGAAAATACAAACCGTGTTGAATTGATGGATTATTTACCAGGAATAAAGTCAATATCTTTTGACTATGCTTCATACAGTTCACATTCAAACGGCGTTATAACCCTCTTTTATGAATTGGAGAGCAACAAAGGTACCTGGGTGCCGGTAGGTGAGCCTGTTACCGTACCTTCATGGACCGCCGGTGGCAGCGCCCTGCTTAACAAACACTTTGATCTAGATATAAACGCCAGTGTACGCTTTAAGGTTGAGAAACTCTTTGTCGGCACAGGCAGCATATCGGCCAATGTGGACAATATCTTAGTTACTACCTACTAGAACATCAATTATCAGGGGCTGTCTGGAAAAAGGGCAGCCCCTCGATTTACCTAAAAGTATTTCTGTAAATTTCCACTTGACTAGCCCAGTGGTAATATGATACATAAACCACAAGCAAATCAAATGATACGAAGAATCTTTGTTGAAAAAAAACCAACTGTTAGCAGCCTTGCGGATAATCTGCGTCTGGAATTAAACACCCAGCTTAAAGAATCAATCAGCTCTTTAAGAATTTTCCTGCGGTACGATATCGAGGGGCTTAAAGACGGTGATTTTGATACTGCAATAAAGACGGTTTTTTCTGAGCCGCCGGTTGATGATGTCTATTTGGAGAGCCTGCCGGCCTTAAAGGAATATACCGTCTTCGCAGTCGAATACCTGCCCGGGCAGTACGATTTAAGGGCTGATTCCGCCGCGCAATGTGTTCAGCTTTTAACGATGGGGAAGCGCCCAACAGTACGGTGCGCGACGGTTTATGCGCTGGCCGGCGCGGCAAATATAGAAAAAATCCAAAACTATCTGGTTAATCCTGTGGATTCGCGCATTGCGTCCGGCGAAAAGCCGTCAAGTTTAACACAAAAAGTTTTACCGCCTGAGCCGGTAAAAGAAATTGAAGGCTTTCGCTCCTTTGACAAGGCGCAGCTACAGGCTTTTCGGCAGCAGTACGCGCTTGCCATGAGCGCCGGCGACATTGAATTTGTACAACAGTACTTTTCCGGCGAAGGCAGGGAGCCTACCGAAACAGAAATCCGCGTACTCGATACATACTGGTCGGATCACTGCCGGCACACTACCTTTCTGACAGAGCTTAAAGACATTCGATTTAATTCCAAAATTCCCGAAATTGAAGAAGCGTATAACGAATACAGGCGATTATTCAAAAAGCATTATAACAGCCGGCCGGAAAAGTACGAATGTCTTATGGATATGGCGACAATTGGCGTGCGTGAGCTGAAAGGCAGGGGGCTTCTTGCAGCTTTGGACGAATCGGAAGAAATAAACGCCTGCTCCATTAAGGTTACAGCACAGACCAGCGGCGGCGATAAAGACTACCTCGTGATGTTCAAAAATGAAACCCACAACCACCCCACAGAGATAGAGCCCTTCGGAGGAGCGGCGACGTGCCTTGGCGGCGCAATCCGCGATCCGCTTTCCGGCAGGGCGTATGTCTATCATGCCATGCGCGTTACAGGCGCGGCTGACATTTTAGCTGCGGTAGATAATACAATGCCGGGCAAGCTGCCGCAGAGAATTATATCAAAAGAGGCGGCAAGGGGCTTTTCCTCCTACGGCAATCAAATAGGCCTGGCAACAGGAATCGTCGCGGAGGTGTACCACAGAGGCTATGCGGCAAAAAGGCTCGAAGCGGGCTTTGTCGTTGGCGCCGCACCGGCGGAAAATGTTATACGCAAACAACCGCAGGCAGGCGACATTATTCTTTTAATCGGCGGTGAAACCGGCAGGGACGGCTGCGGAGGCGCGACAGGTTCATCAAAAGCGCATGATTCGCTCAGCATCGAAACAAGCGGCGCCGAAGTTCAAAAGGGAAACCCCATAACAGAACGAAAAATCCAAAGGCTGTTCCGCAACCCCGACTGCTCGCGGCTTATCAAACGCTGCAATGACTTCGGCGCAGGCGGCGTCTGTGTCGCCATCGGGGAACTGGCAGACGGGCTTTTGATAAACCTGGACGCAGTCCCCAAAAAATACGAAGGGCTCAGCGGCACAGAGCTTGCCATCTCGGAATCCCAGGAACGTATGGCCGTTGTTATCGCACCGGAAAATCTTAACAAAATGATCGAATTGTGCGCTGCCGAAAATTTAAAGGCAACATCTGTTGCCCTTGTAACAGACACAAATCGCATGATAATGAATTTTAGCGGGCGCGAAATCGTCAATCTAAAGCGTTCGCTTTTATCTTCCAATGGCGTAAAGCAAACCGCATCTGCTGTAATAAAAGATGAAATCCCGCTTTATATGAACGAATCTTCGGCCGAAGCCGCTCCCTTCCTTAAAAACGGCGATTATACCGGTGCGCTTACGGCGGAACTTAAAAGGCTGAATGTCGCTTCCAATAAGGGCATGAGCGAAATGTTCGATTCGACCATTGGCGCGGGCAGCGTATTCATGCCCTTCGGCGGCGCAAAGCAGCTAACGCCGGCGATCGCCATGGCGGCTAAGCTGCCGGTTTATCCACTTGATACCGACACCGCGACCGTCGCCGCATGGGGCTTCGATCCGTATCTAATGAGCCAAAGCCCTTTTGTGGGAGCCCAATATTCGGTGCTGCTTTCCGTAGCGAAGGTATGCGCCGCCGGAACGCCCTTTGACGGGATATATTTATCATTTCAGGAATATTTCAAAAAACTGTCTGGCGATCCTGAGCGCTGGGGCGAGCCTGTCTCCGCGATGCTTGGCGCGTTATCTGCACAGCTTGGGCTGGGGCTCGGCGCAATAGGCGGAAAAGATTCAATGAGCGGCTCTTTTATGGATTTGGATGTACCGCCCACACTGATATCATTCGCACTTGCGCCGGCAAAGGCGTCAGAACTGATAAGTAATGTATTATACAACGGCGCCAAAGTTTACAGAATTGCAATACCCCGCACGCCTTCACTCTGCCTCGATTATGAATTTTTCGTAAAACTGATGAAAGTTATTTCCGCAAATATCGACGGCGGAAAAATTGATTTTTGTACTGTTGTAGAAACCGGCGGCGCGGCGGCAGCTATCGCAAAATCATGCCTTGGCAATGGCCTGGGGTTTAAGTTCGAGTACAGCGGCGAAGATTTATTCTATCCCTGCCTTGCCGACATTCTGATTGCCGGCGATATTTCGCTCCTTAAGGAGTTCTCGCCGCAATTTATCGGGACAGCCGGTGGAGAAGGGTTTGTTTTTGAAAAGAACAGCCTGCCTGTTAAAACAGCCGAAGATGCGTACCTGAAAACCCTTGCATCAGTATTTCCCATTAGCGCCCGTCTTGCACAAAATGTTGACGCTGGGCAGGCAGATTTCAGCAAAAAAACTTTTCAAATGTACAGCGGCGAAAAATTTGCATCTCCCAGAGTGTTAATTCCTGTTTTTCCGGGAACAAACTGCGAGTACGATACGTCAAAAAAGTTTTTGGACGCCGGCGCAAAGACAGAAATCTTTATTTTCAAAAACCAAAACACACAGGATATAAAGGCTTCGGCAGAGAGTCTTGCCGCCCTTATCAAAAATTCGCAGATAATAGCCATTCCAGGCGGCTTTTCCGGCGGCGATGAACCCGACGGAAGCGCAAAATTTATCGCAACCGCTTTCCGCTCTCCAAAAGTTACCGAGGCAGTCACAGAGCTTCTCGAAAAGAGGCAGGGACTCATCCTTGGAATTTGCAACGGCTTTCAGGCTTTAATTAAGCTGGGGCTTTTGCCCTTCGGCAAAATAGCCGCGATGACAGAAAACAGCGCAACATTGTATTACAACAATATCGGCCGTCATGTATCGGCATTGTGTCCTGTGCGTGTAACATCGGTCGATTCGCCGTGGCTGTCGAATGTAAAGGTCGGCGATATTTTCATGACAGCGATTTCCCACGGGGAGGGACGGCTGATTGCCGGCGAAGACACACTGTTGTCGTTGAAAAACTCCGGAAGGATATGCACGCAGTATGTTGATGATACCGGCCGCCCCGCCGCAAGGATGCCGAATAACCCAAATGGTTCGATGTATGCAATCGAGGGGCTCATTTCCCCCTGCGGCAGGATATTGGGCAAGATGGGTCATGTCGAACGCGCCGGAGAAGGACTGTTAAAAAACGTGCCCGGGGAAAAGACAATGGATATATTTTCAGCGGGGGTCAGATATTTCAAGTGAGCAACTGCGGGCTGTGCAGTTAAAAGAACACCCGGCGCATTTGTTCTTTTTTCTATCACGACGAATCTTCAGTATGATCGCCGAAACAATACCAAGCAAAACCAGCCCTGTAAGAATCGTTCCTATGTTTTCCGTTAAAAAAGTCATAACTTCGCTTCCTTTCTTTTAACTGCCGGACGGAACAGAAGAAACAAAAACCCTGCCGCCAACAGAAATGCCATAACAGTCCAAAATCCAAAGTTACCCGCTAACAGCATACCGAATTGATAAATGCAAAACGAAGCAAAATAAGCCAGGGCGCACTGATAGCCTACAGCCGCCAGGAACCATTTTATGCTGTTCATTTCACGCCTGATGGCTGCCATTGCGGCAACGCATGGAGCGCATAACAGGTTAAATATCAAAAATGAGTAGGCGGTCAGCGCGGTAAAACCGGAAGCCAGCAAACCCCATATTTCAGTTTCATCTCCGGCAGACAGGCCAAAACCGTACAGGACGCCGAAAGTGCCCACTACATTTTCTTTCGCTATCAGGCCGGTGAGGGCGGCGACAGTAGCCTGCCAGTTTCCCCAGCCCAGCGGCGCAAAGATGGGAGCAATAACCCCGCCAAATCCCGCCAGAACACTTTTATTCATGTCGACGAATCCAAAACCTTCATCTCCCCAGCCAAGGTTGGAAGCAAGCCAAATAAATATGGACGCCAGAAGTATGATAGTCCCCGCTTTTTTGATGAATGAATAGCCGCGCTCCCACATGCTGCGCAGAATATTTTTCACGGTCGGCCAGTGATAGGCGGGGAGTTCCATGACAAAGGGCGCCGCATCGCCGGAGAACATTTTTGTTTTCTTCAAAATAACGCCGGAACAGATAATTGCCGCGATACCTGCAAAGTAGGCGCTGGGTGCAACCCACCATGTTCCGCCGAACAGAGCGCCGGCAATCAGCGCGATAACCGGCAGTTTGGCTGAACACGGAATAAAGGTAGTGGTCATAATGGTCATTTTCCGGTCACGGTCGTTCTCGATCGTCCGGGACGCCATAATACCGGGAACTCCGCAGCCTGTGCCGATCAGAATCGGAATAAAGGATTTACCCGACAATCCGAAGCGGCGGAAAATTCTGTCCATGATAAAGGCGATACGCGCCATATAACCGCAGGCTTCCAGAAACGCAAGAAAAATAAAAAGGATAAACATCTGCGGCAAAAAGCCCAGTACCGAGCCGACGCCTGCAACAATGCCGTCCAGAATCAAACTTTGCAGCCATTGTGCGCAGTTTATTGCCTGAAGAAAATTTCCCAGCAAGACGGGGATACCGGGAACCCATAGGCCGAAAAGATTCCAGCCCCTGCCGAATACGCCCTCGGCAGCCCAGCCGGTGGCAATCCTGCCCGCCGTGGTAACCGAAACAAAGTAAACAATAAACATGACTGCCGCAAAGATGGGAAGCGCCAGGATTCGGTTTGTTACAATCTTGTCTATTTTATCTGATACGCTCAGCCGGCCCCTGTTCCTGATTTTTATGCAGTCCCTGATAATTGAATCGATATACGCATAACGCTCGGCGGTAATAATGCTTTCGCTGTCGTCGTCCAGTTCCGCTTCCCGCCGTTTTATGTCTTCTTCGATATGCGCAACCTGTTCAGGACTCAGTTTCAGTTTTTCTATTATTTTACTGTCCCGCTCAAACAGCTTGATGGCAAAAAATCTCTGCTGTTCCTGCGGCAGATCATGAAGCACGGCTTCTTCGATATGCGCCAGTGTATGCTCCACGCCGCCTGAAAAACAGTGCTGGGGGACTGTTTTCGCGCCGCCCGCTGCCTTAACCGCCGCTTCCGCCACCTGCGAAACGCCCTCGCCCTTTAGCGCGGAAATCTCTACGACACAGCAGCCAAGTTCTTTGGCAAGCCGGACGGTATCAATTTTATCTCCGTTCCGATTAATAATATCCATCATGTTAAGTGCGGCAACAACAGGAATACCAAGCTCTGTTAATTGAGTCGTAAGAAACAGATTGCGCTCCAGATTTGTACTGTCAATAACATTCAAAATGGCGTCGGGCCGCTCTCCTGTCAGGTAATCGCGGGCGACCACTTCTTCCGGTGAATATGGAGAAAGCGAGTAGATGCCGGGCAGGTCGGTAGCGGTTACATCATCATAACCCTTTAATTTGCCCTCTTTCTTTTCCACAGTTACGCCCGGCCAGTTTCCTACAAATTGGTTCGAACCGGTCAGGGCGTTAAACAGAGTTGTCTTGCCGCTGTTGGGGTTTCCGGCAAGCGCAATCTTTATCGGCATAGTTTTGTACAAGCCTCACTCTACTTCTATCAGTTCGGCGTCCGCTTTTCGCAGGGAAAGCTCATAGCCCCGTATTGCGATTTCCAGCGGATCGCCAAGGGGGGCAACCTTGCGGACATGAACTTCCGTCCCTTTGGTGACGCCCATTTCCATGATACGGCGTTTAACAGGCCCCGCCCCTCTCACCTTTGTGATCCTAACTGTTGCCCCTGGTTTTATCTCTTTAAGGGTCTGCATTGTCCATTTTCTCCCCGGACATGTATTTCTGCCGGATTTAGCATCTTTTAGTAAGTTATAACTAACTAATTAAAGGTTAGCAAAGACTAACTCCAATGTCAAGCTTTTTTTTGATAAAAATACTCATTTTTTACCGCAAACCGGCACAGGCCTTCACTGACTTTTTTCGTGTGGTTTGTGGTACAATATCAGGGTGAAAACATTGAACGTCCACGAATCAGCGGAAAACTATCTTGAAACAATTCTGATATTGAGCCATAGGGGGGAGCGGGTTCGCTCTATCGATATAGTAAACGAGCTGGAATACAGCAAACCAAGCGTAAGTGTTGCCATGAAAAACCTTCGTGCCAAAGGGTATATAACCGTAGACGATGAGGGCCACATCACGCTTACAGGAAAAGGGCGAAAAATAGCGGAGAGGATGTATGAAAGGCATGTGGCTATTTCTGACTGGCTCATTTCTCTGGGTGTAGATAAAAAAACAGCTGTACAGGACGCCTGTAAAATGGAGCATGTTTTAAGCGAAAAAAGTTTTTCGGCTATCCGCAAACATATTGACACGAACAGCTAAAAAATGGTAAAAAGGCATGGTAAACAATGGTGTTTGTCGGTATTGGCAAAAATCTGCCTGCCGGTGAACACTTTTTTTTTCAATTTTTTGGAGGAGAACCATTATGTCATACTCAATGAAGGTATTGGAGGACACAAAAGCGAAGAATCCCGGACAGCCGGAATTCCATCAAACACTTACGGAAATTTTGCCGACGCTTCAGCCGTATCTGGACGAGCATCGCGAATGTGAGAAAGCTGGAATTTTAGAACGCCTGGTCGAACCTGAGCGCCAGATCATTTTCAGGGTGCCCTGGGTAGACGATTCAGGGGCGGTGCATGTGAACCGCGGGTACCGTGTTCAATTCAACAGTGCAATCGGGCCGTATAAGGGCGGGCTCAGGTTCCATCCGAGCGTAACCCTCAGCACAATAAAATTTTTGGGGTTTGAACAAATCTTTAAGAACTCGCTGACCGGGCTTCCCATCGGCGGCGGGAAAGGCGGTTCTGATTTTGACCCGAAAGGAAAATCCGACCGGGAGGTTATGGGGTTTTGTCAGAGTTTTATGAACGAATTGTACCGCCATATCGGCGCTGATACAGATGTACCGGCGGGTGATATCGGCGTTGGGGCCAGAGAAATCGGCTATATGTACGGGCAGTACAAGCGGCTTACAGGTCTTGTAGACGGTACTTACACCGGCAAGTCCCTGTGTTACGGGGGATCTCTTGCGCGCAAGGAGGCAACCGGATACGGGCTTGTGTATTTTGCCGAGCAGATATTATCTTCCTTAAAGACGACGTTCCAGGGAAAAAGAGTTCTGGTTTCCGGCGCCGGCAATGTAGCGATTTACGCCGCAGAAAAAGCCACGCAGTTAGGCGCCAAGGTGCTGACAGTATCCGATTCGAGCGGTTATGTGCTTGATCCTGATGGCATCGACCTGGAAACAGTCAAGCTCATTAAAGAAAAACAAAGGGGCAGAATAAGCGAGTATGTAAAACACCGCAAGGGCGCTGAATATTTCGACAAGGGCTCTGTTTGGCAGGTGCCATGCGATGTCGCCCTTCCCTGCGCTACGCAAAATGAATTAAACGAAGATGATGCAAAAGTTTTGATAAAAAACAACTGTCTTGCAGTTGCCGAAGGTTCCAATATGTCCACTACGCTGGAAGCAGTAGAGCTGTTGCATAAAAGCGGCGTAATATACGCGCCGGGCAAAGCGTCCAATGCCGGCGGGGTTGCCGTATCAGCACTGGAGATGGCACAAAACAGCGGAAGGCTGTTCTGGCCGTTTGAAGAAGTCGATAAAAAACTTCAGGGTATTATGCAAAATATTTACAAGCAGGTTTCAGAGACAGCGGAACATTATGCGACAAAGAACGACCTTGTCGCCGGCGCGAATATCGGGGGCTTTGTAAAGGTTTGCGAAGTAATGATGCTGCAGGGTATCATCTGAGAAAAGTTTTATGTCAAAGTTAATTATACCCGGTAGTTATCAGCCGATTCTGTCGGTTTACGAGACGCAGAGAGCAATAGGCGACATCAAAAGAATATTTGAGCAAAAGCTCTCGTCCGCGCTGAATTTGATGCGTGTATCTGCACCGCTGTTCGTCGAATCGGGTTCGGGATTGAACGACGATTTGAATGGAATAGAAAGGCCGGTTGAATTTGATCTTTTGGAAACCGGAAGCTATGCCCAAATAGTCCAGTCACTGGCAAAGTGGAAACGAATTGCACTTCACAAATACGGCATACCCGTTGGCGAAGGGCTGTACACCGACATGAACGCGGTGCGGCGCGATGAGGAAATGGATAACCTGCATTCTATTTATGTGGATCAGTGGGACTGGGAGAAGGTCATCGACCGTACAGAAAGGAATATTGAATACCTAAAAGAAACCGTAGAAAAAATCGTTGGCGCAATTTGCGATACAGAGGAAGAAATCGGTAAAAGGTACCTGGACGGCAAGGCCGCCGCCAGGCTTTGCCGCGTGGTTTCGTTTGTTACCTCGCAGGAACTGGAGGACATGTACCCTGAACTTTCTCCTAAAGAGCGCGAAAATGAGTACGTTAAAAAACACAGGACAGCGTTCATAATGCAAATAGGCGGCCTATTGCGATCGGGCATAAGACACGACGGGCGCGCTCCTGACTACGACGACTGGACGTTAAACGGAGATATTTTGTTTTGGAATGAACTGCTTGAATGTGCTTTTGAAATATCGTCCATGGGAATCCGCGTGGACGAAAAAGCCCTTGACGGGCAGTTAACCATGGCCGGCTGCGACAATCGAAGAAATCTGCCCTATCACAAACAACTGCTGGGCGGCGGACTTCCCCTGGCGATCGGCGGCGGGATCGGGCAGTCGCGCCTTTGCATGCTGTTTTTGAAAAAAGCGCATATCGGCGAAGTTCAATCCTCGATTTGGGATAAAGATACTTTGTCGGGCTGTGAATCGACCGGCATTAAGCTGCTGTAATAAAGATGGAAAACATGAAAGACATACCGGAATTATTTGGAAGCATGGTGTTTAACGACGAAACGATGCGTCTGCGCCTGCCCAAGGACATTTACAGGGTTCTCAAAAAGACAATGAGAGAGGGCACACATTTGGAACTTGATGTCGCGAATGCTGTAGCAAACGACATGAAGAACTGGGCGGTTGAAAAAGGCGCGACGCATTTTTCGCACTGGTTCCAGCCAATGACCGGCATCACGGCGGAAAAGCACGACAGTTTTATTTCCCCCGTCGGCGACGGCAAGGTAATAATGGAGTTTTCCGGCAAGGAACTGGTACGCGGCGAACCTGATGCATCAAGCTTTCCCTCCGGAGGGTTACGCGCAACATTTGAGGCAAGGGGATATACTGTCTGGGACATTACCAGCTATGCGTTTATAAAAAACGGCACTCTTTGCATTCCAACGGCATTCTGCTCCTACAGCGGCGAAGCGCTCGACAAGAAAACGCCGCTGCTGCGTTCCATGGACGCAATCGACAAACAGTCGCGCAGAATCCTGAAGCTGTTCGGCAATACGTCCGTACGCAGGGTTCTTCCAACTGTAGGCCCCGAACAGGAATATTTTCTTGTAGATAAAGACATGTACCTGAAGCGCCCCGATTTGGCCTTTACCGGCAGAACACTGTTCGGTGCGCGCCCGCCCAAGGGGCAGGAAATGGATGATCATTATTTCAGAACGCTGACCCCGCGTGTTTCGGCCTTTATGAAGGAACTTGATGAGGAGCTTTGGAAGCTCGGAGTGCTGGCGAAAACCAAGCACAACGAAGCCGCTCCCGCCCAGCACGAACTTGCACCGATATATACCACGGCAAATATCGCAACCGATCATAATCAGCTAACGATGGAACTTATGAAAAGTGTCGCATACAAGCACGGACTTGTATGCCTGCTGCATGAAAAGCCGTTTGCAGGCGTAAACGGAAGCGGCAAACATAACAACTGGTCTCTGGCTTCCGACACGGGCGTTAACCTGCTGGAACCTGGTGAAACTCCGCACGAAAACGCGCAATTTCTGCTTTTTCTGGTAGCGGTGATTAAGGCCGTTGATGATTATCAGGATTTACTCCGTGCATCAGTCGCAAGCGCCGGAAACGATCACCGCCTGGGAGCAAACGAGGCGCCGCCGGCAATAATATCAATGTTTTTGGGCAATGAACTGACAGGAATGCTGGAAGCCATCGAATCGGGTTCGGTATATCGTAACAAAAAAAAGTATCAGATGGAAATTGGTGTAACGGCACTGCCGCATTTTCCAATGGATGCAACAGACAGAAACCGGACATCGCCGTTTGCGTTTACAGGCAACAAATTTGAATTCCGCATGCCCGGCTCGTCATTATCGGTTGCGGGGCCGAACATTGTTCTGAATACGGCAGTAGCGGAGGTTCTTTCACAGTTTGCCGATTCGCTTGAAGGCGTAAAGGATTTTAACGCCGCTCTTGGCGCGATTATAAAAACAACCTATGGTAACCACAAGCGCATAATCTTTAATGGAAACAATTACAGCGCAGACTGGGTTAAGGAAGCCTCGCGCCGTGGTTTATCAAATTTGAAAACTACAATGGACACGCTTGGGGCTTTTATTTGTGAAAAAAGCGTAACCATGTTTGCCGCTCACCGGGTTTTTTCCAAAGCGGAACTTCAATCACGCTATGAAATTCTTACGGAGAGCTACTGCAAAACACTGGGCATCGAAGCCCTGACAATGATCGATATAACAAAAGGAGAAATAATTCCCGCATGCATAGATTATCAAAACGAGCTTGCGCTCCTTTTGGAGCGTAAAAAAAACTGCGGCGGTTACGATACATCTCTGGAAAGTTTTCTGCTCGGACAAATCGCCGGTTTATCCACAAAGCTGTTTGAAAATCTTAAAACCCTTGAAAACGCAGCCATGGAAGCCAAAAATGAGCAGAAAACAGATGCCCAGGCGGCATTATTCGGCAGCAAGGTGCTTGCTTCCATGTCGGAATTGCGGCTAACAGCAGACGAACTTGAAAGCCTTGTCGCCAAAAAGTATTGGCCGCTGCCGTCGTACGCCGATTTGCTTTACAGTGTAATATAAACAGGGGAGTTTTCTTGTGACAAAAAAAATTGTATTAGCCTATTCGGGCGGCCTTGATACCACGGTTATAATACCGTGGCTGAAGGAAAATTATAATAATTGCGAGGTCATAGCTTGCTGCGTCGATTTAGGGCAATGCACAGATTATGATAAATTAAAAAAGAAAGCGACAGAAACCGGTGCGAGTAAAGTGCTGGTCATTGACGCCAAAGAAGAATTTATAACAGGTTATATTTTTCCAATGCTGAAGGCAAACGCCGTATATGAAGATAAATATCTTCTTGGCACATCCGCCGCACGCCCCCTTATAGCCAAAAAACTGGTAGATACCGCACTGGCCGAAGGAGCGGATACGATTTGTCATGGGGCAACAGGAAAGGGAAACGATCAGGTGCGCTTTGAACTGACAATACGGTCTTTTGCCCCGCATATGAATATTATCGCGCCATGGCGTATATGGCAGCTAAAATCGCGCGAAGAATTGATGGAGTATCTGCAAAAGCGGGGTATTGAACCGCCGTCAAAAAAAGAGCAAAGTTACAGCCGCGATGAAAATATTTGGCATTCAAGCCACGAAGGGCTGGAGCTTGAAGATCCGGCTACTGAACCGGATTACCGGCGGGTATTATTGTTATCTGTAAGGCCGGAAGATGCGCCGGATACACCGGAATATGTGGAGCTTGAGTTTGATAAGGGGATTCCTGTAAAACTTAACGGCAAATTTATTGCGCCGGTAGAGTTGGTGGACACACTCAATAAAATCGGCGGCAGAAACGGCGTGGGCATCGCGGACCTTGTTGAGAACAGGGTTGTCGGCATGAAATCCCGAGGCGTGTATGAAACACCGGGAGGGACAATTTTATATACTGCCCACAGGGAACTTGAACGGTTGTGCCTCGACCGCAAGACAATGGCGTTCAAGAACATTGCAGCCCAGGAACTTTCCGAGTTGATATACGGCGGCGAATGGTTCACGCCCCTGCGTGAAGCGTTATCTGCATTTGTCGACAAAACCCAGGACCAGGTTACCGGCTCTGTCAAACTGAAACTGTACAGGGGGAATGTTGTTCCGGCCGGATGCGTTTCACCGTATTCGTTGTATAATATAGACATATCAAGTTTTACTACGGGAGAGCTTTATAACCACAATGATGCTGAAGGTTTTATCAAACTTACAGGGCTTCCGGTAATGGTCAGGGCCCTCATGCAGAAAAAACAACAAAAATAACGGAGCCGTCATGAAACTGTGGGGAGGACGCTTTAGCGGTCAAACAGACGAGTATGCGAATAAATTTCATTCCTCCATTGCTTTCGATAAAAGACTGTATAAACATGATATAAACGGCAGCATGGCTTATGCCGAAATGCTCGGGCGCCAGGGAATTATAAAAAATGAGGAAGCTGCATTAATCATAAAAAACCTTCAGGAAATCCTTTGCGATATTGAAAAAGGTACGCTGGAAATCGATCCGGCAGCCGAGGACATTCATACATTTGTTGAGTCACAGCTTGTTACACGCATAGGAGATGCCGGCAAGCGGCTCCACACCGGCAGAAGCCGAAATGATCAGGTTGCGCTGGATATGCGAATGTATGTAAAAGAAGAAATTGACGGGATATGCGCCCTGATTGTCCGCCTTCTTGAAGCATTGCTTGAAGCGGCAAAAAATAGTACCGATGTTATCATGCCGGGATTTACACATCTGCAAAAAGCGCAGCCCGTAACGCTCGCCCATCACATACTTGCGTATTTCGAAATGTTCAGGCGCGATTATGAAAGACTGCGCGGCTGCCGCAAAAGGACCGATGTAATGCCTCTGGGTTCCGGCGCGCTTGCATCGACTTCGTATCCCCTGGACAGACAATTCCTTAAAGAAAGGCTTGGGTTTGCGGATATAACCGCCAACAGTCTGGACGCCGTATCAGACAGGGATTTTTGCATCGAGTTTGTTTCCTGCCTGTCCCTGGTCATGATGCATTTAAGCCGTTTTTGCGAAGAGCTGATATTATGGTCAACCGACGCCTTCGCCTTTATCGAAATTTCGGATTGTTATGCGACAGGCTCGTCAATCATGCCTCAAAAAAAGAATCCGGACATGGCGGAGCTGATAAGGGGCAAAACAGGCCGTGTATACGGCAGCCTCGCCGGTTTGTTAACAATGATGAAAGGGCTGCCGCTTTCGTATAACAAGGATATGCAGGAAGATAAGGAAGCGGTATTCGATGCCGCCGATACGGTAAAGATGAGTTTATCCGTTTTTTGCGGAATGTTTCAAACGCTGGAGTTTAATATAAAACGCATGTACGAAAGCGCGCTGGGCGGCTATACAAATGCGACAGATGCGGCGGATTGGCTTGTTAAAAAAGGCCTTACATTCAGGGAGGCGCACGAAATTGCCGGAAAGCTTGTGCTTTATGCCATAAAAAAGAATGTACGGCTTGAAGAATTAACCCTGCAGGAACTTAAAAAAGAATCGGAATTATTTGACGATACCTTTTATGAAGCGGTATCAGTAGAAAAATGTATAGAAGTAAGGGCATTACCCGGCGGCCCCTCCCCCGCCGCCATGGCACAGGCCATTAAAGATGCACAGAAGTACCTGGAAAATATCAGATAAACGGGGATCACCCCAGCGCCACATCCAACACCATCATTACCAGAAAACCGGCCATGACGCCTAATGTACCTGCATGAGTATGTTCGCTCAAATGCGCTTCGGGGATTAACTCCTCTACCACGACATACATCATCGCGCCGGCTGCAAATGATAACAGCCAGGGCATAGCCGGAGCTATCCATAAAGCCAGAAGAAAAGTCAGAAAACCAAAAACAGGTTCTACAGCGCCTGACATGCAGCCAAGCCAAAAAGCCCTTGCTGACGAAATGCCTTCCTGACGCATGGGAAGCGAAATGGCGGCGCCCTCGGGGAAGTTTTGAATTCCAATGCCAAGAGCCAGGGCAGTAGCCGATGCATACATTGCCGGATCATTGCCATGTTGTGCCGCTAAAGCGAATGCAAGGCCCACGGCCATACCTTCGGGAATGTTATGCAGGGTTACTGCGGACATTAAGAGCGTGGTGCGTTTTGATAAGGATTTCGGCCCTTCCCGAAGACCGGTAAAGGCATGAAGGTGGGGAATGATATGATCAAGAATCAGCAGAAATAAAACGCCAAGCACAAATCCGCAAGCCGCAGGAATCCAGCCGATTTGTCCCCGTTCTTCCGCCGCTTCAATAGCCGGAATCAATAAACTCCAGACTGAAGCCGCAATCATTACGCCGGCGGCGAACCCAAGAAAAATCTGTTGAAATTTTCCCGGTGCGGCCTTGCGAAAGAAAAATACTGTCGCGGCTCCCAGGCTGGTCATCAAAAAAATAAAACCCAATCCACCGCCCACAAATAACAATGATTGCATAAATTATACCTTCCTTGTTTTAATCAATAGCAGGTGTATGGTTACGCCCGCACCAACTATTCCAAGTATAATACAAATCAATAAGGTTCGCCTTAGCGCCATTGAAATTATAAGCCCTGTCCACAGGAAAACGATGCTTTTAATCTTCAGTGATTTTTTGATACCTTGCTTTGTACGATAGTTTTCGATGTAAGGGCCAAAAAAACTATTCCGCTGCAGCCAATCATAAAACTTTTTGTTGCTTGCGGAGAAACACATGGCGGCAAGCAAAACAAAGGGCGTAGTAGGCATCACAGGCAAAAATGCACCGGCCGCACCCAAGCCAAGAAAGAGAAACCCAAGCCCCGTCAAAACAAGTTTTTTTATAGCCATTTTGTTTCCATGCCGGCTCGGGTCTTCGGGGTCGCCTTCCATAGGCCTCCTCCCTCATGTGATGCACAACTGTGTAAGCTCAGAAATGTATGCTGATTTAATTTCTTGAGGGGTGACTGTGGCAAAAACGCTGCCCCCGCGCAGTGTTTTTGGCCACAGGCAGGACCCCAAATGAAATTTTCAAGCATACATTTCTGCCATTGCCACAGTTTTGAAAGAACGCCTCTGGAGGTGGCGGGAGTCGAACCCGCGTCCTAATACGCGAAACACAAGCATCTACAGGTTTAGCTGTTTATTATTTTGTCGGAACAGGCTTGGCTAAACAGCGCGCGGCCTGTCCTTATTCCGGGAAATCTTATCAAACCGCCTCCGGAAGCGGCGGCCTGACCAGCTCTGATTGCGACGCGGAAGCCGTCCCTCAGAGCGGCGGAACGGTTCCACGCGATTACGCAGCTAAGGCGTATTCGTAACTGTCGTAGTTGGCAGTTAAATTTTTGCTCAATCAGGAGATGAGCGCTCCACCTGCAGCCTGTACCCCGATCCGTACCAGTCGAAACCGGATCACCCCCGCTAAAGAATGGCACCGCGTTAAGCGGTGTAGATGAACAAGGTCAAAACAGCGTAGCACCATTGTATGCCACTGCGACGACCAAACGCAAGGCATCCTTTAGGATGCCGACAGTGCGCCCGACAATCTATGGCGCCCGTCAGGGCGTGGATCAACCACGTCAGCACGTCGTAGCGCCAATTGAATCCACGGTATGCCGACAATGCGGACTTGCTTTAGCAAGGCCAGCGCGCGCCGACAAACAAAACGCACCGCGTCAAGCGGTGTAGATGAACAAGGTCAAAACAGCGTAGCACCATTGTATGCCGCTGCGACGACCATACGCAAGGCCTCCTTCAGGAGGCCGACAGTGCGCGCCGACAACACACAGCGCCCGACAGGGCGTGGATCAACCACGTCAGCACGTCGTAGCGCCAATAGAATCCACGGTATGCCGATAATGCGGACTTGCTTTAGCAAGGCCAGCGCGCGCCGACAACACACAGCGCCCGTCAGGGCGTGGATCAACCACGTCAGCACGTCGTAGCGCCAATTGAATCCACTGTATGCCGACAATGCGGACTTGCTTTAGCAAGGCCAGCGCGCGCCGACAAACAAAACGCACCGCGTTAAGCGGTGTAGATGAACAAGGTCAAAACAGCGTAGCACCATTGTATGCCACTGCGACGACCAAACGCAAGGCATCCTTTAGGATGCCGACAGTGCGCCCGACAACACACAGCGCCCGTCAGGGCGTGGATCAACCACGTCAGCACGTCGTAGCACCATTGTATGCCGCTGCGACGACCAAACGCAAGGCATCCTTTAGGATGCCGACAGTGCGCCGACAACACACAGCGCCCGACAGGGCGTGGATCAACCACGTTAGCACGTCGTAGCGCCAATAGAATCCACGGTATGCCGACAATGCGGACTTGCTTTAGCAAGGCCAGCGCGCGCCGACAATCTATGGCGCCCGACAGGGCACCTCATATACAAGTCATAATAATGCATTGCAGAACAAAATTAAAGCCCTGAACACCGGAAACGATGTGCCCCTTAAATTATTTCTTTTTGCCAACGCTTATTTGGAGCTGTTAACCTCCTTCCGCCGGCAAACCTGAACTTGCATAAATTCGGCACAACAAGTATCATGTACATTGATATGAGGCTGTGCCCAAAAAGAAAAATCGTGCTTCTCATTCTGGCCTTTTGTATTGCTTTTACCGTCATTGTTACCGAAACCTTGACGGCAGCCAGCCTTGACCATGATTGTATAGAAACAGACTGTTCACCATGTTTTCAAATTGAGGCGGCGGCGCTTTTTCTTAAAACCATAAAGCTGGCCGGTATCTTTTTGTTTCTGGCCGTCTACCTGGTATTATTCCTCCAAACTCCCAAAAGCAATATTTTTGCCTGTTTTAACTGTCCTTCGCCCGTTATGCTAAAAGTTCGCTTTAACTGCTGAAATATTTTTTTTACTTAACCTTAAATTCACTATATTTTACGGAGGTTATTTTGAAAAAATATATATTAATTATTATAATACTTGCAGCCGCACTATTCTTTGTTGCCGGCTGCAGGGGGAACAGAAAAGCCGCTGTGCGAAATGCAGGCGGCAAAATTAACGTAACAACAACAATTTTTGCACCTTACGATTTTGTGCGGCAGATTGCGGGAGACAGGATAAACCTGTTCATGCTGCTGCCGCCGGGATCCGAAAGCCATTCCTTCGAGCCATCGCCCAGGGATATTATCACCATTCAAAACAGTGATATTTTTATTTACATCGGCGGCGAGTCAGATGCGTGGATCGACCGTATTCTCGATTCCATGCAAACGGAAAACATGAACATTCTTGCCCTGATGGAAACTGTTGATGTAGTTGAAGAAGAAATTGTCGAAGGCATGGAAGACCCCGGTGATGATGACGAACACGACGATCATGGCCATGAGGAAATTGCATACGATGAGCATGTGTGGACTTCGCCAAAGAACGCGGCGCTGATTGTTCAGGCGATAACTGAACTGCTCTGCGAAGCTGATGCTGCCAATGCCGGCTTTTACCGGCAAAATGCCGCCGCTTACATTGAAGCTCTTGAAGAACTGGACGCCGCTTTTGAAGAAGTTACTGCCGGCGCAAAGCGTGATACATTTGTCTTCGGCGACAGGTTTCCATTCCGCTACCTCGCCGATGCCTACGAGCTCAATTACTATGCAGCTTTCCCCGGCTGTTCCACCGAGACTGAACCGAGCGCGGCCACCGTTGCCTTTTTGATCAACAAAATCAGGGCGGAGCAAATTCCCGTAGTGTTCCACATCGAGCTTTCCAATGAGCGAATGGCTGATACAATAAGTGCAGAAACAGGTGCAAAAAAACTCCTGTTACATGCCTGTCACAATATTACAAAACGGGATTTTGATGCAGGGCTGGGTTATCTCGACCTGATGCGCCTTAACATCGAAAGCTTACGGGAGGCTTTGAATTAATGAACAGTGATATGCTTGTTTGCTGCCAAAATGCTTCATTTGGGTATGACGGGCATATCGCCGCCCGGGGCCTGAATTTTTCCGTAAAGCGAGGGGATTTTCTCTGCATAGCCGGTGAGAATGGTTCGGGAAAAACCACATTGATCAGGGGCATACTGCGGCTGTTGAATCCCATGGAAGGAACAATCACCTTTAATCCTGAGCTTAAACAAACCGAGGTCGGTTATCTTTCCCAGGAGACGATTGCAAAAAAGGATTTCCCCGCCGGTGTGCTGGAAATTGCATTGTCGGGAAATCTGGGAAAAATGGGGCTGCGTCCGTTTTATACGCCGGCGGAAAAACGCAAGGCCGAAGAGACCCTGAAACATTTGGGCGTTGCCGATCTTAAAAACCGCTGCTTCCGGGAGCTTTCAGGCGGACAGCAGAGGCGGGTGTTGCTTGCACGCTCTCTTTGCGCCGCCGTAAAACTTCTCGTTCTGGATGAACCTTTCGCCGGTCTCGATCCTCTGATAAGCGCCGAATTATATCAGCTTCTTAAAAAAATAAACCGGGAAATGGGCATGACAATTATCATGGTTTCCCACGATATTGAGGCGTCAGACTGCGCAGCCAGCACCCTTCATTTACAAAAACAGCAGCTTTTTTTCGGCAGCATGGAAGAATACAGGGCATCTGAAACAGGCAGGAAATTTTTTGTTAAAAAGGAAACAGAAAATGTTTGAAATAATTTTTGAAATGTTCAGTTATGCGTTTCTGGTCAGGGCGGTTGTTGTTGGAGCCCTCGTCTCAATCTGCGCCGCGCTGCTTGGCGTTTCGCTGGTGCTGAAGCGTTATTCCATGATCGGAACCGGCCTTTCCAATGTGGGCTTCGGTTCCCTGGCCATTGCGACCGCCTTTAACATGGCTCCATTGAGTGTTGCAATTCCGGTGGTAATTACAGCGGCGTTTTTGCTGCTTCGCCTGAGCGAAAACAGCAAGATAAAGGGCGATGCCGCTGTCGCCCTTGTTTCCACAAGCTCTCTGGCGATCGGCGTTGTCATAATATCCAGGACAACCGGCATGAATACCGATGTATGCAATTATCTGTTTGGCAGTATTTTGGCGATGAGCAGGGCCGATGTGTATTTATCAATCTGCCTGTCAATTACAGTTATGATTCTCTTTATCCTGTTTTACCACAAATTGTTTGCCATAACGTTTGATGAAACATTCGCCAAAGCCGGCGGAATTAAAACCGGGCTTTACAATATGCTGATAGCTTTTTTAACAGCCATTACAATCGTACTTGGCATGCGCATGATGGGAGCCATGCTGATATCAAGCCTGATTATCTTTCCGGCCCTAAGTTCCATGCGGATATTCAGGAAATTCAAAAGCGTTACCATTTGTTCCGCTGTAATTTCAATACTTTGCTTTTTCACCGGTGTCGTTATTTCGTACCTTTACGCGACACCAACCGGCGCAAGCGTTGTGATGATCAATATTATTGTATTTGTTCTATTTTGGTTTGCGGATATTATGCGCAATTCAACTTTAACGAACAGGCTAAAGGAGGCCTCCAATGAATAAAATCAAAAACCGCCATGTAGTAGCTTTAAGTCTTTTGGCAATCACCCTGTTTTTTACAGCTAACTGCTCCAGGGCAAAAAAAAGCGCTGAAAATATCAGTGCCGCGCCGCAGCCTGATGCGCGGGGAGATGTTATAGAAGTAAGAGAAAGAATGTTCATTGGTCAGGTGAACGATATTTATCTTAATACAGCAAACTATTTGGGGAAAACAATCAAGCTCGAAGGGATTTTCAAGGCGGAACAATATCAGGAAAGGGACGAACCCTACTATTTTGTGGTTCGCTACGGCCCCGGATGCTGCGGTAACGACGGCAATGCCGGGTTTGAAGTGGCATGGACCGGAGATATAAAGCAGCCATACCCGGCGCCTGATTCCTGGGTTGAGGCAATGGGCGTTTTGGATACATACGAAGAAGACGGATACTCCGGGTATTTATACCTCGACCTGTCTTCGCTCACAGTTTTAAACAAAAGGGGAGCGGAGTTCGTTTCGCAGTAATAGCCCCGCACCCTGGAAAAACGGTATTTCGAACGCTGAAATAGATCGTGCAATCCTGTCTGAAATAAACTAAAATAAAGGCAAGGAGAGAAGATGCGAAAGTATAAGTGTTCCATTTGTAAGTATGTCTACGATGAAGCCAAGGGCATTCCCGAAAAAGGCATAGCGGCGGGGACAAAATGGGAAGATCTTACGGAAAACTTCGCCTGCCCCTTTTGCGGGGCGCGCAAGTCCTTGTTCGAACCCTTCGATGAAGGTGCGCCGGCAGCTCAGCCTTCCGGTTCGGGCAGCGCCCATGCCGAACCCCTTAGGGAGCTGTCCGCAGGGGAACTGTCGGCAATATGCTCCAACCTTGCCAAGGGCTGTGAAAAACAGCGGCTCACCGCCGAAATGGAAGCCTTCTATAAAATAGCAGATTTCTACAAAGCCAGGGCGGGCGCTGAAAAAGGCAAATCATTAAAAGACGCTGCGCAAATGCTCGAGCACGACATGGCGGCAGGGTATCTCGCCGCGAATAATGCCGCCCAATCGAATGCAGACAGGGGGGCGCTGCGTTCTCTGGTCTGGAGCGAAAAAGTCAGTGCGATGTTAAAATCGCTGCTTGACCGTTATGAAACTGAAGGTGATGCCATGCTTGCAAATACAAGGATATTTGTTTGTGATATCTGCGGATTCATCTATCTTGGAAACGCCCCTCCGGAAATATGTCCGGTCTGCAAGGTGCCGAGTTTCAAAATCTTAGAAGTGGAAAGGGGGTAATGGAATGCCGGCTTATAGAAATGTCCGCATTTGCGGAAAAGACTGCATGTGCCTTTATGTCTGTCCTACCGGCGCAACAAATACGGAAAACAGCATTATTGACGCGGCCAAATGTCTTCCAGGCTGTATGGAATGCGTGAACTCATGCCCGTCGGGGGCAATCTCAATGGTTCCCGACAAGTATCCGCCGCAGCAGAAAAAAACAGAAGCCGTTATCGCAGCGCAGCGTGCGTTGGCGCGCAGCAAGGTACAGCAGGAGATGATAGCCGAAGCTGTTGCAGCTTCTTCCGGCAGCGCTATTGAGCGGCAATTTGCAAAGGCGGTCGCGAAATCTAATCTTCGCATGGCAGAAGATATTCTGCGCGAATCGGGGTATATGCTGCCCCAAAGCGCCGAAGCGCGCGATCTTCTGGAGACAATGTTAAAAAACGCCGCACCGGATTTTCCAAAGGATGCGGCGGAATTGTTATTAAAACAATTAAACAATTAATTTTGAAGGAGTGTTAAATGGCGAATCTTAAAGGAACAAAGACTGAAAAAAACCTGATGGAGGCATTTGCCGGTGAAAGCCAGGCAAGGAACAAGTACACCTACTTTGCTTCCAAGGCGAAGAAAGAAGGCTATGAACAAATTGGAGCCATCTTTGAAGAAACCGCGGGCAACGAAAAGGAGCACGCAAAAATTTGGTTCAAACTGCTTTGCGGGGGCGACATTCCGGCGACACCGGAAAACCTGAAGGCGGCGGCGGCCGGAGAGCACGGCGAGTGGACAGAGATGTACAAGCGTATGGCCGAAGAGGCAAAGGAAGAAGGCTTTAACGACATCGCTCTGCTTTTTAACATGGTTGCCGGTATTGAAAAAGAGCATGAAGAACGTTATCTGAAACTGCTCAAAAACATCGAGGACAAAACAGTCTTTACAAAAAAACAAAAGTCTGTATGGATTTGCCGCAACTGCGGTCATATTGTGGACAGTGAAAGCGCTCCGCCAAAATGCCCTGTCTGCGTTCATCCACAAAGCTATTTCGAACTGCGCGTAATTAATTATTAATAGGAGTAAAAAATGAGCGGAAAACAAAAATTTTACATTTGCAAACACTGCGGCAATATCGCAGGGCTGGTTGAAGACAAAGGTGTACCTCTGGTTTGCTGCGGCGATAATATGACCGAGCTTGCACCTAATACGGTGGAAGCAAGCACTGAAAAGCATCTTCCATCGGTAAAAGTTTCGGGAGACAGCATCAGTGTTCAGATCGGCTCTGTGCCGCACCCGATGGAGAGCGAACATTATATCGCATTTGTGTATGTGGAAACGGAACGCGGCGGCCAGCGCAAAAGCCTGAAAGCCGGTGATGCTCCGGCTCTTACCTTCTGCTTCTCGGACGATAAACCGGTGGCAGTTTACGCCTACTGCAATCTGCACGGGCTGTGGAAAACGGAAGTATAGCAGGCAATGAAAAAAGTTCTGATTGTGGGCGGGGTTGCGGGAGGAGCGACTGCCGCAGCCCGCCTGCGCAGGCTGAATGAAAGCGCCGAGATCATCATGATTGAGCGCGGGGAGCATATCTCGTTTGCCAACTGCGGCCTGCCTTATTACATAGGGGGCAGTATCGCAAACCGTGAAGATTTGCTGCTGCAAACACCGGAAAGTTTTCGCAGGCGGTTCAATGTTGATGTTAGGGTTCAAAGCGAAGCGCTATCCATTGATCGCGAGTCAAAAACGGTTGAAATAAAAGACAGGCGTACCGGAAAAACATACAGCGAAAGTTACGACAAACTTTTACTGTCGCCAGGAGGGGCGCCGATAAAGCCGCCGATTGAAGGCATCAATTCCGAACAGGTTTTTACCCTGCGGAATATGAGTGATACTGACAAAATAAAAGAGTACATACAGAAAAACCACCCTAAAAGCGCGGCGGTAGTCGGCGGCGGCTTTATCGGAATTGAGATGGCCGAAAATTTAAGCGAAGCCGGCCTTGAAGTGAGCATAATCGAATTATCTGATCAGGTTATTGCCCCACTGGACATTGATATAGCCTGTGATGTGCATCACCATCTGCGCCGGCATCGCGTATCGCTTCACCTTAACAATGGACTGCAAAGAATCATCGAGCAGAACAATAGCCTGTCCATTGAACTGTCAAAGGGATCCATAAAAGCGGATATGGTGATTCTGGCCATCGGTGTCAGGAGTGAAAGCCTTCTCGCAAAAGATGCCGGCTTAAAAGTAAACGAACGCGGCGGCATTGTAACAGATAGGCACATGCTTACCTCCGATCCGGATATTTATGCGGCGGGGGACGCAGTCGAGGTAACTGATTTTGTTACAGGACAGGCGGCCATGATTCCGCTGGCAGGCCCGGCAAACAAGCAGGCAAGAATTGCCGCCGACAATATCTGCGGCATTCAGTCCGAATATACCGGTACACAGGGCTCGGCGGTTATCAAGGTCTTTGACATGACAGTGGCTTCAACCGGAATAAACGAAAAAACAGCCAAACGTCTTGCCCTGAATTATGACAAGGCCTTCCTTTGGCTGACAGGTCATGCGGGATATTACCCCGGCACCAGCTCCATGTCCATGAAAGTTATTTTTGAAAAAGAGAGCGGGAAAATCCTCGGCGCCCAAATCGCGGGGTATGACGGCGTGGACAAACGCTGCGATGTTCTTGCAACTGCAATCCGCGCCGGAATGACAGCCGCAGACCTTACCCGCCTGGAGCTGTGTTATGCGCCGCCTTATTCATCAGCAAAAGATCCGGTAAACATGGCGGGATACGTAATCGAAAATATTTTGACCGGAAAAACAAAAAGTTTCCATTGGCATGATGTTGATGCCCTGCCGCGTGACGGCAGCGTTACCCTTCTTGATGTACGCACCCGTGGTGAAATCATACATGAGGGCATGAACGGCTTTACAAACATTCCGCTGGATTCCCTGAGGGAACGGCTTGGGGAACTGGACCCCTCAAAACCCGTGTATATCGTCTGTCACAGCGGACTGCGCAGTTACATAGCCGCCAGGATTCTAACGCAAAACGGGTTTGATGCATTTAACCTTAGCGGCGGCTACAGACTGTACAATGCTGTCCGGTGCTAAAGCCCAAGAACTACCTTTGCAATCGAAAAGTATATTACAAGCGATGCGGCATCCACAATAGTGGTGATAAGCGGGGCGGCCATAATCGCCGGATCTATTTTGATTCTTTTGGCAATTATGGGCAGAAGACCGCCGATGGTTTTCGCGATAAGAATCGTGGCAAACAGGGCTAGAGTAACAGTAAGGGACAACAGCGCATTTTTCCCATTCAGAAAATAAACACGTATAAAGTTAACCAGCCCCAGTACAAGGCCGCAAAAAACCCCGACGCGAATTTCTTTCCACCCTACCCTGAGTATGTCTCTCTTGCGAATTTCGCCCACAGCCAGGCCGCGAATGATCAGGGTTGAAGACTGTGCGCCGGCGTTGCCCCCTGAATCCATAAGCATTGGAATAAAGGCCATAAGGATGGGCATAACCGCAAGTCCTGATTCAAAGCTGGAAATAATACTGCCTGTAATGGTCGCCGAAAGCATAAGTACCAAAAGCCAGATGATGCGGTTTTTTGCCAGGCGGGCAATGCCGGTTTTCAGATAAGGCTCATCGGAGGGAGCCAGAGCGCTCATCTTCTCCATATCTTCGGTGCTTTCTTTTACAATTACTTCCATTATGTCGTCGACTGTTATAATGCCGACCAGCCGCTGCTCCCTGTCCACAACCGGCATTGCCAAAAGATCGTATTTTTGAAACTGATCGGCTACGGCTTCCTGATCATCGGTTGTATGGGCAAAAATAAAATTGGTATCCATTATTTCACTGATCCGGTCATTCGGATTGGCAAGCATAAGGCTTTTTGCGGATACTGCGCCGACGAGCATCCGGTCCCTGCGTATCACATAACAGGTGTAAATTGTTTCCTTGTTAAGTCCGATTTTACGGATGGTACCAAAGGCCTCCCTTACAGTGGCGCTTTCCCGCAGATCGACATATTCTGTGGTCATTATGCTGCCGGCAGAATCATCGGGGTATTGCAGAAGCTGATTTATGAGTTTTCGTTTTTCACTCTGGGCATTTTGCAGCGCCCTCTTTACCACATTGGCCGGCATCTCTTCGATAAAATCTACAGCATCGTCCACAAAGAGCTTGTTGATTATATCGCCGACTTCCGAATCGGTAAGAGCCTCGATAATTACCTGCTGATGATCGCTGTCCATATATGCAAACACATAGGAAGCAATGTCTTTGGGTAAAACCCTGAACAGCCATATTATCTTTTCTTTTTCCAAATCCTCAAAAAGTTCCGCAATATCCACGGTGTTCATTTCGGAAAGCAGGGATTTAAGGCTGGATACGTCGATATAATCGGCGTTGATAATGGAAAAAATCTGATCTTTCATGATTGCATCCTCCCGGTTTTTGATAGACATCCGGAAGCGGACAGAATATTTGCCTGTTATTTTTTTAAAAAATAGTAGGCAGGCCCGCGGTATGACATCCAGTTGATACCTTGTTCTTACTACCGTAAGGGTCACTGTCCGTGTCGCTGGTTTTACGTAAGCTCACTATGGGCCTCCTCTTATTAATCTTTCCACAGCCAGGCTGCAGAAGTTCATCTATTATTAATTTTAGTTATATTTTACTTTTCGTCAATCCGCATCTTCAGGATTTGGCCGATTCAAGAATTATCCTGTATTTTAAATAAACTCCCTCCAGTGTGTGTAGGGGACCCGGCGCGGAAAGCTTTTTTCGCAGTGCACATGCATCCCGCCGTTCGATAAAAAAGTCGTAGATTGCACGGGGATCGCCTTCTGTGACCGCAGAATAAGACGGCTTTGAACCCAGATATGAGCGTATTTCATCATAACTTGCAGCAGAAATACCGTTTTCCTTCAGCTTTGAACGAATCTGTAAGATCTCTTCGTAGGAAAGACCAAAAAGAAATTCCTCCAGCGCCCATCTTGTATCGTTGTTCGAAGATTCTTCCTTCAGGAATTCATACCAGTCTTTTTCCATATCAATGCAAATCCGCAGCAGCTCCGTGTTTCCGTCCATGGTACCAAAACTTGGCGGCGCCGCATCCCTGGCTATCCAGAGGGACGAAAGGGCGGAAAGATGGCGGACGCCTCTTGGGTCTGTACCTGTATCCCAAAGGGCTATAAGGTCATTTGCAATCCGCGCCTTGGTATTAATGGAAAAATCAGGATCTTCGAGGTATGAAAAATAAACATCCTCTGCCATAAGGGTGCAAATTACCGAAAAAATAACATTTTTCACAGAGTCGATAAAACCGGCACTGTTGTCTGTAATATAGGAAAGCAGTGAAAAAGCGTGAAATTTAGCCACCAGAAAACTGCGCAATACCACCACTTTTGTGGGAATGTGTAAAAGATGCGATGGCGATGAAAAGCCAAGAAGCGATTCCACAAGCTGGCCTTCGTCTCTGACAATGCCCTTCAAAAATTGGGTGTCTCTTATGGAAGGATAGCCGGAAACTGCCGCTCCCAGATTCCTGAGTTGGAGAAACCGTTCCTGCACCAGTTTATAATCGCCGGGGCTTCTCTCTTTTAGCCAATCCCCGATTTCACAGACCAGTTCTTCTTCGTTCTCTGTTAAAACCAGCATATCCGGCTTAAAATCCGGGCTGTTAGTGGGCATATACTACAGAATACCCTCAATATGCGGAATTAGCAAGAAAAAGCTGTATTCCCTACAAGTGTAAGTAAATAAGTTTATTGATCACTGTATTTCTGCACTTCATCAAAAACATATTCCAGTTTGATATTCGCTTTTTCAAACATGGCCTCAGAATCTCCGGCGTCGTGGTAACGGCGCTGACAGACAACACGCTCAATTCCGCAATTAATGATCAACATGGCACAGGTTCTGCACGGGGTCATTCGGCAGTACAGTGTGCCGCCACTAATGGGAATTCCGCGCCTGGCAGCCTGGCAAATGGCATTTTGCTCAGCGTGGACAGTCCTGACACAATGGGTCGTAGAACTGCCGTCTTCGTGGATTAACTTTTTAAAATTATGGCCGGCTTCATCGCAGTGCGGCAGGCCGGCCGGAGCCCCCACATAGCCGGTAACCAGCAGTTGTTTGTCCTTGGCTATTACGCAGCCTGAGCGGCCGCGGTCGCAGGTAGCCCGTTTGGAAATAGCCTCGCAGACCTCCATAAAATACTCATCCCAGCTTGGCCTTTTATATTCATTCTCAGCCATTTAATTCTCCTGTAAGCAGTATGCAGGGATTTTTCACGTTTCTCAAGCATAAATCCGCCGGGCGCCCGCTTCGCTGGGGCTTTTTTGCAGATTATGGGGCAAATTTAGCCTTATGGGGGAGGGAGATAATACATTAGCTTCAAATGTTTAATTTTATTGTTTTGTTTAAGATTTTTATTATTTTATTCGGAAAGAATTAACGCTCGTTAGTTAAATGTGTTGCTTTTGAATGAAATACAGGGTATAAAAAGATAGATATACAAAAATTGGAGTGAAAAAGTGAGTGAAATATGCCGATAATGAAGGGCCATGAACTACTTAAAAGGCCTCGTTATATCTTTAACCATTACGGCATTCCTTTCACCCGGAATACTGGCTGCCGAGGATTTAATCCATACGGTGGAAAGGGGGGAAACATTGTATGCTATTTCCCGCTCTTACCGGATCAGTGCGGACGAGCTTATGAGATATAACAATATTACCGATGCTTCCAGTCTACAAGTGGGCAGGCGTTTGTTAATTCCCTCAGCCACTGCCTCATCTGCGGCTAACCCCCAGTCTTTCACGGAGTATCTGGTAGTACGGAATGACACGCTTTACGGCATATCGCGAACCCACGGGGTTACCCTGCAGGCTTTGCTCGACATCAATGGCTTTCCGCAAAACCACGTTCTAAAAGCCGGCGACAGGATAAAAGTACCCGTTCTCGCAGCCACCAGAACCACAACCAGCCAGCCGGCCCAGAACACACCGGTGGTGCCGGTTCTAAGCGAAAGCAGACAGTTAACTTCCAGGACAGTGGACCCTTCCCTGCGCTGGCCGGTAAAAGCCAGGGAAGTCGCCTACATGACAGGAAAATTATATGGGGTGGTCGTGCAGGGAGAGCGATCAGAATCTGTTAAAAGCCTTACCCACGGAACGGTAATGTCCGCCGGCCCTTACAGGGGATTCGGCAGAGTAGTAATTGTGGAGGTATCAGGGGGATATTTGTATGTATACGGCGGCTGCGAAAGCCTGTCAGTAAAAAAAGGGGATCGCGTAGGTCCCGGGGAGGAATTAGGAAAATTGGGCATTGATGCGCTTTCTGAAAAACCGCAGTTGTTTTTCATGGTTTACCGCAGTAATGCCCCTATCGATCCGGCAATAGCACCTAGAGCATAGGTGTAATTAAAAAAAAAACAGAGGTTACATTATGTCAAAAACTTTTTTCACATCAAACACGGCAGAAACAGAAATCAAGCGGCTCAGGAAACGTCCAAGGAGTTCCCTGATTAAAAACACAAAAAAGCCCAGAGTAACAAAAGAAACGGATCCGCTGGCACTGTACTTAAAACAGATTTCAAAGTTTCCGCTTCTCACAGTTCAGGAAGAGCAAAGCATAGGGGAAAAAATTGTAAGCCTTAGGGGAAAGCTTAATGAACTGGAAACGGAGCAAAAAACGGAACAAAAAGCCGGTTATGAAAATGAAAAGACTGCCCTTACCAACGCCCTGCTCTTCTACAAGAACAAGATGATAAACTCGAACCTGCGTCTTGTTGTATCCATAGCCAAAAACTATCAGCACCGCGGGCTTTCACTGCTTGACCTGATTGATGAGGGCAATATCGGCCTTATAGAGGCGGTAGAACGTTTTGATTATACCAGGGGCTGCCGTTTTTCCACTTATGGAACATGGTGGATAAGGCAGGCAATAATAAAGAGTATTGCTGATAAGGGGCGCGTTATCCGCATTCCCATTCATATGCTTAATACAATTAAAAAATGCTACTTCGTTGCAAAGCAGCTAACCCAGGATCTGGGACGTGATCCCAGTGATGAAGAATTGTCCGAGTATCTGCAGATTCCCGTATCCAAGGTAAAAGAAATTGTAAAATTGTCCCAGGAAACAACCAGCCTCGATACCATTGTAGACGACGGCAACCTGACCCGTCTTGCGGATCTGATTAGAGACGACACAATGGCCGAGCCGTTCGAAATGGTTTTCTCCGTGGCATTGCAGGAAACCATGGACGTTATACTCTCCCAGCTTTCTGAAAGGGAAATGAAAATTATTCAGCTTCGCTACGGCCTAACCGGTGAAGTTCCGTTGACCCTGGAAGAAACAGGAAAGCTTTTGGGCATTACCCGCGAAAGGGTTCGTCAGATTCAGGAAAGGACAATCTGGAAGCTGCGCACATCACATGAGCTTAAAGAATTGAGCTGGAATCCTTAGGGTTACTTTTCGGTTAAATTATTTACCGCGTCCCAATTTTCCGGCGGAGGGTATGCAGCATACTCCATGCAGCGGCTGGCATAAAATTCGGCCACTTTGTCTGTACCGCTGCTCTGCATCAGCGAGGTAAATAATTTCGCGGCATCCCTGAATTTTCTCTGTTCATAAGTGTCGATTGCACTTTCCCATTTTTCAACTGCATTCAGCGCCGCATTATCTGCATTCTTTTTCAGATCAAGGAGTTCGTACAGGCGCAGCGGCGTGTTTATCCCGACAACCCTCACGCGGTCAAGTCTGCGGAACAGAAACTCATCTCCGGTTTTTTCCCTGGTATATTCACTTATCAATATACCGCCGGTCTGATACTGCTTGTTGACTCCTTCAAGACGGGAAGCCAGGTTAACGGCATTTCCCATAATTGTATAATCCATTTTGTTTTCCGCACCCATGTTACCGACAACCATTTCGCCTGTATTAATACCGATGCGGGTAAAGAGCGGCAAGGGACTCAACCCCTCCTCCACTATCACCTTGTTTAATTCAATTTCAACAGCTTTCATTGCAAGGGCGCTGCGGCAGGCAAGAACAGCGTGATCGGCACGAAAAACGGGTGCGCCAAAAAAGGCTATAATGGCATCGCCCTCATATTTATCGATGGTTCCAAGGTTTTCCATTATTATATTACTCATGGCCGTAAGATACCGGTTGAGCAGTTTAACCAGATGTGCGGGATCCAAATGCTCCGAAATCGTGGAAAAACCCTGAATGTCTGTAAACATCGCGGTCATCTCACGTTTTTCACCGCCCAGGTTAAGCTTACCGGGGTCATTGATTATTTCGGTGATTATCTCCGGTGCAAGATAGCGGGAAAAGGCGCCGTGTAAAAATGTTCTTTCACGGCTGGCAACAAGGAATTTACTGACCATGATCGAAACAAAGGCAAGAGTTGTGGCTCCCAGCGGCATGGCAAAGCCTATGTACACCTTCTTTAACGTAAAGAGCGCAAGGAAAGCACCGGTTAAGACAACAAGCCCCGCTACTCCAGTAATGATGGAAGCATAAGTATCAAAACGGCTGATAAAAAACCCTATTAACAGGGAAAAAACTAATGCTATTACCGCGGACACATACCAGGGCGTGTCTGAAAAGAACTCCCCCGACAGCAGCATATTGGCTGCCACCGCGTATGTGCCCACATTGGGATAAAATTCCTGGAATGTATTAAAACCAATGTCGGTCATAGAGGTTGCGTCTGATCCAATAACACAAAAACTGTCATTTAGAACAGAAACCAATTCCCTGATTTCGGCCATATCGTAAAACAGATCCCTGGAAGCGGCGAATAACTCTTCTACCCAGTCCACTATCTCCTGGTATTCACCGACATCGGCGAGTATTGCTTCCTCATAGCCGCCGTAAAGGAAATCCCTGCATGAATCAAAAAAATTCTGCCGCGCCTGCAGCCATTCCGCTGTAGCCGCGCCGTTTTCAGCAAAAGCAATGTTTTTTATTTCCTCTGCCTCAAGATAGTATTCCCAGGGGGCTTTTTCGCCATCCCAGTAAAAGAAAAACCCGCCGTCATTCATCAACGCAATATTCTGCGCTAAAAGCGGCTCCCTCTGTGTATGCTGAATCAGTTCTATCAGAGACATCATCTTATAGTCGAGAAACTGCTTTTTGGGCCATTTCAAAAGCATTGAACCGTCCTGCGCGCGGGGAATACGCAGTTTGCCGCCATCAGGATTATTAAGCGTAACAGACCTGTTGGAAACATCAATTGATGTGTATCCCATTCTTTCCTGCAAAGCTACAAGAGAAAGATGGCCGTAATAATTATCATTGTATTTTGCAAGCAAATGTATTCGCCTGCGCAAGCCGTCGGAATCCGCCGAAGCGTTTACAAAACCCGCGCCCCTGGCTCTTGTTAAAAGTTTGGGAATTGTCGGCAACACTCCTGCCATTTCCTGCGTTTTTGTATCATCGAGTGCAGTGACATTTTCCAGAGCGATATAATCAGCGAGGTATTGATCGATTTCAGCATCTGTAACAAAACCTTCCGCATCAAGAATATCATCGGGTTCGTACATGGTAAAGTTGAGCCAGGAACAATCGGTAAAAGCAAGCGCCTGGGCAAAATATTCATCAACATCCCTGATTAAAAATGTAAGGGATGTTTCCAGCTCTTCCCTTACATTCTCATACAGAAGGCGGATATCCTCTTTATAAAGCTCCCGTTCCGCTCTGCCGGTGGCCGGACCGATCCCGTCAATTACAGCGGCGGCAGCATCGTCCAAACGGGCGAAACCGGAGTTCAGATAGTAGTCAAATACCTGCGCCGCATACTCGGGATCCATTCTGTGCGGACTTTCATCAAGATAACTTAAGTCAAAAACTATTGTCCGTACGCCGATTTCTTTTAATAAAAGTATTACATCGGCCATTACTTCGCGGCGGAAGGGAAACCCTCCGGCAACCCTGATTGAATCGTCATCCAATGTCAGAATAAAGACTTTTTCATCTTCGGTAAGCGAAGGCACGGCACGCAGAAATAAGTCGAAGAGCTTGTTATCCAGGGGGGTAAAAAATAACAGGGAAGACAACAAACAAGCCGCAAGAGTAATTGCGATAAACGGTTTATATACTTTCTTTTTACTCATGCCGCAATTACCGTAGCATTATTCGTCAGAAATTTCCTCTTCCTCGGCGGCATCGCTGGCACGGGCTGAAGCTGTTGAGACCTGGGCTGTGGTTCTGCCGACAACTCCGGTATCAACACGGGCAACATTCCCGCTGATCCGGACACCGGAAGCTGCGACGGCCAGGTCCACCAGCTTGCCGCTTCTGGCGGCCTGAACAGTGAATGTTCCTTCACCGCTTCTGACGACAAGAGAAGCCCCCACTCCGGTGTGTATCAGTGCATCGGCCGACAGAGAGTCCCCTGCCCTTACGGCCGCTCTCTGGCCGCCAATTTCCCGCTCGACACGGCCTGTAACGCTCTGCACCGTGTAATCCTGTGCAAATACACAAACCGTCAACACGATCAGCATCAAAGTAAATATCACCATCTTTTTCATAAGAACTCCTTACTTGTTTTATTATAGCCCCTATATTGATTATTCACCAGTCCTCAGCAAGGCAAAAATAAGATGCTATATGCAAGAACCCTCACTGTCCCGAAAGCCCTCTGAGTACCGGGTAGCCGCGATGCACTGCCGGCGTGCTGAAATCCCACACTGTATTGCTAAAGCCCAGTTCCCTTTGCCAGAATACGGCAGATTGAAAATCACTTATGCTTTTGGTTTCACCGTGTACATTATTATCAGCCGTCCCGCTTGGAATCCACTCAGGAAAATTGCCCATAATAGAGTCAACATCGTCTTCAAGGAACTTCAGTCCGCTCACATACGAACCATCGTTACTAGTAAACATTGTATCAATAGCGTAGTTGTTTGATAAACCACCATCCGCATAACCTGCGATCCTGCCCGCACCTCCGCCGGATGCCGAGGCAACTTTCCCTCCCAAAGCCGCTGTGCACTCAATTGTGCTGTCATTACTGCCACCCACAATGCCGCCGGCATTAACCCCGATTACGGAGTTCTGGGCGCATACCTGCCCGGTGCTGAAACACCTGGATATTTTGCTGTCACCAATCCAGCCGACAAGACCACCGACAGTCAAACCGGTGGCTCCTGCCTGCTTATCTGCCAGTACATCGCCCAGAGCATAGCAGTTTTCTATGGTTCCAATGTAACTTGAACCTGCAAAGCCCCCGACATTTACACCCAAATCTTTAATACTGTTATTTCTTACCAGCGCCCGTACCGTACCGGCCGCGTAGCAGGCGCTGATAGTACCGCCAAAGCTGTTAGCCCCTGCAAAACCGCCAATACTAACATAGCTATCACCTTCATATCTTGCAATAACATCGATTCCGGAAAAACAATTGGATATTTCGCCATAGTTATCGGATGTAAAGCCGCCGGCATAAAAAGTATCTTCCCCTGTCTGTACTACCTCAAGAACAAGAGTTCCTTCATAGATGCCGCAGTTGCTAAATAAATTATTCTTCCCGTTTATTAAGCCCGCAAAACCGCTTGCGTAGGTGTGGCCAAAACCGTTGAAGTTTATTATCCCCTGTTCAAAAAAGCTGTTGGTCATTGTAACGCTTCCGCTTCCAGTACTAATCCACCCTTCATCATCATCCGTTTCACCTTCTATTATCATATATCCCACAACGCCGCTGAACATCCCGCCGTTTGCGTAGTTTATTCCGATATTCCCCTGTACATGGCAGTTATTGATTGTCACATGGGCATCTTTAACAAAGTTGTAGGCTATGAGTCCGCCCAGAAAGGTAAAGTTACTTACTTTTCCGGAAGACCGGGCCGATTCAACAGCGCCTGCAAAAAAACAGTTTTCAAGATTCGTTTCATAAGCGATGGCCACAATACCGCCGCAAGCGTCACTCAGTACTCTATCTGCATTCCGGTAAAACGAGACAACACCTTCCTTGAAAGTTATATCCCGCAAGTTGTTACTCCGGCTTATGCCCGCTACGCCGCCTATGTTCAGCCAGCCTTCATTTGCGCCAATGTCCGCACTGACATTAGCGGCAATGGTAACACCGTCTATGCCGCCCTGCCTGACTTCGCCTGCAACTCCTCCCACATTGGCGTTTCCGGAACTGCCGGGCTTACATGTTACAGGCAAACCTGCATAACAGTTTTCGACTATTCCCGCTCCTTCGATGTAACCGGCTATGCCGCCGAGCCATACGGCGGAATAGGCTGACGGTGTAACGCTGAATACCGCGCTGCTCAGGGAATCTGTTATTACATTGCGGACTTTGGTATCTATCATGCAGCCGGCAATGCCCCCGGCATAAAAAGCGTTGTAGGGGACTCCGGCAGGACTTTCCCACCCTCTTGCCATGAGCCCTTCTGCCGGAACTGTGGCATCAGGAATTATGGCCGCACCGGCATACACCACGCGTAAGTCACGAATTTCTGCGCCTTGCGCATAACCAAAAAGTCCGGCATAGGCTTTTTTCGCCGTATTCAGGCCGCTGTTCAGCGTAATGGTATGCCCATTGCCGTAAAAATTTCCTTCGAAGAGCTTTGTATTATCGCCTACAGGCGCCCATGTGCCGGAAATAGTGATATCTTCGGCAAGGACAAAGTTTTTTTCTTTGGAGTCTTCCGCCACAAGAGCTGTATTGATGTTGTAATTGCCAAGCAGGACGGTATTATCCGGCTTCACTTTCATTCCAGGAATATTCCAGATTGTCAGCGGACCTTTTAGCCTCATATCCTCATACCCGCCGCCGGAAAGTTCTATGTATATGTCATAGCGTTGTATGCCGCTTACCGGCTGCGCTGACCTTACCCCGCCTGTATTCAGCGGCTGTATGTTCCCGATAAATGCCTTGCCTTTCTCAGGTGCCATGATCGCATTCTGGCGGACAGTACCCGAGTTCACATAATAATACACATTTGCAGAATCATCATCGCTTGATAATTTCCATGTTACGGTAATCTCACTAATCCCGTCATAAGAGGCATCCCACTGATCAACCGTAACGATGGGATTACCGCCTGTTTTCCAGGAAAACTCAACTGTCTTTGTCAAAGACGCACCGTTCATATTTGTAATTCCGGAGCCCACCGTAACAGTTATCTCATAATTTTTAGGTTCATCTTCCGGTTCATTGCCATCCTGTGCCTGCGCCTCAATAATGATAATTCTCCGGATAGGATCCCAAACCGGTTCTTTATAATATTTATTTATATCTGCAAGCTGATCGTTTTCTACCGGGTTACCGTTTTCAAGGTTCTTCATGGTAATGGTGATATTATTTTCATCGAAGATTGCAGTACTGCCGTCAATGGGAGCGGCAAAGTACAGCATAATGCTTTGGTTTTCAGGGTAATAATCATCCGGCGACTGCATTGAAGGGTAAGTCCGCACAATGCGCGGAGCTTCAAGGCAAAAGGGAACCATGGTTACCGCTGTTGTTGAGTCAATTATGATGCCGCTTATGCTGCCGTTAGGATCAACATTATTAAAAACCGCGACAAGAACAGCGGGGCCTTCAAGCAAGGCCGCCGGGTTAGAGTCAAACTGCCAGCCCGGTGTCAACGAGGCCGTGGCATAGGCCCGCCATTCTGTCAGGGCATAATCCGCCTCCGGCGTAAACTCCAGGTTAAAAGCATAACCTAGGCGCGGCGCTTCGCCTGTCCGTCTTGCATCAAAACACCTACCGGTTCCATTCTGCGGGCTTGAACCCCAGGCCGGCGGACAAATTACGGAGATGTTCAGTCTCGCAGCATTGGCCCAGGCGACTTCCTCGTCTATTTTTTTTAGAAGATCATTGTCTGTTGTACCGGTAAAAAGATCGCAGCCAGAGAAGGAAAATATATAAAGATAAAAAAGAAAAATGAAATGCGGGAATCGAAAAGGTCTGCCGGAGTTTATCATGATTAAGCCTCCCCTGACAAATTACACCTGGATTATATCATATTCGTCTGTTTAATTATCATCGCTCGTACTCTAATCTGTAAGTACCGGGTTCAACGCCACGAACTTCTATTATAAAATACTCATTCGGTAATTGCTCCAGAATCATTTTATTCCAGCCAAAGTTTCCAAGATCGGTGACATTGATAATATATGATGAAGCTCCCTGTCTCTTAAAACCAATTCTCACATCCGCCGTACTTTCGGAATTTGCGGCATCTTCCCAATTAATATACCAGTCATAGCCATTTATTCCTGTGTAAATTTTGTAATAATGAATTTCACCGGCAGCTATAGTGTTGTCATACCATGTTCTTTCCGATAAAGAGAAATGATTTACCTCCGCAGGGGTTGTAATAGAAACTGGAGTAATTTGCAGCACACCTTCACCATTACCATCAAAAGCCGATACTTTAAAGTAATAGGTCATGTCTTGATAAAGGCCGGAAATCTCAGCAAATTTATTTGCAGTAGCACCAACTTTTATATAAGGGCCTGTGCTCCTGATACTGGCATATACATAATAACCTGTATGTACATCAAAAGGCTCAATACTCCATTCCAGCTTGACTGTGTCAGATGATATTAATGAAGCGCTATCCAAATAGGGAGCCCATGGAGCTACTGGAATAGAGAAATTATAAGCACTGGCACTGGATTGCAAACCTTCTCCGTTACTGTTATAGGCTGATACTCTGACATAGATAAAAGAATTAAGCGGCAGATTATTAAGGGTAACTGATCCTGTGTTAGCAGGGAAATAATCATTGCCATTTGCAGCGTTATAAAGCCTTAAAAAACCGCTGGTGCTGTTTGAACTTACATACACATAATACCTTGTGGCACCTGGTACAGGATTAAAACTAATTCTTATTAGATTCGACACCGCACTCACGCTCACCCCAGTGGGCGCAGGGGGTCTCCCGCTGGGGCTGGTTTTTGCCGCAACGTAAATTGACTGTGTGCTTTCCCCGTTACTGTTCCATGCTGATACTTTGTAATAGAAAATTGTACCGGAAGAAAGAGAACTGATCTCGGCAGCATTGCCGGTAAAATAATCAGTTTCCGGAGATGGATTCACTTTTACATATGTTCCGCCAGGAGCCATACTCTGATATAAAAAGTATCTTGTAGCATTGGGGACAAAATCCCAGCTTACTTTAATTCTACTTGAAGACTCTCCTGAGGCAATAACATTTCCCGGCATACCAGGAGGGGGTCCTACTGTTGTCGCATAAACAGCATTTGATTTTTCACTCTCTCCCATAATGTTGTATGCAGATACCTTGTAATAATGCGATGAACCTTCCGCAAGCCCGGTATCTTCAACGCTTTCAGTCGACACGTCTTCCAGCAAATCATAAGTGCCATTCTCGCTTGAACTTTTGAAAATTTTATATCCATCAGCATTGGAAACAGGATTCCAGCTTATCTCAATAGCGCTTGATGAAGCGGCCTCTGCTTTTACTTCCACCGGTACGGCTGGCACCACGCCATGAGTTACTGCATAAACAAATTCTGATTTTGAGCTTTCCCCGGCATTGTTAAAGGCAGATACTCTATAATAATAAGTTGTATTTGGTTCCAGCCCCGTATGTTCAAAATCAGTTTTACTAACAGTACCAATTTCATCATAAGTACCGTCTTCAACCGGACTTTCAAATATTATATAACCTTGGGCATTGGAAACCGGAGTCCAGCTTATCTCTATAACGCTTGATGAAATTGCTTCTGCCACAACTTCTGTGGGCGTATTCGGTATAATCTCGGCCGGATCATTTGGCTCTTCTGGCTTCTGACCGTCGTTTCCTGAACCGGAAGGATTATTGCATCCCGTCAAAACTGCGAAGGCAAGAACAAAAAAAACGACAAGTTTAAAGATTAAACAATTCTTTCTGGTCGCGGAAAGCGGATAACACACAGGCCAAAAAAATTTCACGCCCACCTTTCCTAACCGCCGCCGTAGACTGCAATCATAACACCTGCGGCGATGGCGGTTCCAATTACGCCGGATACATTGGGGCCCATGGCATGCATCAATAAAAAGTTCCCCGGATCATATTCCTGGCCAACCTTGTTGGAAACACGGGCGGCCATTGGCACTGCCGAAACTCCGGCCGAACCGATAAGGGGATTGATCTTTTCTTTCAGGAACAGGTTCATAAACTTTGCTACCAAAACCCCGGTCGCTGTGGCAATACAAAAGGCGACAAGTCCCATCACTACAATTATGAGCGACGAAGGATTAAGGAACTTCTCCGGTGTCATCTGGCTGCCGACTCCCAGAGATAGAAACAGTGAAACAATGTTCATAAGGGCGTTCTGTGAAGTATCGGAAAGCCTGTCTACAACCTTACATTCGCGCAAAAAGTTTCCGAACATAAGGCAGCCGATCAGCGGCGCAGCCGAAGGAATTAAAAGCAGGCTCAACACAAACGACACCATTGGAAAGAGAACTTTTTCTTTTTGTGAAACCGGCCTTAGCTGCTTCATTCTGATTAGGCGCTCGTCCTTGGTTGTAAGGAGTTTCATAATTGGCGGCTGAATAATCGGCACAAGGGCCATGTAGGAATAGGCCGCAACCGCCACCGTAGCCATTAGGTGGGGCGCAAGTTTTGCGGCGATGTATATTGTAGTCGGACCGTCAGCGCCGCCAATTATGGAGACGGCACAGGCTTCTTTAAGGTTAAAGGCAACGCCGGGAAGGAAGTTGGCTATACTAACAAAAAACAAAGTTCCGAAAACGCCGAACTGTGCAGCGGCGCCGAGCAAGGCGGTCTTTGGGTTTGCAATAAGCGGGCCAAAGTCGGTCATCGCCCCAATACCCAAAAAAATGAGCAGGGGGAAGAACTCGTTGCCGACCCCTGCCTTGTAAATTATATCGAGGAACCCCTGGTGCTCAAATATTTTAAGTGTCTCGTTCCATACTCCAGGACTTCCCATATTGGCGTTCGGAATATTCACGAAAATTGTACCAAAGCCGATGGGAATCAGAAGCAGGGGCTCAAATCCTTTTGCCGCCCCAAGATAAACAATAACAAAACCCACAATTACCATTAATAGTCCCTGCCAGCCCATAACCGCAGTGGTTTGATAGCCGCCAGTTGCTTCATCAATAACAGTGGTTTCCTTGTCTGTTTTGTCGAATATAAACGAATATATACCTGTAGTTGTGACGATATTTTTTAGAAAACTACCCAGCGTAACATGGGGAAGATCCCTGCTGTTGGGGATTATGCCGCCCATATTCCTGAACGAAGGCAGTTCATCAGATGATGCCGTTGACTGGGCATGAGCCCTGTAGGAAAAGGCTGCGTTTACCATGGAGAAGGCAAACGCGCCAATCACAATCAAAAGACAGACTTTTGTAATAAATACGGGATCTTTTTTATTATCTATCATATATTCCTCTATTCCTCAGCATATTTCCGCAATGGGCTGTTGTGAAGCGACCTGGGTTCCGGCGGGAACAAGGAAGTGTACCTTGCCGGCAGCGGTTGATTTTATTTCCAGTTCCATTTTCATGGACTCAATTATGAGCACTGTGGCTCCCGAAGCAACCTGTGCACCCTCACTAACCGAATAACGCAGAACAGTGCCGGCAACCGGCGCGGGGATTACTGTTCCCTCCCCAGATGCTGCGGCCGCAGCAGGCGTCTGGACAGGAGCTGCAGGCGGGGCAACCGGTACTGCCGGAGCAGGCGCTGCGGCTACTACCCCGCCGATTTGAGCCAACGGCTGCTGGGCAGCCACCTGAGCGCCTGCGGCAACAAGGAAGTGGATTTTTCCGGCCTCTGTTGTTTTTATTTCCAGCTCCATTTTCATGGACTCCATGATGAGTACTGTCTGGCCCTTCTGCACCTGGGCGCCTTCCTCGACAGAGTAACGCAGGACGGTACCCGCCACAGGCGCAAGAACCGGTACGCTGCCGGAAGCAGGCGCTGCGGCGGGAGCGCTTGCAGCCGGGGCAGCCGCCGGAGCGGCGCTTACAGCGGCTACTGTTCCGGCGGGGGATACCACTACAGCATAGTTCGTCCCGTTAACGTTTACATTGTATTTTTCAGCCTGGCCCGATCCCTTAGACGCCGGAGCCGCAGCGCCCGCCGGCGCGGCTTCCTCGCCCTTAAAGACCACGGGGCCGTCGGCCCTTGTCTTAAAGAAGTTAGGCGCAACTTTTGGAAACATCGCATTTGTCAGTACATCTTCGGGAGTAACCGTACTTGTTCCAAGGAGTTTTTTTGTTTCTTCTTCGAGTTTGTTATATTCAGCAGGGATATCGTCCGCCGGCCTGTGGGTAATTTCTTTTTCCATTTTAAGGGCTTCAAGCGCCTTCTTAACCACATCAGTATTTTTGGGTGCAGGACATGCGCCGTATTTGCCGGCCATAAGATCCTGGAATTCGCCTGAAAGTTTGTTGTAGCGGCCGAAGAGAACGTTAAACACCGCCTGGGTACCCACAATCTGGCTGGTAGGCGTTACCAGCGGCGGATAACCTGAGTCCTTCTGAACAACAGCGATCTCTTTAAGCACTTCGTCGATCTTGTCGGAAGCGCCCTGTTCTTTAAGCTGGCTTTCAAGGTTGGAAAGCATCCCGCCGGGAACCTGGCTTTGCAAAATGCGCGTATCTGCACCGAGGAAACTCGATTCAAACTTTTTATAGTTCTTTCGTATCTCACGGAAATAGGCTGCAATTTCCAGCAGCAGATTTATATCAAGGCCGGTATCGTATTCGGTTCCCCTGAAAATTTCCACCATGGTTTCGGTTGGGCTATGGCTTGTTCCCATAGCCATGGGAGAAATTGTGGTGTCCAGAATTTCCGCCCCCGCCTCGGCGCATTTGGCAAGCGATGCAACCGACATACCGGTTGTTGCATGCGTGTGAATTTCAACAGGAAGGTCTGTCACCTTTTTGATCGCCTTTACAAGGTTATAACCCTCGTATGGTTTTAAGAGACCGGCCATATCCTTTATACAGATTGAATCCGCGCCGATATCGACAAGCTGTTTTGCAAACTCGGCGTATTTTTCGATTGTATGAAAGGGAGTTAACGCATAAGAAATGGTCGCCTGGATATGTTTGCCGGTTTTTTTTGCAGCATTGGTGGCGGCAAGAAAATTCCTTGGGTCGTTTACCGCGTCGAAAATACGGAAAATATCAACGCCGTCCTTTGCCGCATACTCCACGAATTTAGCGACCACATCGTCGGCATAGTGTCTGTACCCCAGAAGGTTTTGACCGCGCAAAAGCATCATGATCTTGGTATTGGGTAGGGCTTTTTTCAGTTTTTTCAGCCTTTCCCACGGATCTTCATTTAAAAATCTGATACATGAATCAAAAGTTGCTCCGCCCCATGCTTCCAGGGCAAAAAATCCGACTTTATCGAGTTTGTCACAAATGGGCAGCATATCCGCCGTAACCATTCGGGTGGCAAACAGGGACTGATGGGCGTCCCGCAGCACAAGATCAGTGAGTTTTACTTTGGGCATTTTTCCTTCCTTTGACAGCTATTTAAATTTAATATTTGCCTACGTTTATTATATGTGGAAAAACGTGGCAGATTCAAGGGCAGAAGGAGGATCAAAGATGAAAGGTATATTAAGAAACGACAAGGAGCCTGATGTAATTCTCACAGGGGATCTGTAAATACATTTTATAAACGTGTTATAATGGAAGTTGAAAAATATTTTGTTTTTCAGAATCTGGAAGGAAAAATTAGGAGGAAAGTATGACAGGTTTTGGTTTGGTAATTGCACTAATCATTACAATTATTGCAATGATTTTGGCAATCTCAAAATTAAGAATCCACCCATTTCTCGCAATTCTTACGGTTTCACTTCTTTTTGGGCTGGTAGCGGGGATTCCTCTCATCAACAAGACGGTTGATGGCAGGACTATTGATGGGATTGCAAATGTAATCGGTGCCGGGTTTGCAGGTATATTTACCAGCATTGGTATCGTCATTATCCTGGGTGCTTTGATCGGAACGGTTATTGAGCAGACAGGTGCTGCGTTCAAGCTGGCTGATATGATAATCAAGCTGGTAGGTCCAAAAAATCCGGTACTGGCAGTGCAGCTCATGGGTTGGGTTGTATCCATACCGGTATTCTGCGATTCCGGTTTTGTTATTCTGGACCCAATCCGTAAAGCATTGGTAAAAAAAACCAGAGTAAGCAGCGCGTCGATGACAATAGGTCTCTCGCTTGGGTTGTATACATCACACGTATTTATTCCGCCTACCCCAGGTCCAATAGCAGCGGCACAAAATCTTGGCCTGGGCGATAATCTTCTTCTTGTTATCGGGGTGGGTGCTCTGTGTTCCATTCCGGCTATGATTGGAGCTTATTTTTTTGCCAAATTCATCGGCAAAAAAGTGCAAACAAGCGAAGACCTTGAACTTGGCAGCATAACCAAGAGCTACGAAGAGCTTGTAAGCAGTTATGGCAAATTGCCAAATGGCTTTGTATCACTGGCACCGATTCTTATGCCGATTCTGGCCATGGCATTGGGATCAATTGCTTCAATGGCCGGGTGGACCGGCGCCGGTGCAGATTTTCTTAAATTCATCGGCACTCCCATTATTGCTTTGGGGATAGGCGTGTTATTCTCTGTCTGGCAGATTGCTTCGGCAGGAAAGCTCGATAAATTTAATGAAATTACAAATGAGACGCTGAAAATAGTCGGCCCGATTCTGTTCATTACTGCGGCCGGCGGCGTTCTTGGAAGGGTAATATCTTCTACTGATCTGGTTCCGTACATCAGGGAAAATGCAGGGGCCCTTTCGGCAGTAGGTATCTTTTTCCCGTTCCTGCTTTCGGCTATTCTAAAAACCGCCCAAGGCTCATCAACAGTGGCGCTGGTAACTTCATCTGCAATACTGTACCCCATGCTTGGAAGCCTGGGTTTGGATACACCCGTGCGTGCGGCGCTTTGTGTAATGGCCGTTGCTGCCGGTGCAATGACCGTGTCGCATGCCAATGACTCATATTTCTGGGTTGTAACCAACTTCGGCGGCATGACTCCCGAACAGGGCTACAAGACTCAAACATTGGGTACACTGATTCATGGCTTTTGTGGCATGATAGGGGTATTCATACTCTCGCTCATTTTCTAGATGTCAAAATGCAGGCATGGCTGAGAGGCTGTGCCTGCTGGATTTGATATTAAATTCGCTACGACAAAATTCCTGACAAGCCAGTGTTTCCCTGCCAATTGACAGTCGAGTGGCGGCCTGTAATACTTAAAGCAGTCAGGAGAAAAACGATGATTGAAAAATCAGTTCTAATACATGAAATTGATTCCCTCCCCCCCCGTTATTATGGAGAAGTGATTGATTTTGTTGGGTACATAAAAGAAAAAAAAGCAAAAAAACTCCTTATATTGGAAAAAGCCGCCGAGATGGCTGCCGGAGAATACCTCAGTAATAAGGAATTGACCGCTTTCTGCGCAATTGACGGCGAAAATTTTTATGAAACAAGGTGAAATTTGGCAAATAGAACTTGATCCTACAACCGGAGCCGAGATGAATAAAACCCGGCCTGCCCTCATTATTAATACTGATGCCCTTGGAAAACTACCGCTTAAAATCATTGTTCCAATAACTGAGTGGAAAGAACATTATAGCGATTATCCATGGATGGTAAAAATAATTTCTTCCAGGCAAAACGGCCTAACAAAGGAATCTGCTGTTGACTGTTTCCAAATTAGAAGTGTGTCTATTGAACGGCTTACAACTCAAATAGGTTCAGTTGAGTCAAATATAATGACTCAAGTTCAGGAAGCGGTGAGCCTTGTAATCGGGACATGAAAATACTAAGCCGCTGTTTTTTACCTATTACCTTTTCTCTCGCTCCCCTGTCAAGTCCTAAAATAGGTTGACACAGTGTGCTTTTTCTATTTTCAAACATAAAATTATCTCCTAAATAAAAATTGAATTTTCCTTTTCTTAATTCCTCTCCGTGTACTCCGTTCCCCCGTGATTCCTCCGTGTGAAATTTTTCGGCATGGCCCTTTGCGTGTAAAAAATCGGGATTTTTTTTTAGTACAAAAACTACTTAACAGGTGTATGGGGGGGGGGGGGGGGAAAAGGGGAGAAAAAAAAAACCATGGGGGATTTATTTCCTTTTTTTAAAAAAAACAACAGGCAAAAAACGGCGGGGGTTCGCGGGGGG
>Ga0099364_10000074_pt1 | contig 156194 bp, 151 predicted proteins | sample TergutTh196P3_FD_73070 | JGI IMG/M metagenome (GOLD analysis project Ga0099364, IMG submission 73070) | Microcerotermes parvus P3 segment gut microbial communities from Pointe-Noire, Republic of the Congo - Th196 P3 | ecosystem: Host-associated > Arthropoda: Insects > Digestive system > Gut ... | reverse complement strand
CCATTAATTTATTTGATAAATTATCTGAAATATTTAGATTGAATATATTTTCCATAGATATTTATTACCATAAACTAAATATTTTGTCAATATTTTACTAATATATATTTAATTTTTTTACAAACAATTTCAGCCAAAATTACACATAACAACAAATATGCGTTTTTCACATAATCCTCTCGAAGAAGCGAAAAAGCGGTGTTCGCTTTTTCGCCCTCCCTCCACCGAAATCTGCCCCCTGCTTCGTAATTAACTCCAAAATTTGCCAAAAAGCGAACCCTATCCACCGCTCGGGCTGTATACAATGCTTTACGGCTACGACAAAGAGATGCATAGAATTCCGGCAACCACAAAAATGTTTCGGAGTGTGGCGTGGAAACGAGGAGACCTACCCAAACAAAACCCGAGCCACCACCGGAAGCGTGTAAAAGCCTGTTATACGGAGTGCCTTTATTTTGTTCCTTCTATTCAATCATTTTAGTTTCTTTGTAAATCAATCTATCAAGCTCTTTATTCTTTTCTTCCAGTAAATGTATTTCAGTTTCTTTGCTCTTAATTTCAAGCTCCAAAATTTCCTTCTGTAAATTTAATTTATTCACTTCTATTTTTTTGCGGCTTTCGATATGTGCCAGTACCATTCCGGGGATACTAACGGCAACTATTCCACCAACTATTATTAAAGCGATAAGCATAACTCGCCTCCTTAAGTTTATTAAAATTAACTAATCAATTATTCCATTGTACGGATATAGAGCCGGAAGTTGTACCTATACTTATATTATTACTCGGATTATTATCTCCGATAATTCCTTCTGCTAGCCTTCTGTCAGAAACAGGCGAGAACAATTTTTCGGAAAATGGTGTGGATAAATTTCCGCTTGTTCTTCTTGCAGAAAAATTAAATTCACTATTTTGTGGTATTTTCAGATCAATCCTTCCGCTCCTGGAAGTTAACGATATATCTCCAATAATTCTATCAAAAGAACTTTGAATTCTTCCGCTTGATGTTACTAATATAGCATTACCTGTTATCATTCCTGCATTAATTGAACCGCTTGAGGCTTTAGCAATCAAAGAGCCTGATAATTTCTCTACTGTAATACGTCCACTCATAGATTCAATAGAAGCATTCCCGCTTATAATACCAAAACTGATACTACCGCTTGAAGCTTTGGCAATTATATCTCCGGTTATTGAACCGCCGCTGATACTTCCACTGCTTGACTGTAATTTTACTTGAGATATGGTTATATTTTCAGGCAGAATTATTCTTCCACTGGCTGTTGTAATATCAATATTCTGTATAAAATGCTCCGGCAGATAAACTTCTACACGGGCAAAAAAAGACCCAAACAATCCTAAGGAAACCGGCCTATCTCCTCTTTTAATCGATAAAGTATTTCCGGTATGGGTTATATTAGCATAGTAATCGATATTATTTTCGCTCATATATTCTCTAACAATAATAGAATTAGTACTATTAATAAACAAAACAACTTCTTCCGATCTATAATCAATTTCTAAACTTATTGCGTTTTCCAATTGCATATTCTGCTCATTAACTAAAGGAATTTCTCTTCTGCCATTGGAATAAACTGAAAATGCCATTAAGAAAAATAAAAACAACCCAATAATCTTCATAACTTCTCCTAATGGCAATTATTCAAAAATAATGCATAAATGTCAATACGCAAGCCCTTAAAAACACCCTAACCATCAAGAGGGCTTTTAATATTCAGCACACTCCCTGTTGCAATATGTGTATAACGCTGGGTGGTCTTAAGGCTGGTATGTCCCAATAAAGTCTGGATATACCGTATGTCTGTCCCATTTTCCAATAGATGTGTAGCAAAGGTATGCCGGAGGCTGTGTATCGAAACCTTTTTATTTATCTCTGCATTCCTAACAGCCTTTTCAAATATCTTTTGGGCAGTGCGAATTGAGAGATGGGTGCCGGGGTATTGGCCCGGGAAGAGCCAGGTCTTTATATCAAAAAACTTAATATACTCTTCAATCAAATCTGCAGCTTTCCTGGAAAGAATTGTACAACGATCTCTTCTTCCTTTTCCAAGTCTTACAAAAATTACTCCACGCGATATATCAATATGCTCCTTCTTAATCTCAACCACTTCACTTACTCGCAGTCCCGATGAGTACGCGAGCATCAATAATAATCTATGCTTTATATTAGCCTCAAGGCTTAGAATTTTCATAATTTCACTTTTTGAAAGCACCATCGGAAGGTTTTTATCCTGACGAGGCCGCCGCTTCTCCACGATTATATCACTTTTCATAACATTCTTATGAAAAAATCTTATAGCGCTAATGGCCAGATTTATAGAAGAGGCAGTATAAGACTTGTCTCTTTCCATTCCTGCAAGAAATAAAGTCACATCTTCGCCCGTTACTTCTTCAGGTGTCTTTTCCATACTTCTGCAAAATAAGGAATTATAGTACATATACATTTCATGGGTATTTTTACTATACTTCCTTGAGCGCAGTTCATTGTCTAATTTTACCTGCCATTCCTTTGAAAATTTTTCAGGTCTCCTTTTCATTAGAGAAACTAACGGAGGCAGTGCATCATCAGGTATAATTTCAGTTGCAAATCGCCTCCCGAAACTCTCAAAAATACCAAATGCACGAGCAGGTAAGTGTGAACCTTTATCCACCCATATATAGGGGATGCCCGGGATTATAAGGCCAAAGTCTTCTGCAGATAAACTGCCTCGGTCAATTCTAATTTCCTTCCTCTCCCTATCCCATTTCCCGCCCTTCTCTAAAAGCTGCCTAAACAGGCTTTCGTTAAAATAAGTCAGCGGAACCCGAATCTGTTCCTTCTCGCAAAATAGATAAACCGGCTTTTCCATAAATTATCCTCCATATATATACGCGTAAAAACTGCCGTTTTGCTTTAAAATTCCTTAAAAAAAATGAAAAAAAATTCATTGACAGCGCATAAGTTTTTATATAATACTTCGAGAAGCATGAGGATGATTCATTGGCCGAAATAACACAAGTTGAAGATCTCCCTGACCGGCTTCTTGCCGCAAAGACGGATAAACGCGCCTTAAACACCCTTCTGCAAAACTATATGCCCTTCATAAAAAAATGCGTTTCAAGCGTTTTCTTTAAGGGCCAAACAAGGGCAGACAATTTAACCGACGCAATGCTTGCCTTTGCACACAGTGTCAAAACATACGATCCCGAGCAGGGGGCATTTTTGCAATACGCTGCAACCGTTATACGCAACCGCCTTATTGACAGTGCCCGTAAGGAGTTACTCTTCCAAAAACGCTTTTTTTCTCTTAAAAAAGACGATAAAGACAATCAAACCGAAATCGATATTTCTATGAGAAACCATATACGTATAGAAGAAGAAAAGTCCTTAAGCCTTGAAATCGAAGAAGTTAACCTGGAATTTGCGAAATGGGGCTTTTCCTGGGCAAGTTTGCTTAAAAATTGCCCGAAACAGGAGCGTTCGAGGAAGATTGCACAACGTATATCCCAAACAATACTGTCGGATTCCTCAATGCTCGCCGAAACCCTAAGTACCCGAAAATTACCAATATCACGCCTTGCCGAAACCTTCCCCGCGAAGGCTCCGGAAAAATACCGGCAGTATATTGCAGCCTTAATCATACTTTCCCGAGGGGATTATCCTTATGTATATTCCTTCGTACCGCAGCCTTTTTCAGAGGAGGAAGATACATGAAGGGAGTTATCGTACAGGTAGGGCATCCGAAAAGTATAGTTCTCTTTAATAACGGTAAAATCGGGGCAATCCCAACCCCTGAAAATGGCCATGTCGGGATGATTGTGACTGTAAAGTTCAATAATTTGCTCAAAATATTGATAATTTCCACAATAGCTGTCCTTCTGCTCGCCCTTGGGATCTATATCGGGGCAAACTACTTTGGGACACAGGGGACTTCTTCTTCAGACAGCCACCACCTTGAACCCCAGCCAACCCACGGGACAATGCATGGCCCAAGAAGACGTATGATGAACAATTGGCGATAGTTAAATTATTATCATTGACCCCCTGTTTTGACACTTATTTTTTCGTATACTATAATAACAATCATTAGGAGTTTTTATGAGAAAACTAATATTTTTTACGCTTATTGCCTTGCTTGCAGTCGGAACGATATCGGCTCAAGGGTGGGGCAATTTTGGTCCGACAGAAACCACCAGAGTGGAAGGAACCCTACAGTTACAACAGGGGCAGATAGCCATTTCCACGGGAACTACATCCTTTTTTATTCCGATGCTGAACAGGTATATTGGTTTTGTTGATGGCCTCAGAGAGGGGGCCAGGGTCACTGTCACAGGTTACACTTACGGTAATGTCATCCATCTGACTCATTTTTCAGTCGGCGGAAGAGAATATGACCTTTCCACCGATTGGGGAAACAGCCCTGCCTGGGGTGGCCGGGGGAGGCATCTCGGCTGGGGTGCATGCTGCCACTATGGTGCTCCGATGGGTGGAAACAGGCGCTGGGGGCGCTGGTAGAGTATGAAAAGGCTTTCTAAATTACTTCCGATATTTATCCTGGCCTTTGTCTTCGTTTTCTCAGGCTGCGATGTTCAGGGTGATGACACTTTGGTAAATGTAAGGGTCATAAACGAAACCGGAAGGGACATTACCAATGTAAGATTTACCGGCTCAGACGGCTCATTTATCACCATTGAAGAATTCGCACGCCAGGCCCATAGAAACCAAGGCCATTGTTGGATGAGGCAGGATGATAGTTACACCCTTTCATGGGAATGCCCTGTAGGCGGGCCCTTATATGCACAAGCAGGGGGCTTCTGCGGCGGGAGGAATAATGCCCACCGCTTCCGCTTTAACGGTAACGATCAGATTACAATAGTCCTGCAAGCCGATAATACTTGGGCTTATAGATAGCGTTAAATTAATTATTACCCGGTCGTTTACTCGGCCGGGTACTTTACTCATCCATCAACGGTTCCACATGAATTGTTGCCTCAATATCAAACTTGTTCTTTATCATCTTTTCAATACCTGTAGCAATAAAATGTCCCTTTCCTATGGTTAGGTCTTCCTTAAGCCGTATATGCATTGTCATTTCCTTTTGGGAAATATAATTATGAAGGTGGATATGATGTAATTGAAGATCATCATCAAAAATAGCCTTTACTTCAGCAGTTATACTATTTATAAGCTCTGCATCCGGCTCTTCACCAAGCAGCCTTGTTATCGCTTCTTTAATAATCTTAAAGGCCACATAGATAAGCATCAGGGCTATAGCAACACCTAATGCACTGTCAATCCACCAGAAATAAGGTGCCAGAAAAATACCGACAAGCACTACTACTGACGAAATCGCATCGGATCTATGGTGCCAGCCATGTGCCCTTACACTTGTATTATTGCTCTTTCGTGCAACATAAAAGGCGTACTGGGCCATCGCTTCCTTAACAATAATCGAAGCAACAGTAGCGATAATGGCAATCAAACCGAACTCGACACTTTCCCTATTATTAAATTTGGTGATGGAACTCGTAAAAAATTCTATGGCAATATACCCAAGCAGAATTGCAATAAAAATCGAGGCTATCATCTCCCAGCGGCCGTGACCAAAGGGATGCTCCTTGTCTGCCTTCCTTGTGGCAAATCTTGAAGTTGTAATTACAATTAATGAACTTAAAGAATCCGATAGGGTATGCCAGGCATCTGCTGCCAAAGCAATTGAGCCTGTAACTATACTTGCCCAAATCTTCAAAATAAACAGCAGAGTATTAACTACTAATGTTATTAAGCCTTCCCTTAAACCTGCTTTTGCTCTTTCACTCATAAAAAAACCTCCATGGATTTTGTTCCACAGAGGCAAAAAAAACATCTGCGGAACATTTTCCTGTCCCGCAGATGCTACGCATCAAAGATGCGCTATCTACTGCCGTAAAACGGCCCGGCACCACAAACCCGGAGGTTTATCGCCTGCTCAGTTATATACTATCTCTCCATAATAAAGTACATGAAAAATGCAAAATTGTCAATAGGCAGAGCATTTATTTTTTGGTAAAATCGTGGAAATGGGAGAAAAATTAAGGCCTTTTTTAAAATGGGCAGGGGGGAAGAGGCAACTATTACCTCAAATAAAGAGGCACCTTCCCGGGAATATCCGGGACCTAATCTATTACGAGCCTTTCATAGGAGCGGGGGCTGTTTTTCTTGAATTAATGCCGGCTAAGGCTATAATAAACGACTTTAATTCTCAACTTATAACTACATATAATATAATAAAAAATAATATAAATGAGCTTTTAGCTCTGCTTGAATTGCACAGGAGAAAACACAATAGAGAATATTTTTATGAAATAAGAAATATTGATAGGGACAGTGAAAGATTTACAGAACTATCGGAAATAGAAAAGGCAGGGCGTTTAATCTATTTAAATAAAACCTGTTTTAACGGTCTATATCGGGTAAATAAAGCAGGGCATTTTAATGTTCCTTACGGAAGATACTCAAACCCGAGTGTCTTTGAAGAGGCTAATCTAAGAGAAATTAACCGCTTTCTTTTAAATGATAATATCACAATACTTAATATAGATTTTGAAGAGGCGGTATCTAATGCCGATGAAAACTCATTTATTTATTTTGATCCGCCGTATCATAGCCCCGGGAATAAGAACTTCACAAGTTATAAGGAAGACGGGTTTGGCGAATACGACCAGTTGCGTCTTTGCAAGTCAATAAAGAGGCTTACAGAGAGGGGAGTAAAATGCCTTTTAAGCAATTCCGATACAGAGTTTATACGAACACTGTACAGCGATAGAGTATTTAATATCATATCCATAGAAGCAATAAGAACGATAAATTCGATCTCATCGGAGAGGGGACCTGTTAAGGAAGTCCTTATAATGAACTATTAATTCTATCTGTTTACAGCTACTTGATGCCTGCCCTCGATAATCCTCATCTGTGACTCGTTCATTGTCGCAGGAATGCCTGCATTGTGGAGTTCATTCATTGAAAGGCGGAGCCAATGACCGAAGGTCCCGGGCTCCGTGCCGTCGGGGTCCATTGAGGGTGCCCTTCCGCCGGGGCGTCTTGCAGTCTCGGGCATAAGGATATACTTCGCTGCCCAATAGTCAAGGGCCACAGGGTCTGTGGATGCTGCAATCTTATTTACATTTACCGCCCTTGAGTAGGGGCTTGCAGGTCCCTGGTCGGGGGCAATCCAGATCATATCAAGGATATTCAAGACAGGCATTCTTGTTTCAACAAGCATGGTACCCATGCCGCCTCTGCCTACAGAATTATGGGGGCGCAGATTTGTAAGCCTTGCTGAAGGGACGCCCATATAGTTTTTCACGGCAGCAGTTACCTGGAAAAGTCCGTGAGACTTTAATACAGGCATATTTATTACTTTAAGTCTCTCGCTGTCGTAGGTGCGGGTGCCGGGATTCCAGATACCTTCTTTAAAGGAGACCATGGTCCCAAACTCGGTTGTGAACTTTGGATAAGAAACTTCAAAGCCTGTTGAGCGCATAAGGTCTTCGACAATAAAACCGTCCCTATTATCCCCTGCAGAAAACTCATCGACTCTGGTAAGGGTAAACTCATCCCAGAGAGAACCGGTGACCCTATGGCCCCTGCCCCTGAAATATCGAATCACATCCATTGTAGACTGTGTAAGACAATCCGAGTTGGGGTTCGCCCAATCAAGGCTGCCTCCCCTCCTCTCACTCCCGAACTGGGCCTGACCGTTATCTGCAACAATGATTTCTCCGGTAAAGCCGCCGGGATGATCGAGCAAGGCCTGTATAACTCCTCGTATAAGGTCTGTACTTGTACCGCCCCTCTCTGCCCACTGTGCATTAATCTTTAGTATAACAACATCATTTGGGCCGATAAGCCCTGAAGGCGCAGCAGGGCTTTGATGAAGGTTAAGACCCTGTCCTGCCATTGAGCTCAAAAGACGGGTAATCCCGTCATCTATCCCTGTAGAGTTTTCGACAAAAATCGTGGAAATACCGGTATGCTGTCCCGGGGGCCCTGCTTCACCGGGGCTTCCTTGGTTACCGCCTCCGGTTACAGGCACAGACATGGTCAAATTTCGTGCACAGCCTGTGCCGAAAAGCAATAAACTTAAAATTACTATAATTAAACTTTTCCCGAAATTTTTCATTGCCCTACCTCTTTAATTAATGATATTTTCATTTCAACTCTCCTGTCAACCGGCCGGCCGGCACCGCGTCTACAAAGTTTTCTTTGTATAGAGCAGGGCACAGAAAAAGGCAGTAAGGGGCATTGCAAGGAGTATTCCAAATATGCCTGCAAGAGCCTGTAGAATTTCTACGACTATCATTTCGGTATTTAATAATTCCATAAGCGAATTGCTGTATACGCTTATTATCAATACAACTGACAGGGCAGAGCCTATATAGGCAAGGATTAAGGTATTAGCCATCGAGCCGAGTATGTCCCGCCCGATATTTATTCCCGATCTAAAGAGGGTATCAACACTTATTACTCCGCCCTTTTCCTTTAATTCCCAGAGAGCAGAACTTATTGACATTGCAACATCCATAATCGCACCTGTAGCGCCAATTATAATTCCTGCGAAGATGATTGCCCTTAGGTTTATCGGGTTTGCAAGGGGAAGGTTTGCAAGAAAGCGGGAGTGTTCGTCTACTATTCCCGTTAAGTGTAAACTATAATTCATTATAACTGCAACCAAGCCTGTAATAACTATACCGCTGATACAGCCGATGCAAGCTGCGAGAGCTTTCTCATGCAGACCAATTACGATTAACAGAGTCATTATTACCGTATAAATACAGACAAGACCGGCCATAAGATATATATTAAAACCCGATAGTATCGAAGGAATAAAAACGAGGAAGATGGCTGCACAGGTAAGAGAAAGAGACAGTAGGGTATTAAAGCCCTTCTTCCCTCCAAATATAATTATGCAGATTGTAAAGATTGAACCCAAAACAAGCAATTGGTTTGTGCGAATATAACCGTTAAAGAACCATGTTTCTCCAAAACTTATTAATAATACAGAATCACCATTTCTTACTTCCCTTTGCGGACTAAGCAAAAAACTGCTTATATTCTGCTCGGCTACTACTGTCTCGCCCTTTCTAATCCCGCTTCTTATCTCTGCTTCAAAGACAATTACTTCACCCATCATCGCAGAGAAGAAGTCGTCAAACTCGTCAAAGGGCTCTAGGTCTTCTCCCTGTAGCTCTCTTCCTATTACACTCTGTACAGTAGCCCTCGCATGCTCCTGAGTAAAATTCTGAAAGAGATTTAGATCGAATGATACAATTCTGTGTCCGATATAAAGGAGAAGTATAGAGATTATTACCGTTATAAGATACGGAATCTTTATTCTCATTAAACTCTCTATATTTGCGTTGCTATCATTCCGACGATAATGCCGAAGAGTGTTACTATGGGGGCCGTGCGGTTCCTTGTCATAATAACGGACTGCGGGATTATTTCGCCGAAGACTATATAGAGCATGGCTCCCCCTGCCGCAGAGAGGGACAGCGCAATTGCAAAGTCGGAAATATTACCGATTGCAATTCCTATAATGCCCCCTACAAGTGTGGTCGCTCCGGCAAGGGCGGTCAAGGCCACGACTTTAAACCTCCCCACTCCCCCTACAAGAAGCGGCGCGGCGATTGCCATACCTTCAGGGATATTATGAACGGCAATCAATATGGTTAGGAGCACACCTAAACGGAAGTCATAGCTCCCACCTGCCCCTATTGCAATTCCCTCGGGCACATTATGCAGGGCAATTGCTAAAAGCATCAAGACCCCTGAGCGAAGCATCCTTGCAGGATTATTTATCATTTGGCTTTCGTGGTAGAGCTCCTCATGGGTATGATGCACCTGCAGCTTTTCATCCTTTGTTTCGGTTACCCTATCAACTATTCGATTTAACACCATTATAACCAAAATACCTGCAATAAGACCCAAAATACAGACAGCAGGGCTTGCAAGATCCAGGGTTTCAGGGACAAGACCAAAGCACACTATACTCACCATCACACCTGCAGCAAAGGAAAGGAGCCAGCAGACTACATTTTCGGAAGGTCTTTTTAATAAACTCGCGGTAATAAGGCCCCCAAGCCCCATCCCTATAATCCCTGCAACTGCGCTGAACAATATTATTTCGAACATGACATCTTCTCCTATTCGGTTTCTAGTTAGTTAAGCCTAACTTCAATCCTATAACATCATCACTTGTTAGTCAAGTACTTTTTTGATACAATTAAATAAATTATGAAGGTATATGAATCCGAAGAAAATTATCTGGAAACGATCCTTATCTTGAGCTTAAAAAACTCTAAGGTAAGGTCTATAGATATTGTAAATGAACTCGAATACTCAAAGCCGAGTGTAAGTGTTGCAATGAAGAATCTGCGCTCTAAGGCCTATATTATAATGGACGATGACGGCTATATCACATTAACTAAAAAGGGCCAAAAAATCGCAGATGCCGTATACGAAAGGCATGTAACCATATCCGACTGGCTGATTCACCTTGGGGTTGAAGAAAAGACAGCAGTAAAGGATGCCTGCAAAATGGAACATGCCCTTAGCGAAAAGAGCTTTTCTGCAATCAAGGCACATATAGAAGAATCAAAGGCCTAGTATCATTTTTGCCATTGAAAAGTAAATCATTAAACAAGCAGCATCGCACATTGTGGTTATAAGCGGAGCTGCCATAAGAGCCGGGTCCAGTTTAACGCGTTTAGCTAAGATGGGGAGGAGGCCGCCCAGGGTCTTCGCCATTAGAATCGTACAGAATAGCGACAGAGTAACAGTAAGTGCAAGCATAATGTTTTGGCCATACATCAGATAAATTCTTACAAGATTCACAAGGCTTAGGGCAAGGCCGCATAAAGTGCCTACCCTGATTTCCCTCCATAATACGCGGAAAAAATCCCTGAGTCGAATTTCGCCTACCGCCATGCCCCGGATTATCAGGGTGGATGACTGGCAGCCGGCGTTCCCTGCCGAGTCCATAAGCATGGGGATAAAGGCCACAAGAATGGGCAGGATTGCAAGGCTTTCTTCATAGGTTGCAATGATGCCTGCCGATATTGTAGCCGAAAGCATAAGGATCATCAGCCAGACGATTCGGTTTTTTGCAAGGCGGATTATTCCGGTCTTTAGGTAGGGGTCATCGGAAGGAGTAAGGGCGCCCATCTTTTCCATGTCCTCTGTGCTTTCTTCCACGATTACTTCAATAATGTCATCAACTGTGATAATGCCGACAAGGCGCTGCTCGGTATCCACAACGGGCATTGCCAAAAGGCCGTACTTTCGGAACTTGTCGGCAACTGCTTCACGATCATCTGTTGTATGCGCAAAGACAGGGCTTGCATCCATTATGTCTCCGATCCTGTCATTTGAGTTTGCAAGCATCAGGGCCTTGGCAGAAACAACACCAACAAGCAGGCGATCTTCTCGTATCACATAACAGTTGTAGATCGTTTCTTTAGTAACACCGGTGCTGCGTATTATATAGAAAGCCTTCCGTACATTGATGTCTTCACTTAAGTCCACATACTCGGTGGTCATAATGCTTCCCGCAGAATCTTCAGGGTACTGTAGAATCCGGTTTATTTCGGTGCGCTTCTCCTGTGAGACATTCATTAACACTCGTTTAACCACATTGGCAGGCATTTCTTCGATAAAGTCAACAGCATCGTCAACAAAGAGCCGGCTCATAAGCTCGCCTATTTCATCGTCACTTAGAGCCTGCACAAGAATCTGTTGATGCTCACTGTCTATGTGAGCAAATACATCAGCTGCAACAGCCTTGGGAAGAATTCTGAATATCTTTATTATTTTATCTACTCTTAGCTCATTAAAAATATCGCATATATCTTGGGTATTTAAGTCAGAGAGCATATTTTTTAATTTTAGAATATTCCTTGCCGTCCCCGGAGATTCGGCTTCCAAAAGGAAAAGAATAAGCTTCTTCATATAACTATAACCTAAACAATACCTTTGCTATTGAAAAATAAACCATAAGAGAAGTTGCATCGACTGCAGTTGTAATAACAGGTGCTGCCATTATGGCAGGGTCTATCTTCACCTTTTTGGCAAGTATGGGCAGAAAACCTCCGATTGTCTTTGCTATGATAATCGTGCAAAAAAGGGCAAGTGTTACTGTCAGTATCAAGAATGGATTTCTCTCTCCCATTATATAAACCCTTAAGAAGTTGATAATCCCCAGAGAAAGGCCGCAAACAGCCCCGACCCTTATTTCCTTCCAGACAACACGGAGGACATCCTTTAAGCTAATTTCGCCAACTGCAATACCGCGAATAATAAGTGTCGAAGACTGCGCACCTGCATTACCACCTGTACCCATGAGCATCGGTATAAACGCGATTAAGGCAGGAAGTACTGCAAGCCCGTCTTCAAAACTTGAAATAATGCTGCCTGTAATTGTTGCAGAAAGCATAAGTACAAGGAGCCAGAGAACACGGTTCTTTGCAAGCCGGAATATGCCTGTCTTTAAGTACGGATCATCTGAGGGAGTCAGAGCGCCCATTATCTCCATGTCCTCAGTAGACTCTTCAACCATTACCTGCATAATGTCATCAACTGTGATAATGCCGACAAGGCGCTGCTCTAGATCAACCACGGGCATTGCCAAAAGACTATACTTGCGGAACTTGTCGGCAATCACTTCCCTGTCGTCTGTGGTATGTGCAAAAACGATATTGGTGTCCATAATATCGCCGATTTTCTCTCTTGGCTTTGAAAGCATCAAGGTCTTTGCTGACACAACCCCAACAAGCAGGCGGTCCCTGCGTATCACATAACAGTTGTAGATTGTTTCTTTTGTAACACCGGTATTGCGGATATCTTCAAAGGCTTCACGGACAGTTGCATCTTCCCTTAGGTCCACATACTCGGTGGTCATTATACTTCCTGCGGAGTCTTCAGGGTATTGCAAGATCTGGTTTATAAGGGTGCGCTTTTCGGCAGGAACTGTCATCAATACCCGCTTAACCACGCTTGCAGGCATCTCTTCGATAAAGTCTACTGCGTCATCCACGAAGAGCTCGCCCATGATTTCGCCGATTTCTATATCGCTAAGGGCATCTACGATTATCTGTTGATGATCGCTGTCAATATGGGCAAATACATCGGCAGCAACGGCTTTGGGTAAGATCCTAAAAAGCTTTACTATATTCTCCCTGTCCAGCTCATCAAACATTTCGCTGATGTCCTGGGTATTCAACTCAGAGAGCATATTTTTTAATTTTAGGATACTGCTTGAAGTGCCTGCCGAATCGCCTTCAACAATTGAGAGAATTTGCTTACTCATACAGGTATCCTCCTTTGAAGTAGAGGACACGGCTTGTATACTAGTATACAAGTTAAGCAGCTTTAAGACAAAAAACTTTTGCTATTAAAAATGCTTTAGCGGCTGGAAACGGACAGTGCAAATGCCGGTAAGGGCGCAGTGTTGTTCTTACAACTGTCAGGGTCGCTGTCCGTGTCTTCTTTATGCATGCTCACCATTTGCCTCCTGTCTGTTTTTTCTCCGCCGCAAAAATGCAGGGTTTATCTTTTCTTTATTTTAGATAAAATAAGAGGATAATGTCAATATAGCTAAGATTTTATTACACTGTGTTTTTAATAACACAGAGGACACAGAGGACACAGAGGACACGGAGAACACAGCGAATTTCAATAGTGGGCCAATGCCCAATCTTCCTCTGTGAGCTCTGTGTCTCTGTGAGCTCCGTGTGAACAAAAAAACACAGAGACTATATTATGGAGAAAAGAATTGGGAATAACTGAAATAACATTAATCGCAATCGGTCTATCAATGGATGCATTTGCAGTATCAATCACACTTGGGCTTTCATTAGGGTCTGTAAAGCATAAATTTATAGGTTTTCTTATCCCCGGTATCTATTTCGGAATATTCCAGGCCCTAATGCCCCTAATGGGTTTTTATACAGGCTCCCTATTTGCAGTATATATACAGAACATCGATCACTGGGTTGCATTTGCCCTTCTCGCCTTAATCGGCGGTAAAATTATTAAGGACAGTTTCTCAAACGAAGAGAAAGAGCAGGATGAAAACCCCTTTAAACCGGCTAAAATGCTCTTGCTTGCAATGGCAACAAGTATAGACGCATTTGCTGTAGGGATAACGTTTTCTCTTTTCAGAATTAATATTTTCTTTGCAATACTGCTTATCGGCTTAATAACATTCTGCATATCATCGGCAGGAGTAAAAATCGGAAGCGTCTTCGGCACAAAGTATCGATCAAAGGCAGAGTTCTTTGGCGGAGCTGTCCTGATTATCCTGGGAGTCAGAATATTAATCGAGCATTTATTCTTTCAAGGACACTACTAACCAAGTACCTTATGGGTTTCCTTTAACTGCTCCCTAATCGGTATATTCTGCGGGCACTTTGGCTCACATTCACCGCAATCCGTGCATGCTCCTGCATTCTCGTACTTCATCCAGGGGAGCTTGCCGATTTGCCCGTATGTCTGCCTTGCATAGTCCGTAATAGCATAAACCCTGTGATAATTCATGATCTTGAAAAGTGCAGAAATATTTAACCCGCTAGGGCATGGCATGCAGTAATTACAGCCGGTGCAGTAAAGACCTGCCAGACGCTCATTTTCCTTCATCATCGCTTCGATTTGCTTTATCTCATCGGAGCTGAGGGGGGCAGCATTTGCAGTAACACGTACATTCTCTTCAAGCTGCTCAATCGAAGACATCCCTGAAAGTGCAATATGGACATTGGGATTAGCAAGTACGAAGCGAAGGGCAAGCTCGGCAGAACTTTGAACCTTGCCCGGGAGCATGTCCTGAATCACTTTGGACGGAGCGCCAAGACGGCCTCCTCCAATCGGCCCCATGACAACAGTGCCGAGCCCCATCTTATGCGCAAGGGCAAGGCCATCCTCCTTCCCCCTATCCATAAGGTTATACTGACAGAGCAGGGTTTCCATAACCCCATCACTTGTATTTAGAATTTCTACAAGATTTTGACCTTCCTTCTCTTTGGCAGCACTGTCATGGAAGGAAAAGGAAATATGCTTTATAACGCCCTGTTCTTTTAACTTCTTTGCCCGAACCAAGGGACCGTCCTTTGCCTTTACCTTTTCATTAAAGGAATTAAGAGAAATACCCCAGAAATGGTAAAAATCTATATGTGTCATCCCCAGGTTTTTAAGCGAGTTCTCAAGGCGTTTTTCATAATCGTCCCCTGACTCATTTTCAATCGGGTTCTTTGTTGATACATAGACCTTCTCCCGCCTTCCCCCCTTTAATGCCTTACCAAGGATGATCTCGCTTTGCTTATCGCAATAATAGGGAGCCGTATCAAAATAATTTATCCCAAGATCCATGGCCCTTTGAATAAGGGCAATGCCCTTATCTTCGTCATATATGGTTTTACCGTCTATCTCTTCCGCCGGGAGACGCATACAACCAAGTCCGAGACGCGATACCTTAACGCCTGTTTTTCCGAAATCCACATACTGCATAATTCACCTCCAAAAAACTTAATCGATATTAACTGCTCAATTTCTTTTCATAAAATTTACATGATACCCTTCGATAAATAAAATTACCCTCTGGTCATTTACTCTAAATATGGGAGAGTCAAATATTTCTGTATGACCCTGAACATTAAACACTGTGATTGAATGGTTCACTATCGAGAAAACAATATTAACCGTTCTGCCGTCCCAATTCGTGAAAAAGCCCGCTCCATTATCGAAAAGAACAAGTTCGTACTCTTCATGATCCCTGTCTGATCCCACCCATGTGCCCACAAGCCATCGATAGTCGTTCTGTAACTGTCCAAAAACACCGGAAATGACCAGAAGAAAAAGAATAATAAAACATAATTTTTTCATTCGGCACCTCGAGGAAATGGTTTTTTTTAATGATAACCTGTTATTTGCTTCCCGGCTAGTGCTTTGTTGCGCGCGGGCCTTTGCAGTTGCTGCAGCCAATAACGTGGACATGGGAGCGTTTGCCGGGGCGGTCGAAGAGGCGGGAAACAAGGATTTCATCACCCATGAGTATGACGCCGCAGACAGGGCAAACCCTGTTCCTCCCGCCTATAAGGCAGTGAACACAGCCCCGGATATGCATGAAACGGTCCTTTCCGCCGTTCAATGACGGGTAGGCTGTTGAGCTTACAAGCTGCCCCTCGTTAAGTTTAGCCGAGCATACAGGGCAGGTCTGGGGGTCGCCGGGGCTTCTTTCGTCAATGGATTTGAGCAGTTTTTCCCTCTTCCCGCCTCCAAAGACGGGCATAATAACCGAGGTAAAAAGGGTGGAACCGAACCAGAGGAGGATCACCCCGACAATTACAAAGATGAATAGCTGTAAGGCATTATTCATTATTGCTCTTCTCCATATCACTTAATATACTAATAAAAATGGCCTTTTTATATATTATCGGAACTCCAATCGGGAACTTGGGGGATTTAACTTTCAGAGCCGCCGAAATCCTATCCAAGGCCGACATAGTCGCAAGTGAGGATACAAGGCAAACACTAAAGCTCCTAAACCGGCTGGAAATAAGGACAAGGATGATTTCCTGCCGTGCGCATAACGAAGAAGGGGCTGCAAAAAAAATAATTTCCCTGCTCGACGAGGGCAAGACCATCGCCTATTGCAGCGACGCAGGCACCCCCGCACTGAGCGATCCCGGGGCCCTGCTTGCAAGAAGGGCGGCTGAGGCAGGCCACGAGGTCATCCCGATCCCCGGCCCCTCGGCCTTTGCAAGCCTTTTAAGCGTTTCAGGCGGCTTTGATAAAACGGTCATCTTCGAAGGTTTCCTCTCCCCTAAACCGGGCAGACGCCGCTCCCGCCTAAGGGAATTATTATCCCATAAAGCAGGAATTGTACTTTACGAATCGCCTCACCGAATCCTTAAGCTTTTGGGTGATCTGGCCGATCTTGATGGTAGCCGATATATATGTATAGGAAGAGAGATGACAAAGTTACATGAGGAATATTTAAGGGGTTCGGCCTCCGAAATTCTTGAAATTTTGCAGAAAAAAGCAGAAAAAAGCGAAATTAAGGGCGAATTTTCAATATATATATCTGGTAAGATATAAAATAATCATGTAAACTATTAATTAATATATGCCGATAATGAAGGTAGGTAGGGTATGAGTATGACCATCGACAGGATAGGTTTAATAGATCCCATTCAAAGCGGAAAAAGGCCGGCAGGTCCCGAACGGGTAAATAAGTCTCGTGGAGCAGATTCCATAAGCATCTCTTCACAGGCCCAGGAAAGAGCCGAGCTTTTAAAAGCCCAGCAGATCGCTGCGGCCGCACCGGAAGTACGGGCAGAAAGAATAGCAGAACTCAAGGACAAAATTAACGATCCGTCATATATCAATGACAGAGTCCTGAATGCTACAGCGGAGAGGATAATAGACTCCATTTTTGGTTAAAAAATATTTAATTATAGTGATAGTCCGGCCCTATGGGCCGGATTTTTTTTCTTTAAATCCGGCAATTGACAGGGAAAAACCGGATGTTATAATTATATTGAAGGAAAAAAAGCATGGCACATAATAATAATGTTCAGGGACAGACAAATCCACCTGATTTTGCCAGCCTCTTTGGCGAGGATAATTCGGCAGAAGATATACCCGAAAATGGGGAGAGGATGGAAATCCCTGATGATTTTCTGGAAGATTATAACGAAGAGGACGACGGGCATGAACTAGGTGACGGGGAAGAACAAAGCCTTGGAATGTCAGGTTTTCCTGAAATAACAAAAAATATTGAAGATAAACCCCATAAGTTCTTTGATGATCCTGAGTACTATAAATCTGCCCTCGGGGGCGAGGGAGACTCCTCTGCAAGGGTTCATGCGACATTGCAAAAGTACCTTAAGGCAAAGGATCCAAAGGATAGGAGCGTTTTCAGAATGCAGTTAATACCTGCCTTTTGGGAATTCCTAATGAATGTGGCCAAGAAGGCCCCGGGAAGGCTCCCCGAATGTAAGAAGTTTCTTCTTCGTTTCGGCCTGCTCCATCCTTCATTTTTAAAGCCGGAAATACGCACACTTTTTGCTCAGATTATAACAGAGAATGTCCATAACCAGCCGATTTACTATCTTGATGAATGGCTAAAGGCTGTGGGAACAGGTGTAATCAAGAACTCAAGCACGGATGAGGCAAGGGTTGCAAGGAGCAATAAGAGCGCTCATCTTATGCAGTTACTTGAAAAGGCTGAGGGAAAGATGAACGGCACCAAGGTTCTTCTTAGGACAAAGGATGCAGAAAGACAGTCTCTTGAAGGCCGTATCCTTGAAAGGGTCTCCCATATTGCCGAGCATGCCCCCTTAGACGCAATGCCCGAGATCGGCTCCTGTTATACGGAAACACAGAAGCGGACAATTAACGAAGTCCAGGAGCTCTTAAAAAACCTCCTTAAGGCGGACCGCGAGCAGGATCTTTATATCCGCGACTTCGTCCAAGCCGAAGCCGATGTAAAAACCATACAGGGAAAGATTGAAGAAGACGGCGGCGTTGTTGAAGTCGATTTAAAGGCAGTCGAGACAGAGTTTGATACAGTAAGGCAGATGGCAAAAATGACCATAGGCCGCCAGGGGAATCACTTCCCGATTCTTACAAGCGAATACCTTTACAGCGCCCAGAAAGATCTTGGCTATAGGGAAAACGTAATTTCCATGCTTGCATGGATAGAGAGCATAGATACTGAAGCCTTCTGCCGGGTATATAAGAACCGCCTTAATCGCATAGTTCCCTACGTTGTTCTTATCCCGTCTTACGGGGACTTCGGCATGTGCTGGGAGCCATACGACCGCTTTAACCGTGCAACAAGCAGGGGAAGAATTGCGGTACCGATGTTCTCAAGGAATCTCCAGCTCGCAGTCCTTACGGCAGTTGCCGATCTGCGTTGGCAGGTTGCAAAGGAAAAGGCATCTTATTATTGGATGGAAGAGGGGATCACAGGGCATTATTATCAGTGGTTCCAGAAAAACAAGATGAAGGGCGATCTTAAGGAAAGTTTCATTGACGATTATATACTCTGGATGACCAAGGAAAGCGATGGTGTCCAGAAGCTCGATAAGGAACTTAGGGGAACCTTCTGGCGCTACCTGCCCTTTGCTCAGCAGGTAAAGGAAAGACTTAAGACGAGGAATTTTGTTTACCAGGAGCTTTACCAGAGAGATATTAACCGCTCGATGTCAGACGGTTATTAGACAATATTTAATTTGGGAAATTTCTTAATAAGCCTCTTCATAATAAGCCTGTAAAGAACTAGGGAAATTCCCAGAGCGGCAATGAAGAGTATCGAAAGAACCCAGGCAATACCATTCTCGGGGAGCCTTGAATGAAGGAATACACTGTAAATAACGAGGAAAATAATAAAGCAGAATAGAATCAAGACAACATTCAAGAAGGTTCCAAGGAGAATATAAAGAAGTGTTCTTGATTTTACATTATCAGGCACTCTTTCCCCTAACAGGAACAAACATTGAAACCATCAGAATTAAACAACAGACAACAACTGAAGAATCTGCAATATTAAATGTCGGCCATCTCTCCATCCCAAAGAGCCCGTAAATCTTCACGCTGATAAAGTCAACAACACCCTCTTCCCTGAAAATACGGTCGATTATATTGCCTACCCCTCCGCCAATAATACCTGCAATTGCCCATCTCTGGAGCTGCGTAAACTCAATGCTCTTAAAATAGTAGAGAACAAGAAGTGCAAGTACTGCAAGGGGGATTATCACAAATAGTGCGAAACGATATTGCTCAGGTACATTTGTGCCGATGCTGAATGCAATTGCCTTATTCCTTACATGGTAAATTAAAAGGAAGTCATTATTAAAAACATCCCTTATAACAGTCCCGATTCTTGGCCAATTGGAGACTATATATGCCTTTGTAATTTGATCCATTATGATAATAAAACTTGTCAAGGCAAAGGGGAGGCCGAATTTCTTACAATTCTCTGTGAATAACATCATATAAACTGCCTTAATTTTCTGTCTTCCTGCAGACCGCCGGTTTTTCCTATCGCATAAGTAGCGACAGTATTGATCATTATATCAAGAAAGGTTCCCACAGCAATAAGATAAAAAGCCAGAGGTTTCAGAATAAGGTAACCTGCTTCAAACCCGCGGCTAAAGTCAAGGCATAGTACTGCAAGGGCAATATATGCACCGTTCCCGGGGAAGCCGGCAAGAAGAAAGGAAATTATTAGGGCCCTTAGGGCGATTATCATTATATCGCTCATTGGAATACCAAGGCTTGAATAGGAGTTAATTATTACGATAAATGCAACTGCAGCAACCATTGCACTCCCTGCTCTGCCGAAGATGGCAAAGATGCTGACAGTTATGGTATTTGAGCGCCTGCGCACACCAAGGTTTTCCTTTACATGCAGCAAAACCATTGGAAGAGTGAAGTTGATACAGCCCGAGAAAAAGCCTGCAAGGGCCTGGCTGATCGAGCCGTAAAGGAGGGCCCAGGGGTTAGTTTTCGGCCTAATAAAGTAAAGGAATAAGGGTAAAATGATAAAGCCCATGACAATACTGAAAACGCCGAGAAGGAGTATCAAATCTCTAAACATATCTGTTCTTAGAACATGATGGAACTGTATCGCCCAATATGCAGAAAGAACGATTAATAATAGTGCCATTATCTCTGAAAAGAAGGTCACTATATAAAAAAAGATACGCGAAAGTGAATCAATAATTGCTACTATGGGTTTTGTATAATGCTTATCATAAGAGAGGCCCATGCCAAGGAAAAAGGCGAAGATACAAACAGGGAGCAGGAATATTCCGTCTCCCGTAATTGAAGCAAACATATTCGAAGGGAAAATGTTTAAGACATTATCTAAGGTGCTCAAGGATATTGCCTCAGCCTGTTCTTCGATTAGAATCGGGATGCGGGAGGGGGGAAAAAAGAGGGTTGTTGCGATTCCCGCTGCAATTACAAAGACGGAGCTGAAAATTAAAACAAGAAAAGTTTTTAGAAGCAATCCCCAGAAGCGGTTATCCTGCCTAAGCTCATAAACTGAAATTGTAAACGAGAAAACTAAAACAGGAATAAGGCAATACCTTCCGATTCGTATAACAAATTCCACAAGCCAAGTCATGTCTATAACTTCGTATATACGATGATCGGAGGGTACGAGAAAGCCTAGAAGCATTCCAAGAATGGAGCCGATGAGCAGTTTTAACCAAACTTTCATAGTTTATAGTTAAAGTTAACCCCAACCGATAGTAATTTCAAGGTCTGAGTTGCCTGTATTGTTGTTATTGCCGCCGCCGCCCGGACGATTCCCACCGGGGCGATCAGGCGGAGTAGGATCGCCGCCCGGAGGTACGCCGCTGCCTCCCGGAGGAGGAGGTGTAGTTGTTGTCGGAGGATCAATAACTGATACACCGGAATTATTATCCGTTCCTGTTACACTTGGGGGTAGAAGAGACGAGCCTTCTTCGCCGCCGTCAACAACGACTGCTCCGACTGCTCCTGAATCTTCACCGGAAACACCCGATTCAGTTGTGCTGCTTGAACTGACGGGGCCGGTATAGAAGGAATTCCTCACCTTGCCGGAATTCGTGACACCTGCGGCAAAGTTAGTGCCGACAGGAACAGGAAGGCCGGAATTCCCCTGCAACATTCCCGTTCCCTGGTGGGTGGTCATAAATTCCCCGTCAAATTCAATTATCGTTCCGCGGACAGAAGCTGTTGCACTCGGGCTGCTCACCGACATGGATGTCCTGAGCCCCGCGGGAGAGTTTACTTCCACCCTCACCCTTCCTGTCTGCAGATTAGCATTAACAGTCTCGCTGTCTGAAGATACTGTAACTTCGGTTAGAGTGAGGCGGGTTAAGGGGCGAACCGTAAACAATACGTTTCCAACTTCCACAAGAGCACTGCTCCTAAAGCCGGTTGAAATAACGGTGTCTTCCCTAACCTCGTCTCCCACATTTGCAGGTGCAAAATTCGCAGAACTTGCATGTTTAAGCTCGACTTCACCTGACAGTTCACGTATTACCCCGCTCTGGGCATGGGCAATAGACGATAGTAATAAAATAAATCCCAAAATTAATAAACTTTTTTTATTCATAGGTTCTCCCCTTAATATATTGAAAGTGTAGCGCCGACTTCAATGCGCCAGCGATTATAATGGTCGGGTGTAACATTACCCATTCCGGGCAGAAAAATCCCTGCTCCAAGATTTAGCGATATATCCGAAACAGGGCTCCAGAAAACACGAGCGAAAAACTCATTGCCTAAAAGATATCCGTCTTCCGATTCCTCGGCAACGGGATAGCTTTTAAAGGTTTCAAGACCGTTTCGAATAAAATAAGATGATGAAAGATATGCTGAAATGGTACGGTTAATCCTTGCAGTATAATCGAGGGAGAGCATGGAAATCCCCGAAGGCTTGGCTCCGTATATCATGCCCTGGCCCCTTGTCGTAATCGGAAGGAATGCGCCGATATTCCCGGATTCACTGCTCGTATACCTGCCGAGGAAGGAGAGGCGGCTTGCCATTGAAAAGGGCAGTATCCAAGCGGCCCTAAACTCCCCTGCGTAAAATGCTTCGGGGTCTCCGTCAAGGAGGCCCGTGAATCCGAGGCTTCCCCCGAGATCGAAGAGGAAGGCATTAACAGGGAGCGACAGCCTTCCTGTAAGATATTGGCTGTGGAGAGCTTCGTTCTCACCGTTTGACAGGTCAAACTGTGCGAGAAGGGAGAGCCTTGCCCTGAGGAAGGTACCTCCAAGGGCCGGATGTTCAAAATCGAACCCTGTTATGAGCCGTCTTGGTGCAAAATAGGTATTTGCGAAATTACCAAAGTCGATAATATCGCCCATATATTCCATTTCATCACCTGTCATGGCTATATTAGCCCTATTTTTATACAAGAGCCCCGTATACCAGAGCCCAAGACTGAAGGAGCCGAGGCCTGTTTCAAGGGTAAAACGCCCTCCGTCAAATAATCCTTCGGCAATTATCCCCAGGGGGTCAGAATAGTGCATCCTGCCGAGTCTTAATTCGCCTACGGGAAAGAACCAACTGAATTCTGTTCTAAGAAGCTCAGGCAAGAAGGCCCACTCTTCGTTTGAGTATTCGATATTCATCCCTGCAGAAACATAGAGTTCACCGGTATTCCCAAAGAGGGTAGAAAAACGGGGGATAAATGCGACTCTATAGTCCGGATGACCTTCCGAAAGCTCCCCATAGCCTCCGTAACCAAGTCTTTGATCGATAATAAAGCCGAAATCTGCAGCAACGAGGGTCACCGAGGGGAGAATTATCAAAATAAAAAATATCGTCAAAAGTCTTTTCATAGCAGTTCATTCTCCCTGAAGGCAAGAACCCTGTTCACAATATATAGAAAGTCATAGCCGGAAACAAACATTGCCGGGTCTGCCCTCCCGATAATAATGTTCCTATATACAAGTTCTCTATATGCATAGTGCGGGTTTCTAAATATCGAATAAAAAATGCCTCCGTTAATTTCAAATGCCTGCATTACAACGAGAGATACTCCGCTAAGGGTCGCAGGAGCACCGGGGGCGGCATTTCTTGGCAGCCAGTTCTGCTCAAGTGCATATTGAAAGGCATTGCCTCCATAAGAAAGCTCTGCAGCATCAAAAACAAACTGTACCACCTGCTCATAATTTAGAGCATCCGAGCTTAGCAGGGTTTCTATCCTCTGTGCGGTTTGAGAGTAAGCAAATAAGGGAAACAGCAACAGAAAACAAAGGATTATAAGGAATCTAGACCGGGACATAATTATCTCCAATATACATAAATATATCATAAGAATAGCATAAATTCATGAAAAGATAAGAGGTTTTTTTGACCAAATGGGTGTTTTTTTTCACCTTCTATGCCTAATCACAGTATCCATATTGGCCAAAAGTCTGCGATCATCCGGGAATTCTGCAAGACCCTCGTTTAAAATACGCTCCGCTTCATCATAATTCCTCCTATTCCAGGCCGCTGCGAAGCGATTGTGGAAATCTGTGGCCCTATTTGTCCTATATGCCGAGAGGGTCTGCTCAAGGTCCCTGTTTGAGCCGAAGCGTAGAATTGCATCCTCGATATAATTGATGCCTGCAAGCCAGTCCCTGGTTCCCGATTGGGTCCCTGAAAGAAGGGAGGCGATTCTCTGTATAGAAGAAGTGAGGAACTCATTCGCCCTTTCTTCCCTCAAATTCCCAAGGGAGCGGGCCTCTTCTATTGCGGAAATTAAGAGCTCCCCTTCAGAGACAGTACGAATCCCGTTTGTCCTGTTTGCAAGGTCTGCATCGATACAGTTCATTATGAAATCGTTCCAGCGCTCTTCATCGGGATAGATTGCAGATGCATTTTGAGCCCAGGTAAGGGCGGCGGTAAAGTTTCTTGCCATCGCAAGTGAAGCGCCATAGTTTAGGAGCCTGTCTATGAGGTTTTTATAGGGGTCTTCGAAGAACTCGGTTGAAGGCGAGCCTGCAAGGCCCGCGAGACTCACCGTGCCCGCCCCGCCCCGGAGCAGGGCTGTCCGATCTACTGCAAGGGGCACTGCCTCTGCAAAACGACCCCTCCCTTCAAGCTCGGCAATCCGATTACGGAGGATCAGTGAAACAAGTTCAATCTCGCTTATGGTCTGGCGGTCACGGTAACTCCCCTGAGGCACGTAGGAGAAGCCCGTAAGACGGCCAAAATCATCGTGGAAGTCCCTTCTGCGCCCCGGATCAAAGCCGAAGCGATTCGTTGTTTCAACGTCAATATCTTCTCCGTTAATATGGACCATCGCAAAGGCATGATCCCTTGTAATAACTCCGCTTGCCCGGATTCCGATTGATTTGCACAAGATCACATACAGCACTGCAGAAGAAACACAGTTATACCTGCCTGTTGACAGCATGGTATCTACCCTCGTTTGAGGGAATGAATACGTCCTTAATAGATTTCTGTGCATGTATTCGAGTATGAACTCGGCCCTCTCCCTGTTTTCGGAAGGGAGATCAGGGTAAGTCCTAATATCATCTGCCATTCTGTTTATCTGCTGCATTAATGCGGCGTTGGCAGCAGTGCTGAGATCGGCATCTGAAGACCAGAGGCTCATCTCTGCAAGGTCAGTCCAAGAAAAGCCGTCCAAGCCCCTTCGGAAAAAATCGTCGGCCCTTGGGTCACTTTCGATCCGTGGGAAGGTGACTGTATTTTGTGCAAAGATATTAAAAGAAAAGAGTAGGATGATAATAATGCCGAGGGGACGCCTTATCATTTAATCATTCTATCGTATTAAGAATAAAAAAAAAGGCCCGGCCACCCGGTCAAAAGACCGAATAGCCGAGCGCCTTCCCGAGTCGGCTCTGCGCTTAGCGCAGAAGCTGAAGAACCGTTTGACCTTTCTGGTTGGCCTGGGCCAACATTGCGGTTCCGGCTTGAATGAGGATCTGATTCTTGGTGTAAGTAACGGTCTCATTAGCCATGTTGGTATCGCGGATTCTTGATTCAGAAGCCTGCAAATTTTCCGCTCCCACATCGAGGCCGCGGACAGCGTGTTCCAGGCGGTTTTGGTAGGCGCCGAGGTCAGCTCTTTGTTTGTTGATCCTCCTAATCGCCTCATCAAGGGTTCCAATGGCACGGTTGGCATCGTCAGGGTCTGCTAACGTCATTATTGATCTGTCACCAGTATGCCGGATTCCTAAACCCATAGCAGTCATGGTGCCAATAAAAACTTGTGTCCGGTGATCCATGTTAGCACCAATATGGAACCACATGGAAGCAGTGACGACATTTTCACCGGTCATACGGCCGAACCTGCCTGTAAGCATGTTCATGCCGTTGAATTGTGCGTGCGATGCAATACGATCTACTTCGGCGACCAAAGCGGAAACTTCGATCTGGATGTAAATCCTGTCTTCTGCAGTATAAATACCGTTTGAAGACATTACCGCAAGCTGGCGCAGTCTTTGGATGATGTCCTGAGATTCTTGGAGATAGCCTTCCGATGTCTGAATGAACGAAATACCGTTCTGGGCGTTTGTTGACGCCTGATTCAAACCTCTGATCTGTGCTCTCATCTTTTCAGAAACAGCGAGCCCTGAAGCATCATCACCTGCGCGGTTGATACGCAATCCACTGGAAAGTTTTTCCATGTTCTTATCAAGGTAAACATTGGTAACTTTTAAAGCCCTTTCCGCAAACATTGCGCTCAAATTGTGATTAATTATCATAAAAACACTCCTTTGGCATTTTCGGCCGCTCCGCCCCTTTGACGATTGCGTGCCGCGGCATCCATGCCGGAGTGAAACGTTAAACCGTTTCACTTTTCAAAAATGTGCCCTTGAACCCTCGACCCGCCCGATCCCGGTTGGGTGAGGGGGAATCGAATTGCGGAGGCCCAACGGGCACGCAAATTCTGATCCCTCATTACCTATATCGGAATTTGAGCGTATTGCTTTAGCTAAACGAGATTTGCTTTAGCAAAAGTCCTCGTAATGGGGGCAGTTTTACCATTGTCCTAAAGGGGAATTCGATTTATACTTAACCGGTGGAAACTCTAAATACTGCTTTTAAGGACATTATTAAAGAGGTAATCCGTCTGTCTAAGTCACCGGACATCGTAACAGGGGAGAATGTCTACCAGGAGGCAGACAGGAACATCCTTCCCTACCTTGACCAAATGATAGAGAGCGTTCTTCTGCCCGGCTCCCGGCTATCGGGGCTAGAAAACCTCGAAGAATTATACACAAGGGCTCTTTCAGGGCATTCCTGCCTGCTCTTACTTGAACATTACAGTAATTTTGACCTATCCCTCTTCACCTATCTTGCTCGCAAGGCAGGAGGAAGGGGTGAGCAAATAGCAAACTCGATAATTGCAATTGCAGGGATGAAGCTTAACGAGGCAAATCCCGTGGTTTCTGCCTTTGCAAGTGCATATACAAGGATCGTAATCTACCCGAGCCGCTCGATAAAAGAGCTTGAGGGTGAAGTGCGTGCAACAGAGATCGCACGCTCAAACGCGATAAACCGTGCAGCAATGAAGGCCCTAACCGATCATAAAGACAAGGGCCGCCTCGTGCTTATTTTTCCTTCGGGGACCCGTTTCCGCCCCTGGGACCCCTCGTCGGGGCGGGGAGTCAGAGAGGTAGATTCCTATATTAAGTCCTTCGATTATATGTGTTTGGTTGCGGTTAACGGAAATTGTCTGAAAGTCCGCGAGGGCGATATGCTCGATGATGTTGTCGAAAAAGATGTTGTGCTTCTTAGCGCGGGTCCGCCCCTCCCCTGCCGGGAATTTCGCGACAGGATCAGGGCGGAAACCGAGGTTGCTTCCCCGGGTGCCGATAAGAAGCAGGCCGTTGCAGATGCAATAATGGCAGAACTTCTAAAGATGCATGACGAAGCAGAAAAAATTCGGTCGAAAAATTTAGGCTAAAATAAAGAACCCAATGTTAATATTCGTATTATCCGGATCCTTATCGAATAAACCCCCTAAGTTTCCATCAATAAAGTCCTTCATACTCTGACCTGTCATTTCCTTAAAAGCTTCAGGGTCTCCCATAAAGCCGTTTGCCTTCTTAACCTTGGCAGTTAACATTGCTTTCGCTGCACCCGGAATCAAAACGGCGCCGTTATAGGAAAGGGAGGCAATACACTCCATGTCTTCGGCAGTCACATCCTTATCAAAAAGAAGACAGCCGTTAACCGAAAGGGAAATTTTCTCACCCTTTTTTACGAGAGCATCTAGGGCATCATGGGAGTATTGCTCAACGCCGTTAACTTCCACGAGGCGGCCATCAAAAATAATATACTCATCAGCCTTTCCCTTGCTACGGAATGTCTTAACAGCGCTCGAAGGAAGATATGCCTTGCCCTTTACGATAATGCCTTCAAGATCTTCAAGGGCGGACAGGTCTTTTTCATCCATGTGGAACTTCCCGTCAACATATAACTTCTTTCCGTAAAGGAGGAGCTCATCACTTGAAATCTTCCCTGTTATCTCATACCCATCCGGAACCAGGTTCTGCTCGGAGCAATTGATTATACTCCCAAACTCCTTTAAAAACCCCTCATAGCTGAACAGCTTTGCACAGGTAATCTTGATACCCAATGAAAGGGCTTCTTCCAGATGCTTCCTGTCAAGGACAGTAAGGCGGCCCGAAATCCAGATATGCTTTTTATCCTTCCCTATGCTGTAAATTATGCTTTCGAGCTTATGGTTACCAAGGATTATGTGAGTACCATCGGGGTAGGCAATTTTTTTGCCTGAGACCTTCGCCATTCCTGCAAGGCTTGTGGATTCGGGGTAGAAAATCTTCCCAAGCGCAATAAGCCCTTCAGCTTCTTCAAGGGCCTTTACCCCTTCCTTTGTTATAATGATATCGTCCTTGGCAATTACAAAAATGTCTTTTAGAGCAGTCCCGCCGTCAATCACAGCCCCCAACTCAAGTTGAAGAACCTCTCCCTTTATGTCCTTAATCTGCATATTCCCTGAGTTGATCTTTGCGCCCATCGCGCTAAGTTTTGCATTGATGGCCGGGGTTAGGATCACTTGACCGCAGTTGATGCTTACCTTATCGTAATTTTCAAGCATTCCTTCCCTGTCTTTCAGCAAAATCGCCTGTCCACAGTTAATTCCAAGTTTTCTCACTCTTTCGCTCATTCCTTCCTCCAATACCTAGTTAAACAGATTGATTGTAAAGCAATCGTTGTATCTTGCTGCAGCATTCCTTGCTTCATTGATTCGATCCAGCCTTTTTGCCCGATCATCTGCAATAAACTTTACGCTAAAATAATCCTTGATTTTTCTTACCCTTTCTTTCATTGTTCTTCTCCTCCAAAAAATTGTTTGTTTTCGTACTGTTCATACATTGCCAATCTTGCAGTCCTTAGCCTCGTCCTAATGGTTGCGGCAGGAAGGTTCATCTGCTCTCCGATTTCCGTTGCATTTAAGTCCTCGTAGTATTTTAAGGACACCGGAATGCGCAGGGATTCGGGAAGGCTGTCAAGCAGCCTTTCCACCATGGTCCTTGCCACAGCCTCTTCTGCGAGATCTCTCGACGGATCTTCCGAACCGGGATCGGCAATCTCTGCTTCAGTACTTTCATCGTCTTTAACAAAACGTGTAAAAAGGGAGTAGCGGCTATCCTTGCGTTTAATGTCTATAAGTGCATTCCTTGCTGCTGCATAAAGCCAGGCCTTCCCAGCCGGTTCGGGCATGGCTTCCAGCATTCCGGAGTGCATCCAGGCCTGAGCAAAGGCATGGGACACAGCGTCCTCTGCACCATCCTCATCCCCGGAAAACCTCACCATGGCCCTAACCATGGAATCTCGGTACTCTCTAAACGCCTCTTCAATGTTCACATCATCTCCCTATTATTAAGACGTTTGAAAGGCATGAAGTGTTTGAGCAAAAAAGAAAAAATCGTAAAAAAAATTAATTCCCGGGTTCAAGGGCCTTGCCTGCAATGCCGGAAAACCAATTAAAAATAGCATTTGCACGGTTTGCAAAGGATGCACTTACCCTTTCATTCATGCCGGGAAGCGATACAGCCCTTGCCATGGAGGCTGCGTAGATTAAAAGGTAATCCTCCGCATCAAGGACAGCAACAATGGACCGGAGCCTATTCCTTCCGATTGCAGGGATTATACTTAAGCTAAGGGGACTAAGGTTCTGCTGGATAAAAATGATAGCTCCCGTAGAATGATAAAAATCGTATTGATAGATATTATCCCCGAATGTTAAATCCTTCTGGCGGGCATAAAGGGTCAAATCCCTCTGCGGCCCCGGAAAGACCGGGTCGGGAAGAGGCATCCTTGTCGAAGGCCCGTCGATTACCGTGGAAACTTCATAGAAGGTACGCATACTGCCCCTGCTTTCGGAAAAGTATTCAAGGCCTGTCAGGGTACTAAGTGAGAGTATGCCGTTATAAAGGGCCGCTTCTTCAGAGGGGCTTAAACGGCCACGGTTTGCCCCGGCAGGTTTTGCGTACAATTGAAGGGTTTCTACCATGACGCTCGGCTCGAGGTTTAAGAGGGTTCTCTCAAGATGTCCCCTAAGAGAGTCGTTGGCAGGCATCAGGGCGGGCCTCGGGTTTCTGAACCCGGAAACAATTAGGGTCTCCCCTGCAAGCAGGGAATCTGCATTGGAGGGGCCAATTAAAGCATGCAAATTATTTGCATAAAGGCCCCTGCAAGGCAGGAGAAGCAGTAATATAAGGAAAAGGCGCATTACCTCATTCCGCGATAATATACCCGTACCTGCTTATAAAGCCCTTCCCCCTCACTCTTTGTTTCTACATCTGCAATGTCATTTAAGGTGGTATGAATGAGCCTTCTGTCAAAGGGGTTCATCGGCTCGAGCAGCACCGACCCGCGATTTTCGCGTACCCTGTCGGCGACAGTATAGGCAAGGCGCACGAGGGATTCTTCACGGCGTATGCGGTAGTTCTCGCTGTCAAGGATTACCCTTAAGTCCTCCCTTCCAAGGCGGCCTGCATAAATATTGGCGAGGAGCTGCAGGGCATCCAGGTTCTTTCCCTTCTTGCCTATCAGGATGGATGAGTACTCTGAGTCAATTTTTAGTCCTATTTTCTTCTCTTCCCTGAAAAGTACGGTGACCTTGCCTGCATAGCCCATCCTCTGAATGACACCTTCAATAAAGGCAATCATCTGCTTTTCAACTTCGTTCTTGGGCTCCGGGTCACCGAATACTGACTTGCTCATCTGCTTTCCCCAATGAGCATTCGATGATCCTTTCTCGTCATCGGCCTCCGCCCCCGGTGAGTTTGTATGAACCTTAATTTTTACAAAGCCCTTCTTAAATAATCCTGACCTCTGGGTTTCCAGGATTTCCACATCAAAATCATCTTTTTCAAGACCAAGTTCCATCGCAGCCCGATCTATCGCCTCTTTCTCGGTGCGACCTTCGAATTCGTATATCATAAACACACTCCGGTTTTGGAATAACCTACCTATTCTTCTTCTTCTTTTTTGGTGATATTTTTGGCCCGCTCTTTGCCTGCTGTGCAATAACCGGCTTGGCTTCCGGCTCCCCTGCAAGGGCCTTCTTATGCTTCATATATTTATTCAAAATCACCTGCTGAACCAGGGTTAAAACATTCGATGTAATCCAGTAGATCAGGAGACCCGAAGGAACATCATATAGAACAAAGAAGAAGATAATCGGCATTGCATACATCATCATCTTCATTTGTGCACCGCTTCCCTGCTGAGTCGGCGTCTGAATCACCTTCCCGTATAACATCTGGGATGCCACATAGATAAAGGGGAGAAGTCTTATTGCAGTCCACCCGAGCAGGGGCAGGGAGAAATCATTCGGGAAATCGTAAATCGACTCGGGGCGCGAAAGGTCCGGAATCCAGACCGGGATAAACATTGCTCCACGGAGCTCAAAATGGCTGTTAAAGAGATTATACATTGCAAAGAAGATGGGCATTTGCAAAAGCATCGGAAGGCAGCCCGAAAGCGGGTTATAACCTTCTTTTTTATAGAAATCCGCCATCTCCGCATTCAATTTCTGGGGATTCCCCTTATTTCTTTCCTGAATTTCTTTTATTTTGGGTGATAGGGCCTGCATTCGAATGCTTGCTTCCGAGCCCTTCTTTGTCAGGGGGAACATAATAAGCCTTACAACCAGGGTTACTAATAGTATGGCAACCCCATAATTCGGAATGAACCCGTAAAACATTGTAAGAAGCCATTTAAGTCCCCGCTCTAAGGGCGCAAGAAAGCCCCTTGTATCGGAAAGGGCAACAAGGCCTGTGTTCATAAGGCGGAAATTATTATCACCCCTCTCGTAAATGCTAAGGTTTTGCTCATTCTTCGGTCCAAGATAAAAATGATACCTGTCTTCAATTCTGGAAGTATTTGCCGCAGGGCGTGTAATATAAAGGTGTGATGAGTCGGGGACGCCTTCGGTTGAGTGAGTAGAAAAGGCGAGTTCAAATTGATTAAGGTAAGGCAGGGCGGCCAGGGTGAAGTACTTCCCCGCGACGGCTGCCCAGGAAGGCTGGTTTGTTATTACGGTGGGGCCCCTGTCGTTCACTCTCTCGGTGTTTAATCTCCCCCTATAAGTGTGATACCTGCGATACTCATACCTCTGATCCAGCTTGTCAAATTTGGGCCCTATCTGTGGGCTGAAAATCAGAGTATAGGCGGCACCGTTGAAATTGAAGGAATTCATCGAATGCCCGCCGTCAAGGGCCACAGTCAGCTCGAACATGTATTCACTCGGCTGGAACTCGTAGCGCTTGAGCATGGTAAACTGCTCTCCGCCGGGAAGAAGGAAAATCTGTGAAAATTCTACGATTAGATCCGAAACCTGTCTTACATGAAAATTACGCCTGTCGGGCTGAACCCTTCCCCCGATTACATTCTCAAGGCCTCCGAAGGCAACGGCAAAGGCTTCACTTTCATTATTATTACCTGTGAAGATCATCTCGACCGGGTCTCCGAAGTCAAAATGCTGCTTTAACCTATAGGAAACTATATTCCCCCCGGCATTTGAAAGCTCCACTTGTAAAATATCAGTCTCTATAATGACCCTTTGGTAGGGAACCGGCCCATCCTCTTCCTGTAAGCGCAGGAAGAGGTCATCTTCGATGGTTATCGGAGAAGTCTCCGCGAGTACGGGCGTAGTCACGGGGGGGGCGGCCTCTTCCTGCCTGCCGGTTTGAGCCGGCTCGGGCGCCGGGGCATTCATATTCTGAAAGGTAAAAAAGGCAAAGAGAACTAAAGATGATAGTACTATTGCCAATACTGTACGTTTTTCCATGCAAATTCCTTAAATAAGCGGATCGTATCCGCCGGGGCTAAAAGGATGACACCTTAAAATACGGCGCAGAGCCAAATAAACACCCCGGCAGGCCCCGTATTTTGATACGGCCTCCTGTGCATAAGCAGAACAACTCGGTACATATCTGCAATGAGGAAGAAAATGAGGCGATATTGCCATTTGATAAAAGCGAATCAGCTTAATAAATACCCATTTCATCATAAAAGGCCTGCCCTGCTAAAGAGAGCTTTGAGCTGTGAAACCCTGACAGCAAAATCATCCTGATTATTATAGGCGAGCAGAACCAGGTCATAGCCGGGTTTAAGGTCTTTTCGCATCTGCCTATAGGCCTCTCTGCTTATTCGGCGTGAATAATTACGGGTAACAGCATTTCCAAACTTACGGGGAAAAGTAAAAGCAATCCGGTTATAGGGCAGGTTATTGAGTTGAGTTAAAAGTTTTGCCCCTGAACAGTTAACAGCCTTCTTTGAATTAAATACTTCCCGTATATCTTCGTTCTTTTTCAGCCTTTCCCTGGAAGGAAACCCCTGTATCTTCACTAATAGGGCTTCTTCTCGTCAGATACTGACAGCTTAATCCTGCCCTTCGCACGACGACGCTTCAATACCAATCGTCCACCCCTGGTCTTCATCCTTGCACGGAAACCAAATTTACGGTTGCGTTTGACCTTACTGGGTTGATATGTACGTTTCATAGGAAAATCTCCTGTATATATTAGCCGGCATCCCTGCCGGGCTCTTGAATAAGAGTTTACGGAAGTATCAGTATAAATTAAGCATTCACTCGAAGTCAAGGCCTGTGACATCATCGGCAGGGACAGAGAAAATTATCCCGTGGGCTTCGCTGTTTAGACCGTGTGCTTCGCTCACTGCCTGCATAATCGCAGCCTTTTTCTCCCTGCTCGTTAAAATGAAGATTATATCCTTTTCGTCCTGCACGGAAATACCAAAAAATTTTACTGCCCCGTCATGAGCCTGGCCTCGGGCATGCATCACTGTACCGCCTGAGGCTCCTGCTGCCCTTGCAGTGTTCATGAATTCATCGCCTGAACCGTGGTTTATTATAGACACGATAAGATCGTGCGAATATTTTTTTGCCATTTTCCCTCCTTTCTTGCCGGGTTTTATAGCCGATAAATCCTTATTTTTATATATACTTTCCTTGAAAATCAGCAAAATCGGGTCATTAATTGCCGAAAGAGGGATTGTAAATGCGAGCCCTTGGCCGGGGCTGTTAAACAATTGCTTCTTTCGTGCATCCTTTACCAGCAGCGGAAACAGTACAGCCTGTTCAAGACAGCAGATCACTGCCTTGTCGCTCGAATCTATGCCAAGTAAATCCAGAATATCGGAACTATAACCGGTTACACCCTTTGTAAGAAAATGGAAGCGGACATGGTGCTCATTAAAAATATCAGAGAGAGCCTGAGCCTGATTCCAGTCTATAATAAAAAAGACAAACTTAAGCTCAGGCAGTTCGGGAGGCGGAGCATCATCAAGGCTCCTGGAAAGCAACTTTGTTAAAAGGTTTTTTCTTGCCATGTTAATCCTCATCGAAGATGGTTATCTTCCCCCAATCGATAGCTTCTTTTGACAATCCGGCTCCAATGGCATCAGTTTGCTCCTTGGTCATGGCAACTGTCTGTCTGGTCCTATACCGATAGATAAGGCCCATCAACTGGATAACAACAAGGGGAGTCATGGCAACTACGGCAACTATGCCGAAGGCGTCGATCATCAAATTTCCGCCTACTCCTTCGCAGGTTCCCATTGCAAAAGGAAGAAGGAAGGTGGAAGTCATGGGGCCTGAAGCGACACCGCCGGAATCAAATGCTATACCTGTGAAAATTCTTGGTACAAAAAAGGTCAAAGCCAACGCAAAAATATAACCCGGAATCAGGATATACATAATTGGAATACTGAATAAAATTCGGAACATCGTGAGCGATAGCGCCAAAGCCATTCCTATGGAAAGCCCCCTATTCATCATCTTTTGCGTAATGGCACCGGAGGAAACTTCTTCCACCTGCTTATTAAGCACATGTACTGCCGGCTCCGCAGCCACGATAAAGTAGCCTATTATTCCGCCAAGGGGAATCAAAATCCATTTAAAAGGAGAAGAGGCAAGTTGAAAACCCAGTAATTGCCCTACAGGGAAGAAGCCTACATTAACCCCGGTTAAAAAGAGTACAAGGCCTATCAAAGTGTATAAAAAGCCTATGATGATACGTCCAAGCTGGTGCCTCTTATAACGCCGGTATACAAGCTGGAATATGGTAAAGCAAAGTACAATGGCACCGAGGGTTAAAAGCATTTCAGTGAAGAAATGAGGTACTTCTATGACAAAGTTTCTGACCACATCCCGGGAAGTAGCCGCATCATACAGTGCATAAGACTCTGCCACCACCGGATCCGGGTTGTAAAATAAACCGAGCAGGAGCACCGCCATTATAGGTCCCACGCTGCACATGGCTACAATGCCAAAACTGTCTTCCTGGGAATGCTTGTCACTGCGTACTGAAGCCACACCCAAGCCTAAAGCCAGCATGAATGGAACGGTAATGGGGCCCGTGGTAACACCACCTGAATCAAAACCTATGGGGACAAAGGTATCGGGAGAAAAGTAGGCTATAGTAAAGGTTATAATGTAAAAAATTACCACTAAAACCGAAAACCTGATTTTAAAGAGGGATCTGAGTACGCCAATCGTCATGAAGATCGCTACCCCAATAGACACAGTCCCTATTAAAATATGAGAGGGGATGGAAGGAGTCTGCCTTCCAAGTACCTGTAAATCGGGCTCGGCAACGGAAATTATGAACCCAATAACCAGGGTAGCGCCTATAATGACGGGAAGTTTGGGGTCTTTTGTGATTTCAACACCTATGCCTTCTCCCATCGGCATCAGGGCCATATCGGCTCCAAGGGTAAAAAATCCCATCCCGATAATCAGAAGTGTTGCTCCAACCAGGAACATCAGAACAGTTCCCGACGGCATAGGTGTCAAAACAACGCCGACTATTAAAACAATAATGGTAACCGGAAGCACGGAGGTAAAAGCTTCCATCATTTTTTCTTTAAGCTTTTTGTTCATCATACGCTTTCGGAACCTATTCCCTCCATCATATATTGAACATGGTTCTCAATACAAGTGCTGTATCAATATAAGTGTTGTCAATACTTGTATTGATTGAACCGGAAAGATAGGGTATTATTATAGTACAGCTATATAAGTTTCGCAAAAAGGAAGGTAAGCATGTCCGCTGCTCAAGGGCTGGTAGTAGACGAATCTAAAGTTAGAAAGGCTATACAATCGGGTATACCTTTGACCATTACTACCTTTACTCTACCCCGCGAGGTGGAAGTATACATAGAGCAGATTATTTCCGTATTTCTCAAGCACCTTGATCAGGAAAAGCTTAAAGACTATATCGTTTATTGCGTTCTTGAACTTACAGGGAATGCAAAAAAGGCAAATACAAAGCGGGTTTACTTCATGGAGAAGGGCCTGGATCTTTCAAATCCCGAGCAATATAAAGAGGGGATGAGCGGATTTAAGGAAAATACCCTGAGCAATATCGCCCACTATTTACAGTTGCAGAAGGAAAAAGGGCTTTATATTAAGCTTATTGCCCAGGCAAAGAGCAATATATTTACCATTGAAATAAAGAATAATGTAGTTGTTACCAAAAATGAGCTGATCCGTATTCACGATAAACTCGCAAGATCGAGGCAGTTTAACAGCCTTGAAGAGGCAATGACCCAGGTTCTCGATGACTCGGAGGGGGCGGGCCTTGGGCTAGTAATCCTGGTACTTATGCTTAAAAAGATGGGCCTTGACGAGGACTGTTTTGACATTTTAAGCACCGAAAAGGAAACCGTTGCCCGCCTTATAATACCCCTGGATCAGGCACGCGCAGAAAATCTGTCCCTGCTTGCGGCAACCATCGTGGATAACGTTAAATCTCTGCCTCAATTCCCCGAAAACATCCTTATCGTGCAGAAGCTTATAGGCGATCCAAAGTCGGAAATGGCAGATATAGCCCGTCAGATTTCAATGGACCCCGCTCTGACAGCCGACCTCCTCAAAATCGTCAATTCTGCCCAGTACATGCTCTTTAAAAAGGTGGACAGCATCACCGATGCAGTAAAGATGGTGGGAATGCGGGGCATAAAGAACCTGCTTTACTCTTATGGAACCCAAAAAATCCTTGGAGATGAGTCTGCTGACAAGAAAATGCTCTGGGATCACAGTTATAAGACAGCCTTCTTTGCATATAACCTGGTTAAAAACTTCCAAAGAGATAGGAATTTACTTGATGATGCCTATGTCGGCGGCATTCTTCATGATATGGGTAAGATCATTTTCTCTAACGTACACCCTGAGCTATTGAATAAAATCAGGAGCTTCTGCACCGAAAAAGGCCTTCCCGCCTCGACCTTCGAAGACCTTTCGGCGGGCATGAACCATTCGGAAATTGGTGCCCTTATTGCCGAGAAATGGAACTTCCCGCAAGACCTTGTTGCCGCAATAAGGTACCACCATGACCCGGATGCGGCACCCAAAGAGTATAAGAATCTTGTAAACGTTATTTACCTTGCAAATATGTTATGCGCCCTTGAAAAGAAAGAAGTGAAATTCGATCAACTTGAGTCTTCAGTGCTGGAATCCTTTGGCATTACATCAAAGAAACAGATAGATGCAATGCTTGAAAAGTTCACAAGCGGCTTTAGAAGGGAAATAAAAGCTTAAAAATGAAAGCAAAAGCAGTTCTGCTCTTTCTTCTGGTTTTTTATATAGGGGTCGCCCCCTCCTTCGCTCAGACCATTTTAGGCAGAGCTGCGAGTGACTTTTACACAGCCTTTGCATTAATGGCAATTGATAATAAAAGGTTTACAGAGTTTGAAGATTTAAAACCATATATTTCCCCCGATGCATTCTTGATGATGGAAGAGAACCTGACCTATAGGGTTGGCTTCATTGGTTTTGCAGTAAACCAGCTCGGTGTTATAAGCGGTAACACAGGTTCCCGCGGCTTCATGAATACACTTAATGCCCTTACAGGCTTCATTATGTTTATCGAAGAAAGAGATGAGTTACAAGAGTGGTCAGTAAGGGAAATTTCAAACCGCTACGAAACCTATCTTGCCTCCTCCTGGCACAATGTAAACATGCCCCTTTTTATCGCAATTCTGGATGCCTACTGCGCTTATATGCGCGGGGAGCTTTGGCGCTATTGACCCCAGTTTGAATCGTTAGCGGTATTAAGGTTTACAGTAGGCCCTGCAGTACTGTCGCGGAATCTTAAAGGTGAGCCTGCAAAGTATACGGCATACCCGCGCCCTGCATATTGGTCCGCCGGGTTGGGGGCTTCCGTGATTCTATTCCAATCGGGTGCTCCCTCATCAAGGCCGTAAATTGTCCCACCTGTTTTTTCGAAGGTGCCTCCGGCTCTAATAAACACTCCACCGCCTCTTCCGTCATTAGCTGTTCTGGTGAAATTGTCACTGATGGTTCCACCTTCCATGTAGAATGTCCCATCACTGCCAACATGCACTCCACCACCCATGGAACCTCCTTCATTATTACTAATTACGGCATTCCCGCTCATGGTAAATGTCCCGTTAAAGACATTCACTCCGCCGCTATACACAGCACCGCGATTATCACCGGATAAAATTTGCCCGCCACTCATATTAAAGATTCCATTTTCATTGACACTAACCGCTCCGTTACGTCTAAAACCTGTAATGGTACTGCCGGTCATGGTAAACATGCCCCCTGATACATTAACAGCTACACTGCCCCATAAATTTGTATTCTGGACATTTGAGATTGTAGTTCCTGCCCCAAGTATAAGTTCTCCTCCGGTATTAACCATAAAGACAGGTTGATAATATACATTAGTAATAATAGTGCTCGATATAGTCAGGGTGCCGGTTCCTTCAAGGGTAAGCTTCCCTCCGTTCTCAATTACAAAAAACGATGCAGCTACACCTTCGGGCCGTGTAATGGTTACGGCCCCGCCGGCTTCGGCAGCAAGAGTGATTTCCTTATTAATTGTTATCGATTGAGCAAGGTTAAAACCCTGCCCTTCAGGAAGCACAATAGTAGAACCGGAAGGAGCATTATTAATTGCAGCTTGGAGCTCCGAATTGCTAAAAGCATGCACCGAAAACGATAAAGGCAGTTCTGCAAGTACATTGTCTGCATCATCTTTTATTTGCACAGTACCCGTATGGGTTCCTGCCGTAAGGCCGGTAACCGGTTCTATAACAAGTGGTGTACCGGGGTAATTATATTGAGCAACAGGGCCAAGTGCTCCTACCGCTTCAAAACTGCCTGTAACTTCAGCTATAAGCGTTGATGTTGATGGTATATTTGGAGCAAAATTCATAACCTGTAAAGTAAAAGAGGGCAATGCCTGATCAATAAATATTGGAGAAAACCAAAGGGTTTGGCCTTCATTAGCATTTAATACAATGGCATCTTCCTGTCTTTCCAAGATTACCATTGCAATATTCGGCCCCTCTATTGTAACAGGAAAATCCTCTTCTATGCCCGCAGCATAAGACCAACCGTTAATAAAGGCTTTAACCTCAATATTATAACTATGACCGCCAAAAACCTTAGCAGTGGCGCTTATATCAGTAGCACTTTTTTCAACAGTAGCAGAGGTCCTGTTACCGTTTGTTTTATTCACAAGTGTTACAGTAAATGTGATAACTTCCAAAGGGATATTATTATCGAAACCTGTTGTCCTGCTTAATTCGGAACCAAGATTGACAGTGACTGTAGTTGTTTTTTCTTTGCCCATTCCTTCATCCGGCAATGCACAGGTTGTAAGGAAAAATGCGAATAAAAGAGCAGCGACTATTAAACCAATTTTATTTTTCAAAAAAAAACTCCCCTATCATAATATACCATAAAATGCAATAAAAAACCAACATCCTCTCTTAATTCCTCTGTGAACTCTGTGTCGCTGTGTCCGCCGTGTGTTAAAAAACACAGAGACTCTCCGCCCAGGCTTGTATAACAATCCCAAAGGCCACCGACACATTTAAAGAACCCTTAGCGCCCCGAACCGGAATACTCACCCTCCCAAGGGACGCATCCGCAGCCGCAAGAGCAGTGGGACTTACACCAAGCTCTTCTCCTCCGACAATAAGCACACCCTCAGGTGGGAAAGAAAAATCCCTGAGCGGGGTGCCGCCCGTTTCAAGGGCAAAGACAGGGCCGCTAAACCCGGTAGGAGCACCGTTAGTCGCGGTCGCAAAGGGGTCATGGTCGAGCATCTCCCAGGGCATTATATCCACACAGCCCATGGCAGTGCGCTCGGCCCTTTTATGCCGGGGATCTGCACAAAGGGGGGAGAGCCAAATCTTCTCGACACCGAAGGACTCGGCAGCCCTGAACATTGAGCCCACATTGAAGGGGGAGCGAATGTCTTCAAGGTAAACCTGCATGCCCTGCAGAGGTTTTCGCATTGAAGGGTTAAGGGCTCCCCTGCTTTCAATAAAATCCCAATCAGCTTGGGTTTTCCCTATTTCCAATAAAAGAACATGATGCAGATTATTAAGGATTCTGCGATAATCTTCCTTATCATTTTCCATAATGGAAGTAAAACCGGTTTGAGCACTATTTAGTGTTTCCAATGTGATGGCTTTCAGCTTATGATCTTCTGCAAGTATCTCTGTAACCTTGCAGAAATATTCAACCTCTTCCAATGATAATATACCTGTAACAATAAGCCTATGCTCTGCATTCCTAATTAGGCTTGCTGCCTTGCGTAATTTTAACATCCTCGGTAGATTATTAAACTTATTAAGGGGAATCATTAGTCCTCCCCCGCTGCTTGCTGCGAAACCACATTGACACAGAATATAACATAAGGGCAATCAGAGAGGGCAGCCCAAGGGTGGCAGTTGCAGGAAGACCGTCAAGAGCCTGAATGCCAAAGCCAAGCCTGTCTGCAAAGCTGAACACTATGCAGGCAAGGGCAACACCCCAAACCTTTCTGAAACCAAGGTAGACTGCCGCTAAGGCAATCCAGCCCCTCCCGGCAATGCCCCCCGGGGCATAGGCTCCGACACGGAAGGTCAGGGCAGCGCCTGCAAGGGCCGCAAGGAAGGCGGCAAGGGCCCAGGCCGCTTCTCTATAATATCCCGGCCTTATGCCCCTATCGGAAGCAGCGTCAGGCTCAAGACCCGAAGCCTTAAGCCTAAGGCCCGGCACTGTCCGTGAAAGAGAAAGTGCGATAATTATCGCAAAGGAAAAGGCAATTGTGGTAAAAACACTCTGCGCAGGGATTCTGATTCCCGGGTTCAGTATAACCCCCCTTGTCCCAAACCACATTGCCGAGAGGGTCAGTGTTACCCCGGAGGCGGCAAGGTTTAGGGCAAGCCCTGCAATAAAGGGATTTGCACCGCTAATCCTTACATATCTTGCCAAAGCCCATCCTGTCCCTGCAGCAAGGAGGGAACTGAGCAGGGTCCCGATAAGGGCAGAGCCGGTCCATATCGAAAAGACCCAGGAGAAAAATGCTCCGCTTATCATAAAACCTTCGATGAAGATTCCAAGGGCCCCGGAAATATCCGAGAGTAGAGCACCGAGTCCTGAAAGGAGGAGTGGAGCGGAAAAATTTAACAAACCGTTTATAAGTCCCCCTATCATTTTTTACCCCATCTAGCAGTAATTAGAATAAGAACGACAGCCTGTATGATTGAAGATGTTTCAATATTCAGCCCCGCAGAAAGAAGGGCGGAGTTTGAGCCTGCCTGAAGCCAGCCAAAAACAAGGGCGGCAGGCAGGAGGGCAAGGGGTTTATTCCCTGCGATAAGGGCAACTGCAATGGCGCTCCAACCAAGGCCCCCGGAGAAACCGACATGACAGCGGCCGAAACTACCTGCCACGGCAAAGAATCCTGTGAGCCCTGCTAGAGCCCCCGAGATGGTCATTGCAGGGAGCCATACATTCTCAGCCTTGATTCCCCCGAAGCGTGCAAAGCCGGGTGCAGCACCTGCAATCCTGAACTTATAACCCGGTGCAGTGCGGTCAATAAAAATATATCCGCAAAAAACTAAAAGCAGGGCATAAAAAAATGAATGTGAAAGGTTTGACGGCGGCAAGATACGCGGGAGGAGCAGGCTTTCAGGGAAGGCAGGAAGTGCAAGCAGGGTGCCGCTTGGGTCCCTCCACGGCCCTCCGATAAGATGATCTGCAATTGGAATCAGAGCCGAAGACAGCAGGAATGAAGAAATCAGCTCATTGATTCCAAGGGTTTTTTTCAAAAGACCCGAGAAGCCTCCGATTAAGCCCCCGATTATGATTGCGCTTAACGCAGCAAGGCAGAGGAGTAAAGGCGCAGGTATGACTTCAGAGCCGAAAAGCCCAAGAGATAATAAAACCATTGATGAAGCAAGGCCCCCTGCGTAGATCTGCCCCTCCCCTCCCAGGTTAAAAGTGCCTCCACGGAAGGCTATAGCGGCTCCAAGAGAGGCAACAAGAAGAAGGGCGATACCATCGAGGGTGTTTCCCAAAAACCACGGAGAAGACCAGGGAGTAAGAAAAAAGGCCCTGATTAGTCTTGAGGGATTGGGAGAGCTTATTGTTATAAGGAGGAGGGCAAGAAGGATTGCGGACCCAAGTGCAATCATGGGCCCCTTGGCGGGGATTTTTTTTAGGAGCATCACCCTTTTAAACCTCCTTCTTCCAAAACCAAAATCCTGTCAGCGACTGTAATAAGCTCGTGGACATCCGTGGAAATCAAAAGAACGGCCTTCTCCTGCCCCGCAATCTCTCTAAGCCTCTGTTCAAGCTCTAAGCGCTTTGAGTAATCAAGCCCGCTTCCCCCTTCAGAGAGAATCAGCAGGCTTGCCTCTTCGGCAAACTCCCTTGCTAAAAGGATGCGCTGAAGCATGCCGCCCGAGAAGGAGTCAACGGGTGCAGAGGGGGAACGGTCAATTCCTGCCCCGTCCATGATTCTGCGGCAAAACTCGGTAAGAGGGCCTGCTTTTAGGAAAATCCCGCGCTTAAGCCTGCGAAAGGCATGAATTAAAAGGCTCTCTCTTAAGGGAAGACCCGACGCAAGATTCACACCCAAGCGATCGGGGCCAAGATATGCCCCTCCTGCCCTGCGAAAAGCAAGAACACCCTTCCCCAAAATCTCATACCCGTTAAGGCTGATTGAGCCTTGCATTGTCAAATCTCGAGCCGGGCTTAAAAGCCCGCATAGGGCGAGCTCAAGTGCCTCTAAGCCTAGGTCCCTCACCCCTGTTATACCGAGTATCTCCCCGCACGGAATATTAAAACTTATCTTGTTTAACTCTGTGGCGCCGGGCAGTTTTATCATTAAATCGTTTACAGATAGCACAGGTTTTTTATTAATTGATGATATGGTACTACCGGAGGGGGTCATTTTGGTACTATATATGGTATCACTCCCTTGAAATATGGCTTTTTCAAGCACTTCAAGGCTCGCCTCTTTAGAATCAAAAGTCTTCTCTATAATCCCCCCGCGTATCACGGTTATCCTATCCGAAAGATGAAGGGCTTCTTCGAGCTTATGGGTAATAAGGAAAATGCCCCTGCCCTCTTTGCGAAGGTCTGCGAGGAGCTTAAAAAAATTTTCTTTTTCTTCCGTAGTAAGGACAGACGTAGGCTCATCAAAGATCAGCCATTTTACGCCCCTTAATAAGAGGCTTAGCACTGCCGCCTTCTGCCTCTCGCTTATGGTAAGACTTTGAGTGGGACTCTCAAGGGGGAGGTTAAACCCACGGCCCTCGGATACTTCCCTAACCTTCGATTTTAGAAGGCGGGGGCTGTAAAAAGGCGAGATGCCGGAAAGAAAAGTGCCCTCTTTTTGCCTCTCCGCACCAAGTATGCAATCCTCCCAAACCTTAAACCCTCCAATAAGTGCGGGGTGCTGGCGAACCATGCCAATCCCACAGGCAAGTGCATCTCCCGGGGCAGAAAAACGCCTTGGTTTTCCGGCGATAAGAATGCTGCCATCTGTCGGGAGGAAGTACCCTGCAAGAACATGCATAAGAGTGGACTTGCCGCTTCCATTTTCACCAAGCAGGGCATGAATCTCCCCGGGACGGAGGGTGATAGAGGCCCCGGTTAAGGCCATTACCCCGTTTGACGGGAAGTACTTGCTTATGCTTTTTAGCTCTACCATCGGTTTTATATATGCTTATCTGCCTAGCTCATCGATTAATAAAACGCCTGTGCGCAGACGGTTAACGAGTTCTGCCTGCCTGTCCCTGACAGTTTGACTTACATGGGCGATATAGTCGGGGTCGTCGTCAATAAAGTCGACAAAGCCGTCTGCAGTTCCCTTAAGTTCGGCTGTTCCGAAGGGTAAAGTCCCGTGAAGGAAAGCAAGGGTAGTCTCATAAGCTGCCCTGTCCTGTCTTAGAATTACACTGCCAATGACAGTGCCGGGCCTTATGCCATAACCGTTGGTATCAATCCACACGACCTTTGCTCCTGCCTCTGAAGCGGCCTGGACCACTCCATGACTTGCACCGCCTGCAATGGGGAGAATTGCCGTCACTCCGTCTCGAATCATTCCTGCAGCAAGCTCTGCAGCTCTTGCAGCATCAAACCAATTCCCGACAACACGGAAGTCAACTGTAAAGCCGGGATCAACAGCCTGTGCTCCTTCGATAAAGCCCGGCAAGAGTATATCGTTTAGAACCGGATACTCCTGTGCCGCAACAAAGCCAATGCGCCTGCTATCCGGCCTCTCTTCCAATGAAACTAGGGCTGCAAGGTATCCTGACATAAAGGTCTTTTCCCTCTGGTTAAAGCGAAAGCTATAAACATTCGGATTTCCTGCCATCTCTGCATCAAGAAGAAGGAACTTCTGCTCGGGGAAGCTGCGAGAAACAACAGAGACAATCTCGGGCAGAGATGGGTTAGACGATGCAATCAGGTCATAGTTGCCCGAAGCTGCGAGGGTCATTATCTGGCCCTCCCATGCTGCCTGGTTAAACCCGCCTTCTATCACGGTGATCGTGGGAGCGGGGTTCGCTGCAGGGTTCGCTGCGGAGTAATCATCAACTGCCCTTCTTACCCCCTCTTCAAGCATCTCGTAAGTTGCGCTTCCTGCGACAACCCCGGGGATAAATACTAGTATTGAAGGTCCTGTTACGGAAGAGGCTCCGGCTTCTCTGCCCCTGTTTGAGCAGCCCGAGAACAAAAAACTAATGATAAGGAAAAGGAAAAAAAGCTTCATAGAACCTCCGGTACAACGCAACTGTTATTAATCCAGGGTTCTATCTTAAAGAAAAGTATCTATACACAAAGAAAATTTTCTTCCATCCGGACTATACCGTCGGCACCGGAATTGCACCGGTTCAGTTCGCATCTGCGAGTCTCCCCGCTAAACGCAAAGTCGTGGGCTATACCACCGGTAGGGAATTTCACCCGACCCTGAAAATCTTGAATTAGAGTTTATTAAAAAAAAGATGCTTTGGCAAGCAGGTAAACGACATATTGACAACTTATAATCGCAGGCTTCATAATAAACACATGCATATCTATATATTAAGACGTTTGGGACTTCTTATACCTGTATTACTTGGTGTAATGTTCATAATTTTTACGTTAAACTATATAACCCCGGGAGATCCTGCCAGATTAATGCTTGGAGAGCAGGCTGAACAGTGGCAAATTGATCAGCTTAGAGAAGAAATGGGATTAAACGACACATATATAGTCCGGCTCGGAAACTTTTTCCTGGATACATTTAAACTTGACTTTGGCAGGTCCTTAAATTCCAGACGCCCTGTCATTGACGAAATTACAGCCCGCTTCCCTACCACCATCCATTTGGCTGCAATGTCCGTCTTATTCGCTGTGGTACTTGGTATCCCCCTTGGAATGATAAGCGCCATTAAACAGTATTCGTTATTTGACAATACAGTAACGATTATAGGTTTAATCGGAGTCTCCATTCCAAACTTTTGGCAGGGCCTGATGCTTGCACTCCTTTTTTCTGTATTCCTGGGCTGGCTGCCCCCAACCGGATGGTCAAGCCCACTTAACTGGATCATGCCCATTCTGACCCTTTCGAGCACTTCTCTTGCTGTTATTATGCGTTTTACCAGGTCCAGCATGCTCGAAGTTATTCGGCAGGATTATATAAGGACAGCCAGGGCAAAAGGACTTACCGAGTTTACGATTATCACCAAGCATGCGCTAAAAAATGCCTTAATCCCGGTCATCACGGTAGTCGGCCTCCAATTCGGTTTTCTTATGGGAGGTGCAATAGTAACAGAGCAGATCTTTGCAATTCCCGGTCTTGGGAATTTCATGATCACATCTATAACAATGAGGGATTATCCGATTATACAGGGCGGTGTTTTATTAATCGCATTTACCTTTAGTATAATAAACTTGGCTGTAGACATTCTCTATGCCTATATAGATCCGCGAATCAGATCTCAGTATAACTAGGGGAAAAAAATGAGTAATGTCAGTACTTTTAGCGAAAAAGAAAAACCCAAGAAAACATATAGTCAATTTGAAGATGTTTGGCGGCGTTTCAGAAAAAATAAGACAGCAATGGTTGGCCTTTTTATTGTAATTATATTGATTTTATGTGCAATCTTTGCCGATGTAATCGCCCCCGGCGACGGCATCAACCCCGGTTATGATGTGCAAGACCCGGAAAATGTTTTCCTAAGACCAAGCCTCCGCCATCCATTTGGGACAGATAATTTTGGCCGTGATATTTTTGCAAGAATAATTCACGGCTCGCGGATTTCGCTTGCCGTAGGTTTTATAGTGGTGGGTATCGCCCTTGTCGTAGGAACCACCCTTGGTTCCCTTGCAGGGTTTTACGGTAAAGTTGTTGATAATGTCATAATGCGATTAGTTGATACCCTCCTTGCAATTCCGGGAATACTGCTCGCAATATCCATTGCCGCTGCACTTGGCCCCGGGCTTTACAATACCATGATTTCAGTGGGAATCGGTGCCATACCTTCCTATGCAAGGATAGTCAGGGCATCTGTGCTTACTTTGAAAGAGCTGGAGTTTGTAGAGGCTGCCCGTTCTGTTGGTGCATCTGACTTAAGAATAATCTCAAGGCATATACTGCCAAACTGCATGGCTCCCATAATAGTCCAGGCTACCATAGGTCTTGCAGGTGCAATACTTGCCGCAGCAGGGCTTAGTTTTCTTGGAATTGGCATACAGTTACCCATACCTGAATGGGGAGCTATGTTATCGGCCGGGAGGCGCTTTATCCGTCTCCACCCACACTTAACCATCTTCCCCGGGCTTGCAATAGTAACGGTGGTTTTAGGTCTAAATATGATGGGTGATGGCCTTAGGGACGCCTTCGATCCCAAACTAAAAAAGTAAGAGCCTTCAAAACTTGAAATGATAAAACGTGTTCTGCTCGTAATAGCAAAAGTATTGGGAGCATCGGGAATCTTGTTTATCCTAATTTCAGCTTTTACAATATTGATAGACTCTTCTCTTAGCGGGCGTTTTTCACCCCGATATATATTCAGGGTAAACTTCTATGCGGCATCAATACTCCTCTTTACAGGGGTAATGGTTGAGTTTTTTCCTGTCTTCTTGCCCAAGAGTAAGCTTTTGGACCACTCAACCCACGGTGAATTCTATGTAAAAAAGCGAAAAGAAAAGCGCAAAAATGCATTTAACCTGATTTATCTGGGCTTTGGTACAATTTTTGTTACAGCCATATCTCAATTTGTTTTATCATTAATACTATAAAAAACCCCTGCCATAAGCAGGGGTTTAATTGAAAAACGACCTCTTAGTAAGCCTTATTCAAAAGTGATCCGTTCAAATGTAGCTTCTGCTGTACTAAGCGGGTTTATAACAAAGCCTCTGATATTTGGCTTTGTGGCCATTAAGAACTCGTTCTGTAGGACGAATACCCAAGGAGCTTCATCCCTAATGATCCTCTGGACTTCAGTGTAATACTCAAGACGCCTTGTAGGATTGGTTTCGTAGCGGCCCTGCTCAAGCAGTGTATCTACACGCGGATTGCTGTAACGGAACCTGTTTCCTGCTGTACCCCAGTTTTGCGTGTGGAATAATGGGAACATTCCGTAGTCAGCATCTCCTGTTACTGTGGTCCAGCTCAGCGTGAACATATCATGCTCCCCGGCTGCCAATCTTTCAAAGAGTATACCTGCTTCATAAGCCTCTACCCTGACATTGATATTCAACTGACGCAGTTGTGACTGCAGATATTCGGCTGTATCAAGGGCTGTCGAGCTTGCGGCATTAATTGTAATAGTTGTATCAAAGCCATTTGCATGCCCGGCCGTAGCCATCAGTTCTCTAGCCCTGGCAAGGTTAAACTCATAAGGCTGAAGCTGACGGTTAATCGAGCCCCACACTGCATCATTAATGGGACCATTGGACAGCTGCCCTGTGCCCTGGAAGATATTTGTACGCATTACGTCCCTGTTAAGGGCATGGGCTATTGCTCGGCGGACATTGGGATCAGTATAGGGCGGGCGAGTATTGTTGAAGGCAATGTATGTATGTTCCATACTGAGTTCCCGCATCATATTGATATTCCGGTTTGCAGCTGCCATGGCTACGTCAGAGGGGTTTATTGCAAGTGCAATATCCACATTACCTGTTTCAACTTCAATCAAACGCATGGTTGCATCCGGAATTACCCTTATAAGCATGTGCTCATAAGCCGGTCTATGTCCCCAATAATTATCGTTGCGGTTAAAACTTACTGAAACACCCTGAACCCATTCATCAAAGATAAAGGGCCCTGTTCCAACAGGTCTTGCAAGACCGAATTGCTCACCGTACTCCCTGACAGCCCTCTCGCTAACTATACTGGCACCAACATGGGACAGGTTGGAAAGTAGAGGTGCAAAGGGGAAGTGCAGGTTTAGGATTACCTGATAGTCGTTAACAACAACTACTTCCCTTATCATATTGACGATAAAACCTACTCTGGCAGACGCAATAGCACGATCCAATGAGAACTTCACATCCGATGCCTTTAATTCATCGCCGTTATGGAACCTTACGCCCCTGCGAATGTTAAAACGATAAGAATCGGGGGCAAGTATATCCCATGACTCTGCAAGGCCCGGAGTGATGGTAAGCTGGTTATTAATGTATTGATTTGTAACCAGAGTGTCATATAGCCGTCTGTAAACTATATTTGAGCCGCCATCATTTCCAAGGGTGGGATCCAACGATACAGGCTGGGCTGTATTGGCAATAACCAGGGTATTCTTCCCTTCTGTTGTTGCCTGTCTGCCGCCTCCTGCGTGGACATTAACTACGAGTACAGCCATCAGTAAAATGGCTATCACTATAAATTTTCCTTTCCTCATAGACATCCTCCATAAAAAAGATTAAAATTCCTTAGATGATAATTCTACCATTGCTTTTAGAAAGCTACAAGAGATATTTTCAAGCATGGGCATAATATTACATACAGAAAGGCTGATAATCAGGGACTTAATCATTGACGATCTAAAGGATCATCATGAGCTTATTTCAAATGATAAAGTGATGTATTTTTTACAAGACATAAAGACCAATTCTGTTCAGGAATCCAAAGAAAATTTATTAATGGCAATAAATGATAAAAACTCAAATGACAGGAAATATTATTTTTTCTTGATTGAAGAAAAAAGCACGAATGAGTTTATCGGGGAGATGGGTTATACAGTTACGCAAAATACCGACTTCGGAAAACTGGTTCACATGGGGTATTTCATCAAGGAAAAGCATTGGAATAAGGGCTATGTCACAGAGGCATTAAAACGCGTCATACAATTTGCCTTCGAGGAAGGTGGTGTTTATAGAATTTCAACCGGCTGTCTTAAGGATAATTACGGCTCCGAGAGAGTTATGCAAAAATGCGGCTATACTAAAGAGGCAGAATTCAAGGAATACGTCTTTCATGACGGCAAACTTAAAGACAGGCTTGAATACAGGCTCTTAAAACATGAGTGGGCACGAGGCAGGCTGCATGAATGAGAAAACCTATGCGCACTCATTGATTTGCGACGATTGTAAGAAAGACTTCCCCTTAGATGGGCATTTTACCCTTTGCCCCTGCTGCGGGGGACTTCTGGAAGTTCAATATCAATTAAATGCAATGAAGAAAGATTTAAGCCGGCTCTTTCAAGATAGTAGAGACCGTAGCATTTGGCGTTATAGGGACTTCTTCCCGTTTGTGGAAGAAAAAAACATTGTCTCTTTGGGAGAAGGTGGTACACCTCTTATTCAATCAAATCATATTGGCAAAGAATTCGGTGTCCCCGAACTGTATTTCAAGAATGACACAATGATGCCAACAGGGAGCTTTAAAGACAGAGGTTTCAGCCTTGCAATAAGCTATGCAAGGCAAATCGGTGTAAAGAATGCCTTTACTTATAGCTCAGGCAATGCAGGAGCATCCTTTGCAGCATATTCAGCCCGCTCAGGTTTCCCTGCCCTTGTCTGTGTAGAATACATTGCCTCTGACACAAAAAAAGAGATGATTCAATTATATGGTGCAAACACAGCCATACTTTACTACGACAGTTTTGAAGAGATAGCTCAGATGCTTAAAAGTGCTGCTCAAGAACTTAAGATTTATCAATTTGTAAATTTCATAAATCCCATCCGCCACGAGGCTATGAAGACCTACGCCTATGAGATTTTCGAGAGCATGTCGAAGGCCCCGGATATCATGATTCACCCGGTGGGGACAGGGGGAGGACTTTATGGGGCATACAAGGGCTTTAAGGAGCTTGCCGAACTTGGGTTTATAGATAGTATTCCCCGTTTCTTTGCAGTGCAGCCTTTGGACTGCTCCCATTATAAGCAGGCATTCGATAAGGGTGAGAAGGAGGCAGGTCGATACGGAGAGACAGATAAAACAATTGCACAGTCCATTGCATCAGATGCTCCTCTCCACAAAGGCCGCCGCGTTCTTGATGCAATTTATGACAGTAATGGCGCAGCTCTTGCTGTCACGGACGAAGAAATTCTCGAAGCGATGCGCGAGCTTGCAAGAGAAGGGATCGCAGCAGAGCCATCCGCTGCCGCATCACTTGCAGGTTTCAAGAACGGAGTAAACCGGGGCCTGATTAAAAGCGGTGACACTGTAGTTTGTGTAATTACGGGGGGTGCATTAAAACAGCCGGCTGCTGTTAAAATGGCTGCAAAGTTAAGTGAACATAAGCTTAAAGCAAATATAACCGAATTAAAACGTATCCTTGACCTGCAGGTATCTAAGCAATGACTTTAAACTTTGTAAACCCGTGCACAGGGAATATAGAAGAAGTTTCATTGAATTGCCCAAAGACTCTTTCTGAAACTGATTTATACATAAGCCCCCCATGGATAGATTTTCATTGCCATGTATACCATGGAGTTACATCATTAAGCTTAAAACCCGACGATATTGGAATTAAAACAGGAGTTCATCTTCTAGTCGATGCGGGAAGTGCAGGCGAAGAAACTTTCCCGGGATTTCGTGACTATGTCCTCCCAAGATATAAAACAAAGGTTTTGACTTTTTTAAATATCAGTTCAATTGGTCTTACAAGCCTGCAGGAAAGTCATGACATGAGGAGACTTGATCCGCAAAAAACAGCCGCCTGCGTTAAAGCGAACCCCGAGCTAATCGCAGGAATCAAAGTAAGAAGCAGTGGACTTATCGTTGAAGACAGAGGCACTCTGCCGTTGCAACGTGCAGTCCAAGCAGCAAATCTTGCAGAATGCCCAATAATGATTCATTTTGGCGAGAATCCCCCTGGTAATGCTGAGAATCTTTCACTCATGAGAAAGGGTGATATAGTCTCTCACTGCTTTCACGGGAAAGAAAGTCCTCTCTGGGACGATTCAGGGAATCCGATTTATGAGTTATCCGAAGCTCTATCAAAAGGAATTTTACTTGATGTAGCTCACGGAGCTGCAAGCCTTAGCATTGACATAGCAGAAAAAGCTGTCAGGCAAAAAAAGAATGAGTTCAGCATCAGCACAGACCTTCATTTTAGGAACATAGGAGGTCCCGTCTACAGCCTTTCACATACAATGTCAAAATTTCTCTCCCTTGGTATGACCCTTATAGAAGTGATAAAAGCAGTGACCAAAATCCCTGCAGATCGCCTTGGGCTTAGCAATTGGTGCTCAGACCCCGGGAAGAATGCAACAATATTCAGGATTCGAGAAAAGAAACTTATCGATCCGCCATTCATTGACAGCCATAATAAGCATTTTAACGTTAACAAAGTGATAGAGCCCATTGCTATTATTATAGAAGGCGAATGGGTTTTTATTTAGTTGCTCGAGCAGGCTCCCCGGTTGAGCAGGGAAGGCCGACTACACATTTCCCACAAACATCGGCAGCGCCAAGCTTTTCGTATAGCTCGCCGTTTTTAAGGCATTGCTCATGGCATTTATGGCGGTCAAAGGTATAGTTGCCGCCGGCCCCGGCGCTGTAGGCACCGACCATGCATCGACTAATACAGATATCACAGGTTTTGCCTGACTTGGAGATACACCTTTCTCTTGGCTCTTCAACCTGCTCATATTCACTAAACTCATAGTCTATAATAATGCTCCCAAGCCTTCCGCAGCAGCCGGACTCGGTAATGAACATATTGTTCCTTCCGAAAGTACCAATGCCTGCAAGGTATGCGATATGCCTATGAGACCAATTGCTGATTAAATCTTCTTTATTGTAATTGTGAGTTGCTGGTAATTTTCCTGATTTATAGCCATGCTCACCCATAAAAGCCTCGATATTGTCAGCAATTATAGTAATCAGCTTATTGGTTTTTACATAGGCCCCTGCCCATTCTATTGAAGCATTCTCCCCTTCGATGTTACTGTTCGGGATACTTTCATGGAACGGAATAAAATAAGAGATTATACTCTTTGCACCGGGTAAAATATCTTCCGGCATTAAATGAGAGGGAGAGACATGTTTCTTGAAATCTCCGATTTTCTCATTTCCGGCAGGAATTATTTTTATTATCGGGTCAAGCCACATGTTTTGCCATAATTTCTGGCACATGGTCCCCGACAGAACCGTGGACTCTATTGTGTCCACGATTCCGGCGTGAATCATTCTATCGCGTTCTAAGGCATTTCCCACTTATACTCACCATTATCAAAACAGCCAAAGAAATCCGCATAGCTCACCTTCCATGGCGACTTGCCTAGATTATCTATGCGAATACCATTTTTAATTAAGTGCTGCCAAAAGCCGCTTCCACCGATTTCTCCCTGAAGAATGACACCGACAGGAACACCTTCTCTTAAAATGAGCTTCCTGTAATTATTCATGTCTTCCTGGATTAAAACCTCATCTCCCTCTTGCGGATTAATAATTCCTACAGAAAGCGATAATAGGTCAAAAAAGTTAACCGTGTTTTTTAAGGCAAAGCGGTCATCGTAGGCCCACTTGGTTCCCGTCATATTATAGGCAGCCATTTCTCCCTGCTTCTGGGCGTTAGGCCAAATACCTGAAAGCCCTGTGACATCGCCCGCCGCAAAAATCCCCGGGATATTTGTCGCAAGATAATCATCGACCTTAACTTTCAGAGGCGGCTTTTTAGCTCCTGTGTCATCGGGCATTTCAAGGATGGCAGTGGAAGGACGCACACCAACAGCGACTATCACCATGTCGCAGGGAATGACAGTCCCGTCTTCCAGTTCAAGTGAACTGATATTATCCCCGTTACTTTTAGTGTTCATAAACTTTGCAGAAAGATGGAACTTTACGCCCTTCTTTTCAAAAAGCTTTTGGTAGGTTCCTGCTGCATGGGCATCAAGATTAATTGCAAGCACAGAGGGAGCCATATCAATAACAGTAATATCTTTTTTTGCACCGCCTGCCGCTGTTAGAATTCCATATACTGCATCAAGGCCCACGAGCCCCGCTCCAACCACTGCAATCTTCTTGGCCATTTTTGCATGCTCTGCAATAGCCTTTGCGTCGATAAGATGGCGTAGGCCAAAGGCATTCTTTGCGGTTTTAAGCTGACCAATGGGCGGGATTATACTGTCAGAGCCGGTTGCAACAAGCACTGTATCTCCCGATGCTATTTTTTCATCTCCTGCATAAGCAGTCTTTGTCGGAGCATCAAGGCGGGTAATGGTCTTGCCCTTTATCCACTGTACTCTTGGAGAATCAAGAATATCATCATTAATAAAATTTATACTTTCAGGACTGCGCTCCCCTGAAATAACTTTATGGAGCATGCATCGTGAATGTACTTCCTCATCCTTTGACACGATTACAATAGAGTCATTTGGTGCTTCTTTCAGGATCATTCTAACTGCACTTATTCCTGCAGCACCTGCGCCTATTACAAGGTGTTTCATGCATAACCTCCATCAACTTCCTCGACATGAAGAGCCTTAGTGGGACATGAGTCCACGCAACTCGGCTTTTCTTCATCATCCTCGGTGCCGGTAAGACCCTTACAAAAGTCGCACTTCAGCACCTTGGAATGTGTCACTCTGTCGGGTTTGCAGTTTCCGTAGGGGCAGCTCATAACGCACATAAAGCAGGTGCCGCAGCGCTTCTCGTCCCACTGCACATGACCTGTTACAGGGTCCTTCTTTAGTGCGCCGGACATACATGCCTGCACACAATCGGGGACTGCACAGTGACGGCAAAAAACAGGAACATACTTTCCCTTAACAGTATTTACAATTGCATGACGGGCCTCATTTCTTGGGTCACTCAGGTCAAGGTCATAGAAACTACCCTTCCCCGCTTCCCTGTCAGGCCGGTGAGCATTCATACAGGCAAAGGTACAGTTTTTGCAGCCCTCGCATTTATCCTTATCAATTAAAATACGTTTCATAATCGGCCTCCCTTAAATCTTTAAGGCAGCGCGCTTTTCTAAAATGATGCCCTCAAGAAGGTAGGCAGATTCTTTGGCATCATTATTAATAAGCACATGGCCCCCTGTAAGGGATTTCATGTCCTGCGTGAGTACCTGGACTGCAACCTTGCTCCCCGAAACATAGGGGGGAAGCCCGAGGTGGATTGGCAGTCCGAGAGCGAGACCGAAACAGCCGTCTGCAAGGGCCTGCTCCTCAAGCCACTGCGGCGCAGAAAGCACGAGGGGAAGCTGGGGAATGTCTATGTTAAGAGCCTCTGCAAGCTCTGTTGCGACTAACTCTAAACGGCCGATTGCGAGACAGGGCCCGAAGTTCAGCACAGGCGGGATACCCAGTTTTTGACAGATAGCCTTTAGCTTTGGGCCCGCCAGTTCTGCCGCACCCGGAACCATAAGGCCCACGTTCTCGATTCCGCCTGAAGAGCAGCCCGCTGTCAGCACGATAATGTCACGCGCAATCAGCTCCTTTACAAGACCCACTGTAAGCACATCATAGCCGCCCGAGACAAGACTTGAGCAGCCGACAACAGCAGCAACACCCTTGATATCTCCGCTTACAATCAGGTCGATAAGGGGCTTCCAAGTTCCGCCAAGGAATTTTTTAAGTGATACTTCGCTTACCCCGGTAAGGGTCGCTTCGTTTCCGTGATCGGGGAGCAGGTTTAATTTTACCTTCGGTCGCCTCTCCTTATAGGTTGCAATAATTTTATCGATAATTTCGTTACTGTGTTTCTCCCTCTCTGCAAAGTTAAAGGGGATAAACTCAGCATTTGACTTTTTAGCAACATCATCAATACATATCTGCCTTACAAGCAACTCATCACAAACTGTTTCAATTCCCGGCAGGGTACAGTTAAACTCGGATAGCACTGCATCAATTGCGCCTGTGGCAATGATGGCTTCGCTCGCGTAGTTATTTCCTGCATGGCCTGTGAAAATGTCTGTATAATGGGCACCGCGAAGCTGGAGGTCCTGACCAACGCAGGTACAGCCTACGATCTTAAAGCCCTTTGCCCCTGCAGCCTTTGCCTTGGCTACAACATCGTCATCCATCAGCCTATTTTGCAAATGCACGAACATTGTATGCTGGTGGCCTGTAATCATTATATTGATATAATCAGGATCAATTACACGAAGACCGACAGGTGCAGGGCGGATTTCAGGCTCGCCGAGAAGCACGTCGTTAAGCAAGTTGGTAAGGGTCAGGCCATAAATTCCGGTTGAAATGCCAAGTTTTAAGCAGTCAAGCAGCATGTTAACCGGGTCCGAGTTAAGGTTAGTGGAAGTCTTTACGACTCCCTTAAAAACTTCAGCCTTCGCACCGCCGGGGAGTATGCCAAGTTCCTGCCACAATTTAAAACGGGGAGCGTAGGCGACCTTTTCTACCAGTTCCATTTTTTCGTATTCGGGCTTATGAAGGTCTTTCAATACTGCATCAGCCACATTCAGGGCCTTTTCGTATTCGTCCTTCCCTGAAACACCGAACATTTTACAAAGACGCTCAAGGGTTTCAAGGCCCCGTAGCTTACCCTTTTCAAGGGCGGTGTTCTTTAGATTTAGTGCAGTATTTTCAACTACATGGATATAACAACCCGAGCCCGAGGCAACGGCCCTCAGCAGATTACGGGTAACCATAACGTCTGCATTTGCACCGCAGATACCCTTAGGTGCATCGGGGCTGATCCTGCAAGGCCCGTTTGCGCAAAGTCTGCAACACACTCCCTGCAGCCCAAAGCCGCACTTTGTTTCCTGACTCTCCACCCTATGATGGGAAGTCTCCATAGGCAGATTCGCGATAAACTCGCCAAGGTGTTTATCGGCGCTGGCACAAGTTCTGCACCCGAAATTGCTTTCGTTCATGGCATTTCTCCTCGATAGACATTAGTCGATAATAAGTGTCAAATAACTATTATTATCAATAATATGGAAAAAATGCCTTCCTGTCAAGGGCTTCCGCAAGCCGGAAGCCCTTGGCTCTTCGGGTCAAGACCTTCCGGTTACACCGGAAGGTATTGGCTCTTCGGGTCAAGGGCTTCCGGTTTTACACAGAAATTTCGTCCTGGTAGGGCCGTATTGCTGATTTTTTGCTATTTTTATGTTATATTGTATGTCGGGAGTTGAACCATGATAACGGAAGTTAAAGACAGGAAGCTCACAAATCGTAGGGATCTCAATTTTGAATACGATGGAAAATGGGTCATTTTTGAATCGGAGCCAAGTTCAACATCGGGGTCAACGGGGTGGGTTGTTTACTACGGAGATGGAACAGAAGAAGACTGGGATGCCTTACACCAAATTATTGTAAATAGGTATAAGGGGCAGGCACTTCTTACATTCGCCTATGCACCAAAGGAGGATGTAGTTTATGGAATGTATGACATTGGAGTTGCTGCCAGAGTTTAAACATCGTTATAAATCTAACGCAAGAATATATAATATACATAATGCACTTTATGAAAATATTACCTTGTTTTTTGACCTTGGATGCTACAACACATTGATACCCAAACGCCTTGCAGTATTATCCGGGCATCCCTTAGGATTTACACGAGAGTATAAAATAGGCGGTACTACCGTAGAAGCCGAAGCCTACTCAATCGAAAAGATAATGATAAAAGATTTTGCTCTTGAGCGTATAGTTGCTTTTGCCGCAGAATACACCGGTGAATTTGCAAGCGATATCCTTATCGGAACAAATGTTATGAATAACTGGAAAATGATAATTGACAGGAAAGCTAAAACAACCAGAGTTGCTAAATGGGTGTTATTAAATTATTGTATTTTACCTAAGTTTTTTTACAAATCACAAGCAGATGGTCGGATAATCCAATCATTTCCATGTTTTGTTCAGTAATCCTTATATAATGCAGCAGAGTCCTTAACTTTTCTTCATCCTTAAAATACTCTTCATGGTTTAAAAATACTCCAAAACCTTCAACAGCAAAAAGCATTGTATTGCAAAAGTTTGTCTGTAATAATTCGCCGTGAATTTCGTCTGTTGTATGGAAAAATGCATTGGTAAAGTAATTCGGGTTGTTGTCTGCGTTTACATGTCTGCCTGTTGCAATATCGTTATCTACTATTTTTCTGAAGGCAGGGTCGTCTATAAAGCCTCTTAGAAAACCATCAAGCATGGAGGCATAACGATTAATATATGCGAAGACGGCTGTTCCCCCGGGTTTAAGGATTCTGTTTACTTCTTTTAAGCATTGCAGACGGTCTTCCTTTACTTGGAGATGGTATAGTGCGCCCATAAGCAAGACCATGTCGAACGAATTGTCTTCACATTCAGTAGAACGAGCGTCTCCGAGGGCAATTGATGCAAGTTTTGCATTATAGTTTTTTTCGTTGGCCTTTGCTTCGGTTATATGCCTTGGAGAAAGATCCCTCAAATGCACCTCGTGGCCTTTTTTAGCAAGCCAATAGGCATAGTGCCCTGTGGCACCGCAGAGATCAATAATTCTGATCTTGTTTTCAGGCAAGACCCTGCATATAAGCTCTTTTGTACGGACGAACTCAAGGCGGCTTCTGTTTATACGGTTATCTTCATTCTCGTTATTTTCGTAGAACTCAAGTACCGGTTTATTGTTTTCCATGTATTACCCCATAATGCCTGTAATAAAAGGTGTAATTACATGTAACACAATGTCGGCAGTAAAATGTGCAATAATCGCAGATTCAAGGCCTTTTTTCCAATAAAGCCAGCCGAAGATAATGCCGCCAATTCCGTTAAGTATTATGGCACGAAGAATTACGATTCCTGTAAGATCAACTATTAAAGCAGTTGCAGGCAGATGGCCAATTCCAAATATTATTGCTGCCAAAAAAATTGAAAGCCAAACTCCAAAAGCCGTTGGCCGTCCGTCACTTGTTTTCTTGATTAAAAAGGTTATCCATACCAAAAGAGAAACAAGAAAGAGCCTTAATAATACTTCCTCCGCTATGCCGCCATAAAAAGATGCAAGAAATCCCCTTAAAGCCCCGGGGGAGGCAACTTCTGCGTTTGCAAATTCCGGGATTAAGCGATTAAAAGGAATACTTGCAATAATAATTAATACTCCTGCAATAGCGCCAAGGACTATTGAAGGCAGAAGAATAGCTTTAAATTCTCTTGATGTACTCTCTCCATTTAAAGCTCCCTCGAGTATCGGTAATCCCATTCCAACTCTTTTTGATATGAGCAGGCCAAGAAACACAGTAACTGCAAATATGACTAAATTTTGAGCAATAACACTAAGAAGTATTATTGGAGTAATACCTGCATCACTTGATGCAAGTGCCATAGAATAAGGCAGCACCAATAGCGCAGTTATTGTGCAAACAACCGTTAAAATAAAAAATAATTTCCAATTAATTAAATTTCTCATATTTTTCTCCTATCTTCTAATTCGTGAATAAACATCCCTTGTAACACTGCTGTCTGCATCGTTTAACAGGTAGGTATTTCCTCCTGATTGTATTACAAGGAAGGGAGGGTCACCGGGTTGCAGATTAACGCGGCTTGGACCCAAGGGACCTGCACGGAAATTTCCTTTTAAGAGATTATCAAGGCCTGTCCCCGCAACCCTAACCATTGAAGGCAGTTCCTCTATAAGCTCAATAGATTCAATTTCGCCGACTTGAATGGTATACCTGTTTCCGGTATGTCGGGCAATCAGTGTTGTTTCACTTAATATAAGCCTCGTAGGAGTTAACTCTTCTGACCAGAGCCATATACCGAAAAAGGGCAGGGCAACAATACATAGAGCTGCAAAACCCATTATCACTTTGCCGGCGGGTCTTGCAAGGTTTACTGACATGCTCATGCCTATACGATCGTTTACCATTAAGTGACTGTCATTTGGATTATGATAAAACATACCCCAGAACCAGTAATCATCTTCATCAAGATATAGATTCCCGGTATCACTTGAGGTGAGCTTTTGCTGGGCAATTCGTGCATTGAGCTCTGTATGGAGCGCAAGCAGAATGAAAATAACAGTATAACCGATTATAAAGAAAAGATATGCTGTTACATTATCGGCTAAAAGCCATGTGCACAGGGCAAGGGCTCCGTTAATCCATGTTGCAATGAGCCAGAACTTCCCCCAATTATAGCGGCGAACCCGGGTCAAGGCAGCAGTTAGGGAAAGATTTTCGTTTACAACTTCTGAGCGAAGGCGAAATATTACATGATAAAAAAGCCAGAATGTCAGAGTTAAGCCTGCAAATACTCCGCTATTAAGTACCATATCAAACCCTGATGAACTAAAAAATGAGTATACGAATGGAATCATACTTACAATAACAGGAGGTAGGAACCAAATACCCTTAATCTTATTTTGAGGCAGGGCAGCAGCTTTAATATCAACAAGAGCGCGGCCTGTCGCAGCGCTATACCAATTTTTCTCACGCTTAAGTAGTATTAGCCTGTGTCGATGCCTTGCAAAAACAGCCGTAGATCCTGCTATTACAAGCAAACACCAGGTCATAAGCCAAGTCATGCTTGCGCCCATCGATTCAATAAAAAATGGAGGTATCATTAAAATCAAAAGAGGCATCATGACAATACTGAGCCATTGCTTGAATGAAGCGCAAATAGCCAGGGTTTCAGCATCACTTTGTGCATTATGAGGCAGCGTTACACCAATTACAATATTTTTTTTTGGTTTTACCATATTCCGCATAAAAATATAAAGGGCAAACCAAACAGGAACAAAACAAACTGCTAAAATTATCGTAAACATCTTTAAATACCTCTAAATGCTTTCTCACACAGCCCAAGCCATGTTTTCAGGGACATTCCTGCAAGTTTTGCTGAAGCTGCAGGCAGGCGAAGATCGTCAAGTACGCTTTTTTCAGACATTTCAGGGGTCTTACCCGAGACCACTGTCCCGCCGCGGCGATCACCAGTGATATAGCCCTCCTGCTTAAGGAGCTGATAAGCCTTATTCACAGTCATCATGTTGACACCGGTCTCATTGGCCAGGGCCCGGATGGCGGGAAGCTTTTCGCCCGGGAGCAAATGCCCCTCGGCAATGCCCAGGATAAGCTGGTCATGAATTTGTCTGTAAATCGGTGTTTCGGCAGCAAAGTCTAATTGCAAAAGCACTATCCCCTCCTAATTATCTATGCTTCGCAAGCTTGTATGCCTTGCATTACTTATTATAATACAAAGAATACAGAGTGTCAATAGGATTTGCAAATTATTTCGATTATTCTACCTTTATTTCTCCAAAGGCCGATTCGATAAGGTCAACCATCGCATCGACCGCTTGGACTTCATCCTCGCCCTCTGCGGTAATTTCAACTTCGGTTCCTGTGCTGATGGTTTGGGCAAGCACCATAACTATGGACTTTGCATCTGTAGGCGGGCCTTCAGTACCTGTTTTTTTGACAGTTATATTGGACTTATAGCTCTTCGCCTTTTTTACAAATAAATGTGCGGGCCTTGCGTGTATGCCCGTTGGATTAATTACCCGCGTAATTTTGGAATACATACTAAGCCCTCCTATTCAGTATTACTTCGATAATTTCGCGAGGAGTTTCTGCCGGTTTCAAAGCGGATAAGGCATTGGTATCTGCGAACATCCCCATTATAGACTTAAGAACTGCCCCTTGATCTTCCCCGCTCTTTATAACCAAAAGGAAAATAATTTCCGCCATAACATCATTCTCGCCGTCTCCCATCTCCTTAAAAGCAATAGGTTCGGCAAGGCGGGCAATAAAAATACCCGATTTAATTACCCGGCTATTATCAATTGCATGCGGCACAGCAACCTTAATAATTTCTGTAGGCAATCCGGTCGGAAACTCATTCTCGCGTTCTAATAAGGCAGTAAGGTAGCCATCCTCTACATAACCCTTCTTGCAGGCATACTCACAGATCTTGGCAAGCAGGTCTTCTTTATTTTCTGCACGGACATTCATCATTACGCAATCTTCATTCAATAAATCACTTGATAGTGCGCTCATGCTTCTGCTCCTATCCTCTGGAAAGATCCAATTTACTGTCAAAAGCGGCGGCAGTCTCACAGCAAAGCGCTATTGCTTCTTTTAGATCGCGCAGGTCAATTGTTTCTCTCGGAGTATGCGTATAACGGCAGGGCAGGGAAATGTGGGCCATTGCAACACCTTCGGTTCCGGTTAACTGTGTAAAAGCGTCATCTGTTATGACACCGAGGGACACTTCATGCTGGCATTTTATTTTCAATTTTGATGTCGAGTCTGCGATAAATGCAGTAAGTTTGGGATTAGGAATTAAACCGCCAAGAGTTCCCCTGCCGTGGAAATTAAAGTAAGAAATTGCGGGGCCTTTACCAAGTTCAACACCTCCCTGTCCGCTTAAATCAGGCGTATCCCGAGTCGGGGCTACGTCAAGGCATATTCCTGCATTTGGAAGCAGGCGCTCAAAGACAGGCAGACTGCCTCTGACATTAAACTCTTCCTGCACTGTAAAACATAGATGAACAGTAGCCTTTGGCGGCGACTTCTTTAAATGTTCTGCCATGCAAAGGAGAATATATACGCCAACACGATCATCGAGGGCTTTTCCGCTTACCTTATTTTTCCCAAGCTGAATACAGGTAGGTGTATATGTCACCATGCTTCCCACATTAATACCAAGGGCAAGTACTTCCTCACTGCTCTCGCAGCCGATATCAATATACATATCCTTAATTTCAGGAACTATGAGCTTTTTTTCAGGCGGAGTTAAATGATGTGAATAGGTTCCAAAAAACCCGGTATATGATTTTTGATAATCAAGGGAATGAACATCCACGCAAACACTGGTTAAGACTCTTTCAGGGATTCCGCCGACTCGTTCCACACGTAAAAAGCCGTTTTTATCTATTGCCTTTACAATAAGGCCAAGCTCATCCATATGCGCAAAATAAATAATCGATGTTTCGGGACAGGCTGAACCCTTGAATGTTGCAGTTACATTTCCTAACCTGTCTATATGAATATCTGCACCTGAATTGCTAAGCCTATTCTTCAATTCCCTAATTAAGAAATCCTCACATCCTGATATTGCAGATATTGAGCTAAGTGTTTTTAATTCCTCATAAACATTCTTCATATAAGTTCCTTTTTACAATCACGATAAGTGTAGACGCCCGCCGTCAAGTACGAGAGTTTCTCCGCATGTCCAGTTTGACATATCGCTTGCAAGGTATAAAACCGCATTTGCAACATCTTCTACGGTACCAATTCTGCCAAGGGGAAGTTTCCCTTCATAATGCTTTAACATATTTTCAGCCGATCCAAAACGCGTAATTGTCATTTCTGTCATAATGACAGCAGGTGCAACAGCATTTACTCTTATTCCAATGGGCGCACCTTCTCTTGCAATATACCTTACAAGGGCCTGTGTGCCGCCCTTCGTAGCAATATACTCAGGGATCCCCGTACCCCCCGTAAAAATAGAAGCAGACGATATTATAACAATGCGCCCTGCAACCCTTTCCAGATGTTCCTTGGCTCTTTCATAGCAAAAATAAATGCCTTTTACATTAAGGTCAAAGGCAGCATCCCAGTTCCCGTCCTTGCCTGTAATCCCGGCATTTGCAATAAAAATATCAAGCCTGCCAAATTGCGCTATAACAAGGTCAATCGCTTCCCGGCAAAAAGTTTCAATAGATAGATCACGGGAAATATAGTAGAAACTAGCCCCGATTTTTTCAAGTTCCTCTTTTCCTTTTATTACAGCAGGATCATCTTCCGGAAGAATGTCGCATATTGCGATAGTTGCCCCTGCAATAGCGAGGGTCTTGGAGATGGCTAATCCGATTCCACGGATGCCCCCGGTAACAAAAGCTACTTGATTTGATAAATCTATAGTATATGCCATTATAAATCCTGTTTAAATATTCACAATACACTTTAAAGCGTTACCTCTGCCCTCAGTTTGCAAAATCCCTTTTGAAACTTCTTCGAGGGAGAACCTATGTGTAATAAGCTCTTCTGTATTTACCTTACCGCTTGTTATTAGAGCAAGGGCTTCCCTTGTATCCAGATGATCTGCAGAATAACTAAGACGAATGCTCAGCTGCTTGAAAAATGCCTTGCTTACATAAAACGGTAAATACTCACTTGCCTCAGGTGTGGCAAACAGCAGCACCGTTCCTCCACCTCCTATAAGCTCTAAGCCAAGTGACATTGCTCTTAAATCCTTTGCAACTACAAAGACCTTATTCGCACCCGGTGCACCCGAAAACTTCCGGTATTCAGCAAGACTCTCGGGAAGAGTCTCTCCCGGTTTTAAAACTTCAATACCGGTAATCTCCTTGGCCTTCTGCATCCGCCATTCGTCAAGCTCATACATTACAATGTCTCTGATACCGTAGGCTTTTAAAACTTGCCCGAACATAATCCCTATGGAACCTGCGCCAATGACCACGGTTCTGTCATTTGGCTTTACATCGGCAATGCGAATTGCATGTATTACACATGCAAGAGGTTCAATAAGGGTGCCTTCTTCGAAAGATACACTTTCAGGTAAAATCAATGTGTCCATTAAATGACGCGAAGACACTGCAAAATATTCGCAAAAGCCTCCGGGATCATAGTTTGTTTTTTTAAATGTCTCGCATAAAGTATACAACTGTCTTCGGCAAAGCTCACAATTATTACACGGGACATGATGGTGAACAAATACCCGATCCCCGACAGAAAATCCTACAGCCTTTGCTCCAACTTCAGTAATTATACCTGTGGCCTCATGCCCGAGAACCACAGGTGCTTTGGGTTTTTGGTACCATTCCATTGTATCGGCAACACAGATTCCGCAGGACTTGGTTTGAACCAATATACCGTCTTCTTCTATCTGTGGGACAGAGACTTCCTTTATAATAACATTGTCATTGCTATAGTAAATTGCCGCTTTTATGGGTATCTCCTTATCTGAACGACTTCACCTTATTCATAAAAGATTTTACTCTTGCCAAATCAACTTCGTTTTCAAACTTCCCGTCAACTTTAAAAGTTGTACCCACAACTGCTCCGTCAGAATGTTCAAGTTGGCGTTCGATATTATCTTCCCTACAACCCGTATTACAGAAAACCATTGCGTTGGGAACTGCTTGTTTTACACGCATTAAAACTTGAGTATCAGTTTCGCTTCCTGCAGTAAGACCTGAAACACAGAGAGCATCCGGACGGTGATTAAATACAGTTGTTTTTGCAATGGAAACAATGTCCCGCTCTGCCATGTACACAGCTGCCTCGGGAACAATATTATAGAGAAGTTTTACATGATCAAGGCTAAGACGTTTCTTATGTCTTGCAATTTCACCTGCATTTGTATTCCAAATACCAAAATCACTCGCATATACCCCTGACATTATTTCACGGATAAATAAGGCACCTGTTGCAGCTGCAAGGTCAAGAGACTTATATGGATCCCAAAGTACATTCACGCCGAATGGAATTTTTATAAACGGCTTTAACTGTCCAATAATTGCCGCCATTGCAGCAACAGTCTCTGTCTTAACATCGGTAAGATACGGCATGCTAAACTCATTTGAAAACATAACTGAATCAACACCGCCATCCTGTAACTTTAAAAAGTCACTTTTAGCCTGTTCAAAAACCTTATCCATTCCGCCTTTTGCGTCAAAGTATGGATCCCCGGGCATAGCCTGAAAATGGCACATTGCAATAATAGGTTTAACCGTTCCAAGAACATCTTTTGTCCAACTCATCTTTTGATCTCCATTTAAATACCCCCACCTTTACGGTGGGGGAAAAAGAAAATTTTTCGTAATAATAATCAGGGGATTAAATACTGCCGCCAAATAGTCTGCCAATTTGGAAGAGTATCCAAGTAATCCAGTTACCTGAGGAAAGAGCTGTAATATCTGTTGTTCCCTCGGGCAGAGAGAGTCCTGCATAATCGGTTGCCATTATAGTCAACGAGGAACCGAAGGATGTCAGCACGTAGAACACCACTGTCATAATGACCATACCGCAGATGATCGAACGGAAAAGGTTACCCTTTGAAAGACTCGGTACCATTGATACAAAGTAGACAAGGGCGGCAAGGTCGCCGAGGGCGAGCACGCGGTTACCCGGGAGAATGATGGAAAGTAAAAGTACTATCGGAATAAGGACAACTGCCGCTGCGACTGTTACCGGGTGTCCGATAAGGATTGCCGAGTCAAGGCCGATATAGAGCTCTCTATCTTTAAACTTTCTGGCGAAGAAAGTTCTTGCCACTTCCGAAACAGCTGTAAGAGATTCCATAAACATGGCCGTTACTTTGGGAATCAAAACCATGACTGCAGCAACAGTAACTGCAAGGGTAAAGAGCGCGGGAATATCACTTAATAATCCGCCGAAAATACCAAGGGCAAGGCCAAGGACTGCACCGAGAACAATCGGGTTACCGAATACACCCCATTTCTCCCTGATTGTACCTTCATCCCACTTAATGTCTTTAATTACGGGAATACGATCAAGAACCCAGTTCACCGCGATAATAATCGGAACAGAAGTGACTGCCCAACCGTGGGGAATTGAAATGCCCGGAATCCCGTAGAACTCCTGCACTTCCTTTGCCTTCCAGTCGGCAATTAAAAGACATGCTGCTGCGTGAATAGCACCTGCAAGAAGACCAAGGGCAAGATTACCGCTTGCAATAGCAACAACAGATGCGGTAAATGCATGGTTCCAGAAGTTCCAAATGTCTACGTTAATCGTTCTTGTTGCCTTAAATAGGAGCATAATAAAGTTAACAAGTAAGGATACAACAATGATCAAGGCACCTGCCGTGGTGCTGAATGCGATTCCTGCTGCTGCAGGCCATCCCACGTCGAGAATGTCCTTTCGCACACCCGTAGCCTCTACCATATTATTAGCAGCAGGGGCAACGGTGCCGATTAACAGCCCGATAAATAAGTTTAATCCAATCATTGCAACACCAAATGTCAGGGCTGCGACAATGGATTTCCTCCAGGTCTGTCCCAAGGCCTTTGCGATGATGAAAATGATGATAGGGATTAAGACCGCGATACCTAAACTTGTAAGAAAGTTTGATACCGGGGCAATTACATCTGCCAGGTTTTGAAAAAATTCATTCATGCATTTTTCTCCTTATAAAATGAATTAACTTAATTCTCTAACCTTATTAGCAATATCCGAAAGCAACTGCTCTGCACCAATTCCCGTTAAAAGGGGAATCGCATTGAAAACAGCCTGTTTAGTATCGAAGGGGATCTTTGCAGAACTTACGATAATATCACATCCTCCAAGCTTGTCTTGAAGCTCATTGACACTACATGCATCAATTTTGACTTTAAGTTTCTCTGCAGCAAAGTGATCTTTAAGACGAACTGCAGCCTGCATGCTTGTAGCAACACCTGAGCCGCATGCAACCAATATTTTCACCATAATAGTATCTCCATTAGGTCATTATATGGCACGATATTTTAGAAGTCAATTAAAATTTCCTTCCAATAGCTCAGTAAGGCCCTGCCTAATCTCCTCTGCAAGCTTACCTTTAAGAATGTTCTCTACTTTTTTCTGTAATTCCGCTTTGTTTAAGCTGCGAATTATATGTTTAATACGCCCAACAAGGAAGGGCGCAACACTCAATTCTGAAACACCAAAGGCTACCCATAAAGGAATAAGACTTTCCTCCGAGGCAACCTCGCCGCAGATCCCCCACTGAATGCCCGAGGCTTCGGCATTTAGAGCCACCGTCCTAATTGCTCGCAGAACCGAAAGATTACAGCTATCATATAAATAATGCACCCTCTCGTTCATCCTATCAGAAGCCGTTATATATTGAATTAGATCGTTTGAACCAATACTGAAAAAGTCCGATTCTTCTGCGAGTACATCACTCATAAGAGCTGCAGCAGGTGTTTCTATCATTATACCGACCGGTATATTCTCGTTAAATTTTTTCTGCTCTTTACGCAGGGATTGCTTTGCTTCCTCAACACAGATCTTTGCAAGACGAAGCTCTTCCAAGTTTACGATCATTGGAAACATTATTTTTACATTTCCGTGCGCAGAAGCACGCAAAATCGCCCTTAACTGCGTCTTAAAAACATCGCGCCTTTCAAGGCAGATCCTTATTGCGCGAAACCCAAGGAAGGGGTTTTCTTCTTTGGGAAGGTCCATATAATCGATCTGCTTATCGCCGCCTATATCAAGAGTACGAACAATGACTTCTTTGCCCTTAGCTTTTACTGCAAGTTCCTTATAAACCTTATACTGTAACTCTTCATCAGGATAACTTTTTCGGCTAAGGTATAAAAATTCAGTTCGAAGAAGACCGACCCCGTCACATAGATCCGCATTAAAATTCTTTATGCCATCAAGATCACCGGTATTAATATTTACATCGATGGAAAAGCCATCTTTGGTAATTGCATTTTTATTTGCATCTTCAAGGTACTGCTGTTGTTTCTCTCCATAAATTTTACTTATGGTTTCAAACTGTTGTATTTCGCTAATCCCCGGATTTACTTTAATGGTTCCGTTAAAAGCATCCATCAGAATAAAATCCCCGTCAGATATCAAACTCACAGCTCCTTTAACTCCAACTATTGCAGGTATTGAGAGTGCCTTTGCCAAAATAACTGTATGAGAAGTTGCACCGCCTTTTTCGGTAATGAAACCGCGAATGGCACTCTTTTTCATATTCAATGTGTCAGCAGGGCTAAGATCATCTGCAACGATAATAATATCACCTTCATGATCGACTTCGGTAAAATCCTGTCCAAGACCCATAAGGGTTCTGATAATATCATTACAAACATTTTCAATATCCACCGCACGTTCTTTTAGGTAAGTATCATCGGTGGCATCAAACTGCGCAACAATTTTATTGCACTCATCGTAGATCAAGTGTTCGATATTAATCATTTCCGGTTTCAGCCGCGAAAGAGCCATTCCGAAAAAAGCATCATCATTAATAATCGATTGGAGGGCATTGAAAATATCCAAAGCCTGATCATTTCCATCATCAAGTTTTTCGATTAATGCGGTCATGCGAAGATCGCAGGTCTTCTGCGCCTCGCGAAACCGTCTCTGCTCTGCATCAGGATCGCTAATCGTATACTTTGGCGGGGTGATATTTCTATCACGCTTAACTACGGCATTACCGCAGCCATAGCCAATAGACCCGACAATCCCCTGCACTTATCGCCTAACCCAAAAGAGATGCCGCAAGAGGAAGAGGTGACACCTTGATAACCGGAGGCATCTGGAAGCGTTTAAAATCCATCCTTTGAACGGTACTTATAATTCCATCCACAAGAGCCCCGTCCCGGCCATTTTTAACAATCTCATCCCGAGGAAGCTGCTTGTGAATATACAAATCCAGTATGGCATCTAGAACATCGTAGGGGGGCAGACTGTCCTCGTCTTTTTGATCAGGACGCAGCTCCGCCGACGGGGGCTTATCGATAATTGCCTGAGGGATAATTTTTTTTCCTGTTTTAGCTAACGAACGTTCGTTAGTCCGCCTGCTTAGAGCATAAACTTGGGTTTTAAAAATGTCCCCAATCGGGCCAAGAGCACCGCAGGTATCCCCATAAAGGGTACAGTAACCCATGGCAACCTCACTCTTATTTCCCGAGTTTAGGAGCATTGAATCGAACTTATTTGAAAAAGCCATTAGCAGAATGCCCCGGATCCTTGACTGTAGATTCTCTTCGGTTGTATCGAAGGGCAGGTCTTTGAAGAGTCCCTTCAGGGTGGAAAGTAGGGCAACATAGGGCTCCTCGATTGGAAGCACCTCGTAGCGGCAGCCCAGATTCGCGGCCAGCTCTGCAGAATCGTCCTTTGAGCCCTGAGAAGAAAACCTCGACGGCATATTAATACAGGTGATGTTTTCAGGCCCCGCTGCTTGCACTGCAAGATAGGCCACCAACGCAGAATCAAGGCCCCCTGAAAGGCCCAGATGCGCCTTGGTGAAACCGCAGGTCTTCATAAAGTCCCTGATCCCTGAAACCAAGGTTTCTTCGAGTTTATCGAGTTCGGAAGCGTCCATAGCGAATGGTACCATATCCATCAATATCGTGCTATACTTTTATTCGGAGGATTTATGTCGGAAGCCTTAAATAAGGATCAGGTACAGCCAAACCCTTTTGCAGGAAGAAAAAACTTTACCTATAAGGATTACCTTAACTGGCCGGAAGATTTACGAGTAGAAATCATTAATGGTGTTGCCTATATGATGAGTCCACCTGCTACAGTACATCAGAGGGTTTCAATGCAATTATCGAAAATCTTCGCAAATTTTCTCGAAGAGAACCCCTGTGAGGTTTTTGCCGCCCCCTTCGGGGTCAGGCTCTTCCCGAAAGAAGACCATTCCGATGACACTGTCGTAGAACCGGATATCGTTGTGATCTGCGATCTTAATAAAATTGATGAGCGCGGCTGTAACGGCCCGCCGGATCTGGTCATTGAAATTCTTTCTCCTTCCACGAGCCGCAAAGACAGGTTTCAAAAATTAGAACTGTATAAAAAGGCCAAGGTACGTGAATACTGGATAGTCTCCCCTGAGAACCGTGAAATTGAGGTAAATATATTTGAAAATAACAAAATAAATGTTTACGGTAAAAATGATGATGATACACCGGATGATTTAAAGTTACCGGAACTGGCACCGGTATTTATTCTTCCGGGTCTTGAGATAAACCTTAAGGAGGTTTTTTAATGGCAATCAAATACACCCCTGAGCCCTTTAGAATCAAAATGGTCGAAACCATCAAAATGCTTTCATCTGAAGAGCGAGTGGCTAGAATCAAAGAGGCAAAGTACAATCTTTTCAGCCTGCGCAGCGACGATGTTTACATAGACCTGTTAACCGATTCGGGTACCAATGCAATGAGCCAGGACCAATGGGCGGGCGTTATGATTGGAGACGAGGCCTATGCCGGGGGGAGGAGCTATTTCCGGGTCCTCGAAGCAGGTCAAGATATCTTCGGTTATAAGTTCATCCAACCGGTTCATCAGGGTAGGGCTGCCGAGAAAGTTATCTACAGTCTGCTTCTGGAAAAGGGCAAGTACTCAATTTCCAACATGCACTTTGATACAACAAGGGCCCACGTGGAGCTTGCAGGGGGCCGTGCCATCGACTGCAATATAAAAGAAGCCGAAGACCCGAAGATAAGAATTCCCTTTAAGGGCAATATGGACAATAAAAAACTCGAAGCTCTTATAAACGAGCACGGTGCAAAAAACATCGGTGTAGTTATCACAACAATTACCAACAACTCTGCGGGCGGGCAGCCGGTTTCAATTGCGAACATAAAAGAAACTTCAGAAATATGCAAGAAACACGGAATAAAGCTCTGTATAGATGCTGCACGCTTTGCCGAGAATGCATACTTTATTAAACACCGCGAAGAAGGTTATGCAAACAAGAGCATAAAAGAAATTATACGCGAAGTATTCAGCTATGCAGATTATTTCACCCTTTCTGCAAAGAAGGATGCAATAATCAATATGGGCGGCCTTGTTGGTGTTAAAGACGATGCAGAGTTTTTCCAGCTCTGCAAAGGAAACACAATCTCCTACGAGGGCTTTATAACTTACGGGGGGCTGTCGGGTCGGGACCTCGAGGCTCTTGCGATTGGCTTAAACGAGGGAGTGAACGAAGATTTTCTAAAGTATAGGATAGGACAGGTAGAATACCTTGCGAGTCTGCTCGATGATGCAGGGATAATTTACCAGTCCCCTGCAGGGGGCCATGGGGTGTTTATTGATGCAAGGTCAATGTTCCCCCACATTCCGTATAACGAGTTCCCTGCACAGGCTCTCGCAATAGAGCTGTACAAAGAAGCGGGTATCCGCACCTGTGACATCGGCTCCTATATGCTGGGTAACGATCCCGACACAGGAGAGCAGTTAAAATCCACTTTTGAGTTTACACGCTTTGCAATTCCGAGGCGGGTATATACACAGGCACACTTTGACATTATGGCAGAGGCGTTAATCGCAATAAAGAAGCGCGCAGGGCAGGTAAAGGGTTATAAGATACTCTGGGAGCCGCCTGTATTAAGGCACTTCCAAGCTCACTTGCAGCCTCTTTAGTGTTTTAAATATAGTCAATGAAAAACAAGACTTTTCTTCCTGTACTGCTTAGCTTTCTATTAATATCTTCCTGTACCCGAAATGAGCAGGCCCTGCAGATCTCACCGGAGCCGGAACAAGAAGACTCCCCGATCGAAATCACTGAAAGCTATACCGACCCCATACAAGCCTATAATACAGGCCACATTGAAGAAGCAGTGCAACTCCTTTCTTCCTCCGACATAAGCTTCGAAGAGCAATCCCAATTGCTTGTTATGTACTGGGAGCTTGGAGACAATGCAAACGCTGCAAACCTGCTTGAAGAAATGATCCAAAACCTCACCCTGCCTGCATCTGAAAGAAATGAACTGCAACTGGAATTGTTTAACACCTATGTCCTAATGGGCAGTTATACCGAAGCAGCAGCAATGCGAGGCATATTGGATGCGGCTGTTCAAAGAATGGACAGTCGCCTGCAGGCTGAGTACTACTTTTACAATGCACTTACTTACCACGAAATGGGCGATCTATTAAGTGCCGAAGAATACTATAAAAAAAGTCTTGATATTTATAGATGGAGAGCTTTGGCCTGGTATAGGCTTGGTACGATTTTACTTGATAACAGCCCGGCTGAAGCAGAAGAGGCCTTTCAAAATTGCTGGAACATGGACAGGTCTTATATCCATGCGGTTCTCCCCCTCTCCCGGCTCCTTACAGGGCGCGGTGAATGGGTGCAGGCACGGAACATGCTGATTGCCGCAAGTGATCTCCTCCCTGACGACCCGGAGCTTGCCGAAGCAATAGAAGAGGCCTTAACCGCAGTCCTGCGCCGCATAGGCCCCCCTGCCAATGTCTTTCAGTTTGTTCAACGGCAAATTACCGCAGTCCCTCCCACTGTTACTCCTGCGCCAATTACTCAAGGAGAGGGAATAATGAGGGTTGGCCTTAATGTAAACCGCCCCATACTATCTGTAAAAGCAGGCGGCGATTTTACGATTTATAATGTAGAAACCCGTGAGGTTCTCTACACCGGCACTTCCCAAGAGCAATTTTGGATTAGATGGAACGGCGATGCATCTTTTAGAATCCATGATGGAAACAATAGAACCCTCCTTACAAGTTCGGCACCGATAATTTTTGAACTAAGCAGTGATAGGGACACTTCAATCGTAGCAGGGGTGGTAAGCGGAAGCCCGGGGCTAAACAGAACCTATAGGGGGCATCTGGAGTTTATCCCCGAAGAGGGCGGCATAACAGCGGTGAGCATAGTTAGCATGGGTGATTATCTTTACGGTGTAGTCCCCTCTGAGCTTCCTGCAAGCTGGCCAAGGGAGGTATTACGAGCCCAGGCAATCGCTTCACGCTCTTATGCAATGGCTTACCGCGGCACTTTTGCCGATAGGGGTTTTGACATCTGGAACACAGCTCTTTCCCAGACCTATGCAGGTGTTGCCGTAGAGCATGGAAGCTCCACTGCTGCAGTAGACGCAACAAGGGGGATTATCCTTGTCGGAGAAGATGATGAGCCCCTTGCTGCATATTATTCTGCAAACCACGGCGGTCACAGCGAGGATACAAGAACAGTTTGGGGTTACGATGCATACATGGAAGCAGTAATAGACAGTATGTTACCCGAGCGGCCTGCCATACTGCCGCCCGGGGATCTTTACCGTTGGATCAAAGACAACCCGACAACCCACTCAAATGTCCCCGGCTATCACTTCCCGAATATCTATCGCTGGGAACGATGGATAAGCCCTGCCGAGATTCGCCGCCGCCTAATGACCGACAGCCGCGTAATGCAGGACCCGGGGGAAATCCAAAGGATTGTCAGCAGGGGCAGGGGCATATCGGGGAGAATTATCGAGCTGGAAATACAGGGAAGCGAGCAGACTATAACCGTTAGCCGCAATGTCATATGGGCTGTCACCGGGGGACTTCGTTCAAGCCTCTTTACGATTCGATATAAGAAGTCTCCGGAAGGTAATATTGAGTACTTTGTTTTTAACGGTGCAGGTTATGGTCACGGAATCGGGATGGACCAGCATGCAGCAGCGGCAATGGCCGCAAGGGGCATGCGTAACGAAGAGATACTCGCCCACTTCTACCCGAGAGCAAGCCTGCGTCAGGCGTATAGATAACGCTTAATCTTCATGGTCGGTGTTTTCTCAAAAGGCTCACAGCGTATTTCGATCCTGTCGAGGCGCGAAAAAGAGCTGAGCTTCTTATTCGCCCAGGCCCTTAACTCTTCAAGGGCCTTGTCTGCCATGCTTATAGCAGCCGCAGCCGCCTCGCTAAGAATGACCAGGGCTACGAGCTTACCCTTATCGTCAGAGTAGACTAAGGCCTCTTCCACAAGGGTTGATGTACTTAAAAGGCCTTCAATCTCTTCGGGGTAAATATTCTCTCCGCCCGGTCCAAGGATAAGCGCCTTTATCCTTCCCTTAATATAGAGCTTTCCGTTTGCATCCATACTGCCAAGGTCGCCGGTTTTTAACCAACCGTCAGAAGTGAAGGTCTCTGCTGTCTGCTCCTCGTTCTGATAGTAACCCATCATTATATTCGGGCCCCTTGCAAGGATTTCACCGTTATCTGCAATGCGTACTTCCACGCCTTCGATTGCAGTGCCTGTCGAGCGGAAGGGAAAGGAGAAGGGCACTGAGCCTGCAATCAATGGCGAGGCCTCGGTAAGACCGTAGCCGACTGCATAGGGGAACCTCGCACGGCGGAGGAAGAGCTCAACTTCCTCGGAAAGAGGTGCCCCTCCAATACCGAAGAAACGAATCTTCCCGCCAAGGGCCGCATTCATTTTGCGCCCTGCAAAACGCATGGCTAGAACCCGAGTCAGCGGAAAGCGGAAAAGGGCGTTTTTTCTCAGCTTCGGTGCAACACCATTCCTGTACATTTTCTCGATGAATAGGGGAACTGTTGCCATTATCGTGGGCTTTAGGGCCGCTGCCGCAGGAAGCAGTATCGAAGGAGACGGCGGACGATCAAGGTAGGCAATGCTTGATCCGCCCATTATGGGGGTAAGCAGGGCTAAGCTGCATTCGTATGCATGGGCAAGAGGAAGTACCGACAAAATTCGGTCTTTCGTTGTAAACTTTACAAGGGACATTAAAGAAAAGGCACAGGAAATAAGATTAAGGTTCGAAAGCATCACACCCTTACTATTCCCCGAAGTACCGCTTGTATAAATAATGGTTGCAAGGTCTTCAGGCCTTCGCTCGGGCAGACTTTCCAAAGAGGAATCCGAAAAGGAAGAAACTATATCCATTTTCTCTTCATCAAGAAAAATTACAGGGATATCCTTGGAAAGCATTCCAAGTTTCCCTTCCATTCCGTGGCCAAGGACTACTGCAGAAACCCCTGAATGGGTGGCAATATTCTGAACCTGCTCCTCGGAAAAGCCGGTAAGCAGGGGGACAGAGACAGCGCCTGCAATTGCAATGCCGAAATAGGCAATGGGCCATTCGGGGCAATTATCGGAGAGGAGCAATACCCTGTCGCCGGGGTTTATTCCAAGATTTCGAAGGGAAAGGCCAAACTGCAGGGCCTTTTCTCCCAGCGACTTATAGCTCAGCCAGTCATCCTGCTTTCCATCACGAAAGATTGTAAGTGCAGGTTTATCGCCGTAAACACGGGATACCGTGAGGCAAAGCTCCGCTATTGTTTGTTTGGACAGTTGGATCATCATCTATTTAGAGCAAAAGAGAAGCAAAAAGGTTGCAATAATAAAAATTGCCCTGGCTTTAGTCCTCCTTTGTTTTCAATACCGCAAGGAAGGCGTTCTGGGGAAGTTCAACATCACCCACCATCCTCATGCGCTTTTTTCCTTCCTTCTGCTTCTCAAGCAGCTTGCGTTTCCTCGTAACATCCCCTCCGTAACACTTGGCAGTTACATCCTTTCGCAGGGCATGCACAGTCTCCCTTGCAATGATCTGACTGCCGATGGCCCCTTGAATCGGAATCTTGAACTGCTGCCTCGGAATTTCATCCACAAGACGCTCGCAGACAATGCGTGCCCTGTCGTAGGCATTAGCCCTAAAAACAAGCTGGGAAAGGGCATCCACCACCTTGCCGTTAAGAAGTATGTCCAACTTCACAAGATCTGTCGGTTTATACCCTGTAACATCATAGTCAAAGGAGGCATAACCCCTGCTCGTGCTTTTAAGCCGGTCGTAAAAATCAAAAAGCACCTCGGCAAGGGGCATATCATAGACAATTTCAACACGCTTTTCGTCCAAGTAGGTCATATTTGTCTGAACCCCCCGCTTTTCAAGGCAGAGAGTCATGATATTCCCGAGGAAGGTAGTAGGAGTGATAATCGCTGCGCGGATATAGGGCTCTTCGGCGCTCTCAACACGGCCCTCGTCGGGGTAATCCGTGGGATTATCTATCATCACATCCTCTCCTGTTCTCATGCGAACCTTATACTTAACAGAGGGAGCTGTGAAGATCACGGACTGATCGAATTCGCGCTCAAGCCTCTCTTGAATTATTTCAAGATGCAATAAGCCAAGAAAGCCGCAGCGGAAGCCAAAGCCCAAAGCAGCGGAAGTATCTTTTTCATAAATTAGAGAAGCATCATTTAGTTTTAACTTATCTATGCTGATTTTCAGCTCTTCATAATCATTTGAATCCACAGGATAAACCGAAGAAAATACCACCGGCTTAATTTCCCTGAAGCCCGGCAAGGGCACTTCGCAGGGCAGCTCTGCGCCTGTTACGGTGTCTCCCACCCTGACATCGCTTACGGTTTTAATCCCTGCAATAAAGTAGCCTACATCCCCCGCGCTAAGCTCATTCGTTTCAACAAGGCCAAGTTTAAAAACACCTGCCGTTTCCACATCATACTCTGCGCCATTTGACATAAAGCGAATCTTCATTCCCTTCTTTATGGTGCCGTCAAAAATGCGCAGGTGGATTATAACGCCGCGGTATAGATCGTAGTGGCAGTCAAAAATGAGCGCCCTAAGTGGAGCAGAAGCTGCACCATCGGGCTCGGGGATGCGCTCTATTATTGCCTCAAAGAGTTCATCAACTCCAAGGCCTGTCTTAGCAGATATTTGCAGGGAAGTAGAAGCATCAAGCCCAAGGTCCTTTTCAATCTGAGCCTTTGCTGCAGGAATATCTGCCGCCTGCATATCAATCTTGTTTATTACAGGAATTATTTCGAGGTCATGCTCCAGGGCAAGATACATATTCGAAAGGGTCTGGGCCTGCACTCCTTGAGTTGCATCAACAAGAAGCAGGGCTCCCTCGCAGGAATTAATCGCCCTTGAAACTTCATAGCTAAAGTCAACATGGCCCGGTGTATCAACAAGGTTCAGTTTATACTCCTTACCGTCGCTTCCGGTATATGGAATACAAACTGCCTGGCTCTTAATCGTAATCCCCCTCTCCCTTTCAATGTCCATATTATCAAGAATCTGATTCTTAAAATTACGGTCTTCAACAAGACGGCCCTTTTGAATGAGCCTGTCGGCAAGGGTAGATTTACCGTGATCTATATGTGCGATGATACAAAAATTACGGATATTGGACATTATCTCTCCGCGCCTGCGGCATAACCCTCATTTACATCAAGTCTTACTTCACCTACAGGTACTATGTTTATGTCTGCAGGAATTTCAAGATAAGAGAGGACTGCAAGATCGGGGACCCTTCTGCGAGTTGCTTCCTTAACCTGAGCCCGCGCTTTCGGAGAGCAGAGCAGTACCGCCGGCATGCCGGTTTCCTTCATTTTTAAAGCTGCTGTGCAGATTTGATCTACCCCGACAGTAAGACCGGGATCACCATCATTCGCATCGCGGAAGGTATAATCCCTAAAATTAATTCCCTCTGCTGTAAAACTCTTTTCAAGATTTGCTTCAAGGGTAAGAACGCGAAGGGACAATTTTTCATCTGTATACTCAAGACAGATCTGCCGTTTTAACGACTGACGAATCTGATCGATAATCATATCGCTCGGAGCAGGACCGAAACTTCCCCAATCGGCTAGAGTTTCAAGGATCACAGTGATGGGCCTGATTGAAACCTGTTCACTCACAAGACTCATGAGTATCTCTCTAATAATACCAAGGGGCAGGAGGCTTTTAACTTCCCCTGTTACAACCGGATACTTCTCCTCGGCAGCATCAAGAATCGCCTCAACCTCATCTCTCCCAAGAAGCTCGGGAGCCCTCTTTTGAATAATCTCATTCGCACGCCGAAGCAGTACCATACATGCAGCTCTGACTGCAGCCCTGATATTTTCGGGCTTAATCATCATCTCGGGGATCGCTTCCCCCCTATACCAGCCAAGCTCAAGTCTGCCCCTGCCCGCTTCAAGTCCCTTAAACAAGAAACGGTACTCATCACTATTTAAACTAGGATTACGAGATACACGGAATGCCGGAATGGTAATCCCCAAAAGACGAATAAGTTTTCTGCGGATTTCATTCAGCGGATTTAAAAGGAGCTGCTCCCTTCCCGGCTCCTCCCCGGTTAAAGTAAAAAGTGATTCCCCAAGTTCAAGGGAGAGGGGCCTATTGATCATTAGGGGGACACCCTGTCGGCATTTTGCATAGCTCTTTCGTGTTCTATGCGGATTTCTTACAGTACCAAGCCTTGAGAGGGCAAGAGATACATCCCTATAGGAAGCCTCAGGAATACTCTCCCCGATTTTTCCGTAAGACATCAGGTTCTTCGCAAGGAGGATATTCTTAACGACAGGAACGTTCAGCTTCTCCGCCGCCTGTACAAGGGTTTCTGCGGCACTGCCCCTTTCAAGAAAAACCACCATCGGGGCAAACATATTTTCTTCGTCGTACTTTAACCCTGTGGCTGTTTCCTTCCCTGTAATTATTATATTGCAAAATTGAACGCAGGAATCCAGGATGGAGTTGCCCGGTTCAGGTGCAGTTTTATCTTCGTGTTTCATTAGACCTTATTCTACAGTGTATCGGGGGTGTCCAGCAAGGCAGGCAGACGCATACTTGTCTCAAGGTAGCTCATGGTACGCTTTTTGACATTTATATCAAGTAAGGCAATCCCGTCTCTTTCAAGGATACGGAAACTCCTAATTGATAACGAATCATTTGCAGAAATTCCTGCTTCATCGGCTATGGAGCCCCGGACAACACTGTTCACGCGGTAGGAAGAGAAAAAACTGGTCCCCGCCTGCGGCGCCAAAACAATGCCGAAAAGAGGAGCAGTGATGCGCTCCCTCGAATCCCTTTGAGCCGCTTCCGCCATTGGCACAATGGGCCTCCCTGCTAATCTTATAATATGATTCGTCAGATTCCCCTCCCCGTCAGAAAGTTCAAGGCTTATCAGCTCACCAGGCCTCAGATGGAAAAGGCTGTCTTGTAAGGCAGGAATAAGAGCTCCCTGAGCCGCCTTTATCTCCTCCCCGTTTATGGATTTGATGATAGCACCCTCCCGGATCTGCTGTTCTGCCGCAGGTGTAAACGGTGCGACATAGATAATCTCAGCGCCGGTCGGGGTTTCACTCAAAGAAAGCCCGAGCCAAGGTCTTTCTGCCTTTCCGCCCGCAATCATCGCAGGGAGGGCAGCGGCGAGCCTTTCAGCGGGCACTGCAAAGTTAAGCCCCTGGAAATGCACAATCCCCGCATAAACCACCCCGACAAGACGCCCCGACATGTCAATGATCGGGCCTCCCGAATTACCCTGATTCACGGCAGCATCAATCTGAATTACATCTCCAATCTGTAAAAACCTTCTGCCCAGCGCAGAAACAATTCCCTGGGTCACTGTTCTTTCAAGCCCGACAGGGGAACCTATTGCAAAAATGGTATCCCCAACCGTGGGAACTGCCCAATCAATAACAGAAAAGACATACTCAGGGGTAATTTCAACCTTTAAGAGGGCAAGGTCCATTGCAATATCCCATCCCACAACTCTTGCAGGTATGCGGGGACTTGCAAAATCACCCATGCGAATAAAAAGCCTTGAAACCCCCCTATAGGTTGGATCTACTTCGCTGGAAATTACGTGGTAATTAGTAATCAAGAGCCCCGAGCCGTCAATAAAGAAGGCCGAACCAAGACTACGGTCGGGGATTCCGCGGCCCTGCTCAATTCTCACTCCCCTTTCCACCCATACTGTTGCAACACCCCTAACCATCTCGGAAGGAGTATCTCTGCCCTGTGCGTAATTTGAAAGACTCTGAGGAATATCCCCTGCCCTTCCAAGATTGTCAATTATTTCAAAGAAAAAAGCCGCCGTTCTTCTTTGACCAAGATCGAAGGCCTTCTGCAAAAAGAGAAATGCATCATCAAAACCCAGCGGGTTTAAAACGTGGGAGCGGGCTGCAGAAAGAAAAGCGGATAAATTGTTTCCGTCATTTAACTGTTCCTTTGCAAGCTCTAGAATAAGAAAGGGTTCATCACCTGTATGCTCAACAGAGATGCCAAGAACAGAGAGGGAGCGCGCAAGGGATGCTGCATCTTCCCATCGTTTCTCTTCAATCGCCTTACCTTGAGCACTCACAATGCCGCTGACTGCATCTTCCCTTAAACCGGCGAGCCACTCGCCTGTCTCTGCGTCATAAGTACCGGGAAGTACACTGTCCGGCCCGTAAAGAATGTCAAAAACTTCAAGAAGATGAATTGCCCTTAAAGGATCAGTTTCAATATGAGTAGAAATATCATCAAGCCTTAATTCCCTAACAGACCTTGGAGGAGTGAGCCTTGTCTGAGCCCTTGCAGGTGTATGACATGAAGAAAAAATAAGGGGAAAAAAAAGAAAAATTAGAGAAAAAAACTTAATTCTACTCTGTAATAACATGCTCGATTTCCACTCTTAAATCCAAAAGTTCATCAATATCAAGCGGGCGATTATCCTGTCTGAAATAACGCAGGGTTTCCATTCGACCGTCAAAATCCAGGTCCACACGCTGGGATTGAGGTCTGCCCCTGACATAAGTTGTTTCCGATACCATAAGATTGCCGACATACTCCCTTGCTCTTATCGGGATTCCGTTAATAAGCTCCACAATTTCAATGCCGGTCCTAAACTCCTCGCTTGGACGCTCAATCGTGAGCGAATAAAAAACAAGGGCCCTTCTGTTCAAAGGCGCTGCAAGTAAATCCCGCCGCGGGAAAAGTACCCCGGTATTCCATAACTCCGTAAATTGAATCGGCGTAAAGAAAAAGTCCAGCGGTCTTGGCGTATATAAGGCCCCGCCAAATTCGGTCATAAGCACTGCAGGGTATCTCTCCCAATAAACAGTAGCCTCCCTTTCCAAATTCTCAGGTAGAACCAGGACAATAGACCTTATAGGTATTCCTGCTTCAAAGAAGATGGTCATGTCATTAACGCCGCGTTGTGCATTATCATAAAATGAAACAATGGGTATCCCTGCTGCATACTGCACAATAGTTTCAGGGATTCCGTCCCTATTTATGTCTTCTATTATAACACCCGAATAGGATGAAAGGTTTCGCTCGAATATCGCCCTTGCATCATCATGACGCAGAAGTTCCCAAACCTCCCCAATAAGGGCAAGATCAAGGACAGCATTTGCCGAGAATAACTCTGCAAGTGCAGTTTCTTCGTCAATGACTCCAAGAGAAAGTGCAATTGGGATTGAGTCAGGAACAGGATAACCTAATGCCCTATAGGACATAATAAGCTGCCTTGCTTCATCTATGTCGCTAATGAATGGGGCGATCATCCATGCAAGCTCAGGGTCAAGGGGAAGAAGAACAGGGAGACGGCGGATTATAAGATAGATCAAATCAATATCGCCCGGCTCAGGATTACTCCCGACTGAGACTCTATAATTAATATGATTAAAGAAAATCCTTACAGGCCACGGCTCCCTCGGATAAAGGTCAAGGGTCCTTTCAAGATAATTGCGAAACTCTATAGGCCTTGACTTAGAGAGGGCCCTAAGAGTCAGTTCGGCCTTTCTTAGGCTCTCCTCAATTAGTGAAAGCTCGGCAAGGGCCCAATGGTATTCCATCAGGTCTATCAAGTACTCAGCTTTCAATAGTCGGGCATCTTCGCTTCGGAATATGGTCCAAGAGTCCACTTGAAGGGCATACTCAAGAGCTTCAAGGACAGTCTCCCTTCCAAGGCTTCTGTTTGATCGGGTGATGGCAAGCAGGTAAGAAATATCTGAAGAGACATCAGCAAAGTCAAATGCCCTCTCAAGGCCTGCATGGGCCTCACTCCAAAGATCACGGTTAATCATATCCAATGCCCATAGCGCATAACGCTCTGCCACCTCGGCATCGTCAGAGTATATAGAGGGAGAAATAAGAAAGAAAGAGAGAAAGAGCAAAGCAAAATATCTTTTCATTCGGCACCCTCCTCCGGGGCAGTGTCGGCAGGGCGGTCAATGAGTGAGGACGAGCTTTCCCTCGGAGGAAAGTTTAAAAGGACGCGGACTTCATCATCGAGCATTGTTTCCTTAACCAATAGTTCTTCTGCAAGCTTTTCAAGCTCATCCCTATGAGAACCAAGAATTTCCTTTGCCTGCTTTAGGCAGCCATCAAGGATTTCCCTAATTGCACTGTCAATCCTTCGGGCAGTTTCTTCTGAATAATCCTTATGCCTTGCAATTTCCTTTCCCAAAAAGATTGGCTGATCTTCCTGACCGTAGGTGATAGGCCCAAGATCTTCGGCCATTCCCCATTCACAGACCATACGCCTTGCCAACTCCGTTACCTGCTGCAGATCCTGCTTGGTTCCCGTGGTGGTTTCATCGTAGAACATAAGCTCTGCAACCCAGCCGCCGTAGCTGATAACGATGCGATCCAAGCACCAGCCCTTAGTCCTACTGTAACTGTCTTCTTCAGGGAGAGACATGGCCATCCCCAGGGCCCTTCCATGGGGAACTATCGTAACCTTATGAAGGGGGTCAGCCTGTTTTAAATAATAGTGCAGAAGGGCATGACCTGCCTCATGATATGCAATCATCCGCCTTTCCTTTTCGGAAATTACAAGCGACTTCCTCGCAACCCCCATAAGGACCTTGTCCCTGGCCTCTTCAAAATCAACCATCTGCACCGAAGTCTTATCCTTGCGGGCAGCCAGCAGGGCTGCCTCGTTTACAAGGTTCGCAATATCGGCACCGCTCATCCCCGGGGTTGCACGGGCAATCCTAGGCATGTCGACACTTTCATCAAGGGGGATTTTATCGGCATGTATTTTTAGAATGTCTTCGCGTTCCTTTATATCGGGCATCGCAATCATAACCTGACGATCAAAACGGCCCGGCCTTAGAAGTGCAGGATCGAGAACATCAGGGCGGTTAGTAGCAGCAAGGATGATAACCCCTTCCTTTGCGTCAAAGCCGTCCATTTCAACAAGGAGCTGATTCAAGGTCTGTTCGCGCTCATCGTGGCCGCCCCCATAACCTGCACCGCGGGTTCTGCCGACAGCATCAAGCTCATCAATAAAGATGATGCAAGGTGCACTCTTCCTGCTCTGCTCGAAAAGGTCCCTGACCCTGCTCGCACCAACGCCAACAAACATTTCAACAAAGTCCGAGCCCGACATATGGAAGTAGGCAACCTTCGCTTCTCCTGCAACGGCCCTTGCCATCAGGGTCTTCCCCGTACCCGGCATCCCGACAAGGAGAACCCCCTTTGGAATGCGTGCCCCCATTTTGGAAAACTTTTCAGGATCTTTTAAAAAGGAAACAACTTCTTCAAGCTCAAACTTTGCCTCTTTCTGGCCTGCAACATCCTCGAAGGTAAACTTTTTTCCGTCATCCTGGAAGCGCTTTGCCTTACTCTTACCGAACTGAAAGGCCCTATTCCCCGGCCCCTGCATATTTCTGAAAATGAAGAAAATGAATGCAAAGCCAATTATCCACGGGAGTATACTCATCACCATGGTAAGAGGGGTAACTCCGGTTGTAACCCCCGAAACGCTGACCCCCTTTTCCCTTAGGGTCGGAAGCAGCTGCGGATCCTGATACGGGATGATGGTTCTGAAGTGCTGTCTCTGATCTCCGCTCCGACGTATCCCCTCGATGGTATTATTATTGTGAATTGTTACATCGGTTATCTCATTCAGGTTTAGCGCATGAATAAAAACAGAATAGGGAATCTCCTGTCTTGTAGGACCCTCATTCGCCCTGAAAAAATAGGCAATAAAAACGCATACCATAATCAGGAAAAAAATCAGGGCAAAACGGTTTGGCCGCCCAACTCCCGGTAAATTCGGACGTTGAGGCGGTTTATCCTTATTATCATCATTAAACATTCTTACCCTCTCCGGCTTACTTTGAAAGCATCCGCTCCGTAGCCTTCTCTGCTTTCTATCATTATATCACCATTTAAGGAAATTCCAATAAAGGCCAGAGGCCCTCCGGAATCCAAAACAGTTATAGCATCGATAAAATCTCGATTAATTATATCGGAAAAGCGGCGCTTATGTCGCCCCCGAAATAATCGATCCCCTACCCTATGACTGCGAAAAACCATTGGAAAGGGCGCACCTTCACTTACATTAATGCATAAGCCCTTGTTTAGAGTATATAACCCTTCCCTTTTTATCAACAGAGAAAATCCTCTATCCTTTTCGGTCTTACTGCTTCTTAATAGAATTTCTCCGTTCCGCCTTTCCATGCGTATCGCACCAAGGTCTGCTTTTAGGTCAGCTCCAATCGCTTGCATTGCAATATTGCGCAGAGCAGCCCTTCTTACCTGTATGTTTTTTTTAGGTGATAATATACTGATAGCATCATAAACTGCCTCTTCGCGTAGAATAAGGGGAGCATCAAGAAAATCTTTTTCGTTAAGCGAAAGAAGAGACTTATCAATTTTCTTTAAAGAGAGGCGGCTCTTAGCTTCCATCGAAATGAAATCTGCGGCCAGCCTCTGAGTTTCCGCGAGAGCCAAAAGAGTCTTTCTATATGAGGGAAAGGATTCTTCCAGTAGAGGAATTAACTTATGCCTAACCCTATTGCGCATAAAATTGATGTCGGAATTCGTTGCATCAATTCTATAGGTAAAGTTTTTTTCTTTTAGATAAGCAATGACATCCTGCCTTGTAATTTCGAGCATACATCTTAATAAAACACCCCTTCGCTGCGGCATTCCTGCAAGACCGCCGGGCCCTGAGCCCTTAAGAATACGCATAAGAATATTTTCGATTGAGTCATCTTGGGTATGGCCTGTAAGAATATATTTTGCATTGATGCGCCGCTTCTCAAGAAGAAAGGCCCTATGCCGGAAATGTCTCGCAGCAGCTTCAATACCCGTCCCTTCCCTGCTCGCATAGGCAGTGACCTTGCCCCGTGGAATGGTATGGATTTTTAGGGGGATATCTCGATCCATACAAAAATTATTTACAGCTTCTGCATCCCCCTTACTCTCAGCGGCAGGTCTAATACCATGCTCAACATGAATGCAGTATAGGGAGAATTTTATTTTATCTCTAAGTGCCGAAAGAGCTGCAAGCAGGGCTGTAGAATCTGCGCCGCCTGAAACAGCAGCAAGCAGAATATCATTCTGTTCTATTTTATAAGCGGGATTTGATAGAATATTAAAAATACTCTCTTCTAAACTTCTCATGATTGCCCGTTAACCGATTGAAGCTCATCTGCCGCTGCTTCCCATTCCTTTGACTTTGCTTCCAGGTCAAAGGCAATTTTCCCAAGCTCAATTTTGATAGCTCTCGTTTTAACCCCGGAAGAATAAACTTCGGGAAGTGCAAGTTCTCCTTCGAGTCTCTGCTTTTCTGCTTCAAGGTCTTGCATGGACTTTAAGATTTCTGCTTCCCTGCGCTCTAAACGTTTAACTGCTGCCTGCCTCGATTTTTCCTGCTCCCTTGAAAGGAAGGTAAGGGGAATAGGGGGAGGTAAGGGCTGTTCACCCTCAATGTTTGCCTCCCTTGCAATGCGATCCAGATAGTAGGCATAGTTACCGTAAAAAAGGCGATGGTCTCTTTTATCACTCTCATAAGATAACTCAAGAGTCTTCGTGGACAGAGCTTCCATGAAGTCCCTGTCATGCGAAACAAAAATAACAGTTCCCTTAAAATTTAGGAGGCAATCAAGCAGGATATCTTTTGACTGAATATCAAGGTGATTCATCGGCTCATCAAGAACCAGAAGGTTGATGGGCTTAGTGAGCATCTTGAGCATGGCTAAACGGCTCTTTTCACCGCCTGAAAGCACTGTTAGGGGTTTGTAAATATCATCACCACGAAAAAGAAAGGCCCCAAGCATAGCTCTTACTTTGGGTATTAAATGAGTCGGCGCATCAGCTTCGATGTATTGCTCAACTGTTATGTTTCCTGTCAGGTTTTCCGCAGCATCCTGGGAAAAATAACCGACAGAAATACCTGAGCCGTATTTTATACTCCCATTATAATCGCGGTCCTCCCCTGCAATAATCCTTAGCAGGGTACTTTTCCCCGCACCATTCGGACCTGCGACAAGCAGCTTCTCACCCGAATCAAGGTCCAGATCAAGACCCGATATCACCTGCCTTTGACCATAGCTCCTCCCAATTCCTTCAAGGTTAAGCGCAACGCGGCCCGAATGCGGCGGAGGGGGGAAGGTTATATTTATCCTTTTTAGATTTTCGGGTATTTCGATACGCTCCATTCTGTCAAGCCGCTTAATAAGATCTTGAGCAAAGGCGGCCTTGCTTTTCTTATAACGGAACCTGTTAATTAGAGCCTCGGTTTTTTCGATTTCTTCCTGCTGTGCCTTATATCGTTTAATTATACCCTCAAGTTCCATTTCCCTTGTTTTCTCGTAACTCGTATAATTACCGACATAACGTTTTAGATCAGCTCTGAAAACTTCGTAAACCTCGCGCACAGTAGTATCAAGAAAGAAACGATCATGGGAAACAAGCAAAAAGCCGCCTGTATAATTTCCAAGCCAGGACTCAAGCCAGGTACGGGCTTCTATGTCAAGATAATTTGTGGGCTCATCAAGGAGCATGATATCGGGGTTTTCTAAAAGCACTTTAGCAAGTGCAATGCGCATTTGCCATCCCCCTGAAAATTCTCCGGTCTGTCTATTCAGATCGGAGGGGGAAAAACCAAGACCTGTTAGAACACGATAAATTACAGCTTCCCTATTATAGTACCCCGACTTCTCGATTTCTTCCTGCAATTTATGATGCTCTTCGATTAGGAGCCGAGTACGCCCTTCTGTTTCGGAACTCTCCTCCGATGTCTTTTCAAGCTCACGGCCAAGCTCATCCATTTTGGCAATAAGGAGCAGGATATTTTTATAGGCAGTTTCAGCTTCTTCCCTAAGAGTACTTCCACGATGAACAATACCCGACTGTGGAAGATAGGAAATGCGACAACCCTTTTGGATGGCCCTATCACCCGAATCAGGTTTAATCTCCCCTGCGATAATCTTCATTAGGGTTGTCTTACCCGCACCGTTAGCCCCTGCGAGTGCAGCTTTAGTTCCTGCTGAAAGATTGAGACTTACTTCGTTTAGAATATCTCGGTCACCAAAGGCAATGGAGACTTTGGAAAATTGAACAAAGGCCATTATGGTAAATCATCTTCTTCGTCTTCATCTATATCGATGAAAAGATCATCATCAAATCTGAAGCTATCGAATGGGGAGGATATATCCGGTCTGCCGGATCTAAAGAAATAAATAATAACCGGGTTGGAAGCCCGCCTTACTACAGTTACACCATCCATGCTGGTAGGGGGAGCCATCTCGATCATCAGACCCCGGGTATCGAATGCGTATAAAAAATTCACGGGAATCTGTGCTCCGCCAACAGTATCAAAGCGTAGTGTTAACGCACCTGAATAAATCTCCGCGATACCTGGGGAGACATAGAGCCCCATATCCAGATTGCCGCTGCCAATTGCAGATGCAGGAATTACATTTGGGATTAACAGTGAATAATCATTCCAGGTAAAACGGCCGTTTTCCAGTAGAGTCAGGGTCCCATGGCTGCTGCTTGTAAACTCGGGGCCGTACTCCCAAGCATTACGCACAAGCCCTTCCCTGCGCACCGTCTCTTGTAAAATTATATCGTCCACCCTCTGCGGCAGTGCTATAAAATTAATCGAGCTAAGGTGACCTGAACTTTCAGTGTACTGCACAGCAAGTGAGTTCTCTGCTCGAAGATGCATCTGAAGGGAAGAACCCTCGAAACGCCAGGACTGAGCTCCAATCGACTGAATCATCGTATAAGGAAAATCACGCTGAAGATCTTCGAGCCTTATACGTGCAACCCCGGTTTCAGCCCCGGGATCAAAGTGCCACTGGCGGGAAAGCTCATCAAGATCGATTCTCCGCCTTGATACCATAGTACCATAATGCTCAGGCGACCAGGTACGCTCAAGAACACGATCCAGAATAGGATCATCTAAGGGCTGCTGCTCATGCATAACCACCATAAGAGGACCCTGCTCATGCTCAAAGAGCCTTAGCCTATAGGAAAAGCAATACCCCACAACCCCGTCAGAGGTCAGGACCCGATACCACTCTCCCGGGAGCGGGTCCCCCGTGGTACCGATAGCAGCAATCCCCCTATTTGCAGGAGCAAGAACCTTGATAACTTCTCCGAGACGGAGCCTATAAACCCGCCTTGCAGAATTATCAGGGGTTGCCCTTATAGGAAGCCCATCCTGCAGGGTCTCTGCATAGATAAGGGCATAAGGCGCAAATTCCTCGGCCCTTGCCTCGGCCCTCCTCCTGCTCCCTGATAGTTCAAGTTGCGGCAGGGGAATCTCAAACTTGTCGTTGCGATTATCGGGCGTCCTTAGCTCCCTCGGAATCCCCACCACCCAGACACTGTTGATATTCGAACGGATATGCACAGGCAGCACAGTCCCCGAAGGCACCGCAGGATCATCAGTTGACCACAGAAGCACCCCATACCCAAGCAAACGCTGACAAGAGGATAGAACGAGCATTATAAATAAAAGAAAAATAGCCGTTTTTGCTATTTTTAGCTTAGACACAGGGCAATCTCCGGCTCCACTATAGCATAAAACCCCGGGCCAGGCAAGGAGTTACAGGTGCTCGATGGGTCTTGACAGAGGGGTAATTTTGCGGTAGAGTTATGCTGGGGTTTTGTTTGTTTTGCTTCAAAAACAAAAATCAAAGACACATAAAGAATCACTTCTCTGCTTTATGGTTCTCTTTAACCACTGTGTTCATCATTTTAGCAGATTGATTAACTATTATTGAAATATCTTTAATTAGCTTTGTAGTTATTTTGTTTATATCTTGAGAAGCCATTGTTTCAGGTTTCAATAAATCATATGGGTTAACCCCAAGACCCAAACCAATTCCGGCTAATGTTGTTGGACTTGGCCACTTCTCCCCCCTCTCTATTGCCCCTAAAAAAGGTACCGAGATTCCGGCTTTCTCAGCCAACTCTTCCATAGTGAACCCTGAATTAATCCTAAAGCGCTTAACATTTCCCCCCAATAGGCTTTTAAGAACTTCACCTTCCCCGTTTCTTTTTCTTTGGGATTCCATTTAGATTATTATTAAAATCACTTGCGGATTCTTCAATAATCTGTTAGAATTATCCATACTCCTTATAGGATTTTTTTAATTAAATAGATATAAATTTAAAGGAGATTTTTATGAAAATTAAGACAAATTTACTGTTATTCTTCACTCTTTTTTCTTTAATTATTGTGCTTTCAGGATGCAGATCAACACCGGGACAACCGGGCGGCGGCATGTACCCGCCACAAATAGAAAGAGCTTGGTCAATTTACTCACAAGAAAATGTTTTTATCGGTATCGGCAACGCTGATTTTGGACCGGATAACTTAGCTATGTCAAGAAGAATGGCCGCCTCTAGAGCAAGAATGGCTGTAGCATCCGAAATGAGCCAATTTGGACAAAGTATGGTTCTAGATTATGTAGGTGCCAACGAGCTAACAGGTGATTCACTAAACTACGCAATTGCATTAGACGAAGCTCTTTCAGAATTTGATGTAAGTGGTGCAAGAATGATTGCAGAAGATAGGGATTCCACAGGGATGATTTGGGTAATGGTAGTATTGGATGAAGCTTCTATAACCAGAGCAATTGATATGGCCGCTACCGCAGCGAGATTGGCTGTTCCTGCTATGGCCGCAATGAATGCCAGGGATCTAATGTATGAAGCTTTTGATAGGAGACAGGGGTATAGACCTACACCAATATCTATAGGTGGTGAAGAATAAAGCCATAGGAATAGTAACTTGTTTAAGGGAATATTTTCTTGTTTGATAATAAGCTCTCTTCTCTTAACTGCATGTATGACACCTAATTGGATTAACGATCCATACTCTAAAGTTAATAAAAATGAATCTCTTGCTGCTGTAGGGAGTGGAAATTCTCGACTAAGCGCGGAGAATAATGCCAGAGCCAATTTAATTTCCCAATTTGAGCTTAACTTTACAGCACATGAATCCATTATAGAGATTTTTGAACATGTAGTGAGAAGTGACGGGGCTGAAAGTTGGTATAATCACTTAGACTATAATATGCGCTATTCGTTAGTAACAGGTATAGATAACCTTGCCGGTTCTGAGATTGCCGGCAGCTGGGAAAATCGAAGAGGCGTACATTTTTCATTGGTAGCTCTCGACTTACAAAGAGCTTCGAGAGTCTATACAGATATTGTAAGAGCAAATCTATCAACCATCGATATACTTATAAATATTCCGGAGATAGAAAAATACTCTCTTAATGGTTACTCTCGGTTGCAATTGGCCGGAGCTATTGCCGATTTAACATATTTTTATGGAAATATTTTGAGGCAAATTGGTACACCGGTTCAGGGAATTAGGAATGGCGATTTATATCGCATTGAAGCCATGGATATTCTAAGGACTATTCCTGTCAGTATAGTTATTTCTAAGGCTGCTAGTGTAGATACATCCAACAAAATCCAATCAGCCTTTGCCGGTGCCATATCGAATTTAGGCCTCCTGATTGGAGATGATAGTTCAAGATATGTACTTGATATAAGTATTTTCCTTACACCTGTAACATTTTCCAATAGCAGGCATTTTTGGTCTCGTATTGAAATAATAGCTAATCTGAATGACTCATATAATGATCTTGTTTTGCTTCCTTTCAGTTTTAATGAACGCGATGGCCATTCTAGTCAGGAAGAGGCAGACCATAGTGCTATTCTTTCAGCAGAAAATAGAATTATTAATGAATATTCAACTTTACTGGGTAATTACCTCTTTAGGTTATTACCTCAAAGTTAAGATGAAGAGGTTATAGTGGTAAAAAGGCTAATTTGTATTTTATTTTTATTACCATTAACTCAATTAAACCCACAGAACAGATTTTCAATTGATAGTGCAATAAGCGATTTTGCAGAGAACGCTATTACACAGTTTATTAATAGAAGAATAGCTGTAATAGCCTCTGAGACTGATGACAGAAACTTAATGATTTATTTTATAGACGCAATGACTATGAAGTTAAGAGAGAATCATAGTGAATTGGAAATATATGCTCGCGATGCATTGGGGAGAGAAGCTTTCCAGAGAGAACAGGATTTTTCATTATCCGGTTATGTAAGTGATGGGACTCGACAGAGAATTGGTCAATTAGTAGGGGTAGATACTGTAGTTTTAGGTTCGATTAGAAGGACTGAGAATAGAGATGAACATCAAATGACTATAATCGCAGTAGTTGTTGAAACCGGCAGAGTAATAGATCGAAAGAATTACACATTAAGACTAGATTCAAAACTAAGAAACCTTCTTGGAATTAAATCGATAGAATTACAAGATGATTACTATTTTTGGACAATAGGAGGTCATATTGGTACCTCATTTTCAGAGCCATGGTTCATTGGAACAGTTAACGGGACCTTGGCTCCATTTAAGTATTCCTTTATACAAATGGGGTTTGATATTGGACTTATAAGTGATGCTAATAATATTGAAAGTTACTATTCTATATATCCATTTATCAATTATGCAGCTTTTTTACCATTTTCGAATATTAATATTTATACAGGTTTAGGTATAGGTTATATGTTTGGAGAAAGAATTTTCCCCGAATATATTGAGTTTATAAGAATTTTAGCAGCTAATTTAATTATAGGGTTAAACCTACCCAATGGAATAGATATTTCTTATACATTACGAACTAATTTTATTAGTGCAAGTAATAAATTTTCTGTAGGTTATACATACCGCTTTAATTAGGAGAGGGTTGCATGTTTAGAAGTAAAGTAATTATTATACTTTCCTCAATCATACTTCTTACAATGTGCTCTCTGGATGGAAACAATATTGGCAACAACTCTCCGGTATTAAGGTTTACTATTACATTTGACTTGAATGGAGGGAGTGGTACGCCTCCCGCAGAAAGAACAGTACCGGCAGGTACTAGCATAGCACTTCCGGGTGGAAGCGGTTTTACAAGGAGTGGATTTGTTTTTGGAGGGTGGATGACTAATCCTTCCGGTAATAATAGTGAATACAGACCAGATCATTTGTACACACCACGAGAGAATATTGCTTTATATGCTTTTTGGAGCAGTGGAGCATCATACACAGTAACATATGAGCCAAATGGCGGAATCGGGAATCCTCCCCCCTCAGTGACAGTCAGTGCAGGTTTAAGTATTACAGCTCCCGGTAGGGGTGAGCTAATGAATAGTGGATTTAATTTCATTGGCTGGAGTACAGATCCTAATGATACCGAAGTTGAATATCGACCTAATGCATCAATTCCTATCTCTCGTAATATAACCTTATATGCTATTTGGGTTTTAAGTAATACAAATTTCTCAATTACATTTAATGCTAATGGCGGGAGTGGAACACCTCCTGTATCACAAACAGTCTTAGCCGGCTCAAGTATTAATCTTCCAAATGGAAATAGTCTAACAAGAACCGGATTTATTTTCAATGGATGGAATACCAACGCGAACGGCACAGGAGATCATTATGGTGTTGGTTCTTATTTTTACCCTTCAAATAATGATACTTTATATGCTCAATGGACAGAGATATATACAATAACTTTTAATGCAAACAACGGTAATGGAACTCCTCCAATAACACAGATTATACAGGCCGGTTCTAGAATGACACTCCCCGACAGAGGTAATCTTTCAAGGAGTGGTTTTACTTTTGGAGGTTGGAGCACAAGTACAGCAGGTACAGGGTCTAATTATCAACCGGGAGATTCATTTACACCGTCCGGTAGTATCACGTTATTTGCAATATGGAATGCTAATGTTGCAAGCCATACAGTGACTTTTAATGCAAACGGTAGCAGCGGCACACCGCCTGCTGCTCAAACTGTTCAGGCAGGCTCGAGTATTATACTACCCGGGGCAGGAAGTCTTACAAGGGCCGGTTTTACCTTCAGTGGGTGGAACACGAATGCAGCAGGTACAGGAACTAACTACCAGCCCGGGGAATCTTTTTCGCCATCCGGCAGCATTACATTATTTGCGAGATGGAATCCCGTTACTGCAGACAATACAGTGACTTTTAATGCAAACAGTGGTACCGGAACACCGCCTACAGCTCAAACTGCACAGGCAGGCTCAAGTATTACACTTCCTAACGCAGGGAACCTTTCAAGGACCGGGTTTAATTTCGGAGGTTGGAATACGAATGCCAATGGGACAGGAACTAATTACCAGCCCGGTGATTCATTTTCACCGTCTAGTAATATAACTCTATTTGCAAGATGGATTACCATTACTGCAAGCCTTACTGTAACTTATAATGCAAACAGTGGTGTTGGAACACCGCCTGCTGCGCAAACTATTCAATCAGGATCTAGCATTACACTGCCAAACGCAGGAAGTCTTTCAAGGACCGGGTTTAATTTCAGTGGCTGGAATACGAATGCAGCAGGTACCGGAACTAATTACCAGCCCGGTGATTCTTTTTTACCGTCTAGCAGCATAACATTATTTGCAAGATGGAATGCTGTAACTGCAAGCTATACAGTGACATTTAATGCAAACGGTGGCAGCGGTACACCGCCTGCTGCTCTAAATGCACAGGCAGGGACTAATATTACACTGCCTAATGCCGGAAACCTTACAAGAAGTGGTTTTACTTTCGGAGGCTGGAACACAAATGCATCAGGTACAGGAACAAATTACCAAGTAGGAGGATCTTTTACGCCTTCCGCTAATATAACTTTGTATGCCAGATGGAATGTTGTTACTGTAAGTCATACCGTGACTTTCAATGCGAACGGAGGCAGCGGTTCACCACCGGCTGCACAAACTGTACAAGCAGGTTCCAGTATAACACTGCCCAACGCAGGAAATCTTACAAGAAGTGGTTTTACTTTCGGAGGCTGGAACACTAATGTATCAGGCACAGGGACAAATTACCAGGCAGGCGGATCTTTTACCCCGTCAAGCAGTATTACTTTGTATGCCAGATGGAATGCAGTTACAGTAAGCCATACGGTGACTTATAATGCTAACGGAGGGAGCGGTTCGCCGCCATCTGCACAAACTGTTCAGACCGGTTCTAGTATTACACTACCCAACGCCGGGAGTCTTACTAGGGGTGGTTATACCTTTGGCGGATGGAACACAAATGCATCAGGTACAGGAACAAACTACCAGGCAGGCGCTTCCTTTACACCTAGTAGTAATATTACTCTTTTTGCTAGATGGACAATGAATTCTTCATTTAATATTGGAGATATTGGCCCCGGTGGCGGCATTATTTTTTATCGAAGCACGAGTGGTTTTACATTATATACATCTGCCACAGACAATGTAGGTATTACCGCTCATTACCTCGAAGCAGCACCAACCGATATGTCCGGATTGCTTGAGTGGTCATCACGTAATTTTATAGCTACCAATATTTCTAATACCGGAACTGGTATTGGAATGGGCAGGCGAAATACTGCACTAATTCTTACTACAGATTCATCTTCTCCCGCTGCTAAAGCTTGCTCTGATTTTAGAGGCGGTGGGCTTAATGACTGGTTCCTACCAAGTAAAGATGAACTTAACCAACTATATATCAATAGAAACTTAATTGGCAATTTAGTTACAAGTGGATTACCGCCTAGAAATATGTATTGGTCTTCAACACAAGGAGGTTGGCCTTATGGCGGGGCATGGTATCAATATTTTAGAGATGGCGTTTCCGGGGATAGCATGTCTCGCAGCGAACCTATTTCCGTTAGAGCTATTAGGGCTTTTTAGATTATAGATTTTATGAAGGAGTAAAGATGAATTATAACCAATTTTCAGAAAATAAAGATGTAAATAATTTTGTTTCTTGGATTTCTTCTAAATTAGACGGAGAGAACTCATTTATTTATTCATATGCAACACAAAGACCAAGAAATCAATATAAATTTAATTCAATGTATTCTGCTTATGAGCAATATTCATGGAGAAATCGGTCATTCAGTCAAAATCAAATAGAATTAAGCAATTATTCGAATATGATTAAAAAGGGTTTAGGTTTATTATATAAAAATACTCATGATTCTAATCTTGTTAGAGAGAATTGTAAAAATATACTAAGCTGGGGTGGAGTTCTTGGTAATGAAACTAGAGGTAATTTAAAGAAGTTGAATGATATAAAAAATTTGAATGAATATTTATTAAATGCAATACATTATCTTAACCTTGAAATATGCAAAGACGAATCTGAAAGTTATAAAAAATTACATTGTAATGCCGGCTTTAGTAAAATATATTCTTCGATAATTGATGACTTTATTATTTATGATAGTAGAGTTTCTTCAGCATTATGTTTATTTATTAGACTATTTTCTAAAGACTCTGCTTTAAAAAATATTCCGGAAATACTAAGATTTTCATATTTAAGAGGAAGAAATCTAAATCAGAATGAAAATAGACGTAACCCTAGCAGCCAAATTTACATATTTAATGAATTATATGCAAATGATCATCGTAGGTATCTAAAAAATAATATAAGAGCATCATGGTTAATAAAATTGATTTTAGACAAAACAGAGTCTAGATTTAATTTATTAGACAGAAGCATTCAAGCTAGAGCTTTAGAAAGTGCTCTTTTTATGATCGGATATGAGATTAATATTTAATATGAATTTCTGCATAATAAGGAGAAAATAAAACTGAAATGACAATAACAAAAGCAAAAGATTTACGAGATAATGGACAATTTCATAATATTCCTGAAAATTTACCAGGCTGGTATCGCTGGTGGGCCAAGGAAAGTGAAGTAAAGACATTATTAAATTCAATATTTTTAAGCAAAGAGTACTTTAATTATCTTTCTAAGTTTATCTTAAAAGGAACCGGAGAACTAGAAAAATATTTTTGCATTTATATAGGAATTGCTTCTAAAGGATCTATCCGGGCAAGACTAAACTGGCATATAAATCAAGAGCATAGCTTATCCAATATAAAAAGTGGATTTTTATCAACATTTAGGCAGACAATCTCTAGTTTAATTTCCGGGTATCAGACAGATGAAAATAATACTAATAAATTTTTAGACAAACTAACTGTAGAATATTATTCAATTAATTTAAGAGTTAAAGATAAAGACGCAAAAAAAAGTTTAAAAATAATTGAAGAAGATAATTTAAAAAACAATATTATACCATTAAATATTCAAGGTAATAAAAGAATAGAGTTACAAGAATTTCTTAGAGACTTAAAAAAAGCAAGGCGTAGTGCCAAAGAGAAAGCTTTAAAGGAAGGTATGTTATGAAAAAATTTATTCCAATTTTATGCTGTTCAAAATCAAAAACAGTAGATTCATTTTGTTATGAAAACAATAAAATTAAATTCGTAGCTTCGCCAAATGTCACAACTGATAGCTCAAATAAATATTACACGCCTGATGATTCAATTCCAGGCAGTAATAAAAAATGGCGTGACCTGGTAAAGGAACAAAACCATGAGGGTTTAGCTCAGGCATATAAACTATATAGGCATATTATTTATGAATATCTATACGAGAAATACAAAGACTCTTTCTATATTTTATCTGCCGGATGGGGGATTATTCGTTCATCTTACAAAATTCCAACATATGATATAAGTTTTTTAAAACGCGCTGATAATATAACAAGACGAACAGGAAATATGAATTGGGAAGACTTTAATCATCTGCAGGATGATATTAATTCAGATATTATACCTTCTGATGCACCTATAGTTTTATTCGCAGGGAAAGACTACTTAAATTATTTCTATAATTTTGCTCTAAAGGCAGATAATAGAAAAATAATATTGTATAAATCAAAAAAGATAATTAAGATTAAAGGATATGAATACGAACACTTCGATGATAATGCCTCAACGAATTGGTTTTACAAAGCTGCAAAAAATTATTACATAGACTGATTGCAATATTCGAATAATTCCTATATAAAATTAGTAGGAGGACGAAGTGCCATATTACAATGAAGCTCTTTTTAAAGAATCTCTTGAAAACTCAGTTTACTATCCTGCATGTGCAAATGATGGAACTCCAATCAAAATTCTTGGTAAGATGTTTTCAAATTTTGTTTATTCAGATTACTTCACAGATATAAAAGGTTTAGATTATGAATTATCAACCTCCGGCCTTTTAGGATATAGACTAGAAAACAGTACTTTTTTAGATGCCAAAGAGCTATTTGGAGTTGATTGGAATAAATACTTAGAATTAAATAAAGAATTAGTAAAAAAAGTACGTCTCGAGTGGAATGACCCTTTTATTAAATTATACTCTTTTAGGTACCGTTCTTATTTTGCTAATCATAAGGGTAAAGATAATATCAATATTTTATATGTAAAATCAGAAGGCATTACTGCTTATAAATATCTATATGTAAATAGAAATATTTCTCCAAAATGTTTAGTTTCATTAAATCCGGGAATGAGTTTTGGCGGTAATTTTGATGATTATGTGGAAATACTAACTGAAACAATTATATCATCCGGGAAATTACCTGAATATCATTTTTATAGCGAAGAGTATTCAGATTTATTCAAGGATCTTTTAAAGTATTATGATTGCATAGAAGAATACGATTGTCCAAACGCAGAATCTCTTCATAGCACACATTTTCGTTTAGGAAAATTAAGAAACGATAGCACCTCTAGATAAACAGCTAAAATAAGGCTTAAAATTCTAGGTTGACTTTGTTTTGCCCCCTACAAAGGCTCGTGTGATAGACCAATGCCGGTAAAATAGGGTTATAGTGAGCTGTGGGAATGGAGCGTTTCAGAATGACCTAGGCGAACGAAAACCGGGATCCACCCGAACAGGCAGTGTTGCGTCAACCATTTGTTACAGGACACATGATCAATTTAATAATATTTTAAATGGACATATTAATGAAAAAAACTAAAAATAGAAGAGAATCTATTGACAAGACATATCAAATATGATATATTTATATTATGGAATATGTAGTAGAACTGTATGAAAAATTAGACGGCAAAATACCTGTCTTAGGATTCATATTAGATCTAAATCCAAAACAGCAAGCCAAAATTTACAGAGAAATTGATCTTTTGAAAAAATTTGGTAATGAATTACATTATCCCCATGTGGACAATATAAAAGGCAAGAAATATAAAGGTTTATGGGAATTAAGAATTGAGTTTGCATCAGATATATTCCGTATTTTTTACTTCTTACCAATAAATAATATAGCCATATTATTACATGGGATTGTAAAAAAGAAAAAGAAGACTCCACAAAAAGAATTGAATGTAGCACTTGATCGTATGAAAGAATATTTACGGAGGCAAAATTATGAATTGGGATAAAGCAAAAACCATTATTCTCAAAAATAAGGAAGTACAAAATGAACTAAAAATGAATGAAACTGAGTACAAAATAATTGAGGAAATTATAATGGCTCGGAAAGAGAAAAATTTAACACAAAAGGACTTGGCAAAATTAATTGGAACAAAACAGTCAAATATCTCAAGACTTGAGAGTGGTAATTATAACCCAACAATTGAATTTCTGAATAGAGTAGCTGTTGCTGTAGGGAAGGAACTAAAAGTAAGCATTGCTTAAAAATATTCATGCATCGCGTAACAAGCGGATACAAACTAGCTTGTGTATCGGCCTTTTCCTACATTTCTGTTTAAAATTTAAGACTTTTTAAACTTCTACCACAGTTGTACCGGCAATCTTATCCCCTATCCTGGTCTTAGTTATCAGTAATACAATAATTTCAACAGGTCCCAATAACCATGTAATATTCCTTAGAAATCTACATATAAAAATGGCCTCATTTTCGGTATTCTTATCAATTACTTTTAATTTCATAATTCTTTTTCCAATGCTTTTTACTCCGAGAATGTCTCTTATAACTAAAAAAGTTATAGAAGAATATGTAATAATAATATTTCTTGCCATAAAATCAGGTATGCTCAAACTCACCGGATTACTTAACATGGGCATTAATAAAAAATTCATCATAAAAATCGTTTGCAATAAACCGGCAACTAAAAAATCTACAGTGCCGGCTATTATTCTCTTATTATTCATAATTTAAGCTCTTTCAAAAACCTTCACCCTTATATTATCCCCTGCCTGTTTGTTAATTCTCTGCCGAATGCTTTTGTTAACACCTATTATATAGCAAACAGAGCCATCTTCATTCTTTACCCCCATGTTTACAATACTGCCTTCATAGGGCACATCATTAAACTCTGCATGAACCTTTACTCTCCCTTTACCGTACTCGATTTTTATATCAAAGGGAAATTCAATATATGCTCCATCAATATCCGGAACTTTCTTGATTTCAGCAATAAATTCATATACTCTAGGGTTCATGTTATTTCCATTATGAGAAAAATACATTTCTATGTCAATTAGTTGGTAATATTTATTATATATAAACTTGACGAAATGAAATAAAGCCGATACCATTATATTCAGAGTATTAATGATATTATTTCATGAAAAAATATCTTAATAAAACAATAAAAAATTATATTTAAAAGGAAGTACATTTTATGAGTTTTAAGAGTATCAAAATAAAAATCGCACTAATAATGACAATAGTTCTGCTAATAGCGACAATAGCAATTATCTTTGCTCGTTCTAACGAAATAAGGTCAAGATCCATGGCTTTTGCATCAGAACGTCTATTAAACGATGCAACTATGAACAGTGTTGTTCTGGATAAAATGCTGGAAAACGCCTGGGTAATGGTGAACTCTGCTCATGATCTTCCGCAAGTTCAGGCGACAGTACGCGGAGGCAGCCGGCAGGAAGCCGAAGACGCTCTTGATGCGCTTTATCGTAATACAATTGAAATTGACGGTGAGTTACTCTATGCTTCATATTTAGTACTTGACGCCGAGTTTTACATTGCAGCATTAGCATTCATCGCCGACATACCGCCCGGCTGGAATGCAGCAGATACCCCATACACCGAAAACCTCCGGCAGGCTCAAATGGGCAACTCTTGGATAAGTGATGTTACATTAAGCCCAATTTCCGGCCTTGCTCAAGTATGGCTCAGTAGACCTATTATGGAAGGCAATACCATGCTCGGCGTGATGGTTATACCGCTTCATACCCATGGCTTGGATTATTTTCTCTCAAGCCAGCCTTATCAAGACGGTAATTATTATAGTGTAATTGCAGATAATTCCGGTATTGTTGCCTATTCCAACCGGCCGGGTTATCTGGGGAAATCCATTGTTGATCTGGGAATAGCGCCTAATATGACACAATTGCCTCAGAATGTAATGTTTGAATATTATTCCACCGAAGCAGCTGACCATAGCCTTGCTCATCTAATCATTTCGGATACAGGCTGGGTCTCCATAACAGGCATTGTACATGACTATGTACTTCCCACAATATCAGAAATCACTTTAGGTACACTCCCGATTGTGCTTGGTCTTTTACTATTCGGAGCAATAATCTTTTTCACAATTTCTAAAATAATTAAACCGATCGGATTAATAACTAATGAACTAAAAAACATTTCAGAAGGCGAAGGTGATTTAACAAGACAGATCAAAATTAATTCCAAAGATGAGATCGGGCTCTTGGCACTTTATTATAACGAGACTATTGGAAAGATCAGGCAAATGATTCTCAGCACAAAAGGGGAGGCTTATTCACTTTCTCAAATAGGCGAAGACCTCTCTAACGACATGACAGAAACAGCAACGGCAATGAATGAAATTACAGTAAATCTTCAAAACATAAAATCACGAATGATTAGCCAGAGTGCCAGTGTCAGTGAAACAAATTCAACAATGGAACAAATTACCGTAAATATAAACAAACTCAATGAGCATGTGGAGAAACAAGCTTCCAGTGTGGCAGCAGGATCATCAGCTATAGAGCAGATGGTAGCCAATATTAACTCTGTTACACATACCTTGGTAAACAATAGCAAAAATGTCGAAGAACTCACTTCTGCATCTGAAATTGGTCGTACCGGATTACAGGAAGTGGCTGCGGATATTCAAGAAATATCCAGAGAATCTGAAGGGTTGCTGGAAATCAATACAGTTATGCAGAATATTGCAAGTCAGACAAATTTGCTTTCCATGAATGCTGCAATTGAAGCTGCACATGCAGGCGAATCCGGAAAGGGTTTTGCTGTAGTTGCAGATGAAATTCGTAAGCTTGCAGAAAATTCCAGCGAGCAATCAAAAACAATCAGTACTGTACTGAAAAAGATAAAAAGTTCTATTGATAAGATCACCCAATCTACAGACAAAGTACTTCAAAGGTTCGAGGCAATTGACTCGAGCATTAGAACTGTAGCAGAGCAGGAAGAAAATATTCGAAATTCGATGGAGGAACAAGGTGAAGGCAGCAAGCAGATACTGGTAGCTGTCGGCCTTGTAAATGATACAACCCAAATAGTGAAAGGCATATCACTTGAAATGCTTGAAGGTGCGAAAGAGGTAATACGTGAAGGGGACAATCTTGAAAAGGTCACACAAGAAATCATCGGCGGTGTAAACGAAATGGCAACAGGCGCTGAACAGATAAATACATCAATACACAATGTAAATAATCTAAGCAACAAGAACCGGGAGTGCATTGTTACTTTGACTAAAGATGTAATGCGGTTTAAAGTAGACTAATGAGAAAATTGTATGAACTTTCACCTCCTGCCCATATAAAGTGTAAAAACAGAATCTTGTGAATATTGTCCCCCGTGTTTTAATATTACCTCTTTTATTCCTTTATATAGAGCAACTCTATAGTCTTCGGGTAGATTTCTATGGTCCGACATTGTATCCAGAAGATCAATATAATCATTGGCGCTATAAGTGATAGTTTCTTCGTAAAAATTAATAATAATATCACTAAAGCCATATATACTCATATCATTAAATCCAAATCCTTGTAAAATTCCGGAAGGTTCCTTTAAGTCATCGTATGATTTCCTGCTCCATCTTTCTTTTGATGTATAATAGCTGAAGTAGTATTTTCTATATACCTCTTGAATCTTTTCATAAAGTACTTCGCCGTCTGCTGTATATACATTATTACGGAGCAGGGCGAATGTTCCGTATGGCTTTAGCAGCTTAAAAACTTTTGGACAAGCAATCTCTGCATCTAACCAATGAAAAGCAGAGGCAGAATAAATTAAATCATAGTTTTCTTCGGTCAATAATATATCTTCGAAAGGTGCAATAATAATATTTAAATTCTTATGCTCCTCGTGTTTGCTGTGCAAAAATTTTGCCATGTTTGTGCTTAACTCTATTGCAGTTACATCATATCCGGCTTCAAGTACAGGAGTCGTAGCCTTACCTGTTCCGGGACCAATCTCTATTGCATTTTTTCCTTTACTATTAAGAGAATACTCGAAAATGTCATTAAACATTTGTTTAGGGTAGTTCCAACGTACTTTATCATAACTTCCTACAATTTCATCAAAATGTGTTCTATTTTTTCGTTCCCATCCCGTTTCAATACACCCTTTCATTTAAACCTCATAAAAAAACTAAAAATGCCTCCGGTTCTGCTCTTGGGTTCATTTGAGTATAACTAAATTACTCCGATAGTCAAGCAAAAAAACTTGAAAATATAGCGATTTGGATATATTGGAGTTATTAGAGATATAGATCTCATAATAATGATAGAATCAGGAGCTATTTTCATTGCCTAAAATATATGCTACAATAAAGTGCGGAGGGATGCTGTGTCCAAGAATAACGATAAACCAAAACCAATTTCTATAGATATGGACGATGACCGGGAGATAGCTGAACTTTGGTTATATGCTGTTAAACAGTACGGGATGGTTCTTGAAGGAATTCCGGAAGAGCAAAAAACCGCAGAAATATGCCTGGCTGCTGTTAAGCAAAATGGGTGGGCTCTTGAATATGTTCCGGAAAAATTGAAAACATTGGACTTGTGCCTAATGGCGATCGAGCTGGAAGGAAGGGCAATTCAGTTTATCCCTGAGAGTTTAATAACAGAGGATATGTATTATATTGCTGTTGAAAATATTGGTTTGGCGCTTGAATTTGTTCCTGATCATTTTAAGACAGAGGAGATTTGTCTTATTGCTGTTGAACAGAATGGCTGGGCATTAAAATTCATTCCGGACTCTCTAAAAACGATACATATTTGTCATATTGCTGTTCAAAATGACAGCTGGGCACTCGAATTTGTCCCTGAAGAAATGAAGACTTTGGAAGTCTGCTATGCTGCAATTGAGCAGAATGTCTATATCTTAAATCTTGTTCCATATCACATTAAAGCACAGTATATTAAAGACTTGTTTAATCTAGATTAATGGAATAATAAATATCCTAAAACTCTGCTTTCAACTTGCTTGTCCATAATCTTAGTTCATGTGAAGCCCAATGAACAATAAGAAGCTGTAGCCTGAGATCATTAAAATGAACTTCGTCCAGTATGGTTTCAATAAAAACATTCCGTACAAATTCGTTAACGAGCTCATCAGGGATTTCTCTTATCCAGCGGCTTAACTTACTGCCGGAAAAGGTTTTAATATATTCTAAAATGGCAGATTGAAAACTTTTAGTTTGATAGTTGAAGGCCTTTAGTTTTGGATTCCTATTACTGCGTTTATTGACGTGAACAGATACGGCGTGTTCATAAGCCGACTCTGCTTCATCCTGGGCCAGAGTGGAAGCCTGGGTTTCATCAGCAAGAAAACGTACAAGCAGGGGGTAGAACTTGTGCTGGATTCCAAGGATGCCTGCCATTGCGAGGACCACTTCATCGGCAAGGTAGGGCGGCGGGTTAGCAACTCTTAACATATCAAGCAGCACGGGCAGTGAATCATTTACACCATAGATCCCGAGAGCCTCCGCTCCGGCCATTTGCAAACGTGGGTTACTCGTTTCCTTAATTATGCTTTCAATCTGCGACATAAATCCTGTGTCTTTTAATTTGGCAAGGGCAATCATGGCTTCACCTGAGAGCATATAGTCGTTAGATAATACCAACTCCCTTAATAGGGGCACGGCATGAAAGACACCGTGATTCCCGAGGGCCCTTGCAGACCTATAAGCAGAAGTGTAAGGGTTATTAATGATATCATCCATTAACGCACGCTCTGCATCCTCGTTCAGGTTTTTAAGCGCATCTATGGCACGGATACTTTCCATGCGCACGGAAAGTCTTGGAGATTTTATCCTTGTTAAAAGACCCTTAATTGCAAGCTTTGACGGGGTATCATGGAGAGCATCGAGGATGGCCTCTTCTTCACCTGCATTGCTCGACTTCTTTAATCTTTCCAAGAGGCTGATAGCCCTAAGTTCTCTAAAAGAAAAAAGCACACCAAGGGCGCTAATAAAGGGCAGAGCTCCAAGGCTGACCATCTTTCTCATTGGGATTAGGGTGATGCCTGTAATAATTATCAATATAAGGAAGAGAATCCTAAATGATGTATAATATGAACCTGAGATTGCCACTACGACATCAAGAAACACTCCGCCGAAAAGTGAACCGACAACCCCAGCAATTCCAAAGCTAAAAAAATAGATCATCCCCATGTCGGTCATTTTTTCAACCGGAACCATAGCCATAAAGTAAGTCTGCATGATTCCTTCAGAGCCAAGCCAGCCAAAGCTCAACATGAAAAACAGAAAAGATAAAAACAGAATCACAGTCGTAAGATTATCACTCTGTGATGCAGGGAAAAATAAAACCGGGATCATGCTTAATAAGCTTATAATTACACAGATTGTAAACAGGGGCTTAGCACCTACACGGTCAACGAGAAACTTGATAAACAGTCCGATCATAAGATGCCCAAGCCCGCCGAATACTGCAAAGAGAGCAACCATACCATCACTCTGATCAAAAACTTCACGGGCATAAACTACAAGGAAGGTCCTTGAAACACCGGAAACAAGAGCTACTAAAAGTACAATGATGATAAAACGCCTTAGAGAAGGCTGTTCCATTGTTTCTTTAATTACCTCGATTAAATTTTTCCCCTTTCCGGTTTCCTGTGCTTCCGGCTCAGGTATTTTATTGACGATAACTCCGCTTATGATACCTGTGATTATCCCAACGGCAATAATAATTGTATACAGAAAAAGAGGCGGATCCCTTCCTAAAAGCATGGCAATAATAAAACCTGCAAACATTACAACAGCGCTTTGCAGTACTTGGATTTGGGTCAGGTAACTGCCCTGATCGGGGCCCTTAGAGAGGTGGCTTAAAACAGGGTTATTTGCAATCATTCCAAGGCCGCGGATAATGTGGAAGGCGGCAACTCCAAGCAGGGTAATTAAAAGGGCAAGGTCCTGATGCCCTGCAGCAAAAATAATTGGGACAAAGAGCAGGGGAATCATTCCAAGTGAACGTCCGCCCCAGGCATAGCTAAAGATTTTTACCATGGAAATACGATTTGTAAGTGCTCTTCCAAGGGGAAGGAAAAAGAATGCGAGATAAAGGACTGCGCTTAAAACTCCAATATAGGTTGGGCTTGCTCCCATCCTAAGGGCAAACAGAGCTACCACATTGCCCGTAAGGAACTGCCATGAAAGGGCATTGAAAACGCTGAAAATATTGAATAAATCTCTGGCTTTTGCGAGCCTATAAGGTGATAGATTACTTGCCATACATCTGTCTCTATACCAATATATAATCATTTATGTTAAAATGTTTCAATGGACTTTAGCGAAAAGATCAAGATTGGCTTAAAAAACGAGAAAGAAGAAACCGTAAGCGAGGCAAATAGTGCCTTTAGCCTTGGCTCAGGCGGCCTTGCGGTATATGGTACTCCTGCAATGATTGCCCTTATGGAAGGGGCAGCCCTCTCTGCAGTGGACCCGCTTCTCCCCGAGGCCTTTTCTACGGTCGGTACAGAAGTCAATGTCAGGCATCTCTCAGCCACTCCCTTGGGAATGAAGGTCATTGCAAAAGCCGAGCTTTTGAGTATCGAGGGCAGGGCCTTGAGCTTTAAAGTCGAAGCCCTTGATGAGGCGGGTATAATCGGGGAAGGCACCCACAGCCGCTTCATAATCGAAAACGAAAAGTTTCTGGGGAAAGTAATGAACAAGGTCGGGAAATCCTAAAATGCATATAATAAACCCCAAAGATGCTGCAACTTTCCTTGATCATTGCGGAGCTGCACTGTGCGAAGATGAAATAAACTCAAACCTTATTTTCGGGCTTTCAAAAAACTTGATTAAAAATAAGTTTACTTATGGCAATGAAGAACCATTCTTCTGCATTGCATACAATAAAAATGATATTTCCATTGCCGCACTCATAACACCGCCCAGAAATCTAATAGTCTATGAATATAAAAACGTAAATGATGAAGTAATAAAGCAACTTGTCAAAAATGTTCATACGCAGTTTGAAAAGCTCCCGGGGATTAACGGCGAATTAGGCATCGCAAAAAGGATTGCCGAACAATGGGTGAATCATACAGGGTGTAAACATGAAATTAAAATGAACCTGCGTGTGTATAAGCTAATCAATGTGCTTGAATATAAAAAGCCTTCGGGGAGCTACAGGTTTGCCGTACAAGAAGACTTCGATACAATTAAGAATTTTGGCATGGAGTTTTCTGCAGAAATCAATGAGCCATTTTCGAATGAGCGTAATATTGAATGGGCTGCAAGCGGTATAAACAATAAAGAGTTCCTTGTATGGGATGATAAGGGCATTGTAAGCATGGCAAAAAGATCAAGGCCTAGTCAAAACGGTATGGCAATAGCTGCTGTCTATACTCCGCCCGGTCACAGGAAAAAAGGTTATGCCTCTGCTGTGGTTGCAGAATTATGCAGAGATACTTTGGAATCGGGGAAAACTTTTTGCACTCTCTTTACGGATTTGTCAAACCCTACATCCAATAGCATTTATCAAAAGATAGGGTTTTCTCCGGTATGCGACCATATAAGCTACTCTTTTGAATATTAAGGTGATCTATGATGCCGGAAAGAGAGCTTCTTGAAATTCGCATAAGAACGCTGTTTACTTTGAGTCCGGAGTCCAAGCTCCTTTCAATAAATGAGCCAAGTACAATTCCAAAACCTGCTCCGCGATTATATATTGGGAAAACCATCGATGATACTAAAATCGATGGCAAGATAATTTATTATTTTGGCAAGGATGTCTTACGAGAAACTATAGAAGAACTGAAGAGTTTCTTGGAAAGAGAATCGGCGCTGAATGAAAGTAAATTAATCGATTTTCAAGACGAGTATTTAAAAATATTAGCAGGTGTAAATTATGAAAAAGAAATATTTTATCATCATAATTGGCAGATTAACCCATCATCTAATGAATGTATATTAATAGCAAAAGAAAATATCGATAAAATAAACCTTGGCGAGTTTGATTGGTTAGCCGGAGAAATCCATTTTTGTCAGCCATGTTTTGGAATTACAGAAAACAATGTGCTTGTCTCCATTTGCAGGAGTGTAAGAATAGGTGATGGCGCACATGAGGCAGGAATTGAAACAATAGAGGAACATCGGGGAAAAAGCCATGCGCAAAAGGTATTAATTAATTGGATAAATAAGCTGCAAGGTTCTAATATAATTCCATTTTACAGCACGTCTATTAAAAATAAGGCATCTCAAAGAGTGGCAGAAAAGGCCGGCTTAAAATATTCTGGAATAGGTTTATCAATATATTAAGGGGTTGCTCATGACTAACAAAGAAATTATACAAAAAGATTTGGATGATATTTATCTGGGTAATCTCTTTACTGTAGAGACAGACTTAACTCTTCCTAAAGAAGGACGGGGAGGGTCAATCTTCACTTGGGTTTCAGGCTTTAAGAATATTCTCTCTGACGAAGGTAAAGTAACAAGGCCAAGGCCGGGGAGCGGTAATCGGATTGTTTCACTTACTGTAACCGCCGGCTTAGATGGCGTCTGCCTGGAAAAAAGCTTTGAAGTAACGGTACTTGAGCAGCCTCCCCGTCTTTCAATAGTTGAGGTTCTACCTGTAATTCTAGAAATTGCAATGGGAGAAGAATATCGGCTCCCGACATGCGTAATCGTTAAAAAAGAAGCGGGCGTTTTTGGCACTGTTCCCGTAAAATGGAAGGATATACCTAATTTTACATCCCTTGAACCCGGTATATATACTGTTGAAGGGGAGGCATTAATAAATAGGCCCGATCTAATTCCTGAAGCAAGAATAAGCGTTCTTGAAAAAATAGAAAAACCTGCGCAGCTAAATCATGTGCAAAAGGTGCAGGGCTTTTCTCTTGGAGAAGTGAAACTTCTCCCGGGGCATTTTAACGATAACCGCCTGCGCTTTGAAGAATTTCTGCTCACCTGCAACGACGACCAATTCCTCTATAACTTTCGCAGGGCATCGGGCCTTGACCCAAAAGATGCACCGCCAATGACAGGGTGGGACTCTCCTGACGGCAACCTCAGGGGCCACACTACAGGACATTATCTTTCAGGACTTGCACTTGCTTTCGCGGGGGGCCGTGAAAACAAAGAAAGGTTCAAAAGAAAGATTGACTATATGATAGATTCTCTTGAAGAATGTCAAAATAGCTTAGAAGTAAGCGGAGAGTACTCTCCCGGCTTTTTAAGCGCATACTCCGAAGAACAGTTTAACAAACTTGAAGAATATGAAGTTTACCCAAAGATTTGGGCACCTTACTATACATTGCATAAAATAATGGCAGGTCTTCTTGACTGTTATGAATACGGGGGCAATCCCAAGGCCCTTGTCATCGCAGAAAAACTTGGGCTATGGGTGCATGCACGGCTAAGCAAATTACCGCACGCACAACTAAATAAAATGTGGTCAATGTATATTGCAGGTGAATATGGCGGGATGAATGAAGTTATGGCAAGGTTATTCAAGATAAGCAAGAAGCCTGAGTACATTGAAAGCGCCGCATTCTTTGAAAACGAGAAGCTCTTCATACCAATGGCCCATAATATTAATACCCTATGCGATATCCATGCAAATCAGCATGTGCCACAAATTGTGGGAGCATTTGAAGTGTTTCGACAAACAGGAGACAATCGCTGCTATGACATAGCGCGTAACTTCTGGCATTTTGCGACAGATGCACATATTTTTAGCCTTGGCGGTATCGGAGAGGGAGAAATGTTCAAAGAGCCGAACAGCATTGCAGCCTATCTGACAGATAAAACCGCAGAGAGTTGTGTAAGTTATAATATGTTGAAACTAACAGGCATGCTCTTTCAATATGATCCAAATAGTAATTATATGGACTATTACGAAAGAACACTCTTTAACCATATTGCAGGGAACGGCGACCCTTTAGGTCCAACAGGGGGATCAACTTATTTCATGCCATTATTACCCGGAGGTAAGAAAAGTTTTGACATTCAGGGTAATTCCTGTTGTCACGGTACAGGGCTTGAAAGTCATGTAAAGTATCAGGAAAGCATTTACTTTAAACAGGGAAATATTCTATATGTAAATCTTTATATTCCAAGTATTGCAGAATGGAAGGAAAAAGGCATCAGAATAAAGCAGACAGGAGATTTTCTTAAAGAGCAGAGGACCTTATTTGAAATTGAAGGCAGTGGAGATTTGGAATTAAGGTTTCGCATTCCGTCTTGGTTGAACGGGAAAGCAGTCATAAAACTAAACTCTTTTGAAATTGATTATACAATGCAGGAAGGCTATGCCGGTATAAGGGCAGGTTTTAAAACAGGAGATATAATAGAGATAAACTTCCCATTTGGTTTCCGGCTTGAAAGAGCCCCGGACGATCCGAGTATTGCCTGCCTTTACTACGGGCCTCTTGTTATGGTGATTGAAGATGAAAGAGCTGATTTTATCGAATTAAAAATACCGGGTGAAGATTTAAGCAGTATCCGGCAAACAGGCGATTTAGAGTTTTCTTTTGAAGGGCATAAACTAATTCCCCTCTTCCTTGCAAACAATGCTCCCTACCATGCTTATTTTAAGGTAAGCCCTGTTTAAATACCAAGTTCTTTGCGTACCCTATCTTCCTGAAATTGCTGAATCTTATCAAAGTACCTCTTTCCACGCTCAATATTTGAGCCAGCCGGATCACCGAGAACACCGTTTGGAGTAATGCCTTTAATTCCCTCGCGCCTCATTTTTTCGATAAGCTCCATTGTTAATGTGTCGATGTATCCTGCTTCAGCCTTCACCATAAAAACATACTGCGGAGAATGCAAAAGCATAGTTGATGTTTCATAATCGCATCCATGCCCACCGCATGTACCGGTTTTTAATTGCTCTTCTTTTTCAGCCTCGTTAATAAGATTGGCTAAATCTTTCATGCTATAGCCTGTGGCAAAGCGAACATTCGGATACTTTATTTTTGATGCATTTGCAACTTCCTCAAGTGCATCAAAGTTTCCGCCATGTGAAGAAGAAAGAACAATTTTATCAAAGCCATGGTGTATATAGGATGATATATAATCCTCTACAACGCCTTTGAAAACCTCAGGGCGTAATGTGAGACTGCCGGGGAAGGCGAGGTGGTGGGCAGAAAGGCCGGGCCTTATGACAGGTGCTACAAGTGCATTACCAAGACGTTTGGCAAGATCCGCAGCTTGAGCATAACCTGCAACTGCATCGGCATTTTCTGCCAGGTGCCTGCCATGCTGTTCAATGGAACCTGCATAAATAATTATCGTCTTCATTCCCTTGGCAAGTGCTTCCTCAACTTCGGGCCAAGTCAACTCTTCAATCAATAAAGATCTCATATTATTACTCCCATTCAATTGTTGCGGGGGGCTTACTTGAAATATCATAAGTCACCCTGGATATATCTTTTACGTTAGTTGTAATAAGAGCAGAAATTTCAAACAGATCTTTTAGATTAAAAGGATAAACTTCTGCAGTCATTGCATCGCTGCTTGTAATTGCGCGCAGAGCAAGCACGCGGCCATAGCTGCGTTTCCCTCCGCTTATTCCAACAGATCGTAAATTAGTTAAAACCGCAAATGCCTGCCAGATTTCATTATAAAGATTGCGCTTTTTAAGTTCATCAATGTAAATAGCATCAGCCTCGCGGAGGATATCACATTTCTCACGGGTAACTTCGCCAAGAATGCGCACTGCCAGCCCCGGACCCGGGAACGGGTGCCGTTTGACAGTGTCCTCGGGGAGTCCCAAGGCGGCACCAAGTGCGCGGACATCGGTCTTAAAGAGCTTGTCAAAGGGCTCGATGAGCTTACCCGCCTGCTTTTTTGCCTGAACAAGAGGGGTCCCAACATTATGATGACTCTTAATAAGGCTCGCATTTCCTTCATTGCCGCTTTCAATTACATCGGGTGCGATGGTGCCCTGTGTAAGAAATGCATCGGGAATACCAAGCTTAGCAGTTTCCCTCTCCTGCACTTTAATAAAAGTATCTCCGACAGCCCTGCGTTTTGCTTCAGGGTCTTCGATACCTGCAAGCGCAGAAAGAAAATCTTCTTCGCAATTAATAATGTGAAGGTTTACACTTCCAAGCTTTGATAAAAGGGCCTTTACATTATTAGTCTCATTCTTTCGCATCAGCCCTGTGTCCATGTACATAAGATGCACTAGGCGCGGGTCTAGGGTTTTCAATAGGAGTGCACCCAATACAGTTGAATCTACTCCTCCTGAAATTAGGAGCAGTACAGGATTATCTCCCACCTTTTCAGGAAGACTCGATTGAACTTCTTCGATAAATTTTTCTATATCAATCATATTACTTTACCCATGGACTCTTCCTTATAATCGTTTCTTTTCTTTTATAACCGACAGAAACAATATCAATTGGGGTTTCGCAAAAGCGCTCGATAAACTCAATATACTCCATTGCTTCAACAGGGAAGTCAGCATAACTTATTGCATTTTTAAGCGGACTCTTCCAGCCGGGGAAACTGCGGTAAACAGGTTCGGCAGAATTAAGAGCTTCAATCGAAGCAGGAAAGGTTTCTACCATTTTGCCGTCAATGCGATATGCGATGCAGGCCTTAAACTCACTCAAGGTATCGTAGACATCAAGGTGGGTCATTACGAGGGAGTCGATGGAGTTGGTCTGACAGCTATAGCGCAGAGCTACAAGGTCGAGGTAACCGCAGCGCCTCGGCCTTCCTGTGGTGACTCCGTACTCTCTGCCGGTCTCCCTGATAAAACTGCAAAGCTCATCCTCTGAATCAAGGTTGAACTCACTCGGGAAGGGGCCGTTACCGACCCTTGTTGAGTACGCCTTGAAGACACCAAGGACCTTATCCAGGGCCCTCGGGCCGACACAGCCGCCTATTGCGGCCCCTGCTGCTGAGGACATACCGCTTGAAACGTAGGGGTAAGTTCCAAGGTCGAGGTCGAGCAGGGTGCCTTGTGCGCCCTCAAAAAGTATATGGGAATTTTTTCGGTGGCCAAGATAGGCAGCAAGGTCAATTATCATGGGCCTTAGCTTTTCAAGATAGGGTTCAAGGAAGTCCCTGTCCCCGCTTTCAAGCTCGTCCATCTTTTCCTTCCATTCAAGGTCAGCAAAACGAATGCCATCCCTATCACTTTTCATTGAATAGGTGATACCTATGCCCCTGCCGGTGGTACCTATCGGCTTTTTCCTTGCAGCATCCCTCTCCTTGTCAATATTGATATAACGGGGAAGTACAATGTGGGCCCTGTCGGAAATCAGCACCCTGCCTGTAGTATCAATGCCTCTGTCATTCAGCATCTTTAATTCACGGAATAGAGCCTCCGGGTCGATAACCATCCCCGCGCCAAGTATTGCAATTTTATCCTGGTAGAGAACGCCTGAGGGAATCAGATGCAGTGCGTATTGCTCATCATCAATAACTATAGTATGTCCTGCATTAGCGCCGCCTGCAAAGCGGATAATAAACTGAGCTTCAAGTGCAAGATAATCAACTATCTTTCCCTTTCCCTCATCACCCCACTGAGCACCTATTACAACAATTTTCATTCACCTCTCCTATTGAAAAGAGCTCGTCTTGCCCAAGGCCAGTTTCTTACAGCAGTTAAAGGGCGGACTGCAATACTAAAGTCAACCATCGCCGTAGGGAGAAGGCCCGGCTCTCTTCCGAATTCTTTTCCATAATAGGCCATATCAATTTCAACAGGACCAAGAGAAATGCCAAGGCCCGCTGCAGGGAGCATATCACTCATACCTATACGAACAAAGATAATATCAAGCCAGGAAATTTGAAAACCTACGCCTATATCAAGGGCGGCATTCCGATCAAGATAGTTGCCCTGCTGTAATGGATATTGCATAAAAACATTAACAATGTTCCGCCAGTCAAATGCAAATGTAAAGCCAAGACTGTTCAATAGGAAGGGTGCATCATCCAAAACATGGCCAAGCCTAAAGTCATAGGCAAGTCCAAGATTCATCGTGAAAGGAACATAGTAGGTATTATTTTCGATTATATTGGGATTAAGGTTTCGTATAACATATGCTCGGTTTACAATATCGGTAAAAGTAGCTCCGACAGAAAAACCAGGATCGATTCTATATAAAAGGCCAAGATCAAACCCGAATCCGGTCATAAGCGGAATATTAATCCGCTCGGCAAAATTATTTTCCTCACCTGTAAGAACAGAAACCCTCTCCTGCTCGAAGATCATCCCCCTGAAATAAGGTTTAAGGGTTATCCCGGTATCTATAGAATGATTACCATTATCAAGCACCCTAAAGGCAAATCCAACAGGCACAATAAGATCAGTGAAAATATTTGCAGAAACCCAAATCCCTTCTAAATACACTCCTTCTATGTTTGCATTAATAAAGGTTCTGTTCCAAATGCCAAAACCAAAGCCATTAGTAACCCATGCAAACGAAAGGGGGAACTCGCGAAGATCAAGGCCAAGTGCTAGTTTACCTTCCCTGTTTCCAAGATCATTCCCGATATTGCCGAGCACTTCTCCAAAGGTATCAAGGTTTACGGTTGCAGCAGCTGTAAACAACTCTCTTGCATACCTTGTTGAATCTACAATAAATTGGGGATTCATAATAGATGGTGAAAGACTAAAAAAACTGCGTTGCCGCACCCTTACCATTGCTGCAGGATTTACGAGAAGGGAGTAAACATTGTCGGTAAAACTAACATGAGTTCCGCCAAAGCCATTTGATGCTGCAGTAGGCAGCGACAACTGCGGCATTGCAATAACTCTTGAAAAAACCGGAGTAAGAAGGCAGGCAAAGAGTAAAAAGCAAATTATAGCTCTTTTCATTCTTCGTCCTCTTCCTCTTCACCTTCCTCTTCTTCGGCTCCTGTAAGCAAGACATTGCTTATAGCCTTGGTAAAGGGATTATTTGCGAATCTGCTGTCATCTGTAATCAGGTTAAGGTAAGCTGCAAGGGCAGTTGCATTTTCACTCGGAGGATTATCTCCGTCTCCGACGACATGAACTGCAACAGGGCTGCCGCCCACCCTAAGACCCAGATTTGCGATATTAATATTACCTGAGTGAAAATTATTATCGGGCTTTGACATTTCTCCAAGCAGAAGCACAATAATAGCTTCGGTAACATCCGCAGAGCTCAGCTTGTCGGCAAACTCCGGGTCGAACCTCGGAGCCCCCTCTCCGCTTATCCCCTTATTCACAAGGGAGGCAAGGTTATCGGCCGTATCGACTCCTCCCTTATTTTCAAAATCACTCTGTAGTGAATCAAGTAAATCCTTCATTCTTTCGGCAAGGTCTACAGGGCCTGCTTCAAGGGTGAAGCCGCCCAGAAGATCACCTGAATTCTGCAAAATGGATATACCGACTCCGGATGCTTCCATTGCAAGTCTTGCCGCATGCTGAAGGAATACCGCTCTTTCCGCTTCGTCTACAATAGAGTCAATTTTATCCATTATGGCTATTGTGACTGCCCTGGCCAAAGGAGGATTCCCCACCGAAGCCCTGACCCAGTCGCCCACATTCTCTATTGTCAGACTTATCTTTGCAGGGTCATAATCCCTTGAACTTCCAAGGCTGTCACTAAAAAAACTGTCACAGGAAGACAGTGCAAATATTGCAACAAGCATTGGAATAAGTAATAAAAAGACTGGTTTTTTCATGGTTTTTTCTCCATTTTATACTAGTGTATCATAAGTTCGAGGTTTTATCAACTTATGGTTTTTCTTTATCATTCACCATGAGCTTTTATTAAATATCCTCCTTACTCATAAAAGGATATTCAACTCTCGTTGGTGCTGTGAATGTCTCCTTTATAGTCCTAAGACAAGTCCAGCGATAAAGATTTAGAGCGCTTCCGGCCTTATCATTTGTTCCGGATGATCTTGAGCCGCCAAATGGTTGCTGCCCTACTACGGCTCCGGTGGGCTTATCATTAATATAAAAATTGCCTGCTGCAGAAGAAAGTGCTTTTTCCATATAGGTTATCACTTTTCTGTCTTTTGCGAAGATAGCTCCTGTAAGGGCATAATTTGATCCTGTATTGCAATATACAAGAGCATCTAAAAAGTCCTTGTCTTCGTAAATGTAAATAGTAAGAACCGGGCCGAAAAGCTCGTCTTTCATTGTGCGATAATTCGGATTCTTTGTTAGAATCACAGTCGGCGATATAAACCAACCGGTTGTTTTATCATAGTTTCCGCATAAAACTTCTGTATCATCCGATTTTCTTGCTTCGTCAATATATGAGGTAATTCTATCGAATGCTTTCTCATCTATAACTGCGCCCATAAAGTTCGTAAAGTCTTCAATTTCTCCAATTTTAATTTTCTCGATTTCGGCAAGAAGTTTTGTTTTTACTTCATCCCAAATGGATGCGGGAATATACGCTCGAGATGCTGCAGAGCATTTTTGCCCCTGATACTCAAAGGCGCCCCGAACCAGAGCGACAACAAGAGTATCAATATCTGTAGAAGAATGTGCAAAAACAAAGTTCTTGCCTCCAAGCTCGCCAACAAGACGGGGGTAACTTCTATATCTTTCAATATTGTTTCCAATGTTTTTCCAGATTGTATTGAAAACACCTGTTGAGCCGGTAAAATGAACTCCGCCTAAGTCAGTGTCAGTTAGAAGATATTTGCTTGCATTCGAGCCTTCACAGGGAACAAAATTTATTACACCATCCGGCAATCCGGCTTCAATAAAAATTTTCATAATAAAATAATTTGATAGGGATGATGTGTTTGACGGTTTCCAAACAACTGTATTTCCCATCAATGCGGGTGCCGAACATAGGTTGCCTCCAATAGCAGTAAAATTAAATGGAGTAATTGCAACAATAAAACCTTCAAGCGGTCTAAAATCAGTTCTATTCCAAATCCCTTGTTCATTGAATGGTTGTTCTCTGTAAATTGATTCAGCAAAATATACATTGAATCTTAAGAAATCTGCAAGCTCGCATGCTGAATCGATTTCCGCCTGGTAAGAAGTTTTACTTTGCCCCAACATTGTAGCTGCATTTAGAAAGGCACGATATTTTGTAGAAATCAATTCAGCAGCTTTCAAGAAAATACTTGCTCTATGCTCAAAAGGCATGTCTGACCAATCTGCCTTTGCTTGTTTGGCAGCTTCAACAGATAATTTCAGCTCGTGCTCGCCTGCAATAGATACATTTGCAATGACATGCTTATGATTGTGCGGCTTTGTTAATTGGATTTTCTTTTCTGTGTGAATCTCTTTGCCTGCAATTATCAAAGGGATTTCTACGACCATCTTTGACTGACGTTCAATCTCTTCTTTTAAACGCTTTCTTTCATTCGAGCCCGGGGCATAACTCAATACATGCTCATTTATTGGTTTTGGAACTGTATAAAGTCTTACTGACATCTTAAACCTCCTTAATACTTTTCTTCTCCAACCCCGTACCCGAATAGGGCAAGGTCATACTTACACGGATCCTCGGGACAGAAAGCTCGCAAACTATCTGTAAGAAACAGCGCCGACTTTCTGTCGTTGGCTTTTCTCTGCAAAAGGCCCAACTTACGGCTTATGCGGCCCACATGAACATCGAGCGGAATGATAAGTGAAGCAGGAGAAATGCTTTTCCAAAGTCCAAGGTCAACAGGGCCTTCACGGCGGATAAGCCAGCGGAGAGCAAGGTTTAATCTCTTGCAGGCAGACCCTGAATCGGGGTTAGCGACATGCTTTGAGTAAAGGCCGCCGTTTCCTTCGGCCATGGTTCGGCGGAAAAGGCTGATGCCGTCAAAAATATTATCACTTTGAGTAAACAGAGCCTCGAGGCTATCATACTTAGTATAGCAGGCCCTAAGACCCCGGCAGAAATATTTTAAATCGTCTTCAAAAAAAGTACGATGCAGGCTTTTACCCCTATCATCCAAACTAAGAAATTTTTCTTCCATCACATAAGAATAAGGACTTGGCCCTAAAGTTTCAAAGATTCTTTCACCTGATCTAAGAATCAGATCCCTACGCCCCCAAGCTATGGTTGCGGCAATGAAGGCTGCTATCTCCCTATCACTTTTTTTCTTATACCTATGCGGAAACTTGACAGGGTCTTTGGGAATAAAGTCAGGCCTGTTATATTCCAGGTAAAGCTCTTCAAGCTTATTTTTAAGTTCGGGAATAGTTTGGCGCATCCTTTGTAATTACCACATCGTGGGGGTGATTTTCCCTTAGGCCTGCAGAGCTTATCTTTACGAACTTGCGGTATCGTTTTAACTCATTTATACTCTTGCAGCCGCAATAACCCATGCCCTTCCTTAGCCCGGATACAAGCTGAAAGACAAAGTCCCTTAATTCACCCTTATAGGGGATACGGCCTTCGATGCCCTCAGGCGCGGGCGACTCGTCCTTACCTATCTGGTAACGATCCCCTGCACCGTCATGTATTGCGCCAAGGCTGCCCATGCCCCGATATTCCTTATAGATTCGCCCGTCATAAAAAATTTCCTGACCCGGGGATTCTTTCAGCCCCGCCAAAAGATTGCCAATCATAACGACATCGGCACCTGCTCCAATAGCCTTTGGTATGTCTCCTGAAAACTTGATCCCCCCGTCTGCAATAACAGGGATACCTGAAATCGAGGCCTCTTCTGCGCATTCCCAAACTGCAGTAAATTGAGGCACACCAACACCTGCAACAACTCTTGTCGTACAAATGGAGCCGGGGCCTATACCAACCTTGATTGCATCGGCACCTGCATCAATAAGCCTCTTTGTGCCGTCCCTTGAAACAACATTTCCGCCAATTACAGGAACTTCAAAATTCTTTTTTATGTCTGCAATTGCGTCAATCACATTCTTAGAATCTCCGTGAGCAGTGTCCATAACAACAAAGTCTACCCTTGCGGCGACAAGAAGCGGCAGCCGCACCTTATAGTCTTGCGGTGAAATGGCAGCACCCACCAAGAGCCTGCCTGAGTCGTCGGTTGCAGCCCTCGGGTGAATCTCATGCTTTTCCATGTCCTTAACTGTTATAAGACCTGTGAGTCTTTCTTCTTCGTCAACAACAGGGAGCTTTTCAATACGGTATTTTCCGAACTTCTCCCTTGCACTGGAAACAGAAGCCTTACCTTTTTCGACTATCGGATCCTTAGTCATGACCTCGCTTACAAGAAGTGAGTCATCCTGACAGAATCGAAGATCCCTTGCAGTGATAATACCGACTAGCTTTCCTTTTGCACCAATTACAGGTGCGCCCGAAACATTGAACTTGCCAAGGAGAAGCTTAACATCTCCAACAAGAGTTTTTTCCGCAACTGTTACAGGGTTTTCAATAATCCAATTAAGATAGCGCTTAACGTTTGCAACCTGCCTTGTCTGCTCCTCGGGGCTCAAGTTACGGTGAATTACACCTGCGCCGCCTTCGAGTGCAAGGGCAATTGCCAGCTTGTCTTCTGTTACTGTGTCCATTGCTGCCGATATAATCGGAACATTTAGGTGTACTTCTCCGCAGAGCTTTGCAGTGACATCACATTCTCTTGGGAGTATATCCGAGTACCCCGGCAATAGGAGTACATCGTCATAAGAAAGAGCTTCGATAAACATATTACCTCCTGAAAATTTTACGATATTTTAATGCGATGGATTGGGCCTTAGAGGTTGCAAGACCATTATATTGCTCAGGCTTAGCAAACCAATCTAAAGCTTCCCTTTTTTTATTCTCTCCCGGTTTAATTAAACCAAGCTCAGCCATTTTAGCACTGATTCTGTCAATTGCTTCTCCGTCATTTTCAAGAGCAGCAGAAAATGATAGTTTTTCCTTTTCTGCAATTAGGGTGATTCTTCGTATTACTTCATGTGCATCTGCTTCGGCAAGGAGTATGTACGCAGGCTCTGCGAGTATTGCACCGCTTCCCCCGCGCAGGTTTCCTAAGAGCCTTTCCCTATTAACACCGAGACCCTTAACAACCTTTGCCATACGATTTACCGCAAGGGTAAAGCCTGCGATATAATCGGCAATGAACCTCTGGCTTGCAGAATTGGTAAGGTCCCTTTGATGCTCGCTTATCTGATCCATGAAGAAGGTCATCACCCTTGGCATGAAGGCCTTCCAGAGACTTTTAACATGCTCGGAGTTCCAGGGATTTCGTTTCTGGGGCATAGTCGAAGAGCCGACCTGCTCTGCCGAAAAGCCTTCCCGTAATTCGTCAATTTCACTGCGTTGAAGATTGCGAAGATCATCTGCTAAATTTGCGATGATCCCAAAACTGATATTGAACTCAAGAAGAAGTCTTAGAAGATATTCAGGTTCAACGAGCTGGGTAGAGTGTTCTGACGGCTCAAGACCAAGCTCTGCAAGATACAGACGCTCAAGCTCAACCGGGTCACTGACAATCATGGATGTGGCGTTATACGCACCGACAGCTCCTGCAAGCTTGCCTTTCAGGTTTTTTTCAAGGCGCTCAATTTCGAGGATGGACTTCCCAAGGCGTGAAACATACTCGGCAATTGCGAAGCCCAAAGTGATGGGCACCGCATGCTGGCCGTGAGTCCTCCCAAGCTGAGGGGTACCAGCCTCCTTTTCTGCAAAATCGCAGAGGAGCAGTTCCAGCTTCACAAGTTCAGGCAGAAGAACTTCCCGGGTAAGGCCCCGGATTCTCAAGGAAAGACTAGTGTCAAGAATGTCCACGCTTGTAGCACCAAGATGCACAAGGGGTGCAAGTTCAGGCGATAACTTCTTCTGTAAAACGTTTACAAGGGCACGCATGAAATGGCTGATTTTTTTCTCTTCTTCGTAGACCTCATTTGGGTCTACCTGCTCGCCTGCCTCTTCCAAATCCTTCCTTAAACCCTCAGTCATTTTTCCGTTAATCGAAAGATGGGCAATAATAAGGGCAATTTCCGCCTTAATGCAGGCTTTCACAGATGCTTCCTCAGAAATCCAGGGAATAAGGGCATTATAAAGCGGCTCTTCGGAAAGTGAATAACGGTGATCCAAAGGAGAAATATTATGAAATATGGATCGCATTGACGGGTGGGCTTCCATGTTCCACTATGACATAAAAATAGCCCCTTTGTCCAGTGATTAGATATTCTATTTATGATATAATGATGATGGGAGAATTTAATGGAAGGTAAAGCAGATATCGGTCTAATAGGTCTTGCGGTAATGGGAGAAAACCTGATTCTGAATATGGAAAGCAAGGGTTATACCGTGGCTGTTTATAATAGAACCGCAGCGAAAGTAGACGATTTTCTCAAAGGGAGAGGTAAGGGAAAGAGAATTATCGGATGTAATAGCTTAAAAAACCTTGCCGAGGCCCTTTCTAAACCCGCAAAAGTAATGATTATGATTAAAGCCGGGGTAGCAATCGATGATATTATAGAAGAGCTTTTGGAAGTATTGGGAAAAGGGGATATAATTATAGACGGGGGCAATTCAAATTACCTTGAAAGTATAAAACGCAGTGGTTATATTGAATCGAAGGGGCTTTATTTCATAGGAACAGGTATATCAGGCGGAGAAGAAGGCGCTTTAAACGGGCCTTCGATAATGCCGGGAGGCTCAATTGAAGCCTGGCCCTTTATAAAGCCAATATTCCGGGCAATTTCAGCCACGGCAGGCAAAAACCTAGAGCCATGCTGTGACTGGGTGGGAGAAAACGGCGCAGGCCACTTTGTAAAAATGATTCATAATGGCATTGAATATGGTGATATGCAATTAATATGCGAAAGCTATTTTCTAATGAAAACTCTGCTTGGACTCTCTTCCGATGAAATGGGGGATATTTTTGCAGAGTGGAATACAGGTGAGCTAAACAGTTATCTTATCGAAATAACCGCTGACATACTTCAGTATAAGGACGATGCCGGCGGCCCCGGCGACGCGGCCGGCTCCACAGCCGGCCCAACCACCGGAGGCCCCCTTGTTGAAAAAATCCTAGACACAGCGGGGCAAAAGGGAACAGGGAAATGGACAGGCATTGCGGCGCTTGAGTTTGGCGTACCGCTAACCTTGATAGCCGAAGCAGTTTTCAGCCGCTGCCTTTCTGCAGCAAAAGACGAGCGTGTAAGAGCCTCAGAAGTTTTCTCAGGGCCTCTGCCTTCTTTCAGCGGAGATAAAACTGCCTTCATCGAAGACTTGCGCAGGGCCCTTTATGCAGCAAAGCTGGTATCCTACGCACAGGGCTTTCTTTTAATGAGAGAGGCTGCAAAAGAGTATGGCTGGAAACTGAACTACGGAGCCATAGCTCTTATGTGGAAGGGAGGCTGCATTATTCGCTCGGCATTCTTGGATAAAATTAAGGAAGCCTTTGACAGGGACCCCGGCTTATCAAACCTTCTCCTTGATCCCTTCTTTACGTCTATCATGCAGGAAGCTCAAAGCTCATGGCGTAAGGTTGCGGCGGCAGCCATCACAGCCGGGATTCCGGTACCTGCCCTTTGTGCCGCCTTAGAGTATTTCGATGCATATAGATGTGCGAAACTGCCTGCGAACCTGCTTCAGGCTCAGCGGGACTATTTTGGAGCTCATGGCTATGAGCGTATAGACAGAAAACGTGGCGAGTTCTTCCACACGAACTGGACCGGTAAGGGTGGGAAAACCGGTGCATCAACATATACGGTATAAAAAATGATCTACCTTACCGGCTTTCATGCAATTGAAGAAAGAATCAAATCGGGGCGTCCCTGCGGTACACTTTTAATTGCAAAACCGGGGCCAAGGGCAAAGGAGCTCACGGTATTAGCCAACGAGAAGAGGATACGGCTTGAGAGGGTTGGGACTGCCGACCTTGACAGGCTCTCTCCGAATCATAGGGGAATAATTCTGGAAATTGACGGAGGGGCCGGGGGGCCGGATATCTCCATTGAAGAATTTTTACAGAATATGAACGAAGAAAGTCAGGTAAATGATGCCCTGGTTGTCATCCTTGATGAAATTACCGATCCCCACAATTATGGCGCAATCCTTCGTTCCTGCGATCAATTCGGAGTCGACCTTGTAATAAGCAGGCAGAGAAGAACTGCAAAGCATGCTGATGTTATCTCGAAGACTTCGGCAGGGACTTCTGCCTGGGTCTTACAGGCAGAAACTCCAAACCTGCCGAGAGCTGTTGAGCTGCTCAAGGACAGCGGTTTCTGGATTTATGGCGCAGACATGGAAGGAGAAACTGCCTATACGCGTGACCTAAGGGGTAAGACAGCAATAATACTTGGAGGAGAGGGAACAGGTATATCGAGGCTCCTTCGCGAAAGCTGCGATGTAATGATTTCAATACCTTCACTTGGAAGAATAGATTCTTTAAATGTGTCTGTTGCAGCAGGGGTGCTATTCTACGAGGTTATGCGTCAGAGGAAATGTCAGGAGAAAGCAATTTAATGAAAAAAACATACAGTACAAATCCGGTTATTAGGTTTATTGTAAATTTCGCAACATCAGGAAAGTATACCGAAAAGAATGATTTCGGCATGTCCGATTATCTCATTCGTTATGTGCTATTAAATTTTATCAGCGTCTTTGGCGGCGGAATTCTTATGGGATTTATTGTAGTACGATTCATTGAAGGCAAGTATACCACAGTAATAGCCTGCTCTGTCATGCTTTTGATTGCCGTTCTTACAATAGTTTTTTCTAGAGCAAAGAAGGTGCAGCAAATAGTACCTGCTGCAATGCTCATGGTTTTTTACGGCTTTTTATGCATGGCTGTTACATACCTTGGTGAAGCAGAAGGCTCCAACTTCATGTTCATTTATATGTACCCCCTTACAACAATTATGCTTATGGGAATGAAACCGGGTATTATTTTTTCTTCAATTGCATTAGTACTTATATCTCTTCAGATGGTAATACCGGGCCTTTCTCTATACGATTATGAACTAACCATTCCAATACATTTAATTGTAACTTACGCCCTGGTATTTTCTGTAATGGTTGTAATAGAAACAACAAGAAAAACCAAAGATAGGGCCATTGAAATCCAGAACAGGAAGCTTCAGGAGCTGCGTGAAGAAGCGGAAGCAGCAAGCCGCACAAAGAGCAGCTTCCTTGCGAATATGAGCCACGAAATACGCACTCCAATGAATGCAATAAGCGGAATGTCTGAACTGCTTTTAAGAAGAGATCTGCCTGATGATGCAAGGAGTGACGTTAAAGATATTAAGCAGGCTGCAAGTAACCTTATTTCGATAATAAATGATATCCTTGACTTTTCAAAAATTGAAGCGGGCAAACTTGAAATATTACCTGTAAAATACATGCTTTCATCGTTGGTTAACGACTCTGTAAATATAATCAGGATGCGTCTTATTGAAAGACCAATTCGTTTTTACACAAATATAGACGGAAGTCTTCCAAACAATTTAATCGGAGATGAAGTCCGCCTGCGTCAAATAATACTAAACCTTCTTTCAAATGCAGCTAAGTTTACAGAGAAGGGACACATAAGCATGTCCATTACAAGTGAAAAAAAATCAGAAAGGCATGTTTGGCTTAAAATAAGCATAGGTGATACCGGAGGGGGCATTAAACCTGAAGATCAGCAGAAACTCTTCGGAGACTTTATGCAGGTTGATACGAAAAAGAATAGAGGTATAGAGGGTACAGGTCTTGGCCTTGCAATTACAAAGCGGCTCTGTATTGCAATGGGAGGAGATATAAGTGTAGTAAGTGAATACGGCAAAGGAAGTGAGTTTACAGTAATAATTCCGCAATATATTGAAGGTGATGATCCATTTGCCGCCGTTACAAACAGTGATCAAATGGATGTTCTTGTTTACGAAGGACGTCTTATTTACGCAGACTCTGTATGCTGGGCACTTAAAAACCTGGGCGTTCGATATACAATGGTAACAAACGAGGCTGAGTTTATAGAAGCTCTTGTTCTTAGTCAATGGACATTTATACTTTCAGGTTACGGTCTTTATAATAAAATAAAACCTGCCTTGGCAAATGCAGAGTTCCCCGGGGGGAAGAAACCGCCCTTAGCCCTTATGGTCGAATGGGGAACTGAAGTATATCTTCCTAATATTCGCTTTATAGCATTACCTGTTCATACACTTTCTATAGCAAATACCTTGAACGGAATTTCTGACAGACTCGATTATTATGACAGCACTGCCCAATTAAGTAAAACCCGCTTTACCATCCCGAAGGCAAGACTCCTTGTTGTGGATGATATAGCAGTAAACTTAAAAGTTGCAGAAGGACTTTTAGTCCCATACCAGGCTGAGCTTGAAACCTGTTTGAGCGGTAAAGAAGCCATAGAACTAATAAAGAAAAACGACTATGACCTTGTTTTCATGGATCACATGATGCCTGAAATGGACGGAATTGAAGCAACTACATTAATCCGCGCCTGGGAAGCGGAGAATGATCGCATGAACACTCCGATTATTGCACTTACGGCAAATGCAGTTTCCGGAATGAGAGAAATGTTCCTTGATAAGGGCTTCAGCGATTTTCTGCCTAAACCCATAGATATTTCCAGATTGGATGAGATACTTGGCCGCTGGATAGCAAGAGAAAAGCGAGAAGCCGGAGTAAGGGTGGTTGAACAGGCAGCAAAGAGCAAGATCAATAAGGAACTTCTTACAGATATTGGTATTAGCGTCAAACAGGGAATTACCATGACAGGGGGCAGGGAAGAGTACTATGAGCATGTCCTTGCACTTTTTTGTAAGGATGCAGGGGTACGTCTACCTCTGCTTGAAGTAGTACCTGATGCAAGCTCATTATCTCTTTATATAACTCATGTTCATGCCCTAAAAAGTGCAAGCGCCTCCATTGGTGCAGCTGAGCTTTCAGAAAAAGCTGCAGAATTGGAAGCGGCAGGCAGAGAAGAAGACTTTGAACAAATAAAAAGATTACTTCCCGGTTTTATTAACACTCTTACTTTAACTGTACGGACAATTAAAGCTTCAATTGACAATAAAACAGAAGAAGCCGATTTACATATCGATTCAGATAAAGCTAAAGAGCTCTTTTCAGCACTGCTTAAGGCATTGGAATCCGGAAAAAGCAATCAAATTGACTTATGCCTTGACAATCTATTGAATAAAAAATTCGATCAAAAGACTAAGGGAATTCTTGAAGAAATTTCAGACGATATTTTAATGGCTGAATACGAAAGCGCCATAGAGAAGATAAAGGAGTTCGCATGAGACCATCCGGCAAGAAATTAATTGACAGGCTGCAATTCGTATTTTCATTGTTTTCAGTTTCCGCTGCACTTATGTTAATTGTTACTATTGTGGTATCTGTTTATATAAGCCACATGGAAAGCGCTGTAGAAGAAAGTATTCATCACCATCTTCTTGCCGCCGCCCAGGCTGCTTCAACATTTCTAACAGTAGAGGAACTTGATCTCTTCCATACAGGTGAAGACATGGAAAGACCTGAATGGAAAGAAACAAGAACAAGACTCATGAGCTTCGCTGAAAGTTATAGAGTGCTCTACGTTTATTATTGGCGTTATGAAGATGGCCGCATCCAGTACATCATTGATAATGATGAGGATGAAGAATGGATGGTTACTCCGGAACTTTTTTACTATATTGATGAAGACCCTTCTACAGCAGAGGCAGTTCCATATATCATGGCCGGAAACCCCTGGGCATCCGATCTTGGTACCTATACCACAAGCTGGGACGGCCTAATATCAGGTCTTGCTCCTGTATTCGGACCTGACGGTTCTGTCTACGCTGCTGCAGGGGTAGACCTAAGCGATGAGATTATTATTACACAGAGAAACAATATCAGGATAATGCGCACCGTGCTTTTCTTCTCCCTCTTTTCTTCAATTCTCTCAGGCAGTCTCGGCATATGGCTATACCGAAGAAAGGCCCAACAAAGCGAAAGCGCGAATCAGGCAAAGAGCCAGTTCCTTTCCATTATGAGCCACGAAATCCGCACTCCCATGAATGCGATAACAGGGATGTCAGAACTTCTATTGCGAAGGGAACTCCCCGACGAAGCAAGGACTGACGCACAAAATATAAAACAGGCATCTTCTAACCTTATTTCAATAATAAACGATATTTTAGACTTCTCGAAAATCGAAGCTGGTAAACTTGAAATAATCACGGTAAAGTATCTTCTTTCATCGATTATAAATGATACTGCAAGCATAATAAACATGCGCCTTGAGAACAAACCTGTCAGTTTACAAATTAATATAGGTCAAGACATTCCAAATAAGCTTATAGGTGACGAAGTAAGGCTTAGACAAATTATACTTAATTTGCTTTCAAATGCTGTTAAGTTTACCCAAAGGGGCCAAGTTACCCTTTCCATAGAGACAGAAAAACGCCAGGATAAGGAAATACTTCTCAAAATTTCAATCTCCGATACCGGACAGGGGATTAAACCTGAAGACCAGAAGAAACTCTTCGGTGACTTTGCCCAAGTGGATACTGAAAGGAATAGAGCAATTGAAGGTACAGGCCTCGGTCTAGCAATTACACGGCGGTTATGCCAGGCAATGGATGGCAGCATTAGCGTAAGCAGCGAATACGGCAAGGGCAGTGTATTCACTGTATTATTACCTCAAGGTATTGATTCTGAAACGCCTTTAGCTAATGAGTTTATTGGCAAGGAAGCATTGCAGGAATACTATAAAGACTCTAATCAAAAAAGCAGCGGGATATTTACAATTCCCGGTGTCAAGCTGCTCGTTGTAGACGACATTGAAGTAAACCTGAAAGTCGCAGAGGGCCTTCTTTCGCCTTATAAGTCAGAGCTGGACACATGCTTAAGCGGAGCAGAGGCGATTGAGTTAATAAAAAACAATAATTATGACATTGTATTTATGGATCACATGATGCCCGGAATGGATGGGATCGAAGCAACATCAATTATTAGAAAACTAGATGACAATTACTTCAAAAGCCTTCCGATTGTTGCTCTTACTGCAAATGTGGTTTCAGGGATGCGAGAAATGTTCTTGGAAAAGGGCTTCAGTGATTTTCTTGCTAAACCAATTGATGTCTCAAAGCTGGATGATATCTTAAGGCGCTGGATCCCTGAAGAAAGAAGAGAGAAAGGTGCAGGGCAGACTCCAAAAAGCACACCTACGGAGACCACAGACTATCCCTTACTTACTGCAATTGGGGTTAATATAAAAAACGGCATTGCAATGACAGGCGGTACGGATGAACGTTACCGCAATGTTTTATCTTTATTCTGCAAAGATGCTCTCTCACGCCTTCCTCAAATAAGAACCATGCCGAAACCTGAATCCCTAACCTTATTCATAACGCAGGTACATGCCTTAAAAAGTGCATGTGCATCAATTGGTGCAGCAACACTTTCTCAGGCTGCGGCAGATATAGAGGCTGCAGGGAAGGCAGGACAAATGGACATAATAGAAGGGAAACTTTCTTCATTTGCAGAAGGCCTAGAAAAACTTACTGAAAGCATAAAGGCCACCATAAATGAAAATGAGGAAGATGGGCCTACCGATCCTCCGCCTAATTGCACTCCGCTTTTAAAGGCACTTGAATCTGCCTTAAGAATTGAAAAAGCAGAAGAAATTGACAATATAATAGAAGACTTAAAATTATTATCACTTGATAAAAAAACCATGGAAACTCTTGAAACAATTTCCGATGATGTATTAATGGCAGAATTTGGAAATGCTCTAAAAACTGTTCGTAACTTAATAAGGACAATGGAGTAAATATGGCAATAAAAGTTGCTTCCACCCATGATCATAACCTTGACTCTATATTAAAGGAAGTTGATCAAAAAAATATTAAAGCTATTATTTACTTCTTTTCCCCGGAACTTGAAGAGTACGAAGTTCACAAGCATATATCTAAAAAGTTTCCGGGGGCAACCTGCATAGGCGCTTCCATGATAGGCGGCTGGTCAAGCACCGGTGCAATTGAAAGCGGTATTACTATTATGTCACTTTCTGATGAGGAAGTTGAAGAAGTCTTTGTATCATTTCAGGAAGGTGTAAAAGAAGACCCGATAAAGGCCGCGAAAGCTGCAATAAACGAGCTAAAAGAAAAGACGGCGAACGAAAATATAAACCCTGACGAATACCTTGGGCTCATTTTCTTTGATGGCCTTTGCCTTGGAGAACTAATCATGAAAGAGTTCGCCATGGAGCAGGATTTAAACATGGCCTTTGTAGGCGGAGCCGCTGCGGACATACTTACTTTTACAAAGACCCTTGTAAGCACAGGAGAGTTGATATCAGGGGACGCTCTTTCAGCAGCAATCCTAAAAATGAAGATTCCATTTTTCTTTAACCATTATGTACATTATCTGCCAACCGACAATTCTTTTACTATCACTCGTGTAGAAACAATGAAGCGTATTGCCTGGGAAATAGACGGACAGCCTGCCGCAGTCTTTTATGCAAAGCAAATTGGTATAGACGATGTAAATAAACTGGATGCAGGTATTTTTGCAAAACATCCGGTGGGCCTAAGATTCGGAGACTCTGTTTATGTCAGAAGCCCAAATGCCGTCATAGATGGAGTTGGACTTCAATTTTACTGTTATATCGAAGCAGGAACGAAAGTACATTTATTAACTCAAGGCGATATAATAAAACATGCAGAGAAGAGCTTATCTGTGGCAGCACAGTTCTTGCCGGGCATACAGGGATGTCTTCTTTTTAATTGCGTTCTGCGATACCTTGAATTAAAAGAACTTAATAAGCTCAATGACTTTAACAATGTCTTCGCCTGTCATCCAATGATCGGCTTTAATACATACGGAGAGGAACTGTTCACCCATCATAACCAGACCTTAACCGCAGTAATTTTCGGCACTCCCCCGCCTGAGGGAGCCACAGACCCATATAAGGCAAAACGTCTTTTTCACTATACCGACAGCAAATTAAAGTCTTTGGTATTTGACATAGTAAGCCGAAGTGAATTATTAAACATCACCATTTCTTATCTTAAGGGGAGCATGGATGCCGGGGCAGATGAAGCCAACTTTGAAGTAATAAGAAAAAGCCTTGGAGCAATGGTACAACAATCGAATGTCTCTAAAGAAGACATTGAAAAAATGCTTGTAGTGTATCAAAAGAATGTTGAAAATACCGGTGAATATGTTTTCAGCATTGTTGACGAAATCAGGTCACAAAATCGCCGCCTCCTTGAGTTAAAAGAGGCTGCAGAAACAGCAAGCCGTACAAAGAGCAGCTTCCTTGCAAATATGAGCCACGAAATACGCACTCCAATGAATGCAATTTCAGGAATGGCCGAGCTTCTCTTACGAGAAAATCTCTCTGAGGATTCCAAGGGCTATGTCCTTGATATAAGACAAGCTGCAGGTAACCTTATCTCAATAATAAATGACCTATTAGACTTCTCTAAAATTGAAGCAGGCAAACTCGAAATTATCCCGACAAAGTATCTCCTTGCATCCCTTGTAAATGATGTGGTCAGTATAATTCGCACAAGGCTTATGGAGAAACCTGTCAGATTTTATACGAATATAGACGGCAATATTCCTCATTCTCTTATTGGTGATGAGATACGACTAAGGCAGATTCTCTTAAATCTGCTTTCAAACGCTGTAAAATATACAAACAAGGGACATATCAGCCTTACTGTGGAGCGGGTAGACAGGGGAGACGCACAGCTTTGGCTTCAGATTTCTGTCACTGATACCGGGTTTGGCATTAAGGCCGATGACCGTGAAAAACTGTTCACCGATTTCGCTCAAGTTGACACAAAGAAGAACCGCAGCATCGAAGGGACAGGTCTGGGTCTCGCAATTACAAAGAGACTTTGCATGACAATGGGAGGAGATGTCACAGTAGAAAGTGAGTACGGGGTTGGAAGCGTATTCACTGCAGTACTTCCTCAGGAGATTGACGAAAATATTCCCTTTGCAAAGGTGGAAAACCCAAGAGAGAAGAAAATCCTAATTTTTGAGCGGAGAGCCGTTTATGAAAAATCCATTAGCTGGTCATTGAAAAATCTGGATGTACCCTTTACATCTGTTGAGAATGTAGAAGACTTTGCGAATGAACTTTTTAAACAGGAATGGTTCTTTATATTCTCGGGCTACGGCCTTTATGAAAAAATTAAGCCTTATCTGGAAAGACCGGCCGAAGATTTCAAGGGAGGCAAGAAGCCTTCTTTAGCCCTAATGGTAGAGTGGGGAACCGAATCCTATATTTCTAATGTTCGCTTCATTTCCCTTCCTGTTCAGTCCCTATCCATTGCAAACACCCTTAATGGCAAGGCAGACAGCAAAGACTATTTTGAAAGCTCAAGCACCTTTAGCACAATCAGATTTACTCTTCCAAGTGCCAGGATCTTAATTGTAGATGATATTCCGACAAACTTAAAAGTCGCAGAAGGTCTTTTATTACCTTATAAGGCAAGTGTAGATACCTGCCAGAGCGGCATTGAGGCAATTGAACTTGTAAAACGCAGAGAATATGACTTAGTTTTCATGGATCATATGATGCCTGAAATGGACGGAATTGAAGCAACAGAGGCAATCAGAGATTGGGAGCAGCAGCAGAAGGACCAGGAAACTAAACGTAAGCAGGTGCCAATTATTGCCCTAACGGCAAATGCTGTATCGGGAATGAGGGAGATGTTCATCGAAAAGGGATTTAACGATTTTCTTGCCAAACCTGTTGATATTTCCAAGCTTGACGAAATGCTTACCCTATGGATACCTAAGGAAAAAAGGGTAAAGGGAGAAGATAAAGGCGAGAAGGCTGAAACAATCGAAGCAGGCAAGGCAAAAGAAGAACCTGTTGAACTTCAAATTCCGGGAGTTGATGTAAAACAGGGTATAGCAATGACAGGCGGAAAACTAGAGTTTTTTATTAGAGTGCTGAAACTTTTCTGTAAGGATGCCGAAAAACGCCTGCCGCTGCTGGAAAAAGCCCCGGAGGAGGATGCACTCGATGAGATTAGCTCCCAGGCCCATGCAATAAAGGGTGTTTCAGCATCCATAAGAGCAAACGATCTTTCAGCCCTTGCGGCAGAAGTGGAAGCAGCAGGTAAGGCAGGAGACATAGAAACAGTTCGCGAAAGACTTCCAAAGTTAACCGAAGAAATTACCGAATTGGTAAAAAATATTAAATCGGCCCTTAATATCCCCTGATCCACTATAGACGTATCTGCAAAAATATTGGATCATAGAGGAGATATGAGTAAAATCCCAGAAATCCCGGGAGTTGATACAGAACAAGGTGTTACAATGACCGGCGGTACAATTGAAGGCTATTGCCGTGTTCTGTCCATGTTTCGAAGAGATGCGGAAGGGCGTTTACGCATGCTCAGGTTTTTTCTCTTTGCAGACGGAAATATGGGCACCGAATTCCCCGAGAAACACATATCATCACTATTAACCCAAGTACAGGCCCTAAAAAGCGCTTCTGCCACTCTTGGAGCTATGGGCTTATACACTCAGGCAGCAGACCTTGAAAGCGCCGCAAAGAATAAGGAACTCGCCCTTGTGCAAAAAAACCTCCTTATCTTTATTGAGAATCTTGCAGAACTATCAAAAAATATTCGTATAGCTCTGGAAAAGCTGGAAAGCATGGAATCGGAGAATGATGAGAAAGAGACTCTGAACACCGATTACTTAAATGATCTTATTAACGCATTAAAATCGAAAAATGCATCCGAAATTGAATTTTTTCTAAACGATTTTGACAGGAAGAACCTTGATTCCAAGTTTAAGGAACTGCTTGAAAAGGTATCGGATCAGGTGCTTATGACTGAATTTGATAGTGCAGTAAAAACCATCGAGGATTTCTTAAACGCAAATAAGTAAGGAGAGAGCATGGCAGAAGAGAAGAAACTTGTCATTCTGGTAGATGATAATCCTGCAAACCTCCGAATAGGGAAAAATGTTCTCTCGGATCATTATATAGTAGCAACAGCTCCCTCGGCAGCAAAACTTTTTGCCCTTTTGGAAAACAATAAACCTGCTCTAATACTTCTTGACATAGATATGCCCGAAATGAACGGTTACCAAGCCATAGAAATCCTTAAATCGTCGCCGGATTCAAAGCATATTCCTGTAGTTTTCTTAACCGGAATGGCTGACTCACAAGATGAAGAAAAGGGCCGATCTCTTGGTGCAGTGGACTATATCCTAAAACCCTTTGATCCCCCGGATTTAATTGCATGTATTGAAAAGCATTCTTTATGAGGAACCTGCAAAGATCCAAATGATAAGCTGAATAAGAGCAGGAACAATTATTGCCATGATCCCGACAAAAACAAAATAATGGGCTTTGGCATTTTTTTGCTCACGATCCTCAGCAAAACGCTGCATGAAAGTAGTGTGATCAACCAGCTTATTTGCCATAAACAAGAGGCGCATTGGCAGAATAAGGAAGAAAATTCCAACCATAATAACTAATGCGCCAATAAAAAAGTTCGCATTAAAAATCATATCGAGTATCGGCTGTCTGCCTGTAAAGAGAAAAAAAAGGAGCATCAAAAAACTCGTTACCAGGTTAATTGATAAAGAGATTGCGAATACTTTAAGCAGCAGTTTCAACTAAGCCCTGGGTTCCACTATATGACAGGCACAGAGCCTGCCCTCAGAAATAGTTTGGAGCTCCGGTGTAATATTCTTACACTTATCTATACGGGCAAAGCAGCGTCCGTAAAAACGGCAGCCGGGCGGCGGTTCTATCGGGCTTGGCACATCCCCTTCAAGGATAATCCGCTCCCGCTTCTCGTCCACATCAGGCACCGGAATTGCCGAAAGCAGGGCCTTTGTATACGGGTGCAACGGGTCTTCAAAGAGGGATTTATAGTCGGACATCTCTACGATTTTACCAAGGTACATTACGGCAATATTATTGCTTACATGCTTTATTACACCAAGATCGTGCGAAATAAAGAGGTAAGTTAGACCCAGCTCCTTCTGTAGGTTGTCCATAAGATTCAGGATCTGCGCCTGGATGGAAACGTCAAGGGCTGATACCGGCTCGTCCATTACGATAAATTGCGGGTTCAGTGCCAGGGCTCTTGCAACACCGATACGCTGCCTTCTTCCCCCATCCAATTCGTGGGGATAAGAGTTTTCCAAACGCTCGGCAAGGCCAACTGTACTCATAAGGGAGAGTACCTTACTGCGCAATTCTGCTCTATTTGCTGTCTTCTTATTTATCAATAAGGGCTCACCGATAATTTCTGAAACGCTCTGGCGGGGGTTAAGAGAAGAAAATGGATCTTGGAAAACGATCTGCATGTTTTCGCGTAAATTGCGCATCTTCGACCTAGGGTACTTTAAAATGTCTTCGCCATTAAAAATAACTTCCCCTCCTGTAGCATCAAGGAGACGAAGCAAGGTGCGGCCAACGGTGGATTTCCCGCAGCCGGATTCACCAACAAGACCCAGAGTTTCACCCTTATTGATCACAAAATCAACGTCGTCAACGGCATGGAGCATGCCTCTCTTGGTCTTAAAATACTTCTTTAGATTCTTAGCTTCCAGCAGTTTTTCAGCCATCTTATCACCCTCTACTTATTTATAAAGCAAACATCTTACGATATGGTCGGCTTTGATCTCGACATTTTGCGGCACGGTTGCCGAACATTCAGGTTTTACCTGATCACAACGGGGATGGAAAGGACAGCCTGCAGGTAAATCTGTCGGGTCAGGCATTATTCCTTTAATCGGATTTAAGCTCTCTACGTCCTTCTTTATATCCGGGAGCGAATTGAAAAGTCCAATTGTATACGGATGCTTCGGATTTTTAAACAACTCCCGCTTCTCTGCATACTCAACGATATTCCCTGCATACATGATCGCAACCTTATCACAAATGTCCGCAACTACGCCAAGATCATGGGTTATCATAATCATCGAGGTATTGAACTCTTTCTTTAGGTTCTTCATTAGGATAAGAACCTGTGCCTGGATCGTAACGTCGAGTGCTGTTGTAGGCTCATCGGCAATGAGCAGCTCGGGATTACAGGCAAGGGCTATTGCAATAACAACCCTCTGTCGCATACCGCCCGAGAACTGGTGCGGATAATCCTTTGCTCGTTCCGGCTTGATCCCGACACGCATCAGCATTTCTTCACCCTTTTTATTCGCCTCAAGTGCTGTAACTTTTTCATGAAGCAAGATTACTTCAGCAATCTGGTCAACAACAGGCATAACAGGGTTCAAACTTGTCATTGGATCCTGGAAGATCATGGAGATCTTTTCCCCACGGATGCTTCGCATCTTATCTTCGGGGATTTTAAGGATATTCTCTCCGTCAACCCATACTTCCCCGCTTACGATCTTACCCGGTGGATTTGGAACAAGCCGGAGGAGCCCGAGGGCTGTTGTAGTTTTACCCGCTCCTGTTTCCCCAACAAGGCCCAGAGTTTCACCCTTATCCATGGAAAAACTCAGATTATTAACAGCTCGGACAGTGCCATCATCGGTTATATAATGAATAGTCAGGTCCTTAATATCAAGCAGTGTATTGTTACTCATATTATTCCCTTAGGTCTTTAATTTTGGGTCAAAGGCATCGCGAAGACCATCACCGAGCATATTAAAGGCAAGAACTACAATAACTATGGCAAAACCCGGATATAATGACAGGTGCGGGAAATCGCGGATGAAGCGCCTTCCCTGGGAAAGCATATAACCCCATTCGGGGATTGGCGGCATAACGCCAAGACCGATAAAGCTAAGGCCCGCTGCTGCAAGAATCGATCCTGCAAGGCCGAGGGTAGCCTGTACGATTAGGGGAGCCATACAGTTGGGTATGATATGCCTTAGAATAATACGAACGTCATTCCCGCCAATGGCCCTTGCTGCTTCCACAAACTCATTTTCCCTTACTGTAAGTACTGCTGCCCTTACCATTCTGGAATAACCGGGGATGGAGCCTATTCCTACGGCAATCATAACATTGAACATCCCCGGTCCAAGGGCCGAAGCAATTGCAATGGCTAAGAGGATATTCGGTATTGCAAGGAAGACGTCAACAACACGCATTATGATGGTATCCCTGACTCCGCCATAATAACCTGCTATAGAGCCGAGCAGGACTCCGAATACCATTGCAATGCCCACAACTATAAAGCCAATCTGTAAAGATGTCCTTGCCCCGTAAATAATCCTTGTAAACTGATCCCTTCCGAGGTTATCAGTACCAAATATATGCAGGGTACCCACGTCCGCTCTTTGCATCGGAAGAACATTCATTCTTGCAAAATCCTGATTGTCAGGTCCTTCCGGGGTAATGAACTCTGCAAATATCGCAGCAAGTACCAAGAGGGCAATTAGTATAAGGCCTATCATTGCAGGCGGACTTCTGCGAAATCTCCTCCATATATCTGTATAAAGGCTGGGTTTCTTTTTGCGTTTTACTGTATCCATATAGTCACCTTATTTATACTGCGATCTGATTCGCGGATCTATATATGCGTAAAGGATGTCGACCAGGAGATTTGCAAATGTAAAAACCGTGGCCATCATTAAAACACCCCCCTGAATAATCGGGGTGTCCCTTGTACGAATTGATGCCACCATAAAAGCCCCAAGACCGGGAATGGCAAAAACCGTCTCTGTTAAAACCGCTCCTCCCAACATTCCGCCGAACATAAGACCGACAACAGTGACTACGGGGATTAGGGCATTCTTTAGAGCGTGCCTCAAAATTACAACCGATTCTTTTTGCCCCTTTGCCCTTGCAGTCCTCATATAGTCCTGTCGAATTACTTCGAGCATGGAAGATCGGGTATAGCGCATTATCGACCCGGCACTGGAAAGGCCTATGGTAAGGGTTGGCAAGATCCAGTGTAACGGGGTATTGAAGCCCGTGACCGGGAGCCATCCCAGTCGCAGGGAAAATATCAGGATAAACATTAGTCCAAGCCAGAAGTTTGGCATTGAAAGGGCGATAAGGCCCAGTATCTGGGATAGAGTATCGAATATGGTACCCCGTTTAGTTGCACAAAGTATGCCCATCGGGATACCCACAATAACCGAAACAAATACGCTTAATGCTGCAAGCAACATGGTCGTGGGGAATCGATCCCGAATTTCAACGAAGACGGGTTGCCTTGTTAAATAGGAAGTTCCAAGATCAAGGCGGACAACTCTGGATAAATAGTACCCGAATTGAATAAGGAAGGGCTGGTCAAGGCCAAGTTGGGCTCGCAGGGCAATAATCATATCTTCCTGCGCTTGCTCGCCTAAAATCATCTGCGCTGCATCACCCGGGGTGATATAAACGAGCGTAAAAATAATCAATATTACGCCAATCAGAACCGGCAGCAATAATGCCAGCCGTCTCAGTATATATTTATGCATGGATATACCTGTTTAGAGAAAATAATTGCCTGACCACTAATAAGTGGTCAGGCACTGTCTAATTAATTACCATTCAAAATAGACGTTAAAGACATCGTGTGAGCCAACCGGAGTTGGTTCAAAGCCTCTCATAGCCGGATGAGCTGCCATTACAACTTCACCTGCCTGGATGAAGATCCAGGGGCTTTCGTCCCTAATTATCTGCTGAACTTCACGGTATATTGCTGCTCTCTGGGTAGGATTGGTTTCCTGTCTGCCCTGATCGAGTAATGTGTTTACCCTGGGGTTATTATAGAAACCGCGATTACCCCTTGCGCCAAAGTTATCGACGTGGAAGAGCGGGTGGAGACCATAGTCAGGATCGCCTGTTACGGTTACCCAACCAAGAATGAACATATCCATGTCGCCCTGTGCGGTTGCATCAAGGAATGCTCCCCATTCAAGGATCCTTACAGTGGCTGTAATACCTACTTGGGCAAGCATGTTCTGTGCAATTTCTGCAGCGTCTATACGGGATGCACCACCGTCAGAAACGAGAATGTGTGTGGTAAAGCCATTCGGATATCCGGCTTCTGCCAGCAACTGCCTTGCCCTTGCCTGATTATACTCAAAGGGCTGGAGCTGATCTGCTGTTGATCCCCAAACCATGGTATTGATCGGGCCCGCAGTCGGGCGACCTACATTAGGATATGCAACCCTTGCAATTACTTCTTTATCAAGGGCGTAGTTTATTGCCTGCCTTACTCTTACATCATTAAAGGGGGTCCTTGACATATTATAACCGATATACTCGGTTGCAAGATTCCAGCGGCGGTAAACCTGTAAGTTAGGATTTGCCAAGACACGAGGTACGTCCTGTGCTGCAACACCGTTAACATCAATTTCACCTGTTTCAAGAGCGATCTGCCTTGTTGAAGGATCGGGGATAATGCGGAAGGTTACGCGCTGTAATGCCTTGCGCCCACCCCAGTAGCCGTCGAAGCGGACAAGGTCCACACTTACACCGGTGATCCAGCTATCAAAACGCATCGGGCCTGTTCCTACGGGGTTACGGCCAAAGGCGGCATCTCCCATTTCCCTTACGGCCCTCTCGTTAACAATGCCTGTTGCAGAGTGTGCAAGGTGAGCAAGGAAGGGGACAAAGGGATAGTCAAGAACGATTACAGCTTCATTGTTGTTTATTACATCTACCCTGTTGATCATATTGGTTATATGGCCTACCTGCGGGGATACTGCTGCTCTTTCAAGTGTAAATTTAACATCGTTGGCTGTTAGAATATCGTTATTGTGGAATCTTACATTCTGCCTGATAAATACCCTAAGCCTTGTGGGATCATCCCATACCCATCTTTCTGCAAGACCCGGAATCGTGGGTGCATTGTTTTCGTCCATTACAACCAAGGTTTCAAAGATATTCCTTGCAAGCTGTGACGATGCAGTGTCATTGGCCCCTGAGGGGTCAAGGTTTACGGGTGAAGAACCCATGCCCCATACCAAATGGTCTGTGGCTCTGTTCCTGGCTACGCCCGGCCTGTCACCGGTCTGCTGCTGCTGCTGTCCACCGCCTGCAAATACCATGCCGGTGACGAGAGCAAGAGCCAAGACTACGAAAATTACTTTTCTCATCAAAAATCCTCCAAAAAAATATTTTACCCCAACTTGGGGCAATTATGAGCAAGTTAACAGTTAACCTTACCATCATATATAACACTTGTCAATAATAATAATTACAATTATCCCTAACAATACACCCCCTCTAGACAATATAAAACAATTATGTGAAACTGGGCCATAAAATGGAAGTAATTCTTGAAGTAAAGAACTTAAAAACCTATTTCTACAGCTCTGCAGGCATTGGAAAGGCCGTTGACGATGTGTCCTTCAATATCAAAAAAGGCCAAGTTCTTGGCATAGTCGGAGAGTCAGGCAGCGGGAAAAGCGTCACAAGCCTGTCAATTTTACGTCTTACACCAAAGGATGTCAGTAAAATCGAAGGCGGTCAGGTTTTATTCAAGGGCGAGGACCTTCTTAAGGCTTCCGAGACCAGAATGAGGGCCATAAGAGGCGGCGATATTGGAATGATCTTCCAGGAGCCAATGACCTCCTTAAACCCGGTATATACAGTCGGCAGCCAGATCACAGAAGCGCTCATGCTCCATAAAGGTATTACAGCATTCGAAGCAAGGGAACGTGCCATAGATATGATGAATCTGGTAAAAATACCGGATGCAGAAAGGCGCTTGGATGAATTTCCCCATCAATTATCGGGCGGAATGCGTCAGCGGGTAATGATCGCAATGGCCCTCTGTTGTGAGCCTGAAATCCTCATCTGCGATGAGCCGACCACCGCCTTGGATGTCACCATACAAGCACAGATACTCGAATTAATTAAAGAGATGATGGTGAAATTTAATTCATCAGTTGTGATGATTACACATAATATGGGTGTAATTGCCGAGATGGCAGACGAGGTAATCGTAATGTATGCAGGAAAGGTTGCAGAGCAATCCCTTGTCGATGACCTCTTTCAGAACCCCCTTCATCCATATACCGAGGCACTCCTAAGATCCATGCCCAAACTGCACTCAAATGAAAAACTCAAAGCCATTAGGGGTATGATGCCCCAGGGTGAAATGCCCGAAGGCTGCCTTTTTAACCCAAGATGTAACTATGCCAAAGATATTTGCAGAAGGGAAAAACCGGTAACCTGCGATGTGGCCGGCCGGATCGTAGCTTGCTGGAAGTACCATAAAAATTGGGAGGCAAGCCTTGAATAATGAACTTCTTATAGTAAAAGACCTCCACAAGCATTATTCGGTACGAAAAAGGCTGATTTTTTATAGGGAACAGACCCTAAAGGCCGTAAACGGAGTCAGTTTCAAGTTAAATAAGGGAGAGACACTCGGCATAGTCGGAGAGTCAGGCTGCGGGAAAACCACCCTTGGCCGCAGTTTAATGAGGTTGATTGAACCTACAAGCGGTGAAGTCAACTTCATGGGGAAGAATTTTTTAACCCTGGAGAAGGATGAGCTGCGAAAGATGCGCTCTCAGATGGGGATCATCTTCCAGGACCCCTTCGGCTCTCTAAACCCCAGAATGACAGCAGGGGCAATAATCCGAGAGCCAATGGATCTGCAGGGAGCATACGGCTCAAGGAGCGAAAGAAAGGAAAAAGTCCTGGAGCTATTGGACTTTGTAGGCCTCTCCCGTGATTACGATATCAGGTATCCCCACGAGTTTTCAGGCGGTCAGCGTCAGCGCATAGGTGTTGCCCGTGCCCTCGCCCTTAACCCAAAGTTGATTATATGTGATGAGCCGGTGAGCGCCCTTGACGTGAGTATTCAGGCGCAGATTCTCGATTTAATGGAAAGAATCCAACAGGAACTCGGGCTGTCATACATATTTATCTCCCACGACCTAAGTGTAGTTAAGTATGTTTCGCATAATGTGGCCGTAATGTACCTTGGTAAAATCGTGGAAATTGCCCCAAAAGACAAGCTCTACGATGAGGCCCTTCACCCGTATACAATTGCCCTGCTCTCTGCCATACCTATTCCCGATACCCGCGTCAAACGGAAAAAGATCATCCTTACAGGCGATGTGCCAAACCCGATGAACCTGCCCTCAGGCTGTTATTTCAGAACAAGATGCCCAAAATCAATAAAAATCTGCGAAGAAGTTCAACCCGAACTTACAGAATGGAAGGAAGGGCATTTTTGCGCCTGCCATGTTAAGGATGCATAGATACAGATTTAAAAACCTATATAGATAGAGTGGGTAAAATCCTGTATGATTCAAGTCATCATGCAGAAGAACGAGAAGGCCGTGCATTGGGCCGATGAGTACGCACAAAAAATAGTCCGCGAAAAGGGCGAGAAAGAAGTCTATACCTGTGCCTCGGGGATTACCCCTTCGGGCACTGTTCACATCGGTAACTTTAGGGAGATTATCTCTGTTGAGCTTGTGGTAAGGGCCCTTAGAGACCTCGGTAAAAATGTCAGGTTCATTTACTCCTGGGATGAATACGATGTCTTCCGCAAGGTTCCTGCAAACATGCCCAAACAGGATGAGCTTGCTAAATACCTGCGCTTCCCTATCACCCTGGTTCCCGACCCCTGGGAGCGTGACTCAAGCTATGCAAGGCACCACGAAGTTGACATCGAGCAGAGCCTTCCGCTTGTCGGGATTCACCCTGAATACCTTTACCAAGCAGCAAACTACCGCGCTTTCAAATACGCCGAAGGGATGCGCAGGGCGCTTGAAAAAAAGGAACATCTAAAAAATATCCTCGATAAATTCCGCGACGAGGATCATAAAATTCAAGGTGAGTGGTGGCCCATAAGCGTCTTCTGCGAGAAGTGCAATAAGGACGAGACCGGCATTGACGGGTGGGATGGAGAGTGGGGCATTTCCTATAACTGCGATTCTTGCGGCAATGCAGAAACCGTAGACCTCAGGAGCAGCGGTGCAGTTAAGCTGCTTTGGCGGGTTGACTGGCCAATGCGCTGGGAGTATGAGAAGGTAGACTTTGAGCCTGCGGGAAAGGAGCATCATAGTGCGGGTGGAAGCTTCGACACGGCGCGCCTTGTGTGTAAGGATGTGTACGACTGGGATGCCCCGGTTTCTTTTCGTTATGACTTTATAAGTCTAAAGGGCAGTCCCGGGAAAATGTCTTCTTCCAAAGGGCAGGTGGTAAATCTTACGGAAGTTCTTCGAGTCTATACCCCTGAGCTTACGCGCTACCTATTCGCAGGGACGAGGCCTAATACTGAGTTCACGATTTCCTTTGATCTGGATGTAATAAAGATTTATGAGGATTATGATAAAACCGAACGTATTGCTTGGAAAATGGAAGAGGCAAAAGACGAGACTGTTTACTTAAAAGAAAAGCGCATCTACGAACTGTCCCAAGTGGAGCCGGGTATGCCTGCTATAAAACCTTTCCAGGTGCCATTCCGTCATCTTTGCAATCTTATTCAGATCGCAGACGGCGACATCGATAAGGCACTCGAAGGCCTTGCCGCTCTTCCTGACGGTCCCGGTACTGAACAACTGCCCCCCCTTAAGACCCGCGGACTCTGCGCAAAGTACTGGGTCGATGAATGTGCCCCCGAGGATTTCCGCTTTAAACTGAAGGCCCCCGGGGAAGAGGCTTCTTCGGAATTAAGTGCCGGTGAAAAAGCTGCGATTGTCTCTCTCCGCGACAATCTGATTGCCTGCATCGAAAATTATAATGATGATAAATCCTGCGCAGCAGCAATTTACAAGATCGCAGAAGATGCGGGCATGGAAGGCAAAGACCTTTTCCGTGCCGCTTATAGGGCTTTAATCGGAAAAGATCAGGGCCCGAGGCTTGCCAACTTCCTTCGCTCAATAGACAAGGAAAGGCTGCTAGGCATACTTGCGGTGTATTAGTGTTTTATGGATAAACTTACCAAGGAGCAGCGAAAAAAGAATATGCAAGCTGTAAAAAGCAAAGATTCTAAAATTGAGCAGCTCCTTGATTCACATTTAAAAGCCATTGAGTTGGATTATACAAAAAATGATTCGAGTGTTTACGGAAAACCGGACTTCGTATTTGAAAAGGAAAAAATCGCAGTTTTCTGTGACAGCGAGTTTTGGCACGGGAAGGACTGGGAAAATAGAAAAAACGATCATAAATCGAATACAGAATTTTGGCATCAGAAAATCGAACGCAATAAAGAGCGAGATAAGGAAGTAACAGAGGAGCTTGAAAGGCAGGGATGGACTGTTTTAAGATTCTGGGGTAAGACAATTATGAAAGAGCCGGAAAAATGCGTAAGGGAAATTCTGCACTGTTTACCGGATGAATATCCTAAAGAGCATACCTTCTTGAAAGCTGCCGAAGAGCCGGCAGATTATGATTCTTTCAAGAACGTACCATTTTTATCTCGTGATAAAACAAAGTTTACCTTCATCGATTTATTCGCAGGAATTGGCGGCTTTAGAATTGCCTTGCAAAACCTTGGCGGGAAATGTCTTTTCTCAAGTGAATGGGATACTGATGCACAAAAAACTTATAAGGCTAATTTCGGGGAAGTTCCATTTGGTGATATTACTCTGGAAGAGACAAAATCCCATATACCGGATAATTTTGACCTTTTATGCGCAGGCTTTCCCTGTCAGGCATTTTCAATTGCAGGGAGAAGGGGGGGGTTCGAAGACACAAGGGGTACTTTGTTTTTTGATGTTGCAGAAATAATTAAGCGAAAGCAACCCAGAGCTATTTTTCTTGAAAACGTAAAAGGACTTCGCAACCATAATGGAGGTAAAACACTTTCAACAATTTTAAATGTACTTGAAAACGACTTAAATTATTTTGTACCCGAGCCGCAAATTATTAATGCAAAGGATTTCGGCGTGCCTCAAAATCGTGAGCGCATATTTATTGTCGGTTTCCATAAGGATACAGGAATAAAAAAGTTTAGCTATCCAAAACCTAAAGGAAAAAAAGTAAGTTTTTTGGACATAAGAGAAAAGAGTGTTGTCGACACAAAGTATTATTTGTCTACACAATATCTTGAAACATTAAGAAAACACAAGGCAAGACATGAGGATAAGGGCAATGGGTTCGGGTACGAAGTAATCTCTGACTCAGGGATAAGCAATGCGATAGTCGTTGGCGGCATGGGCAGGGAGCGGAATCTGGTTTTAGATGATAGAATTACAGATTTTACCCCAAAGACAAAAATCACCGGGGGAGTTAATCGCGAAGGCATTCGAAGGATGACACCGAGAGAATGGGCACGTTTGCAGGGTTTCCCTGACAAATTTATTATCCCTGTTTCAGATACATCGGCATATAAGCAGTTCGGAAACAGTGTTGCAATTCCTGCGATTCAGGCAACGGCGAAGGCAATTTTATCCCAATTAAAGGTTTAGATAAAAGGTAAAAAACCATGACAGGGAATAGGGGTGAATGGAGCGAAATATATGTCTTTCTGAAACTGCTTTCAGACGGGAAACTCCATGCAGCAGATGCAAGTTTAAATATGATAAGGGGTGTGTATTATCCAATTATAAAGATAATACGCCAAGAATATGACAGAAAACTAGAGTACTCGATCGATAAAAACAGTGAAAGCATCAAAATTACAGACAGCATTACAAAAGAAGAAATTTCACAATTTCCTATTACAGAATTTGCAGAACAGGCAAAGCGACTTTTAGAAAAGATAATACATTCAAGCGGGAGTGCCTTTGAAATCCCTGAAATAGAAAAATTCTTAAAAGAAATAAATATATACACCCTTATTGCAGCAAAAACTGAAAAGACTGATATAAAGATCGTTGTTCACGATTTCTATACGGGCTTACAGGTAGAGCTTGGCTTTAGTATAAAATCGTTGCTTGGAATGAACTCAACATTGTTTAATCCCGGTAATACGACAAACTTTATTTACGAAGTAATGGGCCCGGGCAGCATAGATATTTCAGAAATTAATTCAATAGAGACAACACCTAAAATTGCAAGTAGAATCGCTGAAATTCGCAGAAGAGGATATAAGATCGTTTTTGAAAAAATTCAGTCAGACACATTTCAACAAAACCTGCAGCTCATCGACAGTAACCTGCCTTCGATAATATCTGAATTATTATTAATAAAGTACTCAACCCCGGGAACTGCATCTTTATCAAAAACTTTAGATCAACTAACTAAAAACAATCCCTTAGGATATAATCTATTACAGGGACATCCCTTCTATGAGTATAAAATAAAGAACTTCCTTACAGACAGTGCTCTTGGTATGACTCCATCCGGTATATGGACAGGGAAATATAATGCAACCGGCGGAATAATTATCGTAAAAGGAAACGGAGAAGTAGTTTGTTATCATATCTATAATAGAAATGAGTTCCAAGATTACTTGCTTAATAATACAAGACTTGAGCAGGCAAGTACAACACGTTATGGCTTTGGCTCCTTATATGAAGAAAAGGGAAAAACTTACTTAAAACTAAACTTGCAAGTAAGGTTTAACTAAAATTTATATCGTTATTATCTTGGATGCTTTTGCAAGTTGATTTGTAATAAACATCATATCAACAATACTGCCAACTCCGATTTTATCGGATAAATTATAGTAATTGGCACAGGTTCCACAGATATAAACCTTCGTGCCATTATCCTCTAGGGTCTTAAGATCCCCCACCGTGTTTGCCCCCTCTACCGTAAGTCGAACACCGCTGTTTAAAAAGACAATAGCTTCAGGCGGAGGATCTAATTGTGTAAGCGAAAAAATAAAACCTTTAATTAATATCTTTCCGAGTTCACCCGGAGGAAACCCATAGGTAGTTAAAACAACACCCCCGGCAGCGGTGGCAGGATCATCTCCTCTGCCCATGCTGTCGGCAGTTATTAGCATTAGGGGGCCTCTGCTTCCTTGTCCCGGAGACTCGCTGCCCCCGGCATCCGCAGACTGCACGGGCTGGACATCGGCTTTAAACCCGGGGCCCTTCGTAATAGTCACCCTGAACTCCGTGCCGGCACCTGTATAGGAAAAAGCACAGCCGGTTCCCTTTGCCATCTTTTCAAGATTCTGCACAGCAACAATATTGTCTACGATAACTACAACACCCGTTACTTCTTGTACTGCAAGGGCCTTCTTCGCATTCACCACAGGTATAGGGCAGGGCTGCCCCCTCATGTCTAAGGTTATCATGTCTTAAATAATACCGGTTTTCCGGACCTTGGTGCAATCTCCCCGATAATCGCCGCATCAACATCACCTGCTTCCCTTATACGAGAGAGGAGCCGGTCTGCATCGCCGGGAGCAACGGCAATCAGAAGTCCGCCTGAAGTCTGCGGGTCAAAGAGCAGCTCTTGCGTGGAAAAGGGCAGCGCGTCTACATTTACAGTTTCTTCGGCACGGTTGCGGTTGCGCTGCCCTGCTGCCGTGAGTAGGTACTCATCGGCATAGGCTGCTGCCGCAGGGATTGAGGGCAGGGCCCCGGGAGTTAACACAGCGGTTACGGAGGAGGACACCATTTCGAGAGTGTGGACCATTAAGCCAAAGCCGGTGATGTCTGTACAGGCGCTTACATCGAAGTCTATCATTTGCTCGCAGGCATATTTATTAAGCTTTTCCATGGAGGCAATTGCCCGCATGACGCTATCATCATCTGCCATACCTACCCTGAGAGCTGCCATGACTATCCCTATGCCAAGAGGCTTTGTAAGGATGAGCTTATCTCCGGGCCTCGGTGTATTATTCCGAATAACCTTCGCCGTTTCGACAATCCCTGTAACGGCAAGACCATACTTCGGCTCCCTGTCATAAATCGAATGCCCTCCCCCAAGCACGGCCCCTGCTTCGGTAATTTTCTCAAGGCCCCCCGCGATAATTTCTGCAAGAATCTGCTTGTCCATTGCTTCAGGAAAGCAGACAAGGTTTAGGGCCAGTATCGGCTGCCCGCCCATTGCCCAGACATCACTTAATGCATTAGCCGCTGCAATCCTCCCGAAAGTCTTAGGGTCATCAACCATGGGGGGGAAAAAATCTACAGTGGAAATTAGAGAATGCTTATCATCAAGTTTATAAACAGCAGCATCATCAGAACCATCGAAACCCACAAGCAGGTTTGCATTGCTGTTTGGCTTGAGGCTTGCAAGCAGGCCGGCAAGAGCTGCGCTTTCTATCTTCGCCCCGCAGCCGCCGCTTGTGCAGTTTGAAAGGAGTGATTCAATTTTTTGCATTTTTCTTCCATATATATTCTTTGTAATTCATCACTTGCCCGTCAGAGACAGGGGTCTCCTCAGGGACATAAGCCTCGCCAACAGTAAGGCCCCGCTCCGATAAAAACACCGCCGCCCGCTCGAGATCTTCCGGTAAAAATCGCAGACAAAAACCACAGCCCTCCTTTATACTCGAGGGCACAGGCATGACCCGGACAGAGAAACCCCCTTCAAGGAGAGCTTGTTCTGCCATTATGGCTCGGGAAACATTTTTAAAACACATAATAATATCGTTGATAATGATACAATAGCATGTTATTTTAAAGTAATCAAACCTAAGGGGGAAGATATGGAAAAAGACTGGACCTGGTCCTTAAAGGAACTCTACGAGGGCTTTGACAGCCCTGCCTTCAAAAAGGACATGGAGGAGGCGGCGAAGGAGATTGCCCGAATAAAAGCATGGGCCGCTGAGAACTTTGCAAGCAGAGATAATGCCCAAAGCAAAATTGAAGAATTTATCAGAGCTTTGCAGGGAATGGAGAAGTTCCAAAAAATCGGTTCTTTCTGCCATTTATCAATCTCTACGAACTCTGAAGATGCAATCGCAATTAAAAACCAAGACGTGTTCCAGCAGATGATTACAGAGATGAGCCTGCCCCAAGTGATGTTTGAAAAATTTGTTGCGGAGACTGCCGATCTGGATTCCATGATCGAAAAGTCTGCCCTATTAAAAGAGCACTCATTCTACTTAAAGGAAATTCAAGCAGATGCAAAGTACATGCTCTCGGAAAAGGAAGAGGCCCTGCTTGCAAAAATGCGCAATACAGGATCAACTGCCTGGAATAAGAGCAAGGAACAGCTCACCTCCACAATGGAAGTCATAGTTCTAATTGACGGAAAAGAGCAGACTATGTCCCTATCCATGGCGCGCAACCTTGCGCGAGAAGAAAAAGCAGAAGTGCGCGAAGCAGCGTATAAGGCAGAGCTGGCAAGTTATAAGCAAGTAGATAAAGCTGTTGCAAGCGCGCTCAATGCCATTAAGGGCGAAGTAATTACTGTGGCAAAGCTCCGCGGATACAGCTCCCCCCTTGAAATGACAGTAAAACAATCTCGCATGGACATGGAAACCCTAAACGCAATGCTCTCTGCAATGAAAGACTTTTTACCTGTCTTTCACAAATATTATAGAAAGAAAGCTGAAATTTTGGGATATCAAAACGGCCTCCCATGGCACGGCATACTGGCACCTGTCGGCTCAGTTTCAATGAAGTTTACGGTTGAAGAAGCTGCAGACTTTATCGTAAAGAACTTCAATGACTTTAACGAAGAGCTGGGTAAGTTTGCCCGCGAAGCTTTCGATAATCGTTGGCTGGACATATTCCCGAGACACGGCAAACGCGGTGGTGCCTTCTGTTCAGGTGTTCCCCAACTTCGCCAATGCCGCATCCTGTCAAACTTTGACGGCTCCTTTGACGCAATGCTCACCCTTGCCCACGAGCTAGGTCACGGCTACCACGGCCGTTGCCTCAAAGACGCATCATACCTTAACATGCGCTACCCAATGCCGCTCGCAGAAACAGCCTCTACCTTCTGCGAAACCCTCGTAGCCCGTGCTGCCCTAAAGACAGCCACACCCGAAGAAGCCTACGTCATCCGTGAAAACGACATCGCAGGAAACTCGGCAATCATCGTAGACATCTATTCCCGTTTCCTGTTTGAAGACGAACTCTTCCGTCGCCGTGAAAACGGCTCCCTGTCTGTAAATGAGCTGAACGAGTTAATGGTAGAAAGCCAAAAGCAAGCCTACGGTGACGGCCTCGATCACAACCAACTAAACCCCGGAATGTGGATAAACAAACCCCACTATTATTACGCTGCCCGCAATTACTATAACTTCCCCTACGCCTACGGTCAGCTCTTCGCCCTCGGCCTCTATGCAATTTACCTGCAAGAAGGGAATAGTTTCCTTCCAAAGTACAAATCATTGTTAGCAGCTACAGGCATGAATAATGTTGCTGATGTGGGAAAGCTGGTCGGGATAAACGTACGCGAAAAGGCCTTCTGGGTTCAGAGCCTTAAAGTAATAGAAGACGAGATTAAAGAGTTTATAAAATAAAAGGAGATGATTTTATGTTAGCAATTAAAGGTGGCAGGATTATTACCGTTACAAAGGGCATTATTGAGAACGGTGATATTTTAATTAAGGACGGCAAAATAGCCGCAGTTGGACAGGGTATCGACATACCGGCCGATGCAAAAGTAATTGATGGGAAGGGAAAGTACATAACTCCGGGTTTTATCGATGCCCACACTCACATTTCAACGTTTAATGAGCCAAACACAATGCCCGGTATGCACGATGGCAATGAGATCACTAATCCCAATACAGCCCATATCAGGGGCATCGATGCTCTAAACCCCAACGACATGGCTATAAAGGAAAGCAGGCAAGCAGGGTTTACTACCTGCTATACAGGGCCCGGCTCGGCCAACGTAATAGGCGGCACAGGTATAAGTTTCAAACTTAAAGAAGGAGCAACTGTTTTTGATATAGTTATCAGTGGTTCGGAACATATGAAGATGGCTTTAGGTGAAAACCCGCGCCGTTGTTACGGCAGTGACAAGAAAATGCCATCGACACGTATGGGTATCGGAGCCGTTTTACGAGAGGCCCTATTCGACGCAAAGAACTATTCGGAGAAACTATTAAACGCCGACAAAGAATCTGAACCACCCAAGCGCGATTTTAAACTTGAGGCATTGGTTCCTGTTGTACGCGGGGAAATGAAATGCCGTATCCACGCACATAGAGCCGACGACATAGTAACGGCAGTAAGGATTGCTCAGGAGTTCAATCTTGACTTTTCAGTTGAGCACGCTACAGAAGGTTTCAAGATTCTCGATTTCCTTAAAGCCAATAATGTATCCTGTGTTGTAGGCCCGCTTACTATGGGACCAATGAAAATGGAAATTTGGGATTGCAAGCTCGAAACCCCCGGCATAATGGAAAAGGCAGGCGTAAACTTTGTCTTAACTGAAGACACTGCAAGCAGTACTAAATACCTTCCCATGCATATCGGCCTGTGCATCGCAAGGGGACTTTCTGAAGAGATGGCATACGAATCCGTTACAATCCGCCCGGCAAAGCTACTAGGACTGGATAAAAGAATAGGCTCCATAGAAGTGGGCAAAGACGCCGACATTGCCATCTTCAACGGCATGCCTTTCTGCAATCTGACCCTCTGTGAAAAAACAATAATCGAGGGCGTTGTGTACGAGAACTTAACAACATAATTCAATAGAAACCCCGGCACCAATTTCCGGTGCCGGGGTTAAATGCCGAGAAAATCAAGATGATCTACATTGAACCATGTATAACATAGAGAATGATTAAAAAGAGGAGTAATACATGTATAAGCCAATTGAGGTAAACAAAGAAAAGCTGACATTGATGGGAGTAAAATTTCCCGACTTAAAGACCCTTGAAAATACAGCATATGGTATAGGCTCAAATATGTATGAGGGGTATGAACCCACGCCCGGAACAATCAGCTTAATCCGTGACTATGTGATTGGTAAAATTTCTTTACAGGAATTTGTGAATCAAGTTAAAACAGGTAAGTATGCGTGACGATTATTCATACCTTGATCCGGACTATCAGTATACAGACCCAAAAACCGGTGTTCTGCGTAATCTCCATAATATTACTCTGCCTTTTGTGTACAATTCTCACAATAGCATATATAATATAACGAGGAGGATTCTATAATGCAAGAAGCCAACGATTTCCTAAAAAAAACAGGAATTTATTACCTTGCCACCATCGATGGTACTCAGCCAAGAGTCAGGCCCTTTGGTACCATCAACATATTCGAGGGAAAACTCTACATCCAAGCAGGCAAAAAGAAGGATGTGGCAAAGCAAATTGAAGCAAATCCAAAGGTTGAACTTTCTGCCTATGACGGTGAGAGCTGGATACGCATAGCCGCCACTCTTATAGAAGATAATCGTGCAGAAGCCCAGGCAAGCATGCTGGAAGCCTACCCTAACTTAAGGGGGATGTATGCCGTTAATGACGGAAACTGTGTTGTATATTACCTTAAAGATGCATGCGCCAGATTTTATACCTTTGGCGGAGAACCGAGAGTAATCAATTTCTAAGAAATAGATAATTCTCTCAACAGTGTTGTTGTAGCTTCCTCTGCATTGACAAAGCAAGAAAAAATATGTATAATGTCGGTGCAATAGGAGATAAAAATGGCACAGACAAATTTGACAATTCGTATAGACGAAAATATTAAACAGGAAGCAGAAACTCTTTTTAGCAAAATTGGTCTGAATATGTCCAGCGCTATCAATATCTTTTTCCGCCAGGCAATCCGTGAACAATGTATTCCATTTGAACTCAAGCCTTACGAAGATTACTACACGGGCGAGAACTTAAAAAGGCTAAAACGTAGTATAGCACAATCAGAAAGAGGCCAGATTATAACTTTCTCGATGGCAGAACTGGAAGCAATGGAAAAAGGGAAACTACCGCAAAAAGCCATAAACTTTCTAGAAAAACACAAAGAGACACACATCGATGATTGATAAAGTGAGCTTTACCTTAGAAAACCCCTACTCCAAGCTCCACTCGTAGATATTTATAAACCTCGTTCCTCCCGCATATAGGTCATGCCAGCCGGGAACACGAGCCTTTCGTAAAAATCTTGCTCCAATTTTCTCGCAGACCCGTCTTGAAGCAATATTATTAACATCATTTGAAATATACAGCTTCATCATTTGGTGTGCCTTGGCAACCGGGCCAAGGAGGCGACAGGCCCTTACGGCATATCCGTTACCCCGGTATTTTTCATCAATGCCATAGCCAATCTGCCCGCCATAATAAAGATTTTCCCCGTTGAGTCCGCCCTTATAACCAATTCTTAAATTAATCTCCCCGATTTTCTCTCCGCCCTTACAAATCGCAAAGGTATAAGAAGGCACATACTTTTTTTCAGGAATAGCAGATTGTTTAGAAATGCAAACAAGATAAATAACGCCATCATTAAGTTCAGGAACATCAATAAAATCATCGAAAACAAAGGGTAAAGAATAATATCGGGCTAAATCCTTCTTGATTTCCCACTCATCCCTTAGAATGGCATAGATTAACTCGTCGGAATATTCCTTATCCGAAAGTTTATTTATCTTTCGAGTTTCAAGAAAAAGGCCCTCCCTGCGCATGCCTGCCTTTTCCATAACACGATATGAGCTTATGTTTTCCGAATCGCAATGGGCAATAATACGGCGCAGTCCCAATACGCTAAAACCAAAGTCAATCAGTGCTAAGGCAGTCTCAGTGCCATAACCTTTCTTGCAATGATTCGGATGCATATGCCAGGCAAGAGTCGCTTCATCATCCTTGACAATTATTTCGCAGTCGCCGATTAAGGAATCCGTTTCCTTGCATACTACAGCAAATCTATACTCTGAAATCGGGCTCTCTTCAGATTTCTCTATTGCAAAATCAATATACTCCCGTGTTTCTTCTTCACTGTTTGGACCCCACGGTACAAAAGCAACGTGTTCATTATTGCTCGCATAGCTGTGAACAGCTTCAAAGTCGTCGATCGAGAATTTGCGTAAAATCAAGCGTTCGGTTATAAGTGATTTCATGGTTAAAAAAATGGCGGAGGCGTGTGAGAATCGAACTCACCAAGGAAGTTTCCCCCCTTCAACGGATTTGAAGTCCGCAGTCGCCACCAGACGACATTCACCTCCACTGTATTAATGGACTATATGGGGCATTTCACCTCTTGTCAACTGCCTTCGGCAGTTGGCTCTTCGGGTCAACTACTTTGCCACCGGCTCTTGGGGTCAATATATCAAGTTTCTATTTTCTTGAGTTCTTTTTCCAGTTCTTTAATACTCGGCAGGCTACTCTTCAAATGTTTAGGTAACAGTTTAGCAAGCCGATATTCTGAAACACCAATAGGCTGGTTTACAATTTCCAGTGAATACTGCACTTCAATGCTGTCTTTTGTTTTACATATAATCAACCCTATAGTAGGGCCATCGGTCTCTCTTTTCATTTGATGGTTGATTGCTGAAACATACAAGCCAAGCTTCCCAACATACTCAGCCTCAAATTTACCGGCTTTTAACTCTATTACTATAAAACAGCGCAATTCCAGATGATAAAAAAGCAAAGCCCTGCCCAAGTTCAAGCAGGAACTTTGTGATATTTGCAGTCAGCTCAACTTCAAGTTCTTTTTCTTTATAGTTTTCTGTTAACGTCAAAAAATCAAAGTTATACGGGTCTTTCAGGATTTGGTTGGCAAGATCGCTTTGCGGTTCAGGGAATAAACGGGGAAAATTGGTAAGAGCTTTCCCCTGTGCAGAAAACAAATCAGTCTCAAGAAAGTTCATCAATACTGCACGGCTCCATCCATTTTCGATGGTTTTTTGTACATAAAAAAGTGCTTCTTTTACAGATTTACATTTGGTTATTATTTGAACATTATGAAACCACGGGATTTGGAAAATTGGATGATTTGCTAAATCGTCAGCAACTTGCTGACGATTTGTATTATCCTGTGTGTAAAACAAAAAAAAGCGTTTACAATACTTTAAATTTGTAGAAGAAAACCCTTGCATATCAGGAAATTCACTTCTTAGATCTTTGCTCAACTGCTCAAAGAAACCACTGCCCCAAGCGGCCTCCATTTGCCTGGCAACTATATCTTGCCTCAAATCCCAGTAAAGAAGCAAAAGTTCAGTATTTACCTTTACAGCAGCTTTTTACTGGCTTTGACGTATACGGTTTTTCAAGTCAATTAGCCACTGTTTATACTCTTTATCCTTCTTCATCTCCTAGTAATTATAAAACCCCCGGCCGGTCTTGCGGCCAAGTTGGCCGCCGCTCGCCATCTTCCGTAGAAGTGGGTGGGGCCTGTACTTGGGATCGCCGGTTTGCATCTGTAAGACTTCCATGATGGCAAGGCAGACATCAAGTCCGATAAGATCGCCTAAGGCAAGGGGGCCCATGACATGACTTGCGCCAAGCTTCATGGCTGTGTCTATGTCTTCAGCGGAGGCAGTGCCGTCGGCATAAACACCGACCGCCTCGTTTATCATGGGGATGAGAACTCGGTTAACAATGAACCCGGCATCGTCCTTAACTTCCACCGGGGTCTTGCCGATTGCGACAGCAATCCCACGGATTTTTTCAACGAGTTCCGGGGGGGTATTAAGCCCGATGATAATTTCAACGAGCTTCATCACAGGTACAGGGTTGAAAAAGTGCATACCAATAATGGGACGATCAAGACCGGCACCAAGCTCTGTCACTGAAAGGGAGGAAGTATTGGTTGCGAAAATGGTCTCTTTCTTGCAGAAACCTGAAAGACTTTTAAACAATTCTTTCTTTACTTCCATGTTCTCAAGAGCAGCCTCTATAATAAGATCGCAGTCGGCAGCGGCCTTACTCACTCCGGTAGTAATACCTGCAAGGATCTTGTCAGCAGCCTCTTTCGTCATCTTCTCTTTTGAAACGAGCTTATCAAGAGAGTCTGCAATTTTTTTCTTACCGTTGGCGGCATATTCTTCGCTTACATCGCATAACACTACACTATACCCGTCAGTTCCGGCAAAGACTTGAGCAATGCCGCAGCCCATGGTTCCGGCACCAATAACTCCAACTTTCATATCTTCCTTCCTATTTACCTGTAAAAGGCTCAGGCTTACGCTTTTCAAGCATTGCAGACATACCTTCGACCTGGTCCTTTGTTTCAAAACAGTCGCCAAAGTAACCGGCCTCAAGTTCAAGGCCCGCTTTTAAATCCATCGCAAGGCCCTTCTTAATAGCCACCTTAGTACCACGAATCGCTATAGGCCCGTTAGCCGCAATTGCATTGGCCATCGCCAAGGCTTTTTCGATTAATTCTTCAATAGGAAAAACCTTGCAAACAAGGCCTATCTGTAAAGCCTCATCGGCCTTAACCCGCTCGCCCGTAAACAATAGCCGTTTAGCCTGGCCCTCCCCGATAAGCCGCGGCAGCCTCTGTGTTGCACCAAAACCTGCGGTAATGCCAAGGGCAACTTCCGGCTGGCCGAACACTGCATTATCGGAAGCAATCCGAATATCGCAGGCAAGGGCAAGTTCAGAGCCGCCGCCAAGGGCGAAGCCGTTAACAGCAGCAATCACAGGCACAGGCAGCTCCTCAAGGGCAGAGAAGACACTATTGCCAAACAGGCCGAACTCTTTTCCCTCTGCCTTAGTCATTGACTTCATTTGTGCTATGTCTGCACCTGCAACAAAGGCCTTATTGCCTGAACCTGTTATAACGACACAGCGCACTTTTTCAGGATCAATACCTTCGACACAGGTTTTAAGCTCGCTTAGAACTTGGCGGTTTAACGCATTTAAAGCATCAGGTCTGTTTATAGTTATGATTAAAACATGGCCCTGCTGCTCGGTCTTAATAAATTCCATTTTACTCCCCTATGAAGCCGCCTTCTTTTAGAATGGCCTCGGCATCGTGCTTTCGTTTCTCGTTAATAAGGACAACAGGCCCCGTACAGCCCATGCCGGTTTCAGCATAGATCCCCTTCGATTTTAAAAGGGATGCTGCATTCTCAAGATCAAATATCTCGATACCCGCAATCTCCTCAGTCACAACCTCTTTGTCAGGCTCTTTCACCCCCGGAGCTGCAGCCGCAGGCTTCTCAGGTGCCGTCGCCGCAAGCACATCCTGAAGCCCTGCGCTCTTTGCCTTATTATACTCTTCCTGCGCAAGCTTTAAGACTTCTCCCTCTGCAAGCTTTGCCGCAAAAGTTAACGCATTAGCCACGACCGGCGACCCTGAAGCCCTCGATAAAATTAACACAAGGCGTTTATAACCATCGCCGATACCCGGCCCATAGCCGTAACCTGTAGCCTCGTAGTTCCCACCCGTCGAATAAGCAGAGAACATCTTCATTAGGATATTACCCGTAAGAGTGTCTGTCACCATTACATCAAAGCCGGGGTTAAGCAAATCGTTGCCCCGCATGACAGAACCACCGTCTGCACGGCCCGACTGTGCAAGGTTTACCTTATAGCCCTTCTTACTAAGCTCGCTCAAAGCACGCTCCACTGCCCTTGCACCGTCAAGATTCAGAATACCAACTGTCGGATCGGAAATCCCCATGGCCTTTGCTGTTGCAATACCGTTAACTGCATTTTTCACCATTGCGCCAACACGGTCAGTGTCGGAAGTTCCTGTGGTCGTAGCAAGATAAAGATCGCGGCCCATCGCAGGAGTTGTAACACAGCCAACGGTAGAGACACCAATCGGGAAGTTATAATGCATTGTGACACAGCCCTTGATATAACCCGAGTCAAGCAATTCTTCCATCTTTGCATACATGGCTTTTTCGTCTGCTGCCTCAGCTAACTCCAAAGAAGTATCGACTTTCGGCCCTATCAACACAACATCAAAGTTCCCTGCTTTAGCAGCCATCTCCGCACCCTTAACGATATTCTCAACCCCATGCTCACTGCCAAGAGTTGTCACCGCAACCTTCACTCTGTTACGCGCAACCGCCGCGCTCGAAGCCCCACCCGAGGCCGCCGCAGCCCCACCAGCCGCTTCCTTACCCTTATTCCGCTCAAGCACAATCGACACACCGTCAAAAAGGTTGGTCATGCGACCAAGGAAGAGGCTTCCCTTACCGACAATCATCACCCTATTATGAGGCCCCTTGGTTAAATCATCATAGGCAAAGCCAATGTAAGGTACACCGGAAGGAATATGACCTTGAGGCGGGGCCCAGCCTGACATTCCATGATTATCGATAAAG